>WNFC01016834.1_pt1 | contig 10657 bp, 14 predicted proteins | sample 5400541 | NCBI WGS metagenome assembly WNFC01 (sample SAMN13153342, study PRJNA577476) | soil metagenome | isolation source: 120 cm saprolite under Douglas fir tree site 2 hole 2 replicate 1 | place: USA:California | collected 2015-04-18
AAGGTCACCCGGCGCTCCAAAGTCATCTGTAAGATGGTAGTTGATACCGGGGTCAGCGTTCCAAGACAAACCTGATCACGAACCGACAACACTGAATCATGCACCGGAACTTGAATGAACATAATTTACCCAACGTTCCCAAGTCATCCCTCTCTTTCTCCGAAGTTTCACTACAGCGTCTCGAAGCGCTTCTGCCGTTCTCTCATAATGGCCGCGTGCCCCTTGCGTCCTGTCTGAGAACACCGAGCGGTAAAAATCCCTAGCCGGGCCTTGCCCATCCGTATCTGCCATTGCCCACATCGTCCCAACGACACTCCGGAATCCACAGAACTGCATAGCGGCAACAAGATGGAGTTCCTCATCCACAATACTCTCCTCGGTCATCTTTGCTGTGTGACAAGCCGACAAGAAAGCAAACTCGGCATCCGGGAGCTGGATCCGTACGATGTCGAGCAATAGAAGGCGCTCCCCTCTGTGTAGCTTGAACAAAGACTCGAATGGCTTCCCTGGCTCGAGTATTCCATGGCACACAATATGCGCAAATTGATGTTCCCGAAGGTGTACCAGCACCTTAGTAGGTATAGCCGTTGCGGAGAAGAGTGTCGTCACCTGTGTATCGACAGCTTGTACTTCTTTCATCTCTCTCAATGCCTCTGGCATTTTTTCATCTGGCTGAGCCACGAGAAGTATCGAAGGCTTGCCGATCGTTTGTGCTCCTGGTTTGCGGGATTCAACAAGTGTGGAGAGGGATGGGACATATGAGGGGATGTATAGGTCCAGGAAATATTGTGGACGGCCCACGTCTGATCGGATTGGACCCATTGCGTGAAGTTGAAGTGAGCAAAAACTGATATCGGGCACCACCAAATGCGAGATTGCTCTGGTACAATCAACTCGTTCAGCCTTTCGATCACCGCTGGCCAACAAGCTCATGGAGCTGCTTGAGTACAGAACGTAGAGCGTCCTCATATTTATTCGACTCGAGGCCCTTCCTTCGTGCTCCCAGTAGTTGATCTTGTAATTTGATCGCCCGGGCATAGAAGCCGTCAGATATGAAAGTGGAGAGTTGTGGAGAAGAATGAGGATGATGACTGGCCCGTGGACGTTCCCACACTGTCACCCGCAGCATGACCCTACCAAAGGCGGCCATTCAGTGTGAGACGAGCACCGTGACTGCGCGACTCATCTCTCACTTCTCTCCTCGACGTTAACGTTGCACTTCGATGGGGACATTTGTTGACTTCGACCACCTATTCCAAGTCGATCCAGAAGGCGGGAATGTTGGGCCTAACATCACGAGAATAACTTCGGCCACAGCCCAGGGAAATTCAGTGGAAGGGATGTGGTCCACGTATATGAAGACATTCGAAGAATATGATAAGCGTATTTCTAACGCCTGGAAGAAAGATGCAACCGGGCTTCTTGTGTTCGTAAGCAATAATCTACACACCTCGCTGTCAGTTTCAGTGACAAGGTGGTAGACTGGTCTGTTCTCCGCCATTGTTGGTGCCTTTATCATTGAAAGCTACAAGAAGCTGTCCCCCGATTCCGGCGATCAGACAGTAGTTCTTCTTGGACAAATTTCACGGCAGCTTGCAGGTAGTGCGAACGGCACCTGTTCCGATTCGTTGGCGAATCAAAGCCCCAGCGCGGCCATTGTCTTGGTCAATGCGATGTGGCTGATGAGCCTTGTGCTTAGCGTTACATCCGCCCTATTTGCGACATTGCTGCAACAGTGGGCCCGCAGATATATCGAAATGCCCCAGGTTCCGGGCTTGGCGAACGAGCGCGCGCGCGTCCGCTCGTACTTGTTCCTCGGTACCCTGGAGTACGACATGTTCCTTGCAGTTGAGACAGTTCCGACACTCCTTCACTTCTCAGTATTCTTGTTTTTTTCCGGCCTCGTGATATTCTTTTTTACGATCCACAAGACGGTGGCCATCGCTGTCTCCGTCGCTGTCGGAGCCTTTGCAGTGATATACTTCACTCTCACCATCCTCCCTTACTTTGACCACAAATGCCCGTATCGCACCCCGATATCCGACCTTGCGTGGTATCCGTGGAAGGCCTGCCTCTCCCTAACTACGGTTTGCCTTTATTGGGTCGTGGGATGGGTTCATAGCTGCCTAATTCCAGATAATCTGGGCCAGGGCGAAGATATGACGCAGATACAGGTCAAGCTCGTCAATTGGCTGGAAATCTGGGAAGGTGCTTACAGGAAACATTGGAGCCGTCTCAAGAATGGTTTTGAGGGGAGCATCATTCAAGGGGCATTAGACGCGCCAGTAGATGTGGACCGCGACGCACTAACTCGATTGTTCAGTCTGTTCGCTCTGGCCGACAGAAGTGAATTTCTAACGTTTATGGCCAATATACCAAGAGATGAAATTGTCCGTATCATGACCCCTCCCTTCGAGTCCGGAAAAATCATCTTCCGCGAACCCCTCCTCGCTCTCATAGAAAGCTGTGCGGTGGACCCAAACGCCCATAGACTCGACGAGAATAAGCGCAAGAAATGCCTCACGGTATGGTTAGCTGCTGTGCTTCACATCACCAAAGCGTTTTTCGTCCCCAATCAAGTTCCTGAAACTGAGCTGGGAAATTTGCTAGATGACGTGCTGATCAACTTCGCAGATAGCCGCCGTATGAAGGCCATGTGTGCTGATGCTGACACCGCCATCCGCTTTACTTCTCGCACCATTTGCGCATTGCTTGCAAAATGGCTCCTGCAGAACGGACGACTCTATGTCGAAGAACTGCGTTGGCTAGAGACCGTCACTGGAGTACCAAGAGATGAAATACCCAACTTTCTTGACACCCATAGGATCCTTGAATTCCTTGTTTTCGGCATCTTTCCACATCAAGAAGGCGACATTCCAGACCAGGCGGGCGACGTTTTGACTGCGCATGCTTCCTCTTTCGTAGAATCACTCGCGATTCTCACGGACGCAGGAACACAACCCCCCTTCGATCGCCTCACTTTCATCGAAAGAATTTCGGACCTCGTTCATCTCATGGAAGCTAGTGACCCCCACGCTATATTCATAGCCGCCGAATTACACCAGAATTTCCCAGAATTTATCCTAGCGCCCTCTCAAGGACCTCCGATTCAGCCTGCGCCCTAAACACCAGACTCATGAAACAAGATCTTCCTACCTATTGGGGCAAGCAGCCTCAGTGAGGAAAGTTTCGGTACGGGTCAAAGCTGTTGACGCACAGGCGCTCATGCGAACGGTATGTGTACGGCAACACTGGGATGAATGGAATACAGTATGTAATGTTTCAGCAACTACATTTTTTAATTGTGTACCTCTATGATAGCTTAGCAGCCATATATGACCTCTTCATGCTGTCATGCCTTGAAGTCTCACGACAAGAGGTAACAGATGGACTGGGTAGCAGTCGTATGAGGAGACACTCGTTTTCGCCGTATCGCCAGTCACGGTAACTATAAGTATATGTTCTTCCGCCAAAGTTGAATGTAGAAGTCGTACATCGCCTATTGCCTGAACGACCTTGCCACAAGCGATGCCGCAGGCCTTGAATAATAGCGATTCGGTGGCTCAGGCTCAGGCAACTTCAAGTGGTCGAGAGACTGACGGGCCGCGTCGGGCTTACCTCGGTAGTAGGGTTTGGAGGGACACGTGGGAGTTCTCGACGACGACACCAAGACGGGGATTGATACACTGCGAAGAAACCCGAGCAGAAGCTTGTAAATACATTCAAGCACGCGCGCTCCAGCTACAAGGTGTTCGAAACCGAAAATAGCGAACAAACGGAGATCAGCAGTAAGCAGATTTGAAGCCCAAAGGTAAGAAGTCATCAAGGGGAGAAGCTACATGGAGGGTCATCAGATAGCCCTATTGTGATAAAGTGATTCAAGCCAAAGGAAAGAAAGGCGTAACCGGAGCCTGAGGGAGTTATGCGTAGCGAATCGTATTGTACTGGGGCTGAGTAAGGCCGAGGAAGCAGTTACGAGGGTCGACACGAGGCACTTTGGGGGGAACAATATACTATTGGCGGGTCGAGGCGGTTGGGGACTTGTCGTAGCATCATGGGCGATGTAGCATTTTGGGGTGATGTCCAAAACATTCTGACCGCCTCGTGCGAGCCGTTCCAGGCACAAAGGAACGCTCACCTTGCACATTGTTCTCGAAGAAATTTGCATAAATCATCCATCCCGTCACTATCGCACGCAATCCATCATCGCCTGTGTGTATCAATTAGCATTATACAGCAGTTCCACGAGCTTCTCCGTGCGACCGCCGTCGCCCTCAGTGCCGCCAATCATGGCAGCAACGAGTATACCAGGTTCCGACAAACCGGAGCGTAGAAGTCGCATCTCGTTAACTTCAACTATTTGGGCCAGCTTGCCACTATCGATATTGCGCACTTCGATGTATCCGGGCGACAGTAACAAGAGGTGCGGTCCGCGACGAGCGTACGTAGTGGCTCTGCGCTCCCACTCAATGTAATACCTTGAATTGGCGGGCCTGCCGGCTTGGTTCACGAAACAGCCAAAGTCTGGGAAAGCGTCAAGTCAAACAACGTGCATGCAAATGGAGAGATGCTGACCCTCATAGACTAAGAGGATGTCTTTCTCTTTCTCGTATAACACCATCCCAAGAATGTTCGTCTTGCCCATTAGGTCGAGAATCTTTGGCGTGTCGCCCTTGACTTTGACTTCGGGCACAATTTTCAAGGTTTTCTCGTCACGCTTAGTATTAGGAAGATCAGGTACCATTTGAGCGGAGGGATTGGCCGTACTTTGTGGATGATCAAACTCACGGTCTCAACGGATAACGGATGGACTCACTTCAATGGCTCCACGATATAAACAGCTTTGTCCGCGCAAATCGCTATCTTGTCGAGGAAAAATACTGCGTCGTGGGGAACGTCCGAAATAAATATCTGGAGGTGTGGAAATGATTAGTGGCTAAACATTTTCAAAGATCAGTGGAGACGAACAGATCTCAAAAGCTGGTATTCCGCTGCGGCCTGTGGGTTTCCTCCCTGACGGGTCAGTTCTCGTATGTACAATGAACCGTTCGCTGCGTAAATAACTACTAGGGAATGAGAAACAAAGAGAAGTTAAGTGGATAACTAATCACTTAACCGAGAGTTCGACCGGCAATACGGTGCGTTTTAAGGAACGAAACGGCCCCATGTTCTTCAGCCAACCTTTCAAACGAATTGTCGAGATCCTTTGTTGTGCCTTCTCCTTTAGAGACACGAACGACCATATCGAGAGAATATGAAAACAGCGACGATTCACAGTGGACAAGGAACTTGTCAAATTCTGGAATAGCAACTATTGCCGTTGGTTCGTTGAATTCCAAGACCCTCTGAAATGCTGCAAGGAACTCGATGAGTGCCAATACAAGTTGAAGTCCCGACAACTCACTGTAGTCAGTAGCACGTTTACTAACGTATATGCCGTTAGTACAACCGACGGCGATGTAACCTTCCCCCTGAGACGCTAAAAGACTCATGAGGTATAATCAATGGTACCGAGTCAAGGCATCCTACAGAATCCCGCGGCAGAAACGGCTTGACCGGTGTAGTGAGTCCCACGAGTAAACTGGATGCGTGGAGGTATCCGGAAGAAACCGTCATTGAGGATTTGGGTTACGTATAACTTTGTTCGTTTATGAGATGCGAAGAAAATCAAAATTCGAACAAAGGTACCATTTTCACGTCGAGTTTGGACTTGCGTGCCGCAATCGCGTTATCCAGCGCAGTGCGCCACCTGTTTCGTTCCGTCGGTGACTGAGTGTAAAGCGTGTGTCGACGAGTTATCTTGGCCGCGGCATGATATACTGTGAAAGGATGCATTGCTTCCGATGGCAATGAACGGCAACAGGACATGATCCCCTTAAAAAAGCCCAGTTCCTGCTTTCGATTTTCCGCCTGGTCATTGAAAGATGAAGGTACCAATCGTAAACACTCCAAAGGGATGGGCTAGATAGGACGATTTGTATAAGTGGGAATGTGATGAGAATGAGATGTGGACACATTTACCCTGATTATAACTCTAGCCTTAGTTGTCTCCGGTTCTCTCCCGAGCACCAAGACTAGTACGGATGAGGACCAAGAAAGGGATAGCAGTACGACTACGTACAGTGGCTGTCCGACAGGACACCGAATCCATCAGTCCACGAAATCCCATCCCCGCATATATCCCACCAAGGGCCACTGTCAGACTTTGACGTTGCAAGCGGTCCAGAAAAAGTTGGCGTCGCCCAGGAACTATCATATTTCTCGAGGACCTGAAAGATGTTGGTCGTGAGCCCGGCGTTATCAACACGCCAAACTCACAGGGATTTCGCCTTCCGGGTAATCCAACGCCTGACGATACTCTTCGATCGTAGAGATAGGCCCCGCATTAGAGCTGGCAGGACGATCGGAATGGGAGAGAGAGGAGCGTGAGGAGCAAGATAGTCCTGGAGCACTTTGAACAGGACGGAGTGCATTTGTGGTCGGAGGAGACGTCGGCGGGGTTGGCACTGTAGAGTGACGCTGGGGCCCAGGGGTTCCAGGGGTTCCAGGAGCTTGCGTACTTACGCCACTAGCTGTCGCGGGTAGATGTGGGAGCCTGTATGGGTGACATCAAATGACCATTCAAAGGGTTGTGGGAGCAATCGTACTGTGGAATGGGAAAGGACGGGGGTGGGGGCTGAACAAGTATGGAAGGGACCGCAGCTTGCGAAGGGGGGCCTGGAGGGAGGCCTGGAGGAGGCTGATATGAGCCTGACCCCTGTGCATTTAATGGTGATGACTGCATGTTGATGTTGTGAATAAACCAAGGAGACGATGGTACATTTGACGCCCGCGGTCACAGCCACGCGTGCCGTGGCCCATTATAGATATCCCATTTACATTATAATCGATGCTTTGGGGGTCGGGACGGTCAAAAGATCATGAAGGGATGGATGGGCATCCACGGGCTCCAAAAGGACGGGTAAATCTATGGCGTGTCTGTCCCTCGTTATCTCGTCTCGGTCAGCACCGACCCCGGTCAGGCTGGAATGATCAAGTCTCGATTTAATCCTGCCAATGTCCGCATCATTTCAGTTGGCTTCGCTTCAAACCCGCCAAAAATGTATGTGTCTTGCGTCTCGTATCCTTTGCAATCTGATGGTCAGATCGCGGACAGATCCCATTCATCGAATCTATGGAGACTGACAGTCCTACTTACTGCCTACTCTTCTGTAACCCCCTACAACATGGCCTTCTCCACAAATTTGGGATACGTTCTGCATTGACATCTGAAGTTGTTGATACTCCAGGTTCAGAGATAGAGGGTACAGAACGCAAATGTCCCCTGTGTTAGAGGGGAATTTGAAGAGGTGTTGACCTGAGGTAATAAAATAAATTGACAAGTTGTCACTTGGCTAGGAAGTTGATGGGTTGTGTAATAGCGCTCACTATTGAGACCGACGTTATGCTACAGTACCGTAAGGGGCCAGGTCTTATGGGGTTACAGAGGCCGCAAGCAGTCCGCAAGCCTCTCCGAGTCCTCCTCACCGTGTACTTACTCTTAACGCGTTTGTGTGGTATTTTTTTTCATACTTGACAATCAATCAATCAATGTGATTCCATATGATGAACGTAATGATATGAACAGGGGTATACTCGAAATCACAGTAGACATTATTAATGATAATGATCGACGAAATGTACGCTACAAAGTTCATTCTCGCTGCACGTAGCCTATGCTATCGTAACTCTACATGCACCATTAGTTCGTGCATCAATTACCCTGGTCACGGTATACAAATTTCACAAGCCTCTCCGTGCAGCTGCCATCGTCCATAGTGCCACCGTTCGCGGCAGCAAGGAGCATACCCCCTTCCGTCAACCCGCAGCGTAAGGTCCGCACGTCTCCTTTTATCACTTGAATCAGCGAGCCTGTATCTAGGCTGCGTATCTCAATGAACCCGGAGGAGAATAGTAAGAGGTGGGAGCCACGAAGCGCAAATGTTGTGGCCTTGCAGTCCCAGGGGACACAGTACTGTGAACCGGTGGGGTTGCCGTGTTTGTTAATGAAACAGCCAAATTCTAGAGAAAGAGTCAGACAACGAACATACAAGTAGAGAAAGACTTACCGTCATAGATAACGAGGGTGTTGTGCGCGCTTTCCACCGATCCAAGGATTTTCAGAGTGTCGCTCTCTTTTGCGCTAAGTAAAAGTCGTACTTCGTGGATGATGCTCAACTCACGACCCTCGATAAGTGGAAAACGGACTCACTTCATCGGCTCCACGACATAAATAGCTCTGGACGTGCAAATCGCCACCTCGTTGGAAAGAAAGGTTGCATCGTGGGGGTCTTCTAGAGTAGGCACTGGCTGTTGCAGAAATGATTAGTGGGAAATCCCTGCAGAGGACGTAAAGACGAACAAAACCCAAAGGCTGGTATTGAGGATCCTGGTCCTGGCAGGTTAGTAGTAATACGTGCGATGTGACTTGCTTGGAACTCGTCGCTGAATAGACAACTTCTGCGGATGAGAAACAACCAAAGCTCAACGTGTGACAAGTCGCTCACTCAACGTTTGGTCGGCAATTCGACCCGCTTTGAAGAACAAAATGTCCCCAGAGTCTTGAGCCAACCTTGTCTCCCAATCATCATTTTGATTAGGTTCGGCATCTCCTTGAGATACGCCGATGATGTGATCGAGACGATATGAGAACAGTTTCGATTCACAATGGACAAGGAACGCGTAGGATTCTGGAATGGCGGCTATTGAAGTTGGTTCGTTGGAATCCAAAACTCTCCGAAATGCTGCAAGGAACTGAATTAGTGAACAAGACGAGTGGGACTTTCAATGACTCACAGTCAGTAGTACGCTTGCTAACGTATATGCCGTTCGTGCAACCGACGGCGATGTAACCCTCCCCCCGAAAAGCTGAAAGTCGTATGAGCGCTGATGAATAATAAGACGGCAAGGCGTCTTACAAAATTCCGTGGCACAAATGGCACGGCCAGTGTAGTGCACCCCGCGGGTATATTGAATGCGTGGAGGAATTTGGAAGAAACCGTCATTGACAGTTTGGGATCCGTATAACTACGTTCGTTTTATGAGACGTTTAGAAATCAAAATTGCAATAAAGGTAGAATATTCACCTCTTGTTGTGACTTCCGTGCCGCAATGGCGTCCTCCAGTGCAGTGCGCCACTTATTCCGTTCTGTCGGCGACTGGGTGTAAAGGGTGTATCGACGCATTATCCGGGAAGCAGCATGATATATAATGAAAGGATGCCAGGTGTCCGCTGGCAAAGAGCTGAAACAGGTCGCGATTCGTTTAAACAAGCCCTGTTCCTCCTTTCGATCTTTCGGTTCGTCATCGAAAGATGCCAAACATAAGCACTCCAATGGGATGGGCTAGTCAACGAGATTGAATGAGTAAGGACATCATGAGGACAGTGTGTAGCACATTACCCTCTCTGCATGACTGCGCCGTGTCGTGCCCTGTGGATCCGTTTCCTCCTTGAGAAAAAAGACTAGAACGTGTCAGGCATAAGGAAGGAATGACAGCACGGCCACGCACAATATTTATCTGTCAGGACGCCGAGTATATCCGTCCACGAATTCTCACCGCCAGACTTGTCTCTTGCAAGCGGTCCACGACGAATTAGAGTCCATGAGTCATCATCTTCATTGAGGACCTGAAAACGATCAGTCGAGAGTCCGGCATCATCAAAATTCCAGACTTACAGGGACTTCGCCTTCCACCTCGATCAAGGACTCACGGAACTCCTTGCGTTGTGCGCATACCGGCTTGCCGCTAGGGACAATGGTCGGACTGGGAAGCGTTACGCAAGAAGTCGTGCAGGACGATGGTCCTGAAACACTGCCAGGGCTCTGAGGTAGAGTCAAGTGCAGAGGGGTGGATCCGCTTGGTGTTGTTTGCATGACTGAAGGCAATGGCATGTGTGGCTAGGGAGAGGGACGTGTGTATTGAACGTACTTCGGGAAGGGAAAAGAAAGTAGCGTGTAGAGTTAGGAAGGAGAATGGACATAAATAGGGGGGGCGACAGCCTGCGGACAAGAGGCGGTGGGGGACATGGCTATGAGCTTGACTTGACTCTTCACAATTAACTCGGCGTTGAGTACGACTTGAAAAGTGGCGTGCTACGGTGCGCAGCACTAACGGCATCCGCAAGATCAGAGGCAGTTCTGCTGTACAATCAACGTTCTAGGCGGACGAGCACCGCGCACGGCACATGGCAGGCAGGGTGATGGGAAGAGTAGCGTTCATGACCTTCGAAACGACGGTGTTTCGAATGACTTACGCTCATAAAGGGAGAGCAAAGGGTCAATTTGATTGTTCGGAAAAGAGAGCACACTGCATGCAGTGAAGTTGTTTTGTTTCGTCTTGCGTTCAACGGTGAACATGAGGCCTGAGCGCCGAGGCCCCGTACTGGCCGGACCTTCGCCACGATCACGTGGTCCGCCTTCTCTGATTCTCTTGCTCCGGGTCGTGACTTTGATTCTGTGGGCAATATTACACACAAGCCATCCTATTCCGGTCCACTCTGGCCCGGCTTCAACGCGCTGGGTAGGGCTGATGCCCATCTCCCGCTGCCCAGCAATTATAACCCAAGTCATAGTAGTAGATATTATGTCATTGAGAATAAAGCGTTATCCAAAAAAAA
>WNFC01009716.1_pt1 | contig 10656 bp, 10 predicted proteins | sample 5400541 | NCBI WGS metagenome assembly WNFC01 (sample SAMN13153342, study PRJNA577476) | soil metagenome | isolation source: 120 cm saprolite under Douglas fir tree site 2 hole 2 replicate 1 | place: USA:California | collected 2015-04-18
TGTAACCGGAAACCGGAGAATGGATGGTGAGATCCGTGATGGCCTTGCCCGTCTGATCGAGCTTCTCGATGTCGGCAGGAGACACTTCCCATTGCAGCAATCTCTCTTTGGCAGCGCCGAAGAGCGAGGCAGCACCCGAAGCTACCCCACTCACTCTGCTCTGCTGCAAAGACTCGGAGTTCTTCTTGGCCAGCAAGTATTCATGTTCGGTCGAGACCAGGTCAGGGCTGTAGATCGTAAATAGCGGCTGGCCCTTGCCGATGAAATTGCCCGTAGCGTCCGCATAGACTTTGCGAATCCATCCCGCGAATCGCGTCTGTACATAGGCCTGCCGCCGCTCATCAACCTGCACATTGCCGTAGAAACGAAGCTCCGTGTTGACCGGCTTGGACTCGACCTTCCCCAGCACAACTCCGATGTTCTGCATCCGCTGGGGCGTGAGCTGAAATGGGGCAAGCGGCGTCTCTTGCATATTGCCCGCCTGAGGCTCGCCCGCTGATCCTGCTTCGGAAGGCGAGGCGTTGGCCGATGAAGTCCGCGCCATCGCCTCCATGGACTCGCTTGCGGAACTGGTGCCAAGCTGCGAAGGAGTTCCGGCATGGCTTAAACGCCACCACAAGACCGACGCCACAATCGCGAGCACAAGAGCTGTAGTGACTGCAATCCAAAACGCGCGGCGATAATTATTGTTTTCTGTACGGAGCATGTCTGATCCTCATTTGCATTCGTTCCTAACTTGTGCTCATTCATGGCACATCCACCCCGGTAAGGCGCTCTAGTTCAGCCAGCGCCGATTCGTGCTCGACCAATTCGCTTCGATATTCCAGATCGAGGTTCAGAACATCAACGAACCCGGAAAGCAGGCTCTCGAAGTCTAGGCGGTTCGATTGATAGGCAGACAGAGCCGATTGAAAGGTAGATTCCGATTGCGGAACAAGGCCGTCGCTGAAGATCTTCAAGCGCTCTGCCGAAGTTGTTGCGCGCACGTATTGTTGTTGGACTTCCGAAAGCACGCGCTGCGATTCCGCGTCTAGCTCATGCCGCGCTCGTTCCTGGTTCTCCTGAGCTTCCGCCAGTTCAGCCTTCTGGTGTCCGCGATTGGGCAACCGGATGCCGAACGTCGCCATGTAGTAATCGCGAAATTGGCTGGCATTGTGCTCGTAGTTGTACTGGACATTGAAGTCTGGACGGAAATTCCTGTGCGCCAGCTCCACCTGTGTTTCCCGCTCCCGAATGGAGGCAGTCTTGGAGCGCACATCCGGATTTTGCTCACGAGCTTTCTGCAAGAGTTCGGCTGCGGTGTACGGAAGAGCTCGCAACGTGAGAGTCTCGGCAACGATGTCCGCGGACTCCTGCGCGCGTCCCAAGATCTCCTTGATCTGGGCTTCAAGCAGTCCTTCTTCCTGATGGTGGTGTGCGATCTCTTGAAGAATCTTGGTGCGCTGCAATTGGGCTTTCAGCACATCCTGCTGATTGCCTTGGCCTACGCGGTAGCGTGCCTCAGTCGACTCCTGCACCTGAGTCAGTAGCGTGTCACTTCTCTGCAGAACTCCAAGGGTTTGCTGAATGTAGGCCAGGCGGAAATAGACCATCTTGAGATTTCCCACCACCGTTCTGCGGACTGAATCGGTCTGTGCTTCCATGGAGTCCGCTTCGTGTTCGGCGATATGGGCACGCAACTGCCGTTTGCCTGGGTAAGGGATGTCCTGCGATATGCCGAACCCGATGTAGGCAAAATCGCTGTTGCTGTAACCCGCGAAGGGGCGTGGACTGCCCACGCTGAACTGCTGCACTGACAGTTGCGTCTCGGGAAGAGCCGAGGCCTGCTTGGGAACATTTCGTGAGGCCTGCCAAGCGTGAAACGAGGCCGCGATCTGCGGATTTTTCTGCTCCGCTTCCTGCGTCAACTCACGGAGAGACGTTGGCGCGGCATTGTGTTCCGCCACGGCAGGAGATTCATCAACGGGCCTCCGCGAACTCGGTTGTTCTTGAGCGCCAGCAATGCCGGCTGTCGCCAGGGTTCCGACGAGCAAAACGCTAGTAATACGAGCACACCCGAAGAAACTTCGGGACAAATCGATAGATTTCATCTTTCCTCCGGATCACAAACACAAGTTTGTAAACGCGCGAACGTGCAGACGCACGAGTGCGTTAGAAGCTCAGAGGAAAAAAGATCAGATTCTTAGGACTGTGGTGGTCAGAGATTCTAGTCCAGGCGGACTATGCGCGCACGAAACACGAGACGACCATTGTGCGAGCGAGAAGTATGCGTCGGTTTCGGCGGTAAGCGGAAGCGCGTGAAAGAGAGCCGGAGTGGCATGATCCAATTGGGAAGAGGCAGTCTTCAGAGCGTGAAAGTCCGCAGGCGTGGCGCTTACCTTACAGCAAGGATGGGATTTCGCCATTCCCATGTCTCCGCACTGCTCGGCCATCTTCTTGCAACACTCGCGCTCGGCGGATGTCATTGCTGTACCCGGCAACACGCAAGCCGCGACCGGCAACGCAGCCAGCATCAGCGCCAGAGCGGAAACACCGACTTTGATCAACAGTTTCAACATCACCAGTCTATCCACAGCTGACAGTAAGACGCAACAGGCGGGAAAAGGGTTCAACTTACCCCCGGTACCCGCATCGGCCAATGCTGGTTGCGGTTTTCAGCCACGCCGCAGACAGAAACGGACTGAAAGCGGACCGCGCGAGAGGCAATTCGAGTTTAAGTCCTTCACCATCATCGTAGCCAGGAACGGAACCGGATCTCGCCGAAAAATAGCGGACTGAGAGCGGACAGGGAAGGAAGGACGCAATTCCGCTAAGTCCTTTGAAATGATGGTGGCCAGGGACGGAGTTGAACCGCGGACGCCCAGCCTTTTCAGGCTTATCCCTACATTCTTCAACAACTTAACTCTACAGAGTGGCCCCAGTTTTGTGACCATTCTGTGACCAGCGCCGATGTTCGCCTAAGCGTCGGCCCAATCTCAGCCGTGCTGTGCTTAACATTTTGTGGGGCATATCCAACTCCCCGTGATACGTCAATACCAATCAGCGTACCTTGATGGCGTTACTACAACAGTCCGGGTCGCGATGTCTATCGTTCGGCTTCAAATACCCGCTTTCGCATCCACACAACAGAACCACCATGTTCAAATCGCACTTCGTCCATAAATGCCTTCATCAGATAAATGCCGCGGCCATGGATGGAATAGATACTTCCAGGCGCTGTCGGGTCCGGGACTTTGCTTAGATCAAATCCCTCACCTTCATCGCTTACGGCAATAGAGATGTCACCGGACTCACATCTGCACTTAACACAGACATGCCTTCGAGGGTCCCCACGATTGCCGTGAACGACAGCATTATTTAGGACTTCACGGAGTGCAATTTCAATGTTGTCCTCGCTGACAGGGATACAGCGGGACTGTGTGAGCAAACGGATGAGGTTATCTACACAGGTGGAAATAGCAGCGGCTTCACTGGGCAGTGCACACTGAAGCTGGATTGAGGGGCGGAGGCAAGGAATCGGCACGGTGTCTAAACCAATGAAGGCTCTCTCGCTTCTCGCCCGCGCCTTTTCTCGCTGGATCGCGGCCAGCATTGCGGCATCATCGTTAAATTTGAAATATGTGAGCCCCTGCTTCTTTGCTTCGTCTTCTTCAACTTTCCCGAGATATCCGACATCAGGCTTGTTCACAACCTGCACATCCTTGTCTTCGAGGTATTGACGAATCTGCCGCGGCGAACGTGAGTCCGTCCCTGGAACGCGTTTCAGATATTCAAGAACGTGCTCCGCACCAAGCTCGGCATCGTGACGCGCGATTCCCACCAGGCCCTGGCTAGCACGCCGGGCCCAGCCGACGACGTAGATGCCGTCCAATATCTGGCCCTTCTGAGGGTCGAACACCTCGTACGAGGTCTGCTTGGGATCGGTGCTATGGCGCGTGACGTACCCGGTCGCGCCGGTTGGGATTCCCAGCGTGGCATCGTGCACATCGCCGATGGCAAAAATCACGGTGTCTTTATCGATCTCCCCTGTTTCGTCCGTGGCTTTAGCCGCTACGCTGCCATCCTCCTGGACTAGCGTGTTTTCGGTCACAGTGAGACTTCGGATGCGGCCGCCCGGACCGGCTTGGATTTCCTTCGGCGAGGACAGAAAGCGGAATAACAAACGCGGACCCGCTATCCTATTGACCGGCTTGCTCAGCACCGAAAAAGTGTCGTTCGCAAGCTTGGACACATCTTGGCCCACGGCAGCCAGTTTGTCCTTAATGCGCTCCAATTCCTGCTGAAACCCGGCACGGTCTAGGTGCTGCTCGATGTTCGCGAACCGTTTCTTGTCGAACTTTGCCTCGAACGGTCCACGCCGGGCGATCGCGATTAATTCCTCAGCGGTGTGACGGGGATCGTCGATCATCAACCACCGCGCGATGTCCACCATCACGTTGCCTATGCCGACGATAGCGATTCGCTTTCCGATCGAGAAGTCCCGCGTGGCGAACGGCGGCAACAGGTTGTAGTGGTAAACGAAATCCTTGGCGGAGTAGACGCCCTTGGAGTCCTCACCAGGCAGACCCACCTTTTTCGTGCCCTGCGCTCCCACGGCAAACACTATTGCAGCGGGGTTAAAGCCCTGTAACTCCTGGATGGTCAGCGCACAGTTCGTGCCGATCGGGACATGGCCGAAGTAGTGCACGTTGGGCATAGCGGAGTACGGCTGCAAGCTGCTTGCGCAGTCCGGATCTCATCTTGTCCTTGGCGGGATAAATGCCGTACTCGGCAAGGCCACCCGGTTTGATATCGCGATTGAAGATCATCACCTGATGGCCAGCCATCGCGATCTTTCGGGCCGCGAACATTCCCGCGGGACCGGCGCCGACCACAAACACCGTCTTCACTACCTGCCTCCTGGATGGCGCTTTCCCCTTAACTCACTGTCTCAGCCCAAGGGTGCACCTCCGTCCATTCCTCCTCCTTCCCTTGCGCCCGCCCTGCATCGTTTCTCGCCGTTCCCGACTTAGAAGTTGAACTGGTCGATATTGTCCTTCGTGAATCGGGACGGATCCCCCAACACGATCACGTTCTTCAGTGTGAGCGGACCCTTGGCCGTGATGTCGTCGAGCGATGCGAGCGCGTCGCGCGTGCCCAACCGTCCTGCCGGCACCTTGGCTTGCGTCGCATCATCCTTGAGGGCGCCCGCCACACTGGCCTGGGCCGCGTAAACAGCCAGGTAGCCCAAGTCGACCGGGTTCCAGAGCACGACGGTCTTGACCGTGCCTCGCTTGACGAACTCCCTCATCTGGTTGGGTGTGGCCATCCCGGTAACGACGATTTTGCCCGCGAGCCCCGCCTGCTCCACCGCTTCCGCCACCTTGGGAAGGGCGACCACCGTCGGAGCGACGATCGCGTCGAGTCGATCCCGATACTTGTTGATCAGGTCCTGGGTTGCGCTGAACGACTCCGCGGGTTTTCCCTGCCCATAACCGATGTCAACCAGCTGCATCTTCGGGTACTTCGCCTTCATCCGCTCCTTCATGGTGGTGATCCAGGAGTTCTGGCTGAACGCACCGGGATCCGTGCTCACAACGGCGAAGCGCGCGCTCGTCCCGGCCTGTTCGGCTACCACGTCGACAAGCGCTGCCCCCGCCTCCGTGAACGTCGCTTGGTTCACGAACCACTGACGCGCGGTGGGATCGGCCACGTCGGCGTCATAAGTGACGACCTTGATCCCGGAGGTCTTCGCCTTCCTGGCCATGGGCACCATCGCTTCGGGGTTCATGGGCGCGATGATGATGGCATCCGGCTTCTGCGCCACCAGGTGATCGACCATGCGGACCTGTTCGTCGCTATTCGCGGCAGCCGGTCCTGTGTAGAGAAAGTCGATGGCCACATCCTTCCCCTTCAGCTCGGCCACAGCTTCTTTGGCGCCTTTCTCAGTGGCCGCGAAATAGGGCGTGCCGGTGAACTTGGGGACCATGACGATCTTGAGGGCCTTCTGCGCCTGGCTGGGCCCATCGCCGTGAGACGCCTCCTTCCCCGCCGCCTGGACGCGAGTGAAGGACGAGGGCAGGAGCGAACCACCGGCAACGATGCCAACCGTCTTGACGAAATCACGCCTGGCGGCGGAGAACCCGATGCCGCTGCTCCTCCCGGTAATACCTGCGACTTTGTTGTCTAGTCTTCTCATGTGATCATCCTTTTCGATTTTTTCTGCGTGATCCGCAGTCTGTTTTCTGTCTGTTTTCATCAATTCGTGCCGCCAGCGGCCCGGATGACTTCTCCGGTGACCCAGCGCGCCTCATCAGAGGCGAGAAAGACCGCCACAAGCGCGATGTCCTCCGGCTGGCCCAGCCGGTTGAACACGGACTCTTTGGCGAGCGTCGGTCCTATGTCACCGGCGAACATCCCTGATGTGCCTTCGGTCGCCGTGTGTCCTGGAGAGATGGCGTTTACACGAATGTTTCTGCCGCCGAGCTCCAGAGCCAAGCCGTGCGTCAGGTTCTCTACCGCTGCTTTGGTCGACGAATAGACCGCGATCATCGGCCGGGCGCGTGAACCCACGATCGAGCTGATGTTGATGATGCTTCCGCCCTCGTCGCCGAAGGACTTGATTGCCTCCAGCGAGGTCAGGACAGGACCCAGCACGTTCGTGTTGAAATGCCAGTGAAATGTGTCCTCGGTCGTTTCGGCGAACGGTCCGGGCCGGAATACGCCCGCGTTGTTCACCAGAACGTTCGGTGTGCCGAACGCCTTCTTCGTCTCAGCAAAGAGACGGGCGACGTCGGCAGCCTTAGAGACATCGCCTTGGATCCCGACTGCCTTACCGCCAGCCGCAATGATCTCGGCGACGACTTTCTTGGCCGCAGCCTCGCTCGAACTGTAGTTCACGACCACGGCCGCGCCTTCACGGCCCATGGCCAGCGCGATGCCGGCGCCGATGCCCTTCGATGCGCCGGTGACGATCGCAACCTTTTCGCTCAATCTTCCGTTCTTCATAATCCCCTCCTTCATGTGCTGTAGCGGCGATCCGGTGTGAAGTCGTTTCCGCTTTCCATCGCCGTACACGATAAAGAGATTTTTTTCGTGGTGAAACGATCCGTCGTATGTTTCAATCACATTGATAGAAAAAGGCGATCAATATGGAATTACGTCATCTTCGATATTTCACCGCAGTCGTGCAATGGAAGAGCTATCGCGAAGCGTCTCGGCGGATCCACGTTGCGCAACCGGCAATTAGCCAAACGGTTGTGAATCTCGAAGAAGAGCTCGGGCTGAAACTGTTTTCACGCGCGAAGCGCGTTGCGCAGCTCACACCCGAAGGCGAGGTGTTTTATGCCGAAGCGGTACGCACGCTCGCGCAGGCTGAATTGGCTATTGAGACTGCCAGGCGAGCCGCACGGGGCGAGATCGGAAGGCTCTCGATTGGATTCCTCGGCTCGGCGACATCGGCATTTCTTGCAGAGCTTGTGCGCAAGTTCAAAGCAACTTATCCAGGTGTGAAACTGACCATGGAAGAGCTCACTCCAGTTCATCAGGACGCTGCGTTCGAAAAAGAGGAGATCGACATCGGGTTCACCCGGACACTCACCGCAGAACAGAGCACGACATTCTCATCGCGGGTCTTGTACCGCGATCCGCTGCTGGCTGTGCTGCCGCGTTCACGACCGGTGAAGAGCAAGCGCGTGCATGTTGCAGATCTGGCGAACGAAACCTTTGTCTTGTTCCACCGTCAGGGCCACCCCAGTGTGTTCGATATGACCATAGCCATGTGTCGGAAGGCCGGCTTCAGCCCGCGCGTCGACACTCAGCCGGCTATGTTGCAGACGGTGCTGTCGCTGGTTGAAGCAGAACAGGGCGTTTCCATCGTGCCTGCCTGTGCGAGAAACCTGCGTTCAAATGGTGTCCGGTTCTACCGTTTGCAACCAGATGACGTACGCGTCGAGCTTGTCGCCGCATGGAAAAAAGCGAACCCGTCCGTTGTCCTTCGTGCCTTTTTGGAGTTGATTGATACAAACGCTGCACAGATTCGGAGCAAGGCGGAGCTTCACTGACATCGATTATTTTGCAAGGACTTCATATCGTAGAATTCGAGATAGTCCCCGATGTCGCCTTAACGGCGAGCGTATCAGCCACGGACAGCGAGGTAAGGTTTGCCGACAATCCACGAACTTGGGTTCATCGGTACGAGCGCGTTTATCGGCACCGATCATCAAGGAGCGGGCACTCGGAAGGACCGCTCTGATCCAGTGGGCTGCTTGTCGGCAAACGAGAAACTGACGATGTTTTCCGATGAGTTCCGGTTTGCCCGTCACCCTTCCAAGAAGCGTGATCGAAAAGCCCCCCAATCACACTCATGGGTCGAACCACCGATGCTATTTGTCGCTATGCTGCTGAGTCTTCGAGTGCAAGTAGACGGCAATCACAACAGGGTGCATGCCTCGCTAAAATCGAGCCGAGGGCCCCGCGGCATGAGCGTCGCAGGGTCGCCATAGCCGATGTTGCAGAGAAAATTCGATTTCACATGTCCTTCAGGGAAAAACTCCTGCTCGCAGGACTCACATTTGCCAGCCGCAAAGAACTCCTCATCGAGTTTTGCGTTATCAAAGCCTGACATCGGCCCGCAGTCCAGTCCCAGAGCCCGCGCCGCAAGTATCATGTAGGCTCCTTGCAAGGTAGAGTTCCGCAGCGCAGTTTCCTGAATCAGCTGGGGGTTGTTCACAAACATATCGCGCATGGCGGGGTAGTGTGGAAACAGCCTGGGCAACTTGTGGTAGAACTTCAGATCATAGGCGATGATGACCGTGACCGGAGCGGCCATCGTCTTCTCTACGTTCCCAGGCGCGAGCGATGGACGGAGGCGCTCCTTTGCAGCCGTGGAACTAATGAATACGAACCTCGCAGGACTGATATTTGCGCTCGTGGGCCCCCATTTCAGTGTGTCGTAGAGCTGCCGTAGCAGCTCCTCGGGCACTGGCTTGGGAAGCCATGCGTTGTAGGTACGGGCTTTCCGAAACACCAGATCAAGTGCGTCATCACTCACTCTCATTTTCTCGATCCTCTCCATCATTGTCACGGTTTCCTCCTATTCATTCGTTTCACAAAATCCGATTGACGTGCTCGACTCCGCGATCGTTTTCTCATTATCCTCGTACTTCGGCGGGTCGACGCCGGCGCTGCCAACAGAAACCAATATTCCGCTCACCCGGACGGAACAGGACAACTCGCCATCGAGAAGCGAGCGCAGGAAATGTGTCGGAAAACGGGCTTCGGTCCCCGCGCTTCACCGGTTGTTGAAGATCATTTCCGGAGGCTGGACGCCGCGATCTATGGCCTCTGCCCTATTCAAGAAACCGCGCGTGCAATCCTCGGTATTGAAGAGATCCGTGACAACTTCGAGCATCACGGCGTCGGCCGCCGGGACACCGCCAGACGACCAGGCCTTGAGCAGTGTGCGGGTCGCCGCGTAGGACTTTGTAGGCCCGATCGCCAGTTTCTGTGCCATCGCTTCGACTGTCTGGGCAAGTTCGGCCTCCGGGACCACCTGTGTCGCGATCCCAAGTTGGCCAGCCACTGGAGCGGAAATGGGTTCTCCGAGCATCGCGAAGCGCGACGCCCGTCCCCGACCGACCCGCTCAGCCAGACGCTGCAGCGCTCCTGCGGCCGGCACCATTCCCGCAGTCACCTCTACGCAGCGAAAGACGGCGTTCTCCGCCGCAACGATGAAATCGCAGGCGAGGGCAAGCTCGAAGCCGCCGCCAAACGCGACGCCCTGGACGGCCGCGATGGTCGGCACCTTCAAAGCTTCGATCGCGCGATAGGATAGATTGACTTCCGCGATAGAGGTGCGGAACCGATTCACGTCCTTATCGGTCCACTCCCGCAGGTCGGAGCCGATTTGAGAGAGTTAATTACGAAATACCATGAAAGCCATGCGTACCAGATCGCTGAGGGTTTATGCTTTCCGGAACCAGTCCGACGAAGCGTTCGCGTGGCTAGACCGAGCTTATGCCCAACGTGACGGCGGTCTGATCGAAACGAAAGTGGATCCCCTGCTGAAGAACTTGGAGCGCGACCCGCGATACACTGCGTTCTTGAACAAAATCCATCTGCCGACCATTTGCCGACCATATAACACTGGTCCCGAGTGCGTTATTGACCGAATCAAAACCTCGAGCGCATGTAGTAGTGGTGAAGGTCACTAACAACAAAAGCCGAGAACCACAAAAAGAGGTGGCACTCGATCGAGTGGAAAAGGAGGACTGACGCGCTTCAGGTAGCCAACGACGATGACTCTGATATCTCCGTCGGCAAGGAGAAGTGAAAAGTTGCACATCGTCCCTCGTTGGCGATTGCCCACAAAGCCTTGTCATTTCCTTCCCCCGCTCGCAATAGGCAGTTCTATATCCTTATTCTGGTTGGAAAGAGGAATGTGGTTCACGATCAATCGAACCCCAGTCTGACCGGTCAAAAAACTCCAGATCCACTGCAAAAACACGGTGAGACGCAAACTGCTAGTTGCGAGAAACTGTAGATGAACCCCTGCCCACGCCAGCCAAGCTACTAATCCGCTCAGCCGGACTCTACCTGCTTGAAGGATTGCGAAACCCGCTCCGATAACGGCCATATTTCCTTTATCGAAATATCGGAACGGCTTGGGGGAGCGCT
>WNFC01009719.1_pt1 | contig 10655 bp, 9 predicted proteins | sample 5400541 | NCBI WGS metagenome assembly WNFC01 (sample SAMN13153342, study PRJNA577476) | soil metagenome | isolation source: 120 cm saprolite under Douglas fir tree site 2 hole 2 replicate 1 | place: USA:California | collected 2015-04-18
CCCCTCGGCGCCGAGGCGCCGCTCGGCGCGCACGAGCCGCTCCGCCACGTCGCGCCGGAGGAGGCAGCGCGCGACGGGGTAGAGAGTCACGCCGGTGAAGTTGTGCGGCGTCGCGTAGGGCATCGCGACGCGGATCGAGGGGTCGAGGGCGTGGAGGTCGACGAGGGCGTCGGGCGCGCTCGCGGGTGCGAGCGGGGGGCCCGGCCCGGTCCGCGCGCACCCCGCGAGGAGGAGGCCCACGAGCAGCCAGGGGAGAGCGCGCGGCGCCGGCATCCGTGCGCTCGGGGTCCTAGCCCGCGCCCCCCTCTTGTGGAAGCCCCTCACGCCGTGCCAGGACGCGGCCGTGTCCCCGACCGCGCAGATCGTGCTCCTCTGGTCCGGCTTCGCCGGGACGCACCTCGTCCTCTCGAGCCTCCCCGTGCGGCAGCGAATCGTCGCGCGCGTCGGCGAGGGCCCGTTCCGCGGGCTCTACTCGCTGGTGGCGTTCGCCTTCTTCGTCCCGCTCGTGTGGACCTTCTTCGCGCACAAGCACGCCGGGCGGTGGCTCTGGCTCGTGGAGCGCGGCACGGGGCTGCACTGGGCGATGTACGTCGGCATGGGGCTCGCGTTCGTGATGCTGGTGGCGAGCCTCGTCAGGCCGAGCCCGGCCGGGGTCGTGCCCGGCGACCCGACCCCGCGGGGCGTGTACCGCATCACGCGCCACCCCCTCGTCATGTCGCTCGCCCTCTTCGGCGCGCTCCACCTGCTGCCCAACGGCAGCACGGCCGACGTCGCCTTCTTCGGCGGCTTCGTCGCCTTCGCGCTGGCCGGCGCCTGGCACCAGGACCGGCGCAAGCTCGCGCTCGGCGTGCCTGGCTTCCGCGCCTTCTACCAGGCGACGCCGTTCCTGCCCTTCACCGGGCGCGACACGCTGCGCGGTCTCCGCGAGCTGTCGCCGGTGGTGGTGGGCGCGGGCATCGCGGCGGCCGCCGTCATCCGCTACTTCCACGCCGCGTGGTTCGGAGGGTTCGGATGACCGTGCCGACGCCGCTGATCGTGCTCGCCGGCCTGCTTCTGGTCGCGCTGATCCTCCGGCTGCTCGTGCCCTCGGGGGTGTTCACCTTCAGCGTGGGCGGCACCGTCGGCGGGACGGGTGCCCTCGGGAAGAGCGACCTGGCGAAGCGCGCCGACGCGCTGGTGGCCGGGCAATTCGCGGCGAGCTACACGGGCGACACGTCGAAGCTCCCCCAGGTGCTCGGCGCCCTGCTGGAGCCGCTCCGCCAGCTCTTCGCCTCCGAGGGAGTCCAGCTCGATCGGCAGAAGCTCCTCACCGTCGTCATGGTCTCGGCGGCGAAGCACCGGATCGCGACGCCGGCGGAGTTGCAGGCGGCCTTCGAGCTGCTCCCGCCCTGAAACGCCCGGGCGGGCCGATCGACCACATTTCGCTTGACTTTCCGGGGCGGAAAGGCCGACCGTCCCGCCGGATGGCCGACCTCTCCACGCCCCACGCCGACGACGCCTTCGCAGCGGAGACCCGCCGCATCGTGGCCCGGCGGGCCGGGCTGGGGCTCGGCTTCGTGCTCGGCCTCGCGGCGGTCGCGGGCCTGCTCGAGCTGAGCTACTACCCCGACCGGCTGGGCAGGCTGACGGCGGCCTTCGCGACCGAGGCCATCCTGTGCGCGGCGGCGCTGCTCGCGATCCGCGGCGCGCGCCTTCGCCGGTTCGTCGTCCCGATCACGAGCGCCACCGCCTTCGCGATCGTGGGGTGCATGACGCTCTACGTCGTCTGGGCGGGCGCGAGCCGCGACGCGCTCGCGATCGCGCTCGTCCTCGCGCTCTCCGGGGTGGCGCTCCTCTGCCCGTGGGGTCCGCGCGCGCAGGTGCCGCTCGCGCTCGGCACGCTGGCCGCCTACCTGCTCGCGCTGGCGGGTCGCGTGCCCGGCGGGCTGCCGGTGCCGTACGGCATCCTCTGCGTGGGCGGCGGCGCGGTGACGTCGATCCTGGGCGCGGTCTTCCTGGACCTGCACCGCCGGGCCATCTTCCACCAGCGCGTGCTCCTCGAGCGCCGGCGCGACGAGCAGCTCGCGACGCTCTACGACGTGACGCGCACGGTCGCCGCGACGCTCGAGCTGCAAGACGTGCTGCGGCTGGTCTGCCAGAGCATGCTGCACGCCCTCGGCGTGGAGCGCCTCTGGCTCTTCTGGCGCGAGGCGCCCGACGGCGATCTCCGCGCCCTCGCCGCCGAGCGTCGCGGCGACCCGGTCACGCTGACCGACCTGCCCGGCGACCCCGCGCGCTGGGAGCCCCTCCTCAGCGCGGGGGCGAGTCGGGTGCCCGCGCTCCTCGAGCCCACCAGCGAGGACGTCGAGGCGCTCGGCGGCAGCGGCTCGCTCCCCGCGCACCTGCTCCGGCTGCCGCTCGAGTTCCGCTCCGAGCTGGTGGGGCTCATCCTGGCCGACGTCGGCGGGCACCGCGGCGCCGCCGAGACGAGCTTCCTCGACTTCGCCGCGACGCTCGGCAACAGCGCCGCGATGGCGATCGTGAACGCGCGCCTCTACGCGCTGGTGCGCGAGCACCGCGCCGAGCTGCAGCGGCTCTCCAACAAGCGCCTCGACATGGTCGAGGAGGGGATGCGCCGCTTCTCGCGCGAGCTGCACGACGGCACCTGCCAGGCCCTGATGGCGATCAACCTCGACCTGACCCTCCTCGATCGCCGGCTCGCGGCGGAGGCGGCCGCGCTGCACGGCTCCGTGCACGACATCCGCGACCAGGTCCTCGACGTGATGCACAGCGTGCGGCAGATGTCGCACCTCCTCCACCCGCCCGTGCTCGACGATTTCGGGGCCGTCGCGGCGATGGAGTCGATCGCCGAGAAGCACCGCGAGACCTCCGGGCTGGAGGTGCGGGTCGGGTGCTCCGATCCCGGGATGCGCTTCACGCCCGCCGTGGAGCTGCTGCTCTTTCGCGTCTTCCAGGAGGGCCTCAGCAACGTCGTCAAGCACGCGGGGGCGAGCCGCGTCGACGTGCGGCTCACGCGCGAGCCGGAGGCCGTGCTCCTGGAGATCGAGGACGACGGCCGCGGCTTCGACGCGCACGCGTACTTCCGCACGCCGTCGCCGTCGACGGGGCTCGGCCTGGTGAGCATGCGCGAGCGCGTCGCCCACTTCGGCGGTGCGCTGCGGGTGAGCGCGCGGCCGGGGAACGGCACCCGCATCGTCGTGCGGGTCCCCGTCGAGCCGCTCGCCAAGACGAAGGTCGCGAGCTGAGGCCGGCGCTGCTCCCGTTTGCCCTGCGGGGGGCCATTTGCTAAACGCCTCGGGTTCTCCAACGGCCTCGACCGCAACGCACTTCGTGTCGCTCACCGTCGCCGTCTTCTACCTCCTCGCCGCCATCACCGTGGGCTCCGCCCTGGGCGTCGCGCTGTCCCACAGCATCGTCTACTCGGCCTTCGCGCTGATGGGGACGCTGCTCGGCGTGGCGGCGATGTTCGTGCTCCTCGGCGCGGACTTCCTGGGCGTCGTGCAGCTCCTCGTCTACGTGGGCGGCATCCTCGTCCTCACGCTCTTCGCGGTCATGCTCACGCACCGCATCTCGGACGTGAACGTGTCGAACCGCGCCGTCGGGCGGCTCCCGGCGGCGGTGCTGGTCGGCATCGCGTTCGCGTGGATGGTGCACGTCGCCGGGCGCGCCAGCTGGGTGGTGAAGGACCCCGGGGCGCCGGCGCCGACCACCTACGGGATCGGGAACGCGTTCCTGCGGCAGTACGCGCTGCCCTTCGAGATCGCCTCGCTCGTCCTCCTGGCCGCGCTCATCGGCGCCATCGTCGTGTCGCGCAAGGCAGTGAAGGCGTAGGGCCCGTGGGCGCGCTCTCGCTCGGCCACTTCGTCGTGCTCGGGGGCATCCTCTTCGCCCTCGGGCTGTTCACCGTCATCACGCGCCGCAACGCGATCGGCATCCTGATGGGTGTGGAGCTGGTGCTCAACTCGGCCAACATCAACTACGTGGCCTTTGCCCGCTACGCGAACGCGGGCTACGACGGGCAGGTGTTCGCCATCTTCGTCATCATGCTCGCCGCCGCCGAGGCGGCCGTCGGGCTCGCCATCGTGCTCGGCATCTACCAGAGCTTCGAGACGATCGACGTCGAGGCGACGGACCGGCTCAGGCAATGACCTCGGCGGGCTACGTGGGCGCGATCCCGCTCGTCCCGCTCGCCGGCGCGGCGGTGCTCGGGCTCGGCGGCGCGCCGCTCCAGCGCCGCTTCGGGAAGCTCCCGGTGAGCGTGCTCGCGTGCGGCACGGTGGCGACGTCGTTCGTGCTCTCGGTGGTGGCGTTCTTCCAGCTCGCGGGGCTCGCGCCGGAGCACCGCCTGCTGCTCGCCGACCTCTTCCCGTGGGTGCACGTCGGCACGCTCAACGTCGACGTCGCCTTCGGCGTCGACCCGCTCTCCGCGGTGATGATCCTGGTGGTCACCGGTATCGGCGGGCTGATCCACCTCTACGCCACCGGCTACATGCACGACGACCCGGCGTTCTGGCGCTTCTTCGCGTATCTCAACCTCTTCACCTTCGCCATGCTGACCCTCGTCCTCGGCGACAACCTGCTCCTCATGTTCGTCGGCTGGGAGGGCGTCGGCTTCTGCTCGTGGGCGCTGATCGGCTTCTGGCACAAGGAGCTGCCCAACACGACGGCCGGCAACAAGGCCTTCATCGTGAACCGCATCGGCGACTTCGGCTTCGTGCTCGGCCTCTTCCTCCTCTTCTGGACGCTGGACGCGCGCGGGCATGGGACGCTCGTCTTCCGCGAGCTGGCCCAGCACGCGCACCTCCTCGAGGGCCAGGTCTTCTGGGGCCTGCCGGTCGCGACCCTGGTGACGCTCTTTCTCTTCGTCGGCGCGACCGGGAAGTCGGCACAGATCCCCCTCTACGTCTGGCTCCCCGACGCGATGGCGGGGCCGACGCCGGTCTCGGCGCTGATCCACGCCGCCACCATGGTGACGGCCGGCGTCTACATGATCGCGCGCCTCAACTTCCTGTTCGCGATGGCGCCCCTCACGCTCGCCGTGGTCGCGACCATCGGCGCCGCGACGGCGCTCCTCGCCGCCACCATCGCGCTCGCCCAGAACGACATCAAGCGCGTGCTCGCCTACTCGACCGTCTCGCAGCTCGGCTACATGTTCCTCGCCATGGGCGTGGGTGCGTACGCGGCCGGCATCTTCCACCTGATGACGCACGCCTTCTTCAAGGCGTGCCTCTTCCTCGGCTCGGGCAGCGTGATCCACGCCATGGGCGGCGAGCAGGACATGCGGAAGATGGGCGGGCTCGTGAAGTTCCTGCCGGCGACCTCCGCCACCTTCATCGTGGCGACGCTCGCCATCGCGGGCATCCCGCCGCTGGCCGGGTTCTTCTCGAAGGACGAGATCCTCTGGCAGGCGTTCTCGAGCCCGCACGGGAGCGCCGCGCTGTGGGCGACGGGCGTGCTGGTCGCGGGGCTCACGGCCTTCTACATGTTCCGCCAGGTGTTCATGGTCTTCTTCGGCACCTGCCGGGCGGACCTCGAGACGCGCCACCACCTGCACGAGTCGCCGGCGGTGATGACCGTCCCGCTCTGGATCCTGATGGGCGGGTCGATCCTGGCCGGGCTCCTCTGGCTGCCCTTCGACCTGTTCGTGCCCTTCGAGCACTGGCTCGCGCCGGTGATGGAGCACCACGGCGAGGTGCAGGCCGCGACCGCGGGCGCCGGGCGCGAAGCGCTCCTGATGCTCACCTCGCTCGCCGCGGCGGCGGGCGGGATTGGCCTCGCCTACCGGATGTATGCCAGCGAAAGCCTCCGCCCCGAGACCTTCAGCGAGGCGCTCGGCGGCCTCCCGTACCGCGCCGTGCTCAACAAGTACTGGGTCGACGAGCTCTACGACCTCCTCTTCGTGCGCATTACGCTGTTCATCTGCCGCGCGGCGGCCTGGTTCGATCTCCACGTGATCGACGGGCTCGTCAACCTCTCGGCCACGCTCGTGCGCGGCGGGTCGTGGCTCTCCGGCCGCTTCGACCTCTACGTGGTGGACGGCGCCGTCAACGGGGTCGCCGACGTCACCCAGTTCGTCGGCCGGCGCGTGCGCAACGTGCAGACCGGGGCGATCAACGCCTACCTCTACGTCGTGCTCCTCGGCGTGCTGGGCGGCGTGCTCCTCTATTGGTCGTGGGCGGCCGCATCGTGACTGCCTCCTGGGAAGGATGCTCATGAACGCTGATCCCCTGCTCACCCTGATGATCTTCATCCCGCTCCTCGGGATGGCGGTCGTGCTCAGCTTGCCGTCGCGGGCGCACGACGCCATCCGCTGGACGGCGGTCGCCTTCAGCGTCCCGCCGCTCGTCCTCGCGGTCGTGATGCTCGTGCGCTTCCAGCCCGTCGCCGCGGGCTTCCAGTTCGTGCACCGCTTCTCCTGGATCCCCCCTCCCTTCAACGTCGAGTACTTCGTCGGCGCGGACGGGATCAGCATCACGATGATCCTCTTGACCGCACTCCTCTGCTTCATCTGCATGATCGCCTCGTTCGGGATCGAGAAGGGCGTGAAGGGCTACTACGCGCTCTTCCTCCTCCTCGAGACCGGCATGCTCGGCGTCTTCTGCGCGCTCGATTTCTTCCTGTTCTTCGTCTTCTGGGAGCTGATGCTGCTCCCGATGTACTTCCTGATCGGCATCTGGGGTGGTCCGCGGCGTGAGTACGCGGCGATCAAGTTCTTCCTCTACACGCTGCTCGGCTCCGTGCTGATGCTGGTCACCATCCTCTACCTGTACTTCGCCTCCGATCCGCACTCCTTCGACATGACGCGGCTCAGCCAGACGGCGCACATCCCCATGAACGTGCAGCTCGTCCTCTGGACGGCGCTCTTCATCGGCTTCGCGATCAAGATCCCGACCTTCCCGTTCCACACCTGGCTCCCCGATGCGCACGTCGAGGCGCCGACGGCCATCTCCGTCATCCTCGCCGGCGTGCTGCTCAAGATGGGGACCTACGGCATCCTGCGCGTCAACTACGGCATCCTGCCCGCGGCGACGCTCGCGCCGGCCTGGCACGGGAAGAGCCTCGCCTTCTGGCTGCTCGCCGCGCTCGGCACCTTCAACATCGTCTACGGCGCGGTGTGCGCCATGGCGCAGGCGGACATGAAGAAGCTGGTCGCCTACTCGAGCATCAGCCACATGGGCTACGTGATGCTCGGCATGGCCGCCTTCACGCCGCAGGGGATCAACGGCGCCGTGCTCCAGATGTTCAACCACGGCACCGTGACGGCGATGCTCTTCCTGCTGGTCGGCGTGATCTACGACCGCGCCCACCACCGCGAGATCGCCGGCTTCGGCGGCCTCGCCTCGATCATGCCCGTGTATACGGGCGTGACCGGCCTCGCCTTCTTCGCGGCCATGGGCCTGCCCGGCCTCTCCGCGTTCATCTCCGAGGCGCTCGTGCTGCTCGGCGCCTGGCAGGCGTACCCGGCGCTCACCGTGGTCGGCGCGAGCGCCGTCGTCCTGACCGCCGGCTACCTCCTCTGGACCCTCCAGCGCATGTTCCTGGGGAAGCCCAACGAGAAGTACCTGAGCCTCCCCGAGATCAACGCCCGCGAGCTCTTCACGCTCGTCCCGCTCGGCGCCATCGTCATCTTCCTCGGCGTCTACCCGACCCCGATCCTCGACCTGCAGAGCCCGGCGCTGCTCGACCTGAACCGGAGGGTGCTGGCCGCCGCGCCCGCCCCGGCAGCGGAGGCCGTGGCGACGGCGAGATGACGATGGGCACCACCGAGAGCCTCGCCTACTTCCTCCCCGAGCTGGCGCTCAGCGTCGCCATCCTGGCGGTCATCTTCGTCGACCTGGCGCTCACCGGGCGCGCGGACCGGCGCGCGAGCGAGTGGCCGGGCATCGTGGCGCTGGCCGGCGCCGGCGTGGCGCTCGTGCTGACGCTCGGGCTCCGCCCGCTCGGCGTGCGCGGGCTGCTCGACGACCCGACGCAGGCCTGGCTCTTCAACCGCATGATCGTGCTCGACGCGTTCAGCGTGTTCTTCAAGGTGCTGCTCGGCCTGGCGCTGCTCGCCGCGGTGTGGATGTCGATGTCGTCGCGCGAGGTTCGCGGGCAGCCGAACGAGGGCGAGTACTACGCGCTCCTCCTCTCGAGCGGGCTCGCCATGTTCCTCATGGCCTCGGCGGGCACGCTCCTCATGGCCTACCTCTCGCTCGAGTTCGCGAGCCTCACCTCCTACGTGCTGACCGGCTTCCTGCGCCACAACCGCCGCTCGGGCGAGGCCGCGCTCAAGTACCTCATCTACGGCGGCGTCGCCTCGGGCGCGATGATCTACGGCATGAGCTGGGTGTTCGGGCTGACCGGCGCGATGGACTACGCCGGCATCGCCCGCGGGCTGGCAGCGCTCGATCCGGCGAGCCGGGGCGCGCTCTTCCTGGCCCTCGTCCTGGTACTCGCCGGTTTCGGCTACAAGGTCGCCTCGGTGCCGTTCCACATGTGGGCGCCCGACGTCTACACGGGCGCGCCCATCCCGGTCACCGCCTTCCTCGCCGTCGGCTCGAAGGCCGCCGGCTTCGCCATGCTGCTCCGCTTCTTCCACTTCGGTGTCGGGCATGAGGGCGCGACCGCTGCCGCGGCCGCGATGCCGCTGCCCCAGTTCGCGAGCGTCCTCTGCGTCGCCACCATGACGCTCGGGAACCTGGCGGCGCTCTCGCAGACCAACATGAAGCGGCTGCTCGCCTACTCCTCGATCGCGCACGCGGGCTACGCGCTGCTCGGCTTCGTCGTGTTCGCCGACCATGGCGTCCAGGCGCTGCTCTTCTACCTGGTCGTCTACTACCTCATGAACCTGGGCGCGTTCTGGGTGGTCATGCTAATCGCCAACGCGACCGGACGCGAGGACCTGGACGGCTACCGAGGGCTCGCCTGGCGCGGCGGCGCGGCGCCGGCCCTGGCGCTCGGCATCTTTCTCTTCTCGCTCGCCGGGCTCCCGCCGCTCGCCGGTTTCATCGGCAAGTTCAACATCTTCGCCGCGGGCGTGCAGGCGAAGCTCTACGCGCTGGTGGTGATCGGGCTCCTGAACAGCGTGATCTCGGTCTACTATTACGTGCGGGTCGTGGTGAAGATGTTCCTGGAATTCCCTACGGCCGACGATCCGGCGCTGCGCTTCGGGGTGAGCGAGCTGGGGGCCGTCGGCGTCCTCTCGCTCGCGACCGTCGTCCTCGGCGTCAACTTCAACTGGCTGCTCCGCTGGGTCGAGGTCGCGGGCAGGGTCTTCACCGGCTGAGCGGGGCGTCCGGTGGCGGCCGGGACCCTCTACGTCGTCGCCACCCCGATCGGCAACCTGGAGGACGTGACCCTGCGCGCGCTGCGCGTGCTCCGCGAGGTCGACCTCATCGCCGCCGAGGACACGCGCCGCACGCGCATGCTCCTCGAGCGCCACGGCATCGCGCGCCCGCTCACCAGCTACTACGACGCCGTCGAGCGCCAGCGGGCGCCGGCCCTCGTCGCGCGGCTCGAGGCCGGCGCGTCGGTGGCGCTGGTCTCCGACGCGGGTACCCCGGGGATCGCGGATCCCGGATATCACCTGGTGCGGGGCGCGCTCGCTGCCGGCGTGCCGGTCGTGCCGGTGCCCGGCCCGTCGGCCCTGACCGCGCTCATCTCGGTGGCGGGCTTTCCCGCCGAGCGCTTCGTCTTCGAGGGCTTCCTGCCGTCGCGGCCGGGTCCGCGCGCCGCCCGCCTCGCGGCGCTCGCGCGCGAGCCGCGCGCGCTCCTCTTCTTCGAGGCGGCGCGCCGGCTCGCGGCCTTCCTCGCGGCGGCGGAGGCCGCGCTCGGCGAGCGCGAGGCGGCCGTCGCGCGCGAGCTCACCAAGCGGCACGAGGAGATCCTGCGCGGCACGCTCTCCGACCTGCGCGAGCGGGTGGCCCGCCGGGCATCACTCCGCGGCGAGGTGACCGTCCTGGTGGCGGGCGCGGCCGACGCGGAGCCGGCGCACGACGTGGCCTCCATCGACGAGGAGCTGCGCGCCGGGCGCGCCGCCGGGCGCGGGCTCCGCGAGCTGGCGGCCGAGATCGCGCGGCGCACGGGGATGAGCCGCCGCGAGGTCTACCGGCGCGGGCTCGCGCTCGAGCGGGAGTGAAGGCGCGGCGCTCGTCAGTGTGACGACGAGCGCCGGCTCTCCATCGCTCGCCGCACGAAGAGCCCCAGGGCGTCGAATTCGGGAGGCTTGCTCAGGTAGGCGTCGAAGCCGAGCTCCCGCGCGCGCAGGCTGCTGCTGCCACTTCCGACACCGGAGACGGCGATGGCAGGGAGCCCGTGGCACTTCGGGTCCGCGCGCAGACGCCTGATGAACTCGAAGCCGTCCACCTGCGGCATGCGGAGATCGCACAGGACCACGTCGGCGCCCGCCTCGCCGAGCCTGTCCATTGCCTCCTGCCCGTTCCCGGCCGAGATGACGCGCGCGCCGAGGGCCTCGAACAGCGCCTGCATGGCCTCTCGGTCGTCCGCGGCATCGTCCACCACCAGGACGGTTGCGCCTTCGAGCACGCGGCGCCGAGTATCCTGCTCGGTGGGCGGTCGCCGGGCCGTCTCCGGCGCTTCCTGTCGGCGGAGCGGGCGGACAGCGAGCTGCGCCCACCGGCCGAGGCCGCCAAGGGTGTCACGGATGGGTCTCT
>WNFC01018693.1_pt1 | contig 10655 bp, 6 predicted proteins | sample 5400541 | NCBI WGS metagenome assembly WNFC01 (sample SAMN13153342, study PRJNA577476) | soil metagenome | isolation source: 120 cm saprolite under Douglas fir tree site 2 hole 2 replicate 1 | place: USA:California | collected 2015-04-18
CCCTTGGCCTGAAAGAGCGCATTGAGCGTCTGCCGGACGAGATCGGTAAACTTGGCGCGCGCGTCACCGACGACAATGTGCCGGTCGGGCCAGCCCTCTTCAAGAAAGTCATCGGTTAGCCTGTCCGCGACGCGTTCGAGCGGTAGATTGGGACCGAAGTAATCCTGCAACTGGTGAATGGGCGCAAAAGAGAGAAAGCCGCGATTAAAGCTGACGACCGGCAGCGGCGATTCCTTGATGGCCTTTTCCGCTGTGCCGATGGAGATGCCGCCCTTAAAATCGAAGAACAGGATACGCTCCGGCACGGACTCGATTGGCAGCCAGTTGGAGACAAGGCGTTCAGGCGCGTTCGATACCGACCGTGCGTCCTTGAGCTGCACGCCTTGCCACAGGTCCGCGTTGCCCTTATCGCCGGATTGAGGAGTCACCGCTTCGGGTAAAAGCGATAGAAGGTCGCTGAGGCCCAGCGCCCAGCCTTTGGAAAAATCAATATATTGCGCATGCGCGATTTGTAGCGGCGCGTCGAACGGAGCGAGGCGCAACGGGACGATGAAGGACTTGTCGTCGATGCGCTTTGCGGTCTCGGTGGCGATGGTGATTTCGTTGCGCACGCCCTGCTTCTGAACGCCGTGCGGCGTGGCAACGAGCAGCACCTTGGCGGCCTTGTCGCGTATCGCGGATTCAAGAATCCGCTCCCAATCGTCACCGCCCTTGAGCCTGAGAAGGTCGGCAAAGACCTCGTAGCCAAGCGCCGTGAGCTTGGCCCCAAGCCAAAGCGTGAAGGCATTGTCTTCCGGGCTGGCATGGCTGATGAACAGCGCCTGACGCGCCTGCTCGCTCATGATTCGTTTCCTGATTCGCAACCGAGTCTGGAAGGGTTGCCCGGCGAAGCAAGTTGCAGAATGACCATCCACAACGTAATGGCGCAGAAAAAAGCGATTCGCTCAACCAAGTCAACGATGCGTCGCTTGAGCTTGGCATTCCGGATACCTCCGTCCTCGTCATCACCCTCAACCGGCGCTACCGGGTCGCCGGCGCCGGCATCCGGATCACCGGGATCGCGAAGCCGTAGCTGCGTTGCGACGGTGACTACATCAAGAATATGTTACTTGACTTTGTTTAGCAGCTATGCTACGAGTCGCATCAGCCTCGCTCATCGAGGGGCGTCTCCGGAGGGCGATTATCCCCCTCTTGACATAGCCGGCTAACCATGGCAATATCCTTCCATCACAGGGAGGCCCCCATGGCCCGCAGACCTAGACCCGTCCATCAGCTTACCTCTGCCGAATTCGATCGGATGTTTCCCGACGAAGAGGCTTGCAAGGTCTACCTGCAGGCCCGCCGTTGGCCGGAGGGCGTCCGCTGCCCGCGTTGCGGCAATCCGGCGGTTTATGACCTGCCGTCGCGCGAGTGGCACTGGCAATGCACCCAATGCGCTCCTGGGGGCTCTACAGGCTATCGGTTCTCGATTATCGCAGGGACGATCTTTGAGAACACCAACAAACCGCTTCGCGACTGGTTTAAGGTGACTCACCTTATGCTGACCAGCAAGAAAGGTATGAGCGCGCTCCAAATCTTCCGATATATGGGCTTCGGTTCCTACAAAACAGCTTGGGGTATGTGCCACAAGATCAGGGTCGCCCTGATGGAGGATATCAAAAAGCTTGGCGGCATTGTCGAGGTTGACGAGACGTGGGTCGGCGGAAAGGACTACAACCGCCATTGGGACAAAAAGAGCGGCGGGCGCGGCGGCAAGGGGTCGGGAAAAACTCCGATCATCGGCGCCGTACAGCGCAAGGGCAATGTGGTTGCCCGCGTTCTCAGCCGCATGACCCGGGAGGCGGCCGAAATATTCGTCCGCGAGACCGTCTCTCACAAAGTCAGCCTGCTCGCGACCGATGAAAGCCACGTCTATCATCGGCTGACTGAATATCCGCACGCGAGCGTGCATCATGCAAGCGGTCGCTATGTTGTTGGTGCCGTGCACACGAACACGATTGAAGGCTTCTGGTCTATCTTCAAGCGTGGTGTTGTCGGCACGTTTCACAAAATGAGCGCCAAATACATGCCGCTGTACGTGGCGGAATTTCAATTCCGCTACAACAACCGGGAGAACTCGGATATCTTCGGAACGGCGATCAAGGGATGCTAACGCGAAGACAGCGCCAAGCGGCGCGTCTTTTCGCCGTTGGTTGCGTGCTCTTAGTTGGTGGAATTTTGCTGTGGGTCGCATCAGGATCACCCACAACGGCAAACATATGCGATGAGGGAGGCCAAGCCCAGATAAAAGAATGCAGCACCTACAACATAATATTGGTCGCGGGCTGGCATATCGCTAAAGCTTTTCACTCCATTGAAGGAATCATAACCGCTCTGGCGACCGCTGCCATCGCTCTGAAGCCCGCAGAACATGTCATCCGAGAAAGCATGCCCGAAGAGCTTGTTATTGAACCCGGCCACCCCAGCGCAACGCTTATTTGTATCATGAAGGATACGTTTACCGTCGGCGAGGCGGTCAGATTCCAGAAGCGCAAAACCGCCATATGGTTCTACGGGTGGGTCAAATTTGACGACGCCTTCGGCCGCGAACACCAATTGGACTTCCGTTTTTGCTATCGGCGCGGCTACGGCCGGTTCAGGTTGGATCATTACCGAGAGTGGGTAAAGGAAGCAGAGAGCTAAGGTCGCCCGCCACGAGCGGCCGCGTCGGCCTGTCGAGGCCGATCCGTAGAAGGATTTTCCCCTTATGTCAAGAGGGGGATAATCGCCCTCCGGAGACAGTCCCGTTGGCGGAGCGAGGCGTGGCGTCCCGCGGCTTTAGGCTTGTAACCTTTGGCCCCGGGAGGCCCGGGACCCCGCCCGCCAGGCACTACGACCTGGCCGCGAGGAGCTCGCTCTACGGATCCGGAGGCAATGCCGGAGACCACAAGCGCGGCCCCCGGCCAAAAATCGCCACGGTGGAGCGCCGAGAGCGCAAGGCGCCTCGCAAGCGCCTGGCGTGCCGCGCAAAAGCGCATCTTTGGACGCGCTTCGGCACGCTGCGGGTGCCGCTGCACCCGAGCGCCGTCTCGGCGCTCCGCCACCCCTCGGGGTGGATGAAGGGAAGGTTCAAGCCCCGGGCGCAAAACGCGTCGCGGGAACGAGGAGGTGTGCGAGAAGCGAATGGCGAGCAGCGAATAGGGCAAACGGGGGATTTTCTATTCGCTATTCGCCACTCGCGATTCGCCCCCGGGCTATTTGACATCGTGAATCGGATGATGACGCGGCGCGGATCGCCGCGCCGGCGTGTCCACCGGCGGCGATAGCGGCGGCGCGTCGAAGGACGCCGCGACGCGCTCGGCCGGGGCCACTCCATATAACGTGGTGCGCTGCCACGGCTGCCGGCCGAGCGAGCGGATCAGCCGCTCCATCGCTTCGGGCGCCATCTCCTGCCCGTGCCGGGCGCCGGCGGCGCGGGTGATGCTCTCGTTCATCAGCGTGCCGCCGAGGTCGTTGGCCCCGGCCTTAAGACAGGCCGCGGCGCCCTGCGGCCCCATCTTGACCCACGAGGTCTGGATGTTGGCGATGAGCGGATGAAGCGCGAGCCGCGCCACCGCGTGCATCAGCACGGCCTCGCGGAACGTCGGTCCGAGCCGGCTCTGCCCGCGCAGCTTGATCGGCGCCTCCATCGGCACGAACGGCAGCGGAACGAGCTCGGTGAAGCCGCCCGTTTCCGCCTGCAGCCGGCGCACGCGGAGGAGATGGCGCGCCCAGTGCCGCGGCGCATCGACATGGCCGAACATGATGGTCGCGGTGGTGCGCAGCCCCGCCCGGTGCGCGGTCGCGACCACGTCGAGCCATTGCGCGGTCGTGACCTTGTCCGGGCAGATGATTTTTCGCACCTCGTCGTCGAGGATCTCGGCCGCCGTGCCCGGCAGCGAGCCCAGGCCCGCCGCCTTCAGCGCGCTCAAGAATTCGGCCACGCTGATCTCGAGCGTCGCCGCGCCATGAAAAATCTCGAGCGGCGAGAAGGCGTGGACGTGCAGGCCCGGCACCGCCGCCTTGATGGCGCGGCAGATCGCGAGATAGGTCTCGCCGCCGTAGTCGGGATGGATGCCGCCCTGCAGGCAGGCCTCGACCGCGCCGCGCGCCCAGGCCTCGCGGCCGCGACGCGCGATCTCCTCGAGCGTGAGGTCGTAGGGGCGCCCGCGCAGGCTCGTCCTGCCCTTGGAGAAGGCGCAGAACGCGCAGCGATAGGCGCAGACATTGGTGTAATTGATGTTGCGGGTGACGACGTAGCTCACGCGCTCGCCGCAGCTTTCCGCGCGCAGCGCATCGGCGGCGGCGCAGACCTCGCGAAAGCTCGCGCCGCGCGCCGCGAACAGGGCGACGATGTCGGCTTCGCCGAGCTCCGCTCCCCGCAGCGCGCGCTCGATGATCGGCGCCAGCGCATGTTGCGGTGAGTTGGAATTGACGCGAGCGGAAAGCTCGGTCTGCTCCCTCCCCCACCCGAACTCGGGTTTACCCGAGTTCGGCATCTTAGGCGGCCGAAGTCGGATATATCCGACTTCGGCTGGGGGAGGGGTGGGGAGGGGGGTGGTGAGGTTGGGCACACCATCGCCGCGTCGCAGGACCCCCACCCCCAACCCCTCCCCACAAGGGGGAGGGGAGCCCACCGAGTTCGCGGCGCGATCTAGCAACAGCGGCCCAGTCGCAGGCATGGGCGGCGGCGGCGGCACCTGCGCGCCCGGCGCCCAGGCCTCGGTGCGCGCGAAGCCTTCCGCGTCCGCCATGCGCCATACGTGTCCCTGCAGCGCGGGCGCGATCCAGCGCTCCTTCTCCTCGACGAAGCGCGGATAGACCGCGAGCCGCTCGAGGAGGACTTTGCCGGCAGCAGCGGTGGCGCGCGCGAGCGCATCGAGCTCCGGCCACGGCCGCTCGGGATTGACGTGATCGGGAGTCACCGGCGAGACGCCGCCCCAGTCGTTGATCCCGGCCGCGATCAGGCGCTCGAGCGCGCCTGCCTGCAGGTTGGGCGGCGCCTGGATGCTCATGTCGGCGCCGAACAGGATGCGCGCCACCGCGACGGTCCAGAGATGGTCCGCGAGCGTCGGCTCGGAATGTTGCGCCATGCGCGTGCCTGGCTTGGCGCGGAAATTCTGGATGATGATCTCCTGCAGATGGCCGTAACGCCGATGCAGAGTGCGCAGGTGCAGCAGCGCCTCGATGCGCTCGCGGCGTCTCTCGCCGATGCCGATCAGGATGCCCGAGGTGAAGGGGACCGCGGCCGCGCCGGCGGCGGCGATCGAGGCGAGCCGCGCCGCCGGCGCCTTGTCGGGCGAGCCGAAATGCGGACCGCCGCGGCGCGTGAGCCGCTCGGCCGCGCTCTCCAGCATCAGGCCCTGCGACACCGAGACCGCGCGCAGCCGCGCGATCTCCGCCGCGGACATGACGCCGGGATTGACGTGCGGCAGAAGCCCGGTCTCGCGCAGCACCAGCGCGGCACTCGCGGCGAGATAGGAGATGGTGCTGCCGTGGCCGAGCCGGGCGAGCTCCTCGCGCGCGGCGCGATAGCGCAGCTCCGGCCGGTCGCCGAGCGTGAACAGCGCTTCCTTGCAATCGGCGTTCGCGCCGGCTTGCGCGATCGCGAGCACCTCCTCGGGCGCGAGATAGGCGGCTTCCCCGCGGCGCGGCGGGCGCGCGAAGGTGCAGTAGTGGCAGGAGTCGCGGCAGAGCCGGGTGAGCGGGATGAACACCTTGCGCGAATAGGAGACGTTGGCGCCGTGGCCCCGATCGCGCAGCGCCGCGGCGACCTCCATGAGCGCGGCGAGGTCGTCGCAGTCGGCGAGCGCCAGCGCCGCCTCGGCGGAAGGCGCGCGGCCGGCGGCGGCGCGGTCGAGCATTGCGGCAAAACCGCTCATGCGCGCACGCTCTCTTCGAGGCGCCAGCGATCGAGCAGCGCGTGGGCGCGGGTGCGCGCGGGAGCGGCGATGAGCAGCGCGAGGTCCTCGGGCGTATCGATGTCGAGCGCGATGCGGGGAAGCCGCAGCACCCGCGGCTCGATCCCACGCGCTCTCGCCGCGGCGAGATGCGGGACGAAGCTGTCGTCGCCGAAGGCGAGCGGCACTACGCCGGCCGGCGCGCAGAGCACGGCGTTCGAGCCGTGCCCGTCCCGCGCCGGCACGATGGTGAAGCCGCGCCCGTCGCGATCGGCGGCATTGCGGTGCGCGAAAATGATCTGCCGGACGTCGTCGAGTTGAACGAGCGGAATGTCGGCGGGCAGCGCCAGCATGTCCTCGGTCGCGCGCCGCCGCGCCGCCGCCGCAACCGCGCCGCTGTGTCCTTCCTCCGCGCCGTCGCGCAGGACGCCGGCGCCGTAGCGGGCGGCGATGGCCGCGGCGGCGGGGTCGACCGTCACCACCAGCATGCCGGCGAGCTCGGGCACCGCGGCGAGCGTCGCCAGCACGTCCTCGAGCATGGCCAGCGCCAGGTCGCGGCGCTGCGCGCGGGAGAGGACGGGCGCAAGCCGTTGCTTGGCTTCGCCGGTCGCCTTGACCGGCACCACGGCGCAGAGTTTCGGAGGCGCCTTCATGCGGGAGCCTTTATTAGTGCATCGGCGGCGGCGAGCACCGTCCGCGCCAGCGCCTCGCGATCGGCAAGCGTGCGCATCAGCGTATGCGCCGCGCTGACCGGAATGCCAAGCGCGGCGCCGGCCGCGGCATCGGCATGGTCGAGCACATAGGCGTCGATGAGGTCGCGGTAGCGCCGCGCCACGGCATCGGCGCCGACCGGCAGGCCGAGCTCGGCCATCATCTTCGCGGTCGGGCCCTTGACCGCGCGTCCGCCGATGATCGGCGACACCGCTACGACCGGCGCCGCGCAAGCGGCGATTTCCGCGCGCAGGCCGGGAACGGCCAGCATCGGCTCGATGCTGAGGAACGGATTGGACGGGCAGATCACGACCGCGCGCAGCCGCGGATCGCGCAAGGCCGCGAGCACGTCGGGATGCGCGCGCGCGCTCGCGGCGCCGGCATAGGCGAGCCGCGCGACCACGGGCTCGCAGCGCCGGCGCACGAAATAATCCTGGAAGTCGAGCCGGCCCTCGCTGGTGTCGAGGCGCGTGCGCACGGGATCGTCGCTCATCGGCACGATTCGGGTCGCGACGTTCAGCCGCCGGCAGAGATCGGCGGTGACGGCGGACAAGGTCTCGCCGGCCGCGAGGCGCCGCGTGCGTTCGAGATGGGTGGCGAGATCGCGGTCGCCGAGCTTGAACCAGGTTTCGCTGCCGAGCGCCGCGAGCGCATCCATGCAGGCGAAGGTCTCGTCGCGCCGCCCCCAGCCGCGCACGGGATCGTCGAGGTCGGCGAGCGTGTACATCAGCGTGTCGAGATCGGGCGAGATCGACAGGCCGAGATGCTCGAAGTCGTCGCCGGTATTGGCCACCACAATCAGATCGGCTGCGGCGACGACGCGACTCAGGCCGAGCACCAGCTTGGCGCCGCCGATGCCGCCGGAGAGCGCGACCACGAGCGTCCGGGCGGCCGCCGCGGCGCTCACCGGAACAGATCCTCTTGCGGCGCGCGGATCAGCGTCGCCGCCGGCGCCGGGGCTCCCGACCAGGAGAGGCCGCGAACCAGCACCGCCGGCCGCGCCTCGTCGGCCTGTCCCATCAGCAGCGAGGCGGCGCCGGCGATCTCGTCGGCGAAGCCGCTCTGGGTGACGCGCAGCGCGTGGCCGAAGAGGTCGCGCCTGCCGCGCAGGTCCATGAGCGCCGGCAGTCCCGCGGCCCCGAGCGCGACCCCGACCGTGCCGCGCCGCCAGGCCCGGCCGAAGCTGTCGCTGACCACGACCGCGAGCCGCTTTCCGAAATGCGCGGCGAGCCGCTCGCGCAGGCTCGCCGCCGAGGCGTCGGGATCGCGCGGCAACAGCAGCACCGGCTCCGCTCCCGCCGCGGGATCGACGTTCGAGCGGTCGACGCCGGCATTGGCCATGACGAAGCCGAGCCGGTGCTCGACGATCAGCACGCCACGCCGATATCGCACCACGCGGCTCGATTCGCCGAGAATGACCTCGACGAGGCGCGGGTCCTTGCCGACCTCGGCGGCGAGCTTTTCGGCGCGCGGCGACGGACGCACTTGCGCGAGATCGACGTGGCGCCCCTCGGCCTTGGAGACGATCTTCTGTGCCACCACCAGGACGTCGCCATCGGCCGGCGCGAGCGCGTAGCGGGTCATGGCCGCGATCAGCAGGCGCGCGAGGTCGTCGCCCGGCCGAACCAGCGGGATGTCGGGAACCGGCGTCAGCGTGACGTCCATCGCTAATCTGAAGTAGGGTGGGCAAAATCGCCTGCCGTAACATCGCCATATGGAAACGGGGCGGGCGCGATTTTGCCCACGCGCGACCGTTGCCCGGAACTCGGCGTTTCGACAATCGCGACGCGTGGGCAAAGGCGCGCAATACCGGGCGCGATTCGAATGTCGTGCGGCGCGCCTTTGCCCACCCTACAGACTCCTTAACTACCGGCCCGCGCGGCATCGTTTATGGAACAAGTCCCACGCCGATGGAAGTTCCGGCCTTAAGACCGCCTTACTATTGACCTCATCTATTCAGACGCCGTTCAGCGCCGTTGCGGTGTAATCGACTGCAAGGCCGCGCGTTCCCGCTACGAATGGATGGGGGTTCTTATGCTGCGCATTGGCAATCTCGTCGCCGCGCTCTGCGCGCTCGTTCCGCTCGCGCTCACGGTCGCGCCGAGCGCCGCGCAGGCGGAAAAGCGCCTCGCGCTGGTCGTCGGCAATGCCGGTTACCAGGCGGCAGCGCTCAACACTCCGGCCAACGATGCCGGGCTGATCGCGCAGACGTTGCAGGCCGCCGGCTTCGACGTGGTCGGCGCCCGCGACCTCGACCAGGATTCGCTGCGGCGGGCGTTTCGCGACTTCCTGGATAAGGTCACCGGCGCGGGACCGGATACCGTCGCCTTCGTCTATGTCAGCGGCTACGGCCTCCAGCTCGAAGGCGAAAACTACTTCGTTCCGATCGACGCCAGGATCGCGCACGACACCGACGTGGCGGCGGAGGCGGTGCGCATCTCGGATTACACGCGGCCGCTCCTCGCGCTCAAGCTCAAGGCCAGCGTGGTCGTGCTCGATGCCGCGCGAGCGAACCCGTTCGCCAGGTCCGGGCAGCCGCTGGCCGGCGGCCTCGCCTTGGTCGATCCCGAGCCGGGCCTGCTGGTCGCGTTCAACGCGGCGCCCGGAACGGTGGCGCCGGAAGGGCAGGGGCCCTACGGGCCTTACGCGCAGGCGCTCGCCGAGATGCTCCGCGAAGGCGGCCTGCCGCTTGCCGGCGCGTTCGATCGCACGCGGCTGCGCGTCAACGATCTGACCAAGGGCGCCGAGGTGCCCTGGCACGCCTCGAAAATCCAAACCGCAGTCGTGTTCTTCGAGCGCGCGGCCGATGCGCCGCCGCCCGCCGTCTCGCCCGAGCAGGTCGCGGTGATCCGCGCCAGGCCGATTCGCGATTTCTCCGCGTCGGAAGCCTATGCCGCGGCGCTCGAGCGCGACACGATGGAAGGCTACACGGATTTTCTCGCCGTCTATCCCCGTGATCCGATGGCTGCGCGCGTGCGCGCCATCCTGGCCGCCCGGCGCGAGGCCATCACCTGGCGGCGCACCCGCATCGTCGACACGCCGCCGGCCTATTGGTCCTATCTGCGGCGCTATCCGGAGGGGCCGCACGCGTTCGACGCGCATCGCCGCCTCGCCTATCTCTCCGCCGCGTTCGAGCCGCCGCCGTCGTTCACGGTGCTGGCCTACGACCTGCCGCCGCCTCCGCCCGAGGAGATCGTCTATATCCGCCGGCCGGTGCTGATCTTCGACGATCCGATCTTCGCCTTCGCGCCGCCGCCGCCGCCGCCGATCCTGTTCCTGGCGCCGCCGCCGCCCGAATTCGTGGTGCTGGCGCCGCCGCCGCCGCCGGTCGGATTGTTCGTGCTGCCGATCCCGGTTTATCAGCCGGTCCCGGTCTGGGTCAGTCCGCCGGCCTACGTTGCCCCGCCGCCGAACAACGTCATCTACAGCAACGTGCACAATACCGTGGTCGTCAATAACGTGACGAACACGGTCACCGTCACCAATCCGGCCGGTCAGACACAGGTCATCGCGCCGCCGGCGCCACCGCCGCCCGCGCCGGGAGCCGCGGCCCCCGCGCCGGGAGCGCCGCCGCCCGCGCCGGGAGCGCCGGCGGCTACTCCGGTTGCCGCGGTCGGGCCGGCGCTGCCGCCCTCGGTCGCGCAAAAGGCCGCGACGATGCAAACCTCGACCCCGCCGGGATCGCCCCCGGCTCCGGGCGCGGCGGCACCGGCATTGACGCCGCTGCCGGGCCAACCGGGGCAGCCGCTTCCGGGCCAGCCGGGTCAGCCGAAAGGGCCGCCCTCGGCCGCGGCGACCCCGCCGGGCGCCCCCGGCACGCCACCGCCCACGACGGCGCCGGGATCGCCCCCGGCTCCGGGCGCCGCTGCGCCGGCGTCGAAACCGTTGCCAGGCCAACCGGGTCAGCCGCTGCCGGGCCAGGCGGGTCAGCCGAAAGGGCCGCCCTCGGCCGCGATCGCGCCGGGCGCCCCGGGCACGCCACCGCCCACGGTGGCGCCGGGAGCGCCCCCGGCTCCGGGCGCCGCC
>WNFC01067247.1_pt1 | contig 10654 bp, 8 predicted proteins | sample 5400541 | NCBI WGS metagenome assembly WNFC01 (sample SAMN13153342, study PRJNA577476) | soil metagenome | isolation source: 120 cm saprolite under Douglas fir tree site 2 hole 2 replicate 1 | place: USA:California | collected 2015-04-18
CGAGCGCTGGCAGGATGTCGGCCTGAACCAGGAAGGCGGCGCCCTGCGAGGCCATGCCGGCGGCCAGCAACAGGATCAGCCAGCTCGTCACGGTGAAGAGGTGCTTGGTCGGGATGCGCAGCAGGCCGAAATAGAGCGCCGCGCCGATCGCCACCCCGGCGGCAAGCCCGACCACGCCGCCGCCCGCCATGTCGAGGAAGCCGCCGGCACCACCCGCCGCGATGCTGTAGAGGAAGAGCACGAGCTCGGAGCCCTCGCGCAGCACCGCCATGCCGACGACGACCGCGAGCGCGTAGAGCGGCCGCGTCCCGCGCGTCACCGCCTTGCCGAGATCGGCGGCCTGCTGGGCAAGCTCGCGGCCGTGACGACCCATCCAGATATTGTGCCAGCCGAGCATGGCGACGGCGAGGAAGAGGATGCTGGCATTGAGCACCTCTTGACCGATCCCGGCCATCGCGTCGGCGATTCTCTCGGCGAAGAACGCGACCATGGCCGCGCCGCCGATACCGGCGAGGACGCCGCCGCCGACCCAGAGCGAGCGGTCGCGGACACCCTTGCTGGCGGCGAGAACGATGCCGACGACGAGCGCTGCTTCGAGGACTTCGCGGAAGACGATGATCGCTGTCGCCAGCATGATGAGATCCGTCCTACTTGACGATGATGGCGCCGCGCGCCGTCTTCTGGTTGTACTCGCCCACGAACTCGTAGCGGCCGGGTTTGAGCGGACCGACCACGACGCTGACCTCCTTGCCCCCCGGGATCACCTTCTCGCGGTGAAGCTGCGAGCTGTCGAACTCCTCGGGAGTCGAATCCTCGTTCTTGATCACCAGCTTTACCTTGGTGTTGGCGGGCACCTCGAACTCGGCCGGCTCGAACCGGTGGTTCTTGATGGTCAACGGAAAGCTTTGCTCCTGCGCCCCGGCCGGCACGCCTGACGCGGCAAGAAGCACGGCGATGCCGGACAGGGCAAATAACGAGCGGAGCATAAAAAAGTCCTGACCAATTGCGAATGATACTCAAATCTAATGCGAGCCGTTCGCAACTACAAGACTCATTCGCCCCGCCGCCGCCGACGCGGCGTTACGCCGCGCCCAAAAGCGCCAGAAACCCGCCGCTTTCGCCCAGAAAAGCGGCAGCTTCGGCGCGTCCGATGTCACCCCTTTGGCGCGATCCTGCCCCTTTGGCGGTGGCACAAGCGTTGCATTTCGGCTGGCACCGCTCGCTTGATCGACGTGCGGCAAGCTCTTGCCTGGGAAGGACATCGACATGGCGCCGGATGCTCAGATCTTCCCCGTCGCGCCGTCCGGCAGATGGCGCCAGCTGGTGCTCGGCGTCATTGCCATGATGGCGATCTCGAGCCCGCAATATATCTGGACGCTGTTCGTCAAGCCGTTGCAGGCCACGACCGGCGCCAGCCTTCCTGCGATCCAGGTGACGATAACCATCCTCATCGTCCTGCAGACCTGGCTGTCGCCGCTGCAAGGCTTCCTCATCGAGCGCGTCGGACCGCGCCTGCTCATAACCATCGGCGCCGGGCTCAGCGGCTTGAGTTGGATCCTCGCCGCGCAGGTGACGAGCCTCGTCGCGCTCTACCTGACCTACGGGCTGTTCGCCGGCATCGGCACCGGATTCGTCTATATCGGCGTCGTCGGATTGATGGTGCAGTGGTTCCCCGATCGGCGCGGCTTCGCCACCGGCATGGTCGCGGCGGGCTATGGCTTCGGCGCCATTCTCACGACCTTCCCGATCAACAACATGCTGGCGAGCTCCGGCTACCAACGCACGTTGATCATCTTTGGCATCATTCTCGGCGCCGTCGGAATGCTGGCCGGCTGGTTCCTGCGCCCGCCCGCGGCGGACACCGTATTGCCCGCGCCCTCTTCGCTGGCTGCCAGCGTCGTCGATACGCCGCCCGCCACGATGCTGCAGACGCCGATCTTCTGGCTGCTCTTCGTGATGATGACGATGATGTCGACCGGCGGCCTCATGGTAATCACGCAATTCGCCACCTTCTCACGCGATTTCGGCGTCGCCGACGTCGTCGTGCTCGGCTTCGCCGCGCTACCGCTCGCCCTCACCATCGACCGCATCACCAACGGCCTGACAAGGCCATTCTTCGGCTGGGTTTCCGACCGCATCGGCCGCGAGAACACCATGGGCATCGCCTTCCTGCTCGAGGCGGCGGCGATTTTCGCGATGCTCTATTTCCGCGACAATGCGCTCGTCTTCGTCATCCTTTCCGGCGTCGTCTTCTTCGGCTGGGGCGAGATCTTCTCGCTCTTCCCCTCGACCTTGACCGACACCTATGGCACCAAGAACGCGACGACCAATTACGGCTTCCTCTACATGGCGCAGGGCATCGGCTCCGTGCTCGGCGGCCCGGTGGCGGCGCTGATCCACGACGCCACCGGCAGCTGGGTGCCCGTCTTCGGCCTCATCATCTTCATGGATGCGCTGACCGCGATCCTCGCCCTCGCCGTTCTCAAGCCGATGCGGCGAGCCTGGTTGCATGCCTCGAGTGCCATGCCGGCGGGCGCCCTCGCCGAGGCCGACTGAGCCGCTCGCCCTCTCTAGGCGAAATGGGCGACGGCCTCGCCGAGACCCTCGATCTCGGCGATCACGGTATCGCCCGGCTTCGGCCATTTGGTGCTGACGATGCTGCCGGTCGAGACGACCATCCCGGCGCGTAGCGGCCGTCCCCGCTCGGCCATCGTATTGGCCAACCAGGCCAGCGCGTTGAGGGGATGGCCGAGGACGTCGGCGCCGACACCGCTGCCGACCGGCGTGCCGTTGATCAGCATGCGGCCGGGCAGCGCGGCGAGATCCCGTTGCCGCCAGTCGCTGCGGCCGGGACCGAGCACGACGCCGCCGTTCCAGGCGTTGTTGGCGATCAGGTTGAGCGCGTCGGCCTGCTTGTAGTCGGCATTCTGGTCGTCGATGATCTCGATTGCCACCATGCAGGCGCCGACCGCGCCGGCCACGGACTCGCGATCATAGATCCGGCCGCCCGGCAGATCGGCGGCGAGGCGCACGGCGATCTCGCATTCGACCGCGACGTTGACGTAATCGGCGCAGCGCAGCCGCGCCGGCGATTCATGCGCCATGCTGGCGAAGATGGCGCCGCCGCACGGATGAGCGATCCCCATCAGGCGTTGCATGACCGGCGTGGTGATGGCGATCTTGTAGCCGGCAACCGCACCGCGCGCGGGGGTGAAGAGCGCCTGAAGCTGCTCCTGCACGGCATAGGCCTCGGCGATATCATCCGGCCGCAGCGCCGCCGGCAGCGGCTCGAGCTTCGCTCGTCGGCGATAGATGTCGTGAAGATGCCGTGCCCCGCGCGCCGCCTTGTCGCCGTCCGTCACCGCCGCCTCCCATCGTCAAGTTTCTCGTCCCGATTCCTAGCACGGAAGGGGCGTGCCGCCACCATTCTGTGATGAAGAGACTTGCCCCCTGCCCTCGTTGGTTGCAGCATCGGCGGCCCACACGCCAATACCCAGCAGACGGTAAGTCGTGACACGCAAGGGAGAAGCGACCATGAAGGGAATTTCCGTTCCGCCGCAATTCGAGCGCCGCGGGCACTGGCAAGCGGCGCTCGTCGTCCTTGTCGCCCTCGTCGCCCTTGTTTCCCCCGCGATGCCCGCCGCGCAGGCGCAGTTCATGGTCGTCGGCAATGACGAAAAGGTGTGGTGGGACGATACCGGCAAGCAGATCAACCAAGCGCCAGGCAAGGACACTGTCGGCATCTACGACATCAAGAGCCCGGCGACGCCCAAGCTGCTCGCCACCCTGCAACTCGAGAACTCCATCTTCGGCCCGCCGGTCAACATCGCGGTGACGCCGGGCGGCGACATCGCCCTGGTCGCCAACTCGGTGACGAAGGCGGCAAGCAACCCTCGGGCATGGCGATCAACAAGAAAGGCGATCTCGCCCTCGTCGCCAATCGGGCCGACAGCTCGATCAGCGTGCTGTCGATCGCCGGCAAGGAGGTCAAGCTGGTCGGCAGCGTTCCGGTGGGCGACAGCGTCGCCACCGTCGCCATCACACCCGACGGCAAGCACGCCATCGCCATCAAGAACACGGTCAACAAGGTCGCCTGGCTCGATATCGACGGCCAGAAAGTGACCTACAACAAATACGACATGATCGTCGGCAACTTTCCCTACAACGTCGACATCACGCCGGACGGCAAGATCGCCATCGTCAACAATAACGGCAATGCGGGCGCCGCCGACGGCAATGTCGACACCGTCGCGATCGTCGATCTCGAGGCGATGCCGCCGCGCGTCATCGATTTCGTCGTCGTCGGTGACGGGCCCGAAGGTCTGGCGATCAGCCCGAAGGGCAATCTCGCGGTCTCCGTCCTGCTGCGCGGCGGCAATGGCGACAAGAACGCGTTCTATTATCACAAGAACGGCAGCCTCGCCGTGCTCAAGATCAGCGGCAAGAAGGTCACCAAGATCGGCGAGGTCGAGGTCGGCGGCCTGCCCGAGGCGGCCGAGTTCAGCCCCGACGGCAAGTATCTCTATGTCGGCAATTTCATCGACGGCGACATGTCGATCTTCAAGGTCGACGGCACCAAGCTGACCGATACCGGCAAGCGGATGAAGATCGACGGTCACCCGGCGGCGATGGGCGTGTCGCCGCCGAAATAATGCGTCGGCGCTAGGCCCGTCGCGCGGTGACGACGCGCTCGTCGGTCGGCGGCAGCTCGTGCAGCGCGAGGTCGGCGAAGCCGGCAGCCTCGAACATGCGGCGATACTCGGCGAAGGTGTAGGCGTCGCCGGCGCGCGTCGAGCCGAGCATGACGAAGCTGAACGCGGCGGCGCCGGGCGGCGTCACGCGGTCCTCGTCGGGCACGAATTCGAGCGTTACGGCACGGCCGTCGGGCACCAGCGCCGCATGCACCTTGCGCAGCAGGGTCTCGCAGGTCGCGGCGTCGAAATGATGCAGGAAATTGGTCAGCAGCACGACGTCGTAGGGCCCGCCGAACGCGACATCGAAGGCGCTGCCGGCGATGGTGCGGAAGCGCGGCGCGACGCCGGCGGCGGCGGCGTTTTCGCGCGCCACATCGAGCACCGCGTCCCAGTCGAGCGCGGTGATCTCGGCGTGGCTGTTGCGCTTGGCGATCGCGATGCCGAAGAGCCCGTGCCCGGCGGCGATATCGAGCACCTTGATCGGCTGCCCCGCGCCGTCATCGGCGAGCGCCGCAACGTCGCCGGCGCGCTGGGCGACCAGCGGCGCCATGGCGCGGGCGAACGCCACCCAGAGCGGGTTGTCGGCGGATACCGAGCCCTCGCCCAGCAAGGTCCCGCCGCGGCGGACGATCTCCGCCGGATCGGCGAGGAACAGCTCGATCAAGGCGGGCGAGGCGATGAAATCCGTCGCCGCACCGATATAGGCGGGTGATTTGCGGTCGAGGAAGGTCGCCGAATCGGTGGTCAACCCGTATTCCGCGCCGCTCTTGGTGAGGAACCCGACGATGACGAGATAGTCGCAGAGGATGCGCACGCCGCGTTCCGACGCGCTGCAGCGCTCGGCGAGGGCGGCGACAGAGCGGTTGCCGGCGCCGATCGCAGTGAACAGCGAGAGCTCCACCGCCGCCTTCAGTGCGGCGGTGCGCTGATAGCCGATGATCGTCTCGAAGAAGCGGACCGGCGAGGGAGGCGGTTGCGTCATGGCGTTGCCTTATCGCTCGAGGCAGGCGCGCGCCGCGGCGTCGAGGATGCTGTCGGCGTCGAGCCCGTAGCTGCGATAGAGATCGGGAATGTCGCCGGACTGGCCGAAGCGGTCGACGCCGAGCGGGTAGACGCGGTGGCGGGCGACACCGCCCAGCCAGGACAGCGTGGCGGGATGCGCATCGATGACGGTGACAAGGCCGGCATCGCCGGCGAGACGCGCCAGCAGGGACTGGATATGGCTCTGCCGGCCGACGGTGCGGCGGCTCACCAGCCAATCGGCATGCAGACGGTCCGATATCGGCGGCGAGCCTTTCGTCGATCTGCCGGATCGGCTGATCGAGCGGCCGCGTCGAAAGGCGCAGATAGACCGAGCCGCCCTCCGCCGCCTGCATGTGCTCGAAGCCCCAGCGCATGAGCACGGCGAGCTCGTCGACGAAGGCCGGCTCGAAGCAGGAGAGGCCGGGCTGCGCCAAGCCGATCAGCGGCTCGCTGGCCGATTGGTGAGCGCCGCCCTCGGGCGCCAAGGTGAGACCCGACGGCGTCGCCACCAGCATGAAGCGCGAATCCTGGTAGCAGCCGTAATTGAGTGCATCGAGGCCGCGCTTGATGAAGGGATCGTAGAGCGTGCCGACCGGTAGCAGCCGCGCGCCGAACATCGAGCCCGAGAGACCGAGCGCGGCGAGCAGCAGGAAGAGGTTGTGCTCGGCGATGCCGAGCTCGATATGCTGGCCCTGCGGTGAGGGCAGCCAGCGCTGCGCCGAGACGACCTTCTCGTCGCGGAAGACATCCTGCCGCTCGGTGCGGTCGAAGAGGCCGCGGCGATTGACCCAGCCGCCGAGATTGGTCGAGGCGGTGACGTCGGGCGAGGTGGTGACGATGCGGGCGGCCAGCGCGCTATCGCCGGCGGCGAGATCGTTGAGCACGCGGCCGAATCCCTCCTGCGTCGACATGCGCGCGCCGCGTGGGATCGGCAGGCTTTCCGGCACCGGGATCGCCGGCGTCGCGTAGCGCCGCTTCCCGGCCGCGTTGAACGGCACCGCGGCGAGGAACGCTTCGAGCTCGGCGACGGCGACGTCGAGCCCGGCGAAGCGGTCCCACTCGGCGCCGTCCGGGATGGCCATCGCGGCGCGGAACAATTCCATCTGCTCGCGGTTCATCAGCCCGGCATGATTGTCCTTATGCCCGGCGAAGGGCAGGCCGAACCCCTTGATCGTATAGGCGATGAAGCAGGTCGGAATGTCATCGGTGATGCTGTGGAAGGCCTCGAGAACGGCCTCCATGTCGTGGCCGGCGAGATTGGTCATCAACGCCCCGAGCGCCGCGTCGTCGAGCTCCTCTATGATCTGGCGTATGCCGGGATAACGGTTGAGATCGCGGCGCAGATGCTCGCGCCAGCCCTGGCCGCCCTTATAGACGAGTGCCGAGTAGAGCGAGTTCGGGCAGGCGTCGATCCAGTCGCGCAGATGCTCGCCGTCCGGCCGCGCGAAGGCCGCCTGCAACCGCTTGCCGTATTTCAGCGTGACGACGCGCCAGCCCATCATGCCGAACAGCGTATCGATGCGGTTGAACAGCCGGTCGCTGACGATGGTGTCGAGGCTCTGGCGGTTGTAGTCGATCACCCACCACAGGTTGCGGACGTCGTGCTTCCAGCCTTCGAGCAGCGCTTCGAAGACATTGCCCTCGTCGAGCTCGGCGTCGCCGACCAGCGCGACCACCCGGCCGGGCGCCTGGTCGGGCGCCAGACCCTTGAGGCGGATATAGTCCTGTACCAGGGCGCCGAACAGCGTAATGCCGACACCGAGCCCGACCGAACCGGTCGAGTAGTCGACATCGTCACTGTCCTTGGTGCGCGACGGATAGGACTGCGCGCCGCCGAGCGCCCGGAAACGCTGCAGCTTGTCGAGCGTCTGATTGCCGAGCAGGTACTGGATGGCGTGGAAGACCGGCGAGGCGTGCGGCTTGACCGCGACGCGGTCCTGCGGGCGCAGGACGTCGAAATAGAGCGCCGTCATCAAGGTGACGAGCGAGGCGCTCGAGGCCTGGTGGCCGCCGACCTTGAGCCCGTCGCGGCTCGGCCGCAAATGGTTGGCGTTGTGGATCATCCAGGCGGAAAGCCACAGCACCTTGCGCTGCAGGGCGGTGAGGCAGCGCAGCCGGTCGGCGCCCGGCTCGGTGGGCGCGTCGCTCCGCTCGATGATGCGCAATTGGGCCATGGTGTCCTCGTTCCGCTCGCCGCCTATCAAATCCGCGATGACGCCGCTGCGCAAGCGCGCTGGCTTGTAAATCGGCATGGCGGGGCAGCGCGGCACAGGCTGCGGACGTTCTCGCCGCTCGACTGCACGATATCTTAATTTCGAAGAGATCGGCGCCCGATTGCGACGGCGCCCCAAAGCTTACGTCAACCTTAAGAAAATGCCATTCGTGAAGGCAGTTTTTTAACACAACCGGAGTAAAGCTTTGATAGCGACGAATTTCCAAATCGGTTCGACCTTCGTTTCTTCGCGCCGAGACCGGCGTCAGCACGGACAAAATCGTTTTCGGGCAGGCGGCGCCGCTCGACGGTTCGGCCGCGGCGCTCGGCCAAGGCATGCGCGAGGGTCTTCTCGCCGCGTTCGCCGAGGCGAACAAGGCAGGCGGCGTCAAGGGTCACAAGATAGAGCTGATCTCGGTCGATGACGGCTACGAGCCGAACAAGTCGATCGAGGTGACCAAGAAGCTGCTCGACGACGACAAGGTCTTCGCCCTGATCGGCCCGGTCGGCACGCCGACCTCGGCGGCGACCCAGCCGATCGCGACCGAAGGCGGCGTGCCGTTCATCGGCGCCTTCACCGGCGCCGAGTTCCTGCGTAACCCCTACAAAGCCAACGTCGTCAACCTGCGCGCCTCCTATTTCCAGGAGACCGAGGCGATGGTCGAGCGCCTGACCAAGGATGTCGGCGCCAGCAAGATCGCCATCATGTATCAGGACGACGCCTATGGCCGCGCCGGTCTCGCCGGCGTCCAGGCGGCGCTCGAGCGGCGCAAGATGCAGCTCGTCGCCGAAGGCACCTATGAGCGCAATACGGTCGCCGTCAAAGGCGCCGTGCTGTCGATCAAGAAGGGCAACCCCGACGCCGTCATCATGATCGGCGCCTACAAGCCCTGCGCCGAGTTCATCAAGCTGGCGCGGCAAACCAAGCTCGACGCCGTCTTCGTCAATATCTCCTTCGTCGGCAGCGACACCCTCGCCAAAGAGCTCGGCCCGGCCGGCGCTGGTGTCGTCGTCACGCAGGTCGTGCCCTATCCGCGCGACCCCAACGTCGCGGTCGTCGCCAAATACCAGGCCGCTCTCAAGGCCGTGAACCCGAGCGCTGAACCGGGTTTCGTCTCGCTCGAGGGCTATATGGTCGGTCGTCTTGCCATCATGGCGCTCGAAGCTCGCCTTCGCCGCCGACAAGAACCACGGCAGCGACACGGTCTATCGCACCGTGCTGCAGGCCGACGGAACGTTCAAGGCGGTGAGCGCGCTGAGCAAGACCGGAAGCTAAATCGCTCACGCAACACCTCGGGATTGCAATCACCATGACGACCGCGTCGGACGCGCCGGAACTGCCAAGACCGAACAGCCGATCGCTGCGCCTCGGCATCAAGGGGCGGCTGTTCGGCGCCTTCGGCGCGGTCGCCGGGTTGACGGTGCTCGCTAGCGCTGTTGGATTCGTCTCCTACAGCAGGCTCGGCGAGACGCTCAACACGATCACGAGCGAGAATGTCCCGGCGATGAATGCCTCGCTGCGCGTCGCCAAAGCGAGCGCCGAGATCGCCGCCACCGCGCCCGCCCTGCTCGCCGCAACGGATCAGGCCCAAACCGCCGCAACGCTGACGATGCTCGGCGCCAAACAGCAGGAGTTGCAGCGCTGGATCGAGGCGGTGTCGACGACGGCGGGCGGCCGCGAGGCCGCGGCCTCGCTCAAGGACAACGCTGCGACGATGAAACAGCAGCTCGACCAGATCGCGGCAGCTGTCGGGCGGCGGCTCGCCGCCCTCGCTGAGCGAGAAAAAGCCGTCGCCGCTATCGAGGCGGCGCATCACGCTTTCGCGGAAGCCATCGCGGCGATGGTCGACGACGCCGGGTTCGATCTCGCCACCGCCCTGACGGTCGACGACGCCCAGGACATCAAGCAGGTCCAAGAGACGCTCGCCCGCGTCACCGACCAACAGCTCGGCGTCCTGCAGGGCCTCTACGAGCTGCGCGCCGACAGCAATCTGCTGCTGGGACTCCTCACCCAGGCCGCGACGGCGCCAAGCAAGGAACTGCTGCCGCCCCTGCGCGACAGGATGACATCGACGCTTGCCCATCTCGGCAAATCGCTTGCCGCGCTTGGCGACGGCAAGGATGCACAGACGCTCAAGCAGAAACTGGCGGCGCTGACCAGCTTCGGACAAGGCGACAAGAACGTCCTGGCGCTGCGCACGCGCGAGCTCGATGCCGCCGCAGAGAGCCAGAAGATATTGGCCGAGGACCGCGAGCTCGCTGCCCGCTTCGGCTCCGCCGTGCAGCAGCTCGTCGGCAATTCGGAGTCCGGTCTGCAGACCGCGGCGCTGCACTCGCAGGACGATATCGCCAACGGCAAGCAGCTTCTGCTGGCGATCGCCGGCGTCAGCCTGCTGGCCGCCCTTGCCCTCGCCTGGCTCTATGTCGGACGGCGGGTGGCCCGGCGTTTGTCCATCCTGGAGCACAGCATGCTGGCGGTCGCCGGCGGCGATCTCGACGCTGCGATCCCGCAGGGCGGCAGCGACGAGATATCGAAGATGGCGTCGGCGCTGGCGATCTTCCGCGACAACGGACTGGCAGCGCGGGCAGCCGAACAGCAAGCCGTCGAAGAGCGGGCGCGCGTCGCCGAGGCACGCCGACGTGACCTCCACGCTCTCGCCGAAGGTTTCGAGAGCAGCGTCCTTCATGTGGTCGAGACCGTGTCCGGCGCCGCCACCGAGATGCG
>WNFC01032038.1_pt1 | contig 10652 bp, 11 predicted proteins | sample 5400541 | NCBI WGS metagenome assembly WNFC01 (sample SAMN13153342, study PRJNA577476) | soil metagenome | isolation source: 120 cm saprolite under Douglas fir tree site 2 hole 2 replicate 1 | place: USA:California | collected 2015-04-18
GTGAAGTCAAACTGCACCGTGGAAAGTTGCCAGAGGCGGCCGATGGCATCCACCAGCTTGACGTCGATCTTCGGGCCATAGAAGGCGGCCTCGTCCGGAATGACTTTGACTTTAAGATCGAGCCGCGCAGTGGCTTGCTTCAGGGCATTCTCTGCAAGCTGCCACTGGTCCGCGGAACCGTCGTATTTGCCGCTCGCGCCGTTGTCCCAGGTAGAAAGCTCGGCTTCGTAGCTTTGGAACCCGTAGGTGTTCAGAGTGTCGATGGCGAATTGCAGGCAGTCAACGATCTCGTCTTCAATCTGGTCTGGCGTGCAGAAAATGTGGGCGTCGTCCTGGGTGAACCCGCGCACGCGCATTAAGCCGTGCATCACGCCGGAGCGCTCGTAGCGATACACAGTTCCGAGCTCACCGAGCCGCACCGGTAGCTCGCGGTAGCTGCGCTGCTTGTTGGCGTAGATCAGAATGTGGCCGGGACAATTCATGGGCTTGGGCTGGTATTCGGCGTCATCCAGTTCCATGGGTGTGAACATGTTCTGCCCGTAGAAATCTGCGTGCCCGGATACCTTAAAAAGCTCGCGCCGCACGATGTGAGGCGTGTATACCAGCGCGTAGCCCCGCTTCAAGTATTGGTCGCGCATCCAGTCTTCAATCAATTTGCGGACCATGCCGCCCTTGGGATGGAAGAAGATCAGCCCAGGGCCGGCAAGCTCCTGGATGCTGAACAGATCCAGCTCCTGGCCGAGCTTGCGGTGATCGCGCCGCTTGGCTTCCTCGAGCTTGTGCTTGTTGTGCTCGTCGCCCTTCCAATAGGCGCCGGCGACGGAGAGCAGCTTGAAGGCTTTGATCTTCGAGGTCGACGGGAGGTGCGGGCCGCGGCAGAAATCAATGAATTGCGGACCCAGCGTGTATTCAGAGAACACATCGCCAGCGCGCTCGCGGATCAACTCGCACTTCATCCAGGCGTCGGAGTATTTCGCCAAGCCCTGTTCCTTTGGGGTCATTACCCGCTCATACGGCAGGTCGCGCTTCTGAATCTCCCACATGCGCTTCTCGATCTTTTCCAGATCCTCGGGAGTGAACGGCGTAGGCCGGTCGAAATCGTAATAGAAGCCGGTATCGATGGGCGGGCCGATACCCAGCTTGGTCTCGGGAAACAGCTCCAGCACGGCCGCCGCGAGCAGGTGCGCGGTCGAGTGTCGGTACACCTGGAGAGCTTCCGGATCTTTTGTGGTCAGGATCTTCAGCTCGGCATCCGCCTCAAGCGGACGCGTGAGATCGTATAGGTCCCCGTTTACCTTGGCCACAATTGCCGCGTCGGCGAGCCGCGGGCTGATGGAGCGGGCGACATCGATAGGCCGGGTTCCGGGCTGGACCGACTGCGTACTGCCGTCGGGCAGCCGAATATTGATACTGCTCATATCGGGAACCTTCAGCGTAACATGGCCGGCACTCATGCCGCCGCAGCAGTAACTACAGACCCGAATCCGTACATAACCAAACCGCTCACGCCCGAGACCACGGAGGGTGTTTTCTCTGCGTTCTTACGCTGTTGTTCTCCAGCATCCTTCTGGTGAAGAATGAAAGAGCGTTGTGCTCTCGGCGTTATTTTGGCCTTCGCGATCCTTGGTTACCTACGGACCAGGGACTACAGAGGCAACATCGTGTCCCATTCTGAACCGGACGGCGGTTCGCGGTATAATGAAAAATCCCCCCGGTAACCGCGATGAGCGCTATGAGCAGCCCCATTGGAATCGATGACGAACCCGCAATCGTCGCACAGGCACGCCTGGGTGATGCCAAGGCTTTCAGCGAACTGCTGCGCCGATACGAGGGGAAAATATTCCGGCTGGCTCTTCATATTACCCAGAATCGCGAGGACGCCGAAGATGTCTTGCAGGAAGCTTTCCTGAAAGCCTACGAGCATCTCGACCAGTTCCAGGGCCAGTCGAGGTTTTACACCTGGATCGTGCGTATCGCGGTGAATCAGGCGCTGATGAAATTGCGCAAGCGCAAATCTGACCGCTCGGTTTCACTGGATGACACCATCGATACGGGCGAGGACACAGTGGCGCGCGAGATCGCCGCTTGGGACGAAAACCCGGAGCAACAGTATTCGCGGGAAGAGATAAACGAGATTTTGGGCACCGCGATTGACGGGCTTGCGCCGATCTACCGCGCGGTATTTGTGTTACGCGACGTCGACGGGCTTTCGACCGAGGAAGCCGCGGAGGCGCTGGAGCTTTCCGTCCCTGCCATCAAGAGCCGGCTTCTGCGCGCACGGCTGCAGCTTCGGGATAAACTGACTCGCTACTTCAAACGCAAGGGAGATGACACCTTTGCTTACATGTAAACAGTTCCTCGACGAACTGAGCGACTATCTGGATGAGAAGACCGATGAAGGGCTCCGCATGAAACTGGAGCAGCACATCAACGAGTGCCCCAATTGCTGGGTAATCTGCGACACCACCAAGAAAACCATCCAGATCTATAAGGGCATGGATCCTTATCCGATTTCTCCGGAGATTCATTCCCGGCTAGTGACCGCCCTGGAACAGAAGATGGCCCGCAAGCCGTAGTTAGAGGCCGGCCCGAGCCCGGCTCGGCGACAGACCTTGGCAGCGCTGTCGCATACAGTGTCTCCGGCCTTCCTACATTGACAACCGTTAACTTTCAAATGAAGCCTTAGGCGAACTCCGCGGCCCGCTCGTGCGTAGTCTATAGTGGGTGAGTAACAATGGCCCAGACCTCGCAGGCGGCTGATCGCGATCTGCTCGACATCCTTTTTGGTCCGGCTACCGATGCGCGAACCTATCTGAAGCTGCTTTACTTGCTTCTAGGATTTCCGCTGGGCATCGCGTACTTCGTGTTCCTGATCTGCGGTCTCAGCCTTGGAGCGGGGCTGCTGGTCATCTTTGTTGGTGTGCCAATCCTGATCGGTGTCCTTTTCGCCTGCTCGGGCCTGGGTGCCTTCGAAAGGCTGATGGCGCAATCTATGCTGCAGTTGAGCATCCCTCCGCCACCACGGCCGGTTCCCACTTCGGGGGTTTGGGCGAAACTCAAGGCGCTGTTCGGCAGCCCCACTACCTGGAAGAGCCTGTTCTACCTGCTCCTGAAGTTTCCTTTCGGCATCGCCGCATTTGTGGTGCTGGTAACAGCCTTCTCGATGTCGATCGCATTGATCCTGGCGCCACTCACTTACAGTTCGCTGACGATGGACTTTGGCTTTTATCAGGTCAATTCCAAGGATGAGGCGACGGTATGCTGCCTTGTCGGCGTAGTCCTGCTGCTGGTTTCCTTCCACCTGGTGAACGGCCTGGCGTTTGTCTGGGGCCGGTTCGCCCAATTGATGCTGGGTCCGGAACTGCCGGTTCACCGATAACCGCTACTCCGCCGCCACTGGGTTGCGCAGCTCGCCTAAACCCGAGATGCGCACCACCACGTCGTCACCGGGCTGCAGCCAGCGGGGCGGATTTCTCGAGAACCCCACGCCCGCGGGCGTGCCGGTGGCAACCACATCGCCGGCTTCCAGGGTAAAGACTCCCGAGAGATATTCGATGAGCGCGGGAATCCGGAAAATGAGATTCGAAGTGTTCGAGCTTTGCAGCACTTCGCCGTTGATGATCATCTGAATGTCGAGCGCGTGAGGATCCGGGATTTCGTCCGCGGTCACGATGGCCGGACCCATCGGAGCAAAGGTGTCAAAGGTCTTTCCCATCATCCATTGCGTGGTGGCCATCTGATAATCGCGCGCACTGACATCATGGAAATTGGTGTAGCCGAAGATGTGCTCCTGCCAGCGGCCGGCGGGGATGTGACGGCCGCCTGTGCCAATGACAAATGCGAATTCGGCTTCGTAATCCGGCTTGGAGGAGAGTTTCGGGAGAACGATGGGATCACCCGGGCCGATTACGGCCGTGGGGTATTTCGAAAAGATGGTGGGGACTTTGGGGATTTCCATCTTGGATTCGATGGCATGGTCGCGATAATTCAGGCCGACGCAAATGATCTTCGGCGGGCGGGGCAAAGGGGCCAGCAGGCGCGTCTTAGCCAGTGGCACTACTTCCCCGGCGGACGGTTTGCCGTTGAGCCAGGACGCGACTCGCTTCCGGGCGGCGGCCCCTCCCTCGATGACGGCAAGCAGTGTGGGGAAACCGGCGCCCTTCAGCCCGACGATGTCGCTGCCCACGATCACGCCAGGCTCGGCAGACCCGTCGCGCTGAAATGTTACAAATTGCATGGTGCGATTCTCTCCTAACTAGATGAAAGGCCACATTGTAACATCGCGCCGGGCGAGCGAATCGTCCCTGTTCGCGGCTCCTGTAACGTAACCGGCCCTCCGAACGATCTATACTATAGGTCTATCCGAAATTCCCTAGACAAGGAGCATGCCTGTGGGAGACGCACCATATCCAGTTCAGCAGCCGAGCGGTTCGCCCGTCAGAAACGCGATCATGATTGGCGCCATCGTAGCGCTGCTCGCTTCCAACGTGTATCTGTACCTTCAAATCGATCGCGCCAGGACGGACATGGCGAAACTGCGGGAGCAGATACTCACCGAGATTTCTAACCTTCGCGAGACGTCGTCGGTAACAAGCCAGACCGCGCGGCGTCACATCGACTCGCTCAAGGAAGAGCTGGAGTCCACACGCCGGCACGCGAATTCGATGGCCAGCCAGGCCAAGAACGAAGCTCTAAAGCACGCCGACGATATTTCCAAGCAGATTGAGGCGGAGCAGAAGCAAATGGCCAGTCAGCTTAGCGAGGTCAAAGAATCCGCCGGAACCGCGAACACCAGGGTCAGCGAGGTGAGCGGCGACGTAAACAATGTGAAGTCGCAGCTCGGCACTACTCAGGCAGAGTTGCAGAAAACCGTAGCCGACTTAAAAAGGGTTACTGGTGATCTTGGCGTGCAAAGCGGCTATATAGCGACCAACGGCAAAGAAATCGCCGCGCTGAAGCGTCTGGGAGAGCGCAACATCTTCGAATTCAATCTGGCTAAGACCAAGGCCCCGCAGCGTGTAGGCGATATCTCGGTACTGCTAAAGAAGGCGGATCCGAAGAGGAATAAATATACCATCGAAGTGATTGCGGACGATAAGACCACGGAAAAGAAGGACCGTACGGTGAACGAACCGGTGCAGTTCTACGTCTCCAAGGCGCACCAGCCGTATGAGATCGTGGTGAACCAGGTGAGGAAGGATCAGATCGCCGGATATCTGGCCACGCCCAAAGACCAGGTAGCGCGCAACTAAAGCTAGTCCGTCAGCTCGCCCCGCAATACCGTCACTGCCTGTCCGCCCAGAAGCACACGGTCGCCATTCAGCCGGACGCGCACAACGCCGCCGCGCGGGGATGCCTGGTAGGCCAGAAATTCGGTCTTGCCGAGGCGTTTGGCCCAGAAGGGTCCAAGACAGCAGTGTGCCGACCCGGTGACCGGGTCTTCGCTGACGCCCGACGCCGGAGCAAAGAAACGCGAGACAAAATCGAACCCGTTGTTCGCGGAGCGCGCCGTCACGATGATGCCGCGCACCGGAATTTCGGAGAGCAGCGAGAAGTTCGGTTTGGTCGCGCGGAGTACGGCTTCGGATTCCAGCTCGACGATATAGTCGAATTTGTTCCGCCCGACGTATTTCAGGGGCGTCCCCAGCGCTTCGGCCAGCCGCGCCGGTGGTTCGGCGGGCTCTTCGGCCTTGACCGGGAAATCCATTTCGATCCAATCACCCTGCTTCGAGGCAGTGAGCAATCCGCTGCGAGTGTGAAAGCGTGCCTGCTCCCCGGGCTTCAGATGACCGGCCTCCCAAAGCACGTGCGCGCTCGCTAGAGTGGCATGACCACAGAGGTCCACTTCGACAGCCGGCGTAAACCAACGCAAATTGAAACCATCGGCCTGGCGCTCCAGGAACGCGGTTTCCGAAAGGTTCATCTCGACCGCCACATGCTGCATCCAAACCGCGTCACGCGCCGAGGGCAGAACACAAACGGCTGCCGGGTTGCCGGCAAAGGGTTTGGAGGTGAAAGCGTCGACTTGCACGATAGGTAGGGGCATGGCGCTTGCAAATATTGTCGCATTGGCCGGAAAGATTTCGGCGGCGCATTACGGTTACATGCCTTGCACAAAATGCGGTAGGTGGCCGCAAAAACGGCGTGGCGCCTGCGCTACAGTGAACCTCATGAAGATTTTTGCGGGGTTGCTGGTGACGTTACGGCTCTGCGCGGCGGACTTCGAGGCGGGCATGGCCAAAGTCGACATTACCCCTTCGTCTTTCGGTCCGATGTATGGCTACGCCAATCGAAAGTGTGGACCGTCGAATGGCACGCACGATCCGCTTTTCGCCAGAGCCCTTGTACTGGCGGCGGGCGGTTCCCGCCTCGCAATCGTGACGCTGGATCTGGGGAGCATCGTCTCCTCCGGCCTGGGGAGCGAAGTGTCGGGCAAGCTGGGAATTCCGGTGCTGTTGCTGGCGGCGTCGCACACGCACTCGGGTCCGGCCTTTCTGCCATCCCGGGCGAACGCGCCGGGTGTCACGCCAGCCTCTTTCGAAGCGTCGCCCTACCAGATCGAGCTCGAGAAAAAGGTTTCCTGCTCCTGCGGGACGACGGACGTGCCCGGGCGCTGTTCGATAATCTCGAGCGCATCCCTTATGGGCCAGTCGATCCCGAGTTCACGTTGCTGCGCATTGAAGACATGAACGGCGCCATGCGGGCGCTGGTGGTGCACTACGCTTGTCATGCGGTGGTGCTAGGTCCGACGAGTTGTAAATGGTCGGCCGATTGGCCGGGCGCCATGGTGGGCAAAGTAGAAGCGGCCCTACCCGGCACGCAATGCATGTTCGTGCAGGGTGGCGCCGGGGACATCAATCCGCTTTTTGAAGGCCGTACAGGAAATGAAGATGCAGACTTCGCCACGATGCAAGCCGCGGGCGAGCTATTAGGCGAAAACGTGCTTCGGGGCGTCAAGGAGATCAAGGCTACATCGCCCGTACGCTATCCGATCCAATCAACGAGCGAAGTGTTGAAATTCGTCGACCGGTGGGACAAGACGGAAAGTAGCGAGGTCGGCATCACTACTGTGCTGATCAACCGCGAAATCGCCATTGCCACTGTGCCCGGCGAACCCATGCACAAATTCCAAATGTACTGGAAGCAACACGCCGACGTTCCCTATCCGCTCTTTTACGGATACACCTACAGCGCGGGAGGCGTTTGGCCCGGATATCTGCCGGATATCCGTTCGGCGGCCTACGGCGGCTACGGCGCAGATGTGTCCACGCATATCGAGGTGGGCGCGGGTGAGACCGTCATGCAGCATCACCTGATCAATTTGTACAAGCTGATGGGAATGTGGAGCGATAAACCGGGAAAACCGTAATGGCCTTGCCGGTATAACGAACCGCTCTGGAATGAATGGGCTCGGAATCTGCCATCTTAGCCCTAAGTAAAAAATCTGTTAACTGTGAGCAATTTTGAACATACGACAAGAACAAAAAATGTTATCTCTGTTTTGATATTTGTGCGAGCTAGCAAAAGTAAAAAAGGTCGGGGTATTCCCAGCAATGTCACCAGATTTTGGTGGTTTTTAGCGGAGGAATCCGATAAAGAGGAACTATGAATATTCTGAAGATGATTGAAGAACTTCGTGAAGAGCGTGTGTGCCTTGACGAAGTACTCATAAGTCTCGAGAAGTTGGCGCTTAAGCGAACGCCTCGAAGAGGCCGGCCACCCGCATGGAGCAAGATGACCAGTCTTACTGCATCAAAGAGCAGCAACGGCCTTAACGGCTCAATCAATGGGGCATCTCTGGCTACTTCTGCGGGGAAATCGGCGCATTAAGTCGTTTTCCGGCGCCTTAAAATACGTTATTATTGGACCTCCCACGTGTTATTATTGGGTCTCCCCCGTTAGGATGTGTGTCTGTGACCCAATCTTCTTCTCAGGATATACTAGCCGATTTTGCCCATCAGCTCCGGCAGCCTCTTAGTACGCTCGAGCTGCTGGCTTTCTATTTGGATCTCATCGCCAGGCCGGAAGACGCCAAGGTGCACGAGGAGCTACGGCGGATACATGCAGAAATCGCCCATATGGACCAGGTTCTTCGCGATGGTTTGTGCACACTTCGCGCGCATCTTTCAGGCCGGGATTGCTCCGTGCTCCCCGACGTCCCGACAGCTGCGGCTTAATGAGCTCCTCGTCAAGGCGCGCGCGCCCCTCGCGAAGTAAATCCGAAGTCATTGAAAAACCTGTCAGTTAAGCGCTTGAATTCCGCCATACAATTGATTAAATTTATGTGCAGCTTAGGAGCCGGCCAATGCTGGTCCGGAGCGACTTGTTCCGAGATGTTGGAGTGCCGCTGTGAAACCAAAAAAACTTACTGCTTTGGGAAGTGGCAGTGCCAGGCGAATTCGCGGACCCAAGCCGCTTACAGAACCGCCGGTAAAGCGGCCCTTTGACCCCAACAGACTTTTGGCCCCGATCGGAGACGGAAGGTCTATTATCGAGTACACGAGTGGTCAGATAATTTTCAGTCAGGGTGATACTGCGGATGCCATATTTTACATCCAGAAAGGCAAGGTCAAGCTCACGGTGGTATCGAAACCAGGACGTGAAGCCGTCCTCGCAATACTGGGAACTGGCGACTTTTTCGGGGAAAGCTGTCTGACAGCTCAACCCCTCTGTATGAAAAGTGCGGCTGCAATCAGCGACTCAACGATCATTCGTGTGGAGAAGCAAGCCATGATCCGGCTGCTTCGGCAGGAGCCCGAGTTCTCACAACTTTTCATAACACATCTGCTGTCCCGTAACATTCGGATTGAAGAGGATCTGGTGGATCAGCTGTTCAACTCCAGTGAGAAGCGCCTGGCGCGGATTCTTCTGCTACTGGCAAACTTTGGCAAAGAGGGCAAACCCGAGCCCGTGATCGCGAAGATCAGCCAGGAAACGCTGGCGGAAATGATTGGTACCACCCGTTCAAGAGTCAGCTTTTTCATGAACAAATTCAGGAAGCTTGGCTTTATTGATTACAACGGCGGGTTGCATGTCCACAGTTCGCTTCTCAATATAATCCTGCTAGACCAGGAGCCCCGCAGAGCCGGCCAACAAGCGGCTGCTTCCAGGGCGGCGTCCTCTCTAGGAAAATAGTGGGGCGCGGCCGTCACCGGGCGGCGGCAGTCACGGAGCGACCGCGGGCTTCTGCTGCGATGCGTTCGTAAATGGCCCTCGCGCGGCGATAGCGCGCCTGCGCCGCCTCGCGATCATGCGTGAAGAAGCTGCTCCATGCGCCACCGGCTGACGTCTGGCGGATGAGATTGTCGATGAAGCTCACGAAGAAATCGGCGTCGGCTGTGCTGGTGCGCACCGGAGCATGGTTGACGGTGACGAAGACACCGCCGGTCTGCAGCTGGTGACCGTGAGCGTCCATGCGGCGGCAGGCAATCCAGCCGCTGTCGTTGAAGTCAACCCGGGCATGCAGGGCCGCGGGCGCAGTGGCATCGCGGGCTGCCACGACCACTCCATTCCGAACCAGTTCGATTCTTCCCTCGAGCGGCGTGGCGGCTGACCACCGCGCATCCACTTCGACCGAGCCTTTCGCGTCGAGAGAAAGTTCATCCCCCGGACCAGCCTTCCCGTTCACCTTCAAATCCAGGAACTCACGATGCGCGTTTCGCGAGACCACGGTTCTGCCCGCCGCGATTCCTTCGATCCAGCCGCGGTAACTCAGCGTGCCGTCCGCTGTCCGCACATACGTTACCTGCGTGCCGATGGGCTGGTGCGCATTGCAAGGAAAATCCGTGGCCGCGGCGAAGCCGGGGCGGAACCCGCAATTCAGCAGGCGGTAGTAGGCCTGAATGGCGCTCTCTGATCCGTTGACATCTTCCATCAGAAAATCAACCGAGCCCAGCGCGATTTCCACCGGGTACTCGAGCGGCGCGCAGCAATCCAGATCCTGCGGAATGCCGTTGGTCAGGTACTGCATGTGGGCGAGCCCGACCACAGCCTTCTGCTGCCTGGCGCGCTGGATGATCGGGTAAGTAAATTCCGAAAATGTCCGCTCGCCGTGCTCGAGTCCAAGCAGGATGAGGTGCCCGCCGATGGCCTTTTCGTCGAAGGTCACGCCTCGGGGATCGAAATGCCACTCGGCATCCCAGTGCAGGATCTGCCGTGGGGTGGAGAGCGGGAAGTCCCGTCCATTGATTTTGGGGAGATCGCGCCCGGCATCGCGCACCTCGCCGTTGCCCATGTCCGCCAGCAGCGAGACCACGGCAAGTTGATTGGTCTGCATGGCAGCGAACACCTGTTCGGGCGTGACCGTGAGACCGCCGGCGACTCCGCAATCGCAGTGGACATGTGGGTCACCCGCAAACCAACCGGCGGGTTCAGGGGGTTGGGCAATGAGCGCGCTCGCCAAAATAATGCCGAATAGCAGGACGCGCAACCGCTCGTTCAAACTCGTGGCTCGGTTAGCGGCGGCCGCCACTGCTACGGTTCAGCGGCGTACTTCTGGTACGCCTCGGCGATGTTGGCTGCTTTGTAATCGCCGTGATGGATCACTACCCGGTATCGGAACGTCAGCGATTTGCGTTCGGGGATGGTCCAGCTCCCGTCCTGATTCGGGTCGCGGGTAAAATCGCGGAGGCCGAAGGGATTGGCGGCAAACA
>WNFC01011473.1_pt1 | contig 10651 bp, 11 predicted proteins | sample 5400541 | NCBI WGS metagenome assembly WNFC01 (sample SAMN13153342, study PRJNA577476) | soil metagenome | isolation source: 120 cm saprolite under Douglas fir tree site 2 hole 2 replicate 1 | place: USA:California | collected 2015-04-18
CAACGGCCGACCGGCCTCACCACCGCCTAGAGCTGACGAATTGATATTCTCGTTCGTGAGCAGGCGTATGCCTCGGGTTCCGACGTAGGCCGCCTCGGCCACAAATCCTTTCCACTCGCGTTGGAGGGTCAGATTGTACGAATGGATATAGCCGCGATTGAACTTAAACGGAATCGTGTTACCGGGATTCACGCCGTTGGGAACCGCAATCAGCCCCGAACTAATGTCCGGAATTGCCACGAAGGGTATTCCTACCGGCAAGCCCGGATAAGGAGCAAGCGTCTCACCCGTCAAGCTCCCGGCCGGGGTAAACGCGTTGGCCCCATTGACATCCGAGTTGGTCGTGGCCGGGTAATTGTTTCGGAAGAACCGCCAGTTGTTACTGTCGGCACTCATCCCGTACCCAAGGCGAATCACCATCTTCGACTTCCATCGATAGGCAAGTCCGAAGCGCGGCAGGAACTGTCCGTGTCCAGTGTGTAGCCGCCAATGAGCACATTGCCTGTCGCCGGATTAAAGAGTTTGACGCCTCCGTGGTCGGCGGTCGCCATTGGATAGTACTCCCATCGCAGGCCGAAGTTGATCGTCAGGTTGGGAGTGACTTGCCACCTGTCACGCCCATAAGCGGACCATGTGTTCCAGCGAAGCGAGTTTGGAATTGCGTTCTGAACGGCCTTGCCCACGCGGTTGGAAAAGCCCAGCAGGTACTGAGCCAATGAGTTCGCCTTGTTTGCGGCCGCGCCTATGCAGAGCGGGCACGCGCCTACGCCTTGGCCGTTCAAGGCGGTCACACCCCCACTAAACTGGAACGCACCTCGCGGATTTTGAAAGGCACCGCCCTGCGGCTGAAAGTGGTTCATCTCAGAGCGGCTGAACTCCCCGCCAAACCGCAGATCGTGCGGCCCTCTGGTCCAACTCAAATTGACGTTGCCTACATACTGATTATCCCGAAACTGGAATGGGTTGCCGGTGTCCGAATTTCCTATAGAGTTCCAGTTCGTAATAATGAAGGCGGGTGTGCCTCCAGCCAGTCGCGTAGGGCCATTCGTGCCGGGAATTTTCAGCGTATCCACGCCAAAATTACCGAGGTCAACGTCGGGGGCATACACGGCGCCAAGCTTTTGTCTCGTGTAGCCGACGTTGGCGTCGATCACCAGCGTGGAAGAAAAAGCGTGCGTGCCTCCCAGCCCAACGTTCTGAATTTTTGAGGGCGCGAGGCCGACCTGCCCGCCACCCGTAGCGCCACCCATCGCATCACCCAACGTCGGCGGATCCACGAGCAAAGCATTGGAGCGACTGTACCGGCCGAATAGTGTGCTCTTACTATTCATCACATAGTTGATCTTGAGGTCGAAGGTTCTGCGATTAAGCTGGGCGGAGCCGGTGCTATTGTAGTTGCTGGCGGCCGTCACACCATCGTTATTAAGAAAACCTCCCGGGCGAATCCGTCCCAGCATGAGCTTAGCGGCCGGATCAATTCGGTTGGCCGGAATGATGTTGCCCGCGAAAGCCGTACGGCCCGCGCCGGTGGTGGTGCCGGTGTTCGGGTCGTAAACGCACCCAGCCGCAGGCGTTGCGTTGCAGTTAACAAACGTTGTTGTCGTTCCGAGCGGGGCTCCAAGAACGGGTACCAGACTCCCGATGGCCGGCAGGATAGCTGCGAGGTTGGCGTTGCCGGCGGCATCGAATACTCCTGAGGGATTAATTACGGTCACGGTACGAGTGGCGAGCTGATTTCGCCTCGTCCATTCCAGATCCGTAAAGAAGAAGAGCTTGTTCTTCAGGATTGGACCGCCGACCGTCCCGCCATATTGGTTCAGAATGAACTTGTTCTTACGAGTATTCGGGGTCGCAAATCGGTTGAAGGCCTTGAGCGCATTGTCGGTGTGGAACTCAAAGGCGCTGCCGTGAAATTGGTTTGTGCCCGTCTTGGTAGTCACACTAGTGCTCGCGCCGGTCGCGTTGCCCTGCTCGGCGTCGTACGAATTAGTGACGATATTCACGCTCTCGATCGATTCCGTCGGCGGTACGTATGCGGTATTAAATGGCAGCCACATATAGGAGTTCGAAGCCCCGTCAATCCGGGTCGAGTTGCCCTGCTGTGAATTTCCATTCACGAAGCCGCCCATCGTGCGCTGCGGATTGCCGCCGTCCGAGCTCTGGCCCTCGGTAACGATACTGAAGCCCGGAACGACCTTGTAGAGCGCCTGGAAGTTTCGCCCCGCCGACGAGGTAATAGGGAGGTCCTGGATTTGTTTGGCCTGCAGTTGCGTATTAACGTCTGCCTTATCCGTCTGCAGCGTTGTCTCCTGGGCCGAACTAACGACTACGGTCTCGCGCAGTTCTCCTACCTCCAACTGCACATCGACGCGTCGGATCACATTAGCCCCGACTTTGACATCCTCCTGGAGCAATGTTTTGAAGGATGCCATCGAAATAGTGATCTTATAGACGCCGACTTGAAGGTCGCTGAACGAATAGCCTCCCCTGTCGTCCGTAGTTGCGGTTCTGGCGTTGCCCGTACTTGCGTTCGTCACTTCAACCTTGGCCCCGGCCACGGGCGCGCCATTTGGGTCCGTTACATTTCCTGTCAACGAACCGTACAGCACTTGGGCTTGACTTGTCCGCGGTCCGACAAAAAGAATGAGCGTTGCCACAGCAAGTAGAGCGATGGCTGCAGACGGCATTGCTCTGACTGCTGACTTAAGACACAGAGCTATGTGATGAGCCCTGCTGGACGAGGTTCCGTTAAGATCGAACATTGCTAATTTCCTCCTTTGAGATTCGTCGAACCGCGCGGTCGAAGCGAACACAAGGTGTTCAGCGTACGTCCGCAGCGAAATGGGCGTGATGCCGTTGTTTCAAACCAACTTCTTAGCAAAGCCCCGAATCGAACCGGGGCTTAAACCCTTAGGTGGGCGCGTAAACCTTTGGAACCAGCTTTTACGGCTACTTAATTCGGGTCCACAACAAATAGTGCAAAAAGAGAATCCGCCCTCAAGCAACCGACGGAGCTCCGAAGTGTTTCTGCAGTACCAGCGCAATCGTTCCCCGAAGCCTTGGTTGGGACAGTGGGTCAGCGGGAACGATTCGAGTACCGGCACGAGTATATGAATGCCGCTTAACGGACGCGGCGACGACGGAGCCGATATGTTTCCAAGCGCGAGTCATCTCCCCGATCACGACGATTACGTCCGGCGCCAACCCGGTGACAAGTACGGCGATGCCTCTTCCCAGATAGTCCGCCATCTGCCTTATCGCCTCTTCGGCCTTTCGATCACCCTGCTCCATCAACCGCATCAGATCATCGAAAGTCGGGACCTGGCCCGCTGATCGAACGCCGTTCCTTCCAGTGCGGACAGATGATGCAGCCTCAATGTAGTAGCGCACCGCCGCGGAGTTCGAGGCATAAAGTTCCCAACAGCCCCGGTTGCCGCACCTACAATCCAGCCCGTCGGGAACAATCGCGGTATGCCCGAACTCACCCGCCATCCCGGTCGCGCCTTGAACCAATTGATGATTGAGGATCATTCCCACCCCAATCCCTTCAGATACGGTGATGGCCACGAGATTGCGAACTCCGTGGGCGTGTCGCCCGAACCAGATTTCCGCCAGCGCACACGAGTTCGCTGCGTTTTCCAAGGCTACAGGCATTCCGGTTGCCTTTTCGAGCGGCGTCTTCAGATCAAAGTCACTCCATTCCAGGTTAGGCGCGAATACTAGTCGCTGGGAGGCAAGATCAACTCGCCCGGGCAAACTTACACCGATCCCTTCGCAAGCGATTTCCGGGCGCATCTTGATCAGCTTACGAATGCGGGGAACTAATTCCGAGACGAATTGCTGTGGCCTCCCAGCCGTAGCCAGTGACTCCTGCGCCACGAAGTGCGCGTCGAGATCGGCGAGGGCTATCGTGGTCGTGGCCGGGCGAATATTGATGCCGATGATACCGACGCGTTCCTTATTGAGGTGTAAGAAACGCGGCCGACGCCCCCGCGCGGTATGACCGTTCGCCCCCTCGGTCACCCACCTCTCGTCGATCAACTGTTCCGCGATTACCGAGACGGTGCTGCGCTGCAGACCAGAGTGACGAGCCAAGTCAGCACGTGAAATAGGTTGTTGACTGCGAATCAAGTTGAGTACGATGCGCCGGTTGATGTCCCGGGCGGTTTCGCTTGTTGCTACCTGAAAACTGGTCAGATCAATCTTTCGCACTTCGACCCACCTCACCGGCCCTCAAACCACATCCCGGTAATCGTTCGCAAGACTCCTTCTTAATAGTTACCCAAATCTCTACCTTTCCAGGAAGAAAAGCGCAGAATCAAATTATCCGTCCGTGGAAAGGCTTTAGTTCGCGGCGCGAACTAATAGCACGCCTTCCTTCACAAGTCAACAGAAAAACTTAGCAATGTCGTTGCTGATTGAAAAATGTGGGACCGTGGTAACGTTTTGTCTGGCGGTTGCGGGGATCTATGGTTACCTTCCAGGTTTCTGGGCGCTGCCGACGAGCTTTCTTACCGGAACGGCGGCAGCAGCTTCGATCGGATTGATTAATTCTATTGGGAACCTTGGCGGCTTCGCCGGTCCATATGTCGTTGGCTATCTGAGCAAGCGAACGAATTCCTTTATCGCCGGCGTGCTCTATCTTTCCCTGCAAGCATTACTTGCATTCGGCTTTGTTCTTTCTCTTCGCGCACTCGGGAGTAAGCGAGCATTGGCTGTCAATATTCCAGAAAACCGTAATCGCGGCACAGACCCTCTACGGCTCGGGCGACTCAAAATCCGTTGGGGAGAAGATGCGGTAGGCCGCTCTCCAGTCCGCGCATTCATAGGAAGGCATGCACGGAAGAGTTATGCTTTAAAGCTGCATCGCTGCCACCCAACTAACAGCCGAAAAAACCACAGTAACGACTCCGCGACTCCATTAAGAGTTCAATATCAGTTCCTCTGCGTCTTCAGAGGGCGGGAGAGTGTTATCCATGCCACGAAGTTTCATCGAATTACCGGGATTCGCATCTCTTTCACGGCGGGAACACGGCACACTCCAACGCTGAAGATGGGGATAAGATGGTGGCGCGACGTGTTGATACGAAGCCAGCGATACCTTGACAACCGCTAGGCCGATAAATACTGGCTCGTATCGTTTGGTAAGACTTGGTAGTGCCGTCTCCAACGTTCTTAAATCCGGTGTGAGTGTCACCTCTGGAGGCTGACATTCCCGGCGCCCCAAAATCGGGACCGTGTAGGGGACGTTTGGGGGACGTTTCCTCTCGCTGGTTAGTCGATAGAAGCTTCTTCATGCCGAACTACTTTAACTGCTTTCAGATCGATCAGAGTTTTATCGGTCGTAGCTACTCCCGCTGAGCAGCACGCCAGCCCAGGGTTGTGTCAAAAGAAAAATCCATTCGAACTTCCATAGTGTAGCGCGAATCGACCTTCTCCCTAAGATCTTGATATGGGAGGATACGGACGACCAAAGATTTTCGTTTACAACAGTCCTAGCTATTTTGCAATAGCGGCATGGCGTGCTTCCGGAGCTTCTGGAAAACGTTGTCCTCGTAAAGATGTTAGCCAGTACCGCCGCCGCATAATCATCCAAAGATGAAAATTGCTATTGGTTCAGACCACGCCGGGTTCAGGTATAAAGCGAGAATCAAGGAATTCCTCGTCGATTTCGCTGACAAGCTGTTCCACCGTTGTGCCACTCTTGGTTTGCGACATTTTGTTCCTCTTCCCAGCTCACTCAGGTCGACCGCAACGATTTGAAACTCGCGCGCATTTCACCGACGAATAGCTCTGGTTGTTCCCAGGCCGCGAAGTGGGTGCCTTTGGGGAACTTGTTGTAGTGGATGAGCTTCACATACGCTTTCTCTGCCCAGCTCTTCGGCGCTTGATAAATTTCTTCCGCAAACGCGCTCACGGCGACCGGAAGCTTGACGCCTCTCGCGTCGAAGAAGCCGCCTGCCGGCAAATTATGCCGTGTGTCCCAATAGAGACGCGCCGAAGAGATCGCGGTATTCGTCAACCAATAGAGCGTGATGTTGTCGAGAACGTCATCGCGGCTCAGCCCTTCCGGCTTGCCGTCGAAAACGCGGGCGATCATCTGGTAGCTGCGAATGTCGTGATCGAGTATCCAGCTCGCAAGACCAATCGGCGAATCGACGATTCCGTAGAGCGTCTGCGGGCGGTTGTTCATCTCGATGGCGTAGCCCAACCCGTTCTTATAGAAGTCATCGACCCCATCCCACGCGTACTTTTCCTCCGGCGAAAGGCCGGCGGGCGGCGGGCCACCCATCGCAAGGGCCTTCGAAACTTCGGGCGGAACCGTCGCCGCCATGTTCGTGTGAATGCCGAGCAATCCCGGCGGCTGCTGCAAGGCCATCACCTCCGAAACGGCGTTGCCCCAATCGCCACCCTGCGCCACGTACTTTGTGTAGCCGAGGCGTTGCATCAGCGTAGCCCACGCTTTCGCAATGCTAACGGGATTCCATCCCGGCTTCGTCGGCTTGCCTGAGAACCCGTAGCCCGGCAGCGACGGAATCACGAGGTGAAAGGCATCCGCCGCGGTCCCGCCATGGGCGGTCGGATTGGTTAGCGGCTCGATGATCTTCATCTGCTCGATGATCGAGCCGGGCCAGCCATGCGTGACGATCATCGGCAGCGCATTTTCATGCTTCGAACGAACTTGAATGAAATGAATGTCGAGCCCGTCGATCTCGGTGACGAAGTTCGGCACGGCGTTGATCTTGGCCTCGCACTTCCGCCAATCGTGCTCGTTCGCCCAATACTGCGCGAGCTTCTGCATCGTCGCCAGCTGCACGCCTTGTGTGGCGTCGGCGACCTGTTCGCGCTCTGGCCACTTTGTGGTCTTAATGCGTTGGCGCAAATCGGCGAGGTCCGATTGCGGCGCCTCGAAGTGAAACGGACGAATAGCGGTGTTGTCACCAGCCTGCTCGGTGGCTGGTTGTGTAGCAGTGGTTTGGGTCATGGTCTCCTCCTCTTGAGTAGTTTTGGATTTCGAATCTGCAAATGCCTCGGCGATCGACCCTGGGCTGAACGCGACTGCCATACCCAACATCGAACTCGTTTTGAGAAAGCGACGGCGCGATCCGTCGTCTGGTTGTGTCATGGTGTTCTCCTTCTGCGGCATTACCAAGCCGCACGCGTAGTAGGACTTCGGGTCAAGAGGATCCGGCTCACGACCAGGACCCACACGACCCCGATGATGGGCGAGACGAACCGTGAATAGGCGCCGTCCGGTGCCCAGAATCCACTGCTCAGCCAAGTGGTGCCGCCCAGCAAGGCGAGCACGACGGCTGCGACCCCCGCCGCGAAGAGCGCGTTTGAGATCAGCCCGGCCCGCCAGAGCCCGAACGCCCCGGACATGATCAGCATCGCGCGCGGGAACGAACTCAACACGACGCCGGCCCACACGAAGTCGTTCAGGCCCGATGTGAGCGGGTTGTTTCGGGAGCCGGAGGTCGAGTACGCGAGGGCTGCGCCCACCGTGATGAGCAGGAGGAACAGCACCCCGACCGCTGCGCTGGAGGCGGTCGCCGCCGCGCCCCAACCGTCTTGCCCCGCATCCGCCAAGGTGGTCCTGAGAGCCGCCGCGAACCACATGAGATTGAGGATCGCCATGCCGAAGAACACCGCAGCGATCAGGATCCGCATGCGATCGCCGTTATAGAACGCGACGAGTGCGTCGGCCGATGCGCCGATTTGCGGCTGATAGCCGTAGATGATGTATGCGACGATGAAGAGCCCGACGGACTGGATGCCGGCCGTGCGCCACAAGCGTTCCCAGAACACGCTGGTGTTCACGCCGGTCGATGATGTGCTGGCTTGTTGTGAATCACTGATTTGGTTCATGTGTCCCCCTTTTGACTAGTTTGGTTTTTTTGCGCATATCGTCTCATTCCTCTCTGCTGCGGTTCCACGTCTCAAGGTGAGTAACGGGTGAATACCAGGTCGCGCTCTTTCATTTTCTGGTGACAGGGGAAGCAGGTTTTCATGAACGCATCGTCGACTGTCTTCCCGTCGCTGTTGAAATGACCGAAACCCCAACCGCCGGTCGCGGCGTACTTCTTTGAGTCTTTGACCATAAATTGAACATTTGTCGGAGCCCGGCAACGAAAGACTGATCACGGCCAAAGGCTTTGTTGTTTTCCGCTGACGGGATGAAACGGTAATGCAATGCGGCAATGATGGCGCCGTCCGGGAACGGGAGCCTTCCTTCCCGGTAGGCCTTGATCGCGATGTCGTTGCCCAAAATGGAAGCGAAACTGTTGAGGTTACCTTCTTCGTGTGCCACGGATACCAACCTCCAGTCGCGGTATCCGTCGGGAATTTGGGTTACGAAGATCGGCGCGGCTTCTTGAGTTGCACTGTGGTGAGATGCTCGGGCCTTGAAGGCAATAACGCCGGCCAGGGTTGCAACTGCAACCAGCAAGAAGATGATCCGTTTCATAATTGTTCCTCCTGCAAATAATCCGTAATTGAACCCATGCGTCTGGCAATAACCAATCAAGGTTCAGAAACAGGCGTTACGACTCTATCGAACCTCTCCGATTCATTCCGTTCATTAAGGTGCGGAGTACACCACAAGTGCAAAGGCGAATCGGCGAGACCACACAGCACCGAACACGCGGCTGCGTTGCGCGTCGTTGGAGGAAGTTGTGTCCCCGAACTGGATCAGCGCGGGGGGTGTGAAAGAACCAGCCGGCCAAGACGGTCAGACCCAATGCGAAGATGAACACGGCCGAACCCGCCGCCAAGCGCCTCGGCCATGGTCTTACGCGGACGGTTTCAGGCATACCAGAGTTCCTCGAGAGAATCGCAGTCCATAGCGAAGCCTCGAATCGCATCGACGACGCGTCTGATCTAATTCTGCATTCCGGGTTCTTTCCGGGGGGATTCTCCATGGCGCGAGAATGCGCCACTCTACGGGGGGAATAACTACTATACTTTGGTCTCGGTTGGTGGGCTAATTGTAGCACCAGACTATCTCAGACCGGCAACAATTCTCTCTCTTCGAACCATTCGATTCGAAGTTGGAATGTTGAATCGGCCCGGCTCGCTCGGCAACACAACGATGCCAACATGGTCTCACTTGGTCAAGATTAGATCATGCATGGCTGGCTTTTGATGATCGCTGCGGTTACTAGCTCCGTCTGCTTTCTATGGTGCTTCTGGTCGGAGCGCAAGCTCATTTCCAAAGCACGTACCTGCCACCATTTGTACAAATGATAACCAGATTCATCAGAATGAGCGTGAGGTCGTAATGCCAGCCAAACGTCTTTTCGCCCCAGAAGCCTGTGTGCCAGACAAAGACCTTCCGGTGAATAGCTCCCAGCATGACCAGTGTCAGACCGGTACCGTTAGTGGACCAGAGGCGTTGCAAAACTTGCCTGCTCCGGCGAACACGTAAGCAAGGCGTGACGAACCGTTGCTATTGGAAGTGTTTTCCTTTTTCCCGGTGTCATCCACTGAACATCGCCTGCGCCAATGGAGCCACTGTTGCCCATGCTGTCGCCGTGCTCGAGCTCGCCTGCGAGGACATAGGTGATCGTCTCGATGCCACGATGCGGGTGCCAAGGGAATCCGGCGAGATAATCCTCGGGGATGTCGTTACGAAAATCGTCGAGCACTAAGAATGGATCGAAGTCTGAGGTCTTGCCAAAACCGAAGGCACGACGCAGGTGCACACCAGCGCCTTCAAGTGTGGGTTTTGATTTAGCGAGTCGCTTGAGATAGAGCAAACTGGGGTCAGGCCTGATGCGATTCCGGCGATTCTCCAATCGAGAAGCTAGGTGTGACGGCCAGCTCAAGTATGAAATCGGAGAATCGAAGGCCTGACCCCGGTCTTGACCCACTTTAGTTCTAAAGCGCGGAAGAAGAAAGATTTCCTGGACGATTTGTCGAATTCCGATCCGGCCGTTCGACTATATCGTGAAGGCAGGGCAACCGGCCCGCCCAAAGACTAAAAAATAAAGACCGTTACAGGAGAAAAGAAAAATCATGCCGCAGTATTTGGTTGCTAACTACCTCCCCGACGACTTCGACCCGTCCGCCGTAACCGAAGCGATGATCGAGGAGATCCACGCGCTCAACCGCGAAATGATCGCTGCCGGCGCCAGGAAGTTCGCTTGCGGAATTTCCCCGGCCAGCAATGATGGTACGGTGCTCGTCACCGATGGGCCATACACCGAGACCAAGGAGCATATGGGCGGTTTCTGGATACTGGAAGCTGCCGATATGGACGAGGCGCTGGCGTGGGCGCGCAAGGGTGCCATCTCATGCGATGCGGCGGGCGAGGTGCGCGAGCTTCTTTTCTACCCGGACCCGAAGGGAGCAACGGAATAGTCTGGCCGCCGCGACTTCGGAACATGCACCGTAGCAGGTTGAAATCGAGTCCGTGAAACGGACGACTGAGTAAATCCTGAAGCTACTTTGATTTGAGTTCAGCCGTCCGTTTCACGGACTGCCATTGCTGCTTGTGCTGATCCCCACCGATAAATCGGTGGGCTATTTTCAATCGTCGGCTGCGCCGACTTTTTGGGCAAAGCCCCGGCGATGCCGGCCTGACGGGTCGGTGTCGGGGTGCCGCGAGCATTAAACAAAATCAGATGGGACTCGAAGGAACTCAGCCATG
>WNFC01022765.1_pt1 | contig 10648 bp, 6 predicted proteins | sample 5400541 | NCBI WGS metagenome assembly WNFC01 (sample SAMN13153342, study PRJNA577476) | soil metagenome | isolation source: 120 cm saprolite under Douglas fir tree site 2 hole 2 replicate 1 | place: USA:California | collected 2015-04-18
TGGAGAAGCTCTACATCTCTACGCATTACTATGACATTGTCACCGGAGAAAAGGACAAGGCGGCCGAGGCCTATCAACTCTGGAAGCGGACCTATCCGAGAGACTCGATTCCCACCAACAATCTGGCCGTCAATTACAGCGGCGCGGGCAATTTTAGGCAAGCCTTAGAGGAAGCCCTGGAGACCGTGCGCCTCGCTCCCGATGACGCTCTCAGCTACCAGACCCTAAGTGTCGCTTATTTCGGACTTGATCTCTTCGCCGAGGCAAAGGCGGTCTGCCAAAAGCAGCTGGATCTGAAGCTCGATGGCACGCTGGACCACCGGAACATGCACAACATTGCCTTCATCGAAGGTGATACAGCTGGGATGCAGCGTGAAATAGAATGGGCGAAAGGTAAGCCTGATGAGTTCCTCCTGCTCGAAAGCGTTGCTGAAGTGGCGGCATTTTCCGGCAGGATGCAGAAAGCCCGGGAAGCTTATCGCCAAGCTATCGAGAACGCGCAGCGGGGGAAATTCATAGAATCCGCAGCCGGCACCACTGCCCGCTCTGCGATTGCCGAGGCCCGTCTTGGAAATGCGCCGCAAGCACGCGATCGAGCACTCGAGGCACTGGCCTTGGATCGAAGCCGGGCAACCTTGGCATTCGCAGGCGTCGCTCTATCTCTGGCGGGCGACGTTACTCACGCGACCGCGGTTGCAGATGAGTTGAACAAACGGTTCCCGACCGACACATTCGTCCATAGCCTGTGGGTGCCTACGATTCGTGCGCAGATTGAGATCAGTCGGGGCAATCCAGGCAAAGCGATCGAATTGCTCCAGGCAGCCGTTCCCTACGAGTTTGGCTGGGAGGCACGGGTTGCCCCCAACTACATTCGCGGGCAAGCTTATCTTAAGGAGAAACAAGGTAAGGAAGCGGCGGCGGAATTTCAAAGGATTCTGGATCATCGCGGAGCGTGCATCGCCTCAGCTTTTTGCTCTTTGTCACACCTCCAGTTGGGGCGCGCCCGGGCAATCGCCGGCGACAATGCCGGTGCCCGCGCGGCATACCAGGATTTCTTGGCGCTGTGTGGGCGCGAGCGTCCCTTCGACTTCGCTCAGGGCAGGCCCTCTCGTGCACAGGTCCTGCTGATCAGCAGCAGCCCGCGGGACAGGCGAGGGCGGCTGTCCCACGTGGTCTGTAGCGCTACATGCTGACGTCTTTGATGTGGGTCGCAATGTACCACTTGTTTCCAAACGGGTCAGTTACACCGCCGCTGCGGTCACCGTAGGGCTGATCCTGGGGCTCGGAAATTGACGTCGCGCCTGCACTGATAGCGCGTTTGTATAGGGCGTCGCAGTCTTCCACGTACAGATAGAACATGGTCGGCATGGGCTGGTAGGGGCCCTGGGCTTCGCCCATTTCCATGTAGGCGTTGCCGATTTTCACCGTGGTGTGGTGGATCACGCCGTCGGGCGACGTATGCCGGCCCAGTTCCTTGGCTGCGAAGGCGCGCTTGACGAAGTTGAGCACTGGCTCGGCGCGCAGCGGATGCAGATAGGGTTGCAACGTGGGCGCTCCCTCCCACCTATAGCTTTTCCCCTTGTAGGTCGCGATGTACCACGAGTTCCCGGCGACGTCTTTCACGGTCGCTGAGCGCTCTCCGTAGTCCTGATCGACGGGCTCATGGACGGAAGTCGCGCCCGCTGCCAGGGCGCGAGTGTAAGTTGCATCGCAATCGGGAACGTAGATGTGGAATGCGCTGGGCATCGGCGTTCCGCGCCACTTCATTCCCTTGGCGCCGCCTCCGACCATCAGCATGGAATCGCCGATGCGTACTTCAGCGTGCAGACCACCTTCCGAGCCGGGGCCGCTGCGGAAAAGCTCCTCGGCATCGAACGTCTTTCTCATGAAATCAATCAAAGCGTCCGCATCCTGCACCACGAGGTAAGTGGTGAGGGTGGAGTAGCCTTTGGGAATCGGGTCGACCGCCGGCTTCTTCTTCGGCTCTTTCGCCTTTTGCTCTTGCAACATGGCCTCGAAGCGCCGGTGCATCTCTTCCAGGGACACAACTTCCTTGCGCATCGAGACGATCCAGGTATAGCCGAAGGGATCGGCAACCTGCCCGGAGCGGTCGCCGTAGAACTGGTCTTCGACCGGGCGCACGAGCTTGGCGCCGACGGAGATGGCCTGCTTCGCCACCGCGTCGGCGTCTTCCACGTGAAGGTGCATCTTGACCGGAGAGCCGCCGAGAGACTCCGGTCCCAGGAAGCCATAGTCAGGATATTCGTCGGCGAGGAAGACAGACGAATTGCCCACTGAGATCTCAGCGTGGCCGATCTTGCCCTGGTCATCCACAAAGCGCATTACTTCCTTCGCATCAAACGCTTTCTTGTAGAACTCGATGGCGGCGCTGGCGTCTTTCAGGGAGAGATAGGGAATCGCACTCCGTTCAATGGCGGCTACGGGTTCAGCTACAGTTGCCATGTATGTTTTCCTTTCCAAATCAGATTTGAGATGTACTTTGAAATCCTCGCGCGGAAGCTGGCGCAGCTGGGCGGCAATGTGCAGTAACGGCAGCAGCTCCGGGTCTGCGGATTGAACCGTTACAACCGGCGTAGCCAGAAGCTGGGTTACTGCCTGGTCGAGTTGGTCAATCAGATTGCGGTTAGGCAGAGAGCGCTTAGGCATTGGCACCCTCCATGCGGGCCCGCAAGTTCTGCAGAGCGCGGAACTGTAGCTGCTTCACCGCGCCCTCGCTGCGGCCCAATTCAGTCGCGATCTCACGGATACTTTTCTCCTCTGCGAAACGCATCCCGATCACCCGCCGCTGATCTGGCGGAAGCTGTTCCACCAGACGAAAGAGTCGCGCGTGCTGATCAATTTCCACAAGGTTAGGCTGGGTGCCTGGGTCGGGAAGATCATCCTGGCCGGAAACTTCTCTGCCGGAACGTTTTGAGCGGTCGACAATCATATTGGCAGCGATCCGCAGTAGCCAGCCGGCGAAAGGCACGCCGCGCCACTCGAAACTCTGAATACTTGCCAGGGCTTTGTGAAAAACGTCAGAGGTCAGATCCTGAGCCACATCGCGATCGCCGACGCGACGCGCAATGTAGGCATACACCCGGGCGAAATTGAGTTCATAGAGCTCGGCAAATCGGCTCGGGTCTTTCTTTGCAGCCTCCACCAGCAGGCGGTCGTCTCCCGGCAAAGCGGACGCTTCCTCCTGGGAGCCCTTCGCTGGTCGCCTGACGGCCATCGTGCCTCTAACTATATAAACTTTCGAGGGACTAAAAGGTTACGGCGAGATTATTTCGGGGGGATGTCTGAGATCGAGAAATTCTCAGGATTTCACGTCAACAGGCGTGTGAGTTTTAACTAATTCGATAAGTTCCTGGGCCTGGACCGGTTTCGAGATGTACCCGTCTATCCCAGCCTGCAGGCATTTTTGCTTATCGTCCTGCCTGGCGCCGGCAGTCATGGCGATAACCGGCAAGTGACCTCCGGTGGATTTCTCCTTTTGGCGAATGGTTGCGGCGATCTTCAGACCGCCCACCTCGGGCGATTGCACGTCCATGAGTACAAGGTCAAAATCTTCCCGTTCCAGTGCTGCGAGCGCCTCACGACCCCTACTGGCCACGATGACCCGGTGTCCATCCTTCTCCAACATTCGGACTGCTACCCGCTGGTTGACCTTATTGTCGTCGGCCAGCAAAATGCGCACTCCTGGGCCGGGCTTGCGAAGAGAGGACGGGGTAATGAGTGTACTTTTCTCGCTCGCTTCAAGTTGGCCTAAGGCCTGTCGGATGGCGATCAATAACTCCGATTGCGATACGGGCTTGGAAAGCAGAGAAGCCACACCAAGGCCCTGCCCGCGAGCGATACTCTCCTCCATTCGCCCGGAAGTCAAAACGAGGATACCTACACCCGCAAGTTTGGGGTTTTCACGGATCTTGGCGACAAAAGAAAAGCCATCCATCTCCGGCATGTGCAGGTCGCTGAGCACCAACCGGAAAGGCCGCCCCTGGTTGGTTGCCTCCTGCAGGACCCGCAAACCCGCTTCTCCGCTCGTCTCCACCTGGGGCTTCATGCCCCACCTTCTGACTGTATCTTCCAAAATGCGGCGATTGGTCGAATTGTCATCGACGATTAGCACCGTGACGTCGCGCAGTTGCTCCTGCTCGAGTTTCTGGTTGGGTGCCGGCTGGTTCTTCCCCGACCTGGCTTGAGCGGTAAACTGGAAACTCCTCCCTTTTCCGGGTTGGCTCTCCACCCAGATCTTTCCTCCCATGAGCGTGACCAAGCGGGACGAGATGGTGAGGCCCAGTCCGGTGCCCCCGAACTTCCGGGTGGTGGAGCCATCCGCCTGAGAAAATGCCTCGAAGATCAACTTCTGCTTTTCCAGAGGAATGCCCAAACCAGTGTCGCGGACGGAGAAGTGCAAATTGAGGTTCTCTCCCGAGGCGGAGTCGAGGGCGACCCTCACCGCCACCTCGCCGTGCTCCGTAAACTTGATCGCGTTAGCCACCAGATTTACCACAATCTGCCGCAATCGCGTCGGGTCAGCAATGATCACTTCAGGTACCTCTGGCAGCACTTCGCAAGTGAGTTCCAGGCCTTTGGCGTGTGCCGACAAGGAGAGGGCTCTCGTCGTGGTTTCCAGAATGTTTCGTAGGTTGAAGTCGACCAAATCCAGATCCAGCTTGCCGGCTTCGATTTTGGAGAAATCCAGGATGTCATTGATGATGTCGAGCAACGAATCGGCGGAGGCTTTGAGCATCCCGAGATATTCGCGCTGCTCGGGGTTCAATTCGGTGTCCAGCACCAACTCTGCCATGCCGATGACGCCATTCATCGGGGTACGAATTTCGTGGCTCATGTTGGCCAGGAACTCGCTCTTGGCCCGGTTGGCAGCTTCGGCGGCCTCCTGTGCTCGCTTGCGCGCATTGATATCCACCATCACCCCGACGAGCTCGTTTGTCCGCCCAGGTCCCGCGACCACACGCACAAAACTTCTCAACCACAATACTTTTCCCTCAGCCGCAATCATTCTGTGTTCGAACTGCTGAGGCAGGTTCTCGGCGGCTGCCGCTGCGCAACGGGACTCAGCCAGCAGCCGGTCTTCCGGATGGATATGTTCTATCCAGAAGTTCGGTTGGGTCAGCCAATGCTCAACCGGATAGCCCAGGAGCACTTCGGCTTCGTGGTTGACGAAGCTAAAAACTGAGGATCGAATGCTTCTCCGCCAGAAGACCGCAACGGCGGTCTCCACCAGTTGGCGATAGCGTTGTTCACTGGCCTCCAGTTCCAAGGCTTGGGCGGAGAACCTCCGGTCCACCACCGCAGTCAGCAAGGCCATTCCCAGAACGAAGAAGGTCACGACCGTGATGCTGGCAACACCCAGAGAAGAGATGGTCACCGCATGGCTTAGGTCTGGCTTCATTTCGGAATGGGCAAAACTGGCTGCTGCCATGCCGGTGTAATGCATTGCCGGAATGGCTACGCCCATCAGTACGGCGCTCGCCATTTTCTTCCAAAAGCGACCCTGATTGTCCCCCCGAAGAATAAACGAAAGCCACAACGCAATCAGTGAAATGACGATGGCCAGGACAACCGATAGGGTCACCAAGCCAGAAGAGTAGCTGCACATGGCAGGCAGTCGCATGGCCGCCATTCCGATGTAGTGCATGGCCGCTATCCCGCTGCCCATAACCACGCTACCGATCGCAGCTTGAAGTAAGCCCATTTGCGGGCGGCTCACCACGAACAAAGCAACCAAGGACGCGAGAACAGCGCACAGCAGGGACGCTGCCACGGTGGGCCAATCGTAGCCAATGGCAACGGGAAGGCTGAACGCCAACATGCCGATGTAGTGCCTCGACCAGATACCGATCCCCATGGCGCAGGCGCCGCCGGTCAGCCATGTCATCCGGACGCGTCCACGAGCGGCGGTCACTCGTCCGGCCAGATCAAGAGCAGCATAGGAGGCGAGGGTCGAAATCGCGACCGAGAGGGCGACTAGCCGGTAGTCGTAGGAGCTCACCAAAGCTGGGTTCGTAGGCACCATCGGTGCCCATCTAATCGGCTCTAACGGTCATTTTGTTGAATGGACAGGTGCCATCCTCTATCCAACTCGCTCCAGGCGCGGCCAAGTTGCGCCAGAGGCCTGGATTTCGGTGTTTGAGTAGTGCCTGGCACCAACAGGCGCGTGTTAGAATTTGCTTAAGAATCAATTCCCGCGAGGCCAGGTTTTGATCGAACTCGCACCTTCGATTTTAGCGTCGGATTTCGCCCACTTGGCAGACCAGGTTCGCGATGCTGTCAAGGGAGGCGGCACGGTCGTCCATGTGGACGTCATGGACGGTCATTTCGTCCCCAACCTCACGGTCGGACCGCCGCTGGTAAAATCATTACGAAAGGCCACCGATTTGCCGCTCGATTGTCATCTGATGATCGAGAACCCGGACCAATTCATTCCCGAGTTTGCGGCGGCTGGAGCCAATTGGATTTCGGTTCATCAGGAGGCGTGCGTGCATTTGGATCGCACGTTGCATCTGATCAAGGATCATGACTGCCTGGCCGGCGTAGTGATCAATCCGGCGACGCCGGTGGATACTCTGAGCGAGGTGCTCGACATCGCTGACTATATACTTGTGATGTCGGTAAACCCGGGCTTTGGGGCCCAGAAGTTCATTCCCGGTGCAGTACGTAAGATTCGCCGCCTGGCCGATCTCAGGGTGCAACGTGGACTCGGTTTTCGTATTGAAGTAGATGGTGGGATTGATCTTACGACTGTAGCCCACGTGGTTCGTGCGGGAGCTGAAATTCTGGTGGCAGGCAACGCTATCTTCGGTAAAGGCGATCCAAAGGTTAATGCTGAGAAGCTGTTGAAGACTGCGGTGGAGGCTACACTGCAGAAGGTGTAGGCTACTTTGGTCTCCCAGGTGGCCCCGCAGTCCCTAGCCGATTCTAAGGGGTTCTCAATGTCACGTCGTATTCCGGTCATTCTTCTGCTGGGCGCGCTCGCTTTTACCCTCGCCTGCACTAACAAGAAGGTCAACAATCCGCTGGCCAACGTCGGTTCCAAGCAGCCGGACAAAGTCTTGTTCGACCGGGCCATGGATGCGATGAAACACAACCGCTTCGACGTGGCGCGGATCACGCTGCAAACCCTGATCAATACTTATCCGGATTCGGAGTTCATTGCCCGCGCGAAACTGGCGGTAGCCGACTCCTGGTATGCCGAGGGCGGAGGAACAGCTCTCGCGCAGGCGGAAATCGAGTACAAGGATTTTGAAACTTTCTTCCCTAACATGCCGGAAGCGGCCGAAGCCCAGCTGAAAATTGCCAACATCCATTACCAGCAGATGGAAAAGCCGGATCGCGACTACACCCACGCCATGCGCGCGGAAGAGGAATACCGCCAGCTGATCCTGCAATATCCGGATAACAAGAAAGTCGTGGCGGAAGGCAAACAACGTCTGCTGGAAGTGCAGGAAGTGATCGCGGAACGTGAATTCCGGGTGGGGCGTTTCTATTTCCTGCGGCAATCCTACCCCGCCTCCATCGCCCGCTTGCGCTCGCTGCTGGATAAATATCCCCTGTATAGCAAGGCGGATGAGTCTCTGTATTTGTTGGGGCAGGCCTACGAAGGTGAGATCGCGATGGTGCGATCCCGACCGGGCAACGAGACCGCCAAAGCGCGCATGATTCAGGAATTTACCAAGGACGCGGCCGATGCCTATTCCCGGATATTGACGCGATATCCGCTGATGGAGCGGACTGAAGATGCTAAGGCCCGCCTGGAGGCCCTGCACCAACCCGTGCCCAGGCCGACCAAGGCAGCTATCGCCCAAAACAAGGCTGAAGAAGACAGCCGCCGGGAAAGCAGCACAGTCGTAAAGTTGATGCACAACTTCCAAAAGCATCCGGACGTGGCGCAGGCGGCGCGGGTGGGGGATCCCACGCTGGTGGATCCGCAGGTGGTGAGCGCCACGTCGGTACTGCAGGATGCCACTCGGGCCATGATGGGAAGCAATAGGCACGGGCGGTGCGGCCCCACCTGCTCCCGCCGAAGACGCGAACGAACTGAAGCCGAACGTTGCGGCCGACCCGAATGAATTAAAGCCCAATGTTGACGGCGGCCAGACTGCACCTGCTCCAACCCAGGTCAACGAGATTCAGCCAGGAGGAGACGGTCAAACTACTGGGGCGGATGGCAAGACCCCTGGAGCGTCCGCCACTGCCGACGACAAGGATGTCGATGCCGCGATGTCCTCCAGCAAGCACAAGAAAAAGAAGGGTCTGCGCAAGGTTGTCCCATTCTGAGACCAGGCTTGGCCTTGGCTGGGTTGAAGTGAGTGAGCGGAAAGCGGTTTGAGCAAGCCAGGGGCCGTTTTGACCCACTCGTCACTGACCACTGGTAACGTGTTTACTGTATTCTTCTCATTGACTTACGGTCTAGTACCAATTACTTTCAGGCTGTCTCCCCCTCACCAAAGGATATCCCTTGGCGCGAAGAATACTGCTTGCCGACGACAGCGTGACTGCCCAGAACATGGGGCGACGCATTCTTAGCGATGCTGGTTATGAAGTCGTCACTGTCAATAACGGCTCGGCGGCTCTCAAGAAAATTGCGGAAAACAAGCCTGACCTGATCGTGCTCGACGTGTACATGCCAGGCTACGGCGGCTTGGAAGTATGCCAGCGGGTCAAAGAAAACCCTGAGACAAAGCCGATTCCCGTCTTGCTGACCGTAGGCAAGCTGGAACCGTTCAAGGCGGAAGAAGCACGGCGGGTTGGTGCCGATGCGTTTATCATCAAACCGTTCGAAGCGACTGAACTTCTCACGGTACTGACCAAGCTCGAAGACAAAATAGTTGCTCAACCTCAGCCCCAAAAATCAGGCCGCTTCGCCAAGGCCCTGGCTGCGGTGGAACAGTTCGATACGGGAGACCGATTCGGCGACAAGGAAACAGGCTGGAAGAATCGCCTCACCATTCCCATCCCCCATGTCAAGCCCCGGGCGGGAGAGGAAGCTCCGGAAGCCCCGGCTACGTCGGGTGATTTCGAACCCCGTGGTGTTGAGCCGCGCGGCTCCGAACAAGCCGAAGCGGTCAAGCCGGTGGAAGCGGCGCAGGGGTTTGAACGCCCCATTCCAGCGGGTCTGCCGGTGGACATCACGCAGGAAGAGATCGCCGCGATTACCGCGGCGGCAGCAACCTTCGACGACAAAACCGAACATCCGCCCGCGATCCCCGAGACCACCGCCCTGGACGTAGTGGCAAGTCAGGAAGTGGTGTCTCCGGTAGCTGCTACTCTTCAGCCCAGCGAAGCTGTGACGCGGGCGGTAGCTCAGGCGTCCGCTCCGGAAGCGAACCAGGAAGTTCGAGCGGATGCGCGCGCCGAAACCGTGTCTGAAGCTGCTGCCGGCGCTGAAGCTGCGAAGGCGGAAGATCATCAGACTCAAGATCGTCAGATCGGACAGCCTCCCGCGGATGCCGAATTGCCTGCGGCTGCGGCGAATTCAGAAACCAGTTCCGAAGCGCAAATTTCCGAGCCGACCCACCCAGCGGCCGGAGATGCCGAAGTCATGGCTGCGATCGCCTCTTTGGCGCCCACGAACGGCCATGCGATCGAAAGCGTCCAGCCCGGGACTCACGGGTCCAACGGAACGGGTCACGAAGTTCCCGGCTCCGTTTACGGTTCTGCGGTGGCTGTCGAAACAGTAAGCGGCCCGCGCTGGATTGCGGAGGCGGTGGAAGTTGCTCTGGAGGAATCGAAACTCGCGCTGGACCAGGAGATGGAGCAGGTTCATGCGGCCCGTGCCTCGGCCGAAGCTGCAAGTCTCTCCGTCGCGACAGAGGCCGTAAGCTCAAGCCCAGTTGCGGTGGTTGAGCCGGTGGGACCAGCCATCGCCGCCGAGGCGAGCGTAGTCGAATCCAAATTTGTCGAATCGAAATTCATCGAGCCCGGAGTCGTGGAAATGTCGGCGGTTCAAGACCACGAACCAGCAGTTGCGGGAGAATCCGCTTTTGCGGCGGCAGCGGCGGCGGGCGCTTTTACAGAACACCCAACGCCCATTGAAGCGGCATCTGCCACGACCATGGCGCCAGAGAACCGTGCAACCGCCCAGGCGGAGAGTGCGCCCCAGCGCGAAGCGGAACTGGCCGCCGCCTGGCAGAACTGGAAACAGATTCGCGAATCGTTCGTCAGTTCTCCGCCTGCTGTGGCATCGGAAATTCCCGCCGAACTAACTTCTAACGGTGAGGAAACCGCAGCGCCCGTTCAGTCCGCGCCCGCCGAGATGGTTGCAGAACCAGTGGAGGCGGATGAAGCCGCTAGCGATGCTCCTGAAGAATCCACGGTAATCGCCAGCATGGTTGATAACATGTTGGCCGAATTGCGGCCCAAGCTAGTAGAAGAAATTGCCAAGAAGATGAGTTCGGAAAAGAAAGAGAAAGACAAAAGGAAGAAAAAGTAAATCCCGCCGCCGGGTACACCCATCGTTTTGACGGGGTGAGAACATAACGGGACGGAATATGCATTTGTCAGGTAGTAAACCCACTTAACTAGACAGTTAATAGTGGTCTGCGTGATTTTTGGAATGCAAGCGTCAGGTGCCGAATCAGTTGATAGGTGAAATGTCCAATGTTCGGTACAGCATGAAAAT
>WNFC01012422.1_pt1 | contig 10646 bp, 10 predicted proteins | sample 5400541 | NCBI WGS metagenome assembly WNFC01 (sample SAMN13153342, study PRJNA577476) | soil metagenome | isolation source: 120 cm saprolite under Douglas fir tree site 2 hole 2 replicate 1 | place: USA:California | collected 2015-04-18
ACCCTTGTCCCCGATCCGCTCTCTGGCCTACTTCCAACCGGTCATCGACGAGCTGCTGGCCTGCCCGCTCTCGGACAACTACGTGGGATATCTTCGAACAAAGATGAAATCCTTCGCCGGAAAGAAGTTTACTGACTCGTATGGAACGCAAGTCCCGCGTGCCGTTTTTTGTTTTTGCTTTCTCGTCTTTTCCTCAGGTGATGCGCCGCCAGGCAGGCATGGCCTGGGCTGCTCCCGGGTCGCCGCCGGCAAGCAGCACTTGGAGTTCGTGGATCTTCATCGTTCCACCTTGCGCATTTTCCATCTCGATGGTGCAGACGGAATGACCTGCGGTTCCGGGCGGCGGAAAGAGTTCAACAAACGTCGGCTCCTTCTGCGCCCTACCCGGAGCGCCAGAGATCAAAGGGAACCGTTTCTTCAGCGAGTAGTAGTTGAGTCGCAGCGTTTGAGCGGTTCGGTGCAAGCCGTGCTCCCGAGCCAATTCCACTGCTGAACTCCACAGGGTCTCTGGAATCGGTGAGCAGCGCTTACGTGTCTTACGCCAAAGGTCGAAACGGTGCTGCACTCGCTCAAATTGACTGCCGGGAGCGGATACTGTCTTGGTTCTCATCGGCCATCCTCCGTCCACGATAGAGTGGACAGCCGACGATACCAACAGCTTCAGCAGAATTCATGCAGGCTTGCCGAAAGGACACGATTGGTACAACCCTTCATCAGAAGACCCGCTGGACAGACTTCTAAAGCGCAGGATTCCCGAGTAACCGTCCGTTACCCCGACGTTCGACAATCGGCCGGAATCACTCTTCGTCAAGATGCCACGCAAACGGAAGAAAAGTATTGCCTCGAAACCATGGGCAGCGGCGTCGGTTGGATCGATTATGACCAGGGCGGCCTGATGGATCTCTACTGTGTCCAATCGGCCGGCACTGGCATTTACAAACCAGCGCAACCCTTGCGCTCGGCGCTTTACCACAATAATGGTGACGGAACATTTACCGACGTCACCGAGAAAGCCAGCGTGGGCGGGGAAGGACACTACGGTCAGGGCGTTGCCGTCGGGGACTAAAACAATGACGGCGACATCGACATCGCCATCAATAATCGCGGCGATTATCCGGAGCTTCTGCGCAACGATGGCGGGAACGCCAATCACTGGCTGGAAGTCCTGTTGATCGGTACAAAATCCAATCGCCATGGGATCGGCTCTTCGCTGAAGCTAACCTCAGAAAAGCGTCGCGCATCGAACAGTCCAAGGGCGGCATGAGCTATATGTCGGCTAATGATCCACGGATTCATTTTGGTTAGTGGGAAGCGCGCCAAGATCGAGTCTCTGGAAATCACTTGGGCGAGCGGGCATGTGGATCGACTGACGAATGTGCCTATCGACTGGATCATCGCCGTCAAGGAGGGCACAGGAATTGTGCCGAGCAACTTTCCAAAAGTACCGAGCCGATGAAGAGAAATGGAGCCGCACACCTGACAAACGGATTGGTTCACTCGCGAATTTCCACCGTGGCGAATTTCGTTCTCGGCGATCATAGGCTATGAATATCCAGCGGCGGCGTTTCCTCGGCTCATCCCTGGGACCAGGCATCAGCGAACGTTTCTCCAGCCGCGGTGATGCGTTCGGCGATTATGATAACGACGGCGACATCGACGCGCTGCTTCTAAATATGAAGGACCCGCCTTCGCTTCTGCGCAACGACGGCGGTAACCGACAGAATTGGATCAAGATCAAACTGATCGGAACAAAGTGCAATCGCACCTCCATCGGAGTTCGCGTGCGCGTGGTGACTGGCAAGCATGTGCAGATGGACGAGGTCCACAGCGGCTCTAGCGTCATGTCGCAGAGCGACCTGTGCCTCCACTTCGGCTTGGGAAAAGCTCAAACCGTGGATCTCATTGAGGTAAAGTGGCCGACTACGCAGAAACTGGAACGGTTCACGCAGGTGAAGGTCAATCAGATACTGACCATCCGCGAAGCCAGCGGGATCGTCGATTCCTTCAAACCCAAACTCAAATAGCATGTCCCGGTATTCAGCGAGGCGAGGAAGCTGCAGGCTGGTCCTTTAGAATAATCAGGAATTGCCGAAGTTCCCGCCGCTGGCGTTCGATTGTGGCGGTTTCGGTCTTCTCCACCTTCTCGTACACTAGAAATTCCTGCTCGGCCTTCGATTCTTCACCAATTCGTCTGCACGCCAAACCAGGCGATAATAGGTTTCGCCCAAACCTTAGCTGGGTGCGGGAGGAACGGACGCGGGCTGTAAGGACTCCGATCATCGTCCTTCCGGCTAGAAAGAAAATCTGCGCTCCCTCAGTACGATAAAATGAAATTTGGCGAGCTGCGGATCCAGGATCGGGCCTGGCGTCGACGGATTGGTTGCGGGTCAGAATGAAACCGGTTGACGACCTTCGGGTTATGAGCGCGTCTGATTACAACACGGCTCGTTGATTCTGTGCGATTTAACCCGGCTTTTGCGCTTCGGAGTCCATTCCCGCATCTTTCCCAGGATGTCGGGCGAGTTCGCGCAGCCACGCCTCGACTGCGGAGCGCTGCTCTGGATCCATCTCTTCAAACAGCACACCCACGCCGAAAATTCCAAAGCCGCCGCCAGAATGCATGTAGATCACTTTGCCGTCTAGTTCGCATGTGCTCATGCCATCGCAGATGCGGAGACGTAATTTCGTACGAGTGGGAATGGGTTCGAGCATATCGATATAGCAACCACGCGAGCTCAATTCGGAAAGCTGTGCGCGAACCCACGTTCCATCGCGAAGGGTAATTTCGGCATCTGCGAAAAACGAGAAGCGCGGATTGGCGCGCTTTGCTGTATAGGGACCTTCAGCCATGGTGTCTCTCCAGTCCGCGAACGTCGCAGTGCGTCTGAATCCATTGTATGGAACCTCAGCGCGGCACACCCAGGCGTGTGTGTTCTGGATTGCCGTAAGAGGCAGCTGGCTTTCCGTACAGGTGCTGAGCGAGGGCCGAAAATCGCCAGGGGTACCCGTAGCGTACCTTTTGTTGCGGATGTGCCCCGGCCCCGTGCGGCGTGCATCAGCTTCCAGCGGCTCCTGTGATTATTCGAGGACAAGCGGCAAGCCTTCCCTTACAGATACCAATCCGTTTCTTGCCTTGTTCCCATTCGATAAGATAAGTCTCGCCGCGTCGCAGCAACGCAGCATCTTCGGATTCCAGGATCGTCGACGCCGTACCGAGGCACGTATCAGTGCCTATCGGGTTCATCGAGAACCTTTCGGGACAGCTGGCCGAATGCGGTTAGCAGGCACAACTCCCGAACCCTCGAGCACCGAATAAAATTGGTCGGCGGCCAAATCTGTGAGTGTCTCGACGGCTCCTGAAGGCCAGCGAATCTCGATGCGGTCGATTTTTTTGGTGGAGCCAAGGCCGAAGTGCACGCGCGTATCATTCTGCGAGAGATAGCTTCCGCCGCTGTGCACCTCATCAGACTGTGTCATACCGCTCGCTACGAGTTTCACTCTCGCGCCAATCGCCATGCGATTGCTCTTGGCGCCCGCCAGATCGAAGCTGACCCAATGACGGCCTGGCACTCCGTGATTTTTCAAAATCATGGGAGCGCCGTCGAGGTCACCCACGACTATGTCTACATTGCCATCACTAAAGAGATCGCCGACGGCCAAACCTCGTGAAACATGGCGTTCCTGAAGCGCTGGCCCGGCCAGATCGCGGGCATCGCAAAAAGTGCCGTCAGTTTGATTGAGGTGGAGGAGTTTGGGCTCGCGATAGCCGCCGCCGGATGGCAACGAGTCCACCTGAGGATAAACGTGACCGCTGACCGCGATGAGGTCGAGCCAGCCATCGTTATCGAAGTCCGCGAAGGCCGTGCCCCACTTTACATAGGGTAGTGAGGGCAGCGCGATTCCAGATTGGTAGGACACATCGGTGAAATTCCAGTTACCGTCGTTGCGGTAGAGGTCGTCGTATTCGTCGGAGAAATTCGTGGTGTAAATCGATGGGCGCCCGGTGTGATTGTAATCGCAGATGGCAATGCCCATGGAGGCTTGTTCGGAACCGTCTTGACTGACCGCAGTGCCGGACTCAAGTCCAATCTCCTTGAATTTTCCATTGCCGAGATTTTTGTAGAGAAAGCTGGGAATGGAATCGTTAGCGATGTAAATATCCGGGCGCCCGGAATTATTGAAATCGGCCCAGACAACGCCCATGCAGTAGTAACCATTGGGGTCGCTTACGCCCGCGGATTTCGAAACATCGGTGAAAGTTCCGTCGCCATTATTGTGAAACAGAGCGTCACCGGCACCTTTGAGGCCGCGAGGCCCGCACTGCACGTCGATGCCGCGGTATTTGCAGTTGGGCGCGGTGCCGAAGCCAGGCAAATCGTTGAGATGAAAATCGACGTAGTTGGAAACCATAAGATCGAGAAAACCATCCCCGTCGTAGTCGCCAAAAGCGGCGCCGGCAGACCAGCGGCTGTCGGCAACGCCGGCTTTGGCAGTGACATCGGTGAAGGTGCCGTCGCCATTATTTTTGTAAAGGACGTTGCCGCCGAGGCCGGTGACGTAGAGATCGGGCCAGCCATCGTTGTTGTAGTCTCCCACCGCGCCGCCCATGGCAAAGCACGGAGTCGACAGACCGGCTTTGGCGGCGACATCGGTGAACGTGCCGTCATGATTGTTGTGGTACAGAGCGCCCTTGCTCGTTTGTCCCTTGACGGCCATGGCGACAGTGGAGGCATTGGTGAAATAGATGTCGAGCCAGCGATCGCGATCGTAGTCAAAAAGAATTACGCCGCCGCTCATGGATTCCACGATGTATTTTTTCGAAGGGTCGGCGGTGTGTCGAAAAGTAATGCCCCGTTTTGGCGGTGACGTCTTCGAACTGTGGCACGGGGCGAGCCGTGCATTTGACGATTTTCGCGTTGGGGGGCGGCGGAGGCGCCTGAGGGTGGCCGCCCTGAGCGCAAGCCAGGCTCGCGGAGAAATGGAGCAGCAAGCCGAGCCGTAGATATTTGCGAAAGGAAGTTTTTCTCAGAGGGACTTCCGAGAGTGCGGTCATTACGGACGTTCCATGGGACGCGGGACGGTCAACGCGCGATTTTTTGCTTTCAATTCCCTGTAAATTTGCAATTCGCGATCGGCTTCCGCAGTGCGTGATTCCTTGCGATAAGCGGAGACGCCGAGATTGCGGAGTAATCCGGGGACGGTGGAATTCCAGTGCTCGGCCTCCTGATAATGAGCAGCGCGGAAGAATAGTCGTGGCGGATGGCTTCGGAGGTGGCAAGGTCGTTGAAACTTGTACCCAGGATTGAGCGGAGCTGACTTTCTTCGGCGTCGGCGGCTTTCTTGGTTTCTTCGGAGAGGCCGGAGCGCGCGAGAACTGCGGAATCCAGCGGCAGAGTGGGATCCACGGGCTGAGTTGGCAGGGGAAGTGGTTGATCTTCTTGGTGGTTCAGAAGAGCAACGACAGCGGCGGGGGAGACAGAGCCTTCGTCGGAGGCTTTGCCGGCGACGACCTGCTGCGCTTCGGCAAGCGACTGCCTCAGGAATTCGCGGGCGCGTTCAAGGTAAGGAGCGGCTTCATCGGCGCGCCCGCTGGTAGTGAGGATGCGGCCAAGAGTGACATAAGCCCTGCGAACCTGATAGTTGCCGCGGGATTCGTCCTTGCCAGTCAGCTCAATGCATTTCCGAAGATACGCTTCGGAGCGCGGCAGGTCGCCCTGGGCGTAAGCATTCAGTCCGAGAAACAGCCAAGGCTCTGGCCAGGATGCGCCAATCTCGGCGGCGGCCTTGAGGTGGACATTGGCTACGTCGTAGCGGGGGTCATTCGAATCGAGGTAGCCGAGAAAATAGTTGGCGAGGAAATCGCGCGGATAATTGCTGAGTTCGGTCACGAATTCCTGGCGGATTTCCGGCGTGTCCGTCCATTCATTTTTCCAGAGCAGTGCCAAGCCGAGGAAGTAGTGTGCGTGAGGCGTCCGCGTATCCAAAGCGATAGCCTTGCGGAGTTCGCGGATGGCGTCGTCTTGCATTTCCGCTTCCCGATACGCGTGGCCGAAAAGTACGTGAAGCGATCCGGAATCGCCCATGGCGGACATGATCGTGTCGAAAAATTGCGCGGCTTTTTTTTGCTTTCTGGATCCTTGAGAGAAAGCAGAGATATGACCCGGTAAGAGTAGTGCACCACTGCCTCGTTTGGGGGAGGATTGGCCGATGGGCTCTCTTCGGAAATCCCTCTTGCCCTTCAGCCATCGGTACGGCTTGTCCGCCAAGTCGCAGAACCTCGCGGTTCGGTCATGGAACTCTTGGTATTTCTTGTTCTGGCCAGAAACCGCGGCTAGGAAATCAGGTATCCTGTCACGAAGCGTGTATCGCATTCCCGATCGGATATTGACTAGGCCGTCCGCCTGGAGTTCCAGCGCCTCGTGTGTTTCGATCGCAGAGCAGATTCAAGTAGCGCATCGATCGAACATCCTCACGCGCCCAGTCTATCGCATCGGAGCATCACATCGCTCATCGCCCTCTCCTCGTCCGCCATGAGCGCGGTCTCCATTTCCCCATCACGGCCCTCCGCGAAATTCAATTTCCGAGAACTTTGGATTTTCGTGCGCCGCGGTTGTGTGCCTGACGAATAAGATCACATCAAAGCTGTGTGGAGTCACGGGACCGAAATATGCGTCGGGCGCACTCTCGCTGTAAATCGCCCCGATACTTCTCATTGGTTGTGGGGTATTCAACCAATCCGCAACGGCTCCGCTCGACGGCGCTCTCCGCAGATCAACGGCAAACAAGGGAATTCCCGCTGTTGCCAGGGCCGCATCCAGCGAACCCGGAATTGCCGGACCTACCGTGAATTGCCGAAGCCCTTTGCCTCTCTGCAGCGCTTGAAAAGAACCCTGGTCAAAAGAAAATCCACACACCACCATTTTCGCCCCGTAAGTCTTCCGGAGGACCATGCCCATGGACTCCCCCTCTCCGAGCGGCGCCGTGGACACATGTCCGTTGTGCGCCCATAGCATGATTTTTGACTCCGGCCCCTCCTGGTCAAGAATCCATTCCACATTCGTTGCCATGGCCTGGTCGCGAGGCGAAAAATTGCCCGACCGGTCCACAGAATGCATTTCCACAGCCTGTCGCACAATCTCCAGATTGTGTCGAGCCAATGTCCACTCCTCGAGCGAGGACGCCTCCACGTACACTTTCTTCCGGCGTTCAAGCGACCCCAAGAAGGATTCAATCATCCCCTCGGTCTTCTGCCAGAAGTACTTCGATTTGTTTGCAGATTCGCGTTCCCGGTTGGCATCACTCAAAGGAGCAAGTAGCGTCGAGGCCAGTTTGGCTTCTGCGGGGTCAACCTTTTCCAGGTACCTTTCCGCATTCCTCACTGCCACGTGCGCCACCTGCATGTCGAACCCCAAAAACTTTACCTTGTTCGCGTGCTTCGGATCCTGGTTGTACTTGCGCATCCATTGGATCATGTCCAGCATTTCTGCCGTGTTCCAGGTCCAAAAATACAAACCGTCGAGCGCCTCCACCGCATCACCGGTACCGTTCAACACATAGTCGTTGATCGCCAGGGATTCCGGCCAGTTCGCCTCAATACCGAATACAGTGAAGCCTTTTTTTTCGACGAGAAACTCCAGCATGCGGTGCTTCAGTTGGAAGAATTCCCGGGTGCCATGCGTCGCCTCTCCCATGGCAACTATGCGTTCATTCCCAATGGTTGACTCCATCTGACGCAGGTCGTCCAGCCCGCTCTCGGGACTCGTGCTGTCCAGAGGCATTGCAGCGCTCTTAAACCACGACGTGACTTCGCTTGGGACGGAAATCGGGGAGGGAGACTTAGTCGCCTGGCCCGTCAGAGTCGGACAAACAACCAGTTCGAGAACAAGACCCCCGAGCGCCAAATAGCGTCTTATCGCAACGTCGCTGGTCATTCTTCACTCCGCCACCCAGCGACAATTCCAGAACAGGTGAGCGCTTGGCAAGGGGAAGTTTCAAAAGTTCGCGTTCGACAATCGCGAGATCGACTGGCGAATCCTGGTTTCAGGACTGGTGTCTCCCGTGTCTGTGACGGGAGTGTCTGAGACCCGCGCCTCACGCTCGACTAGCCTGGTCACGATGGCGAACATGAAGCTCGCCGACAACCCACACATCAGCACGCCGATGATGCTTTCCACCGGACCTAAAGGTCCGCCACACCGCGGGAGAACGACATCACCATAGCCGACGGTCGCATAACCGGCAGCCGAGAAGTAAAAGGGGATTCCCATAATGGAAAACAAAGCCAGCGATAGAACCCCGCCCAGCCGCTTATACCAGGTCACCCATCCATCGCGATCCCAGTACAAAATCTTCAATCGGTCGGTGCGGCGATTACAGAAAACCAGCAGGTGCCCGGAGAAGGGATTGCAGTGGATCACATGTTCGGCCATCATCGACAACCCGTCGAAGGAACGCCGCATGGCGCACGGCACCGTGCACAGGTAGACCTTAATCGCCGCCGGAAAACTCAGCATCCTTATCTATTTCCCCGACCCCATGGCTGCGAGAACCGCTCTCAAGGTCTCTTCCTGGACTCCCTGGCTGATGCGTAGCCGACGACCGTCCCGCAGCACCAGCTCCAATCCGGCCGGCATGTCGATACCGTCTTCACTGACGAGGGCGAAACTCGCTGCTCTGTCCTGAATACCCGCCTTGCTCCGCTCTTGATCGTAGCTAAGAAGGTGATAATGTCAAGAAAACGGCGATAAGGCAGATGCTGGATCAGGATGGAGGGAATCGCAAGTCATTGCAAGTACGTCTAAAGTACGTCTGTCATTGCAAGTACGTCCCAGTACGTCCTGAAAATCTCTATTGTTTACCTCGGCGTGTACCGCGCAATCTGGATGGCTGTTGGATAGCAAATCTCTTATCGGGCCCATCTCGCCGTCGACGTGAGTGGTAGACCACAGCAGCCAAGGTGTCATAGCCTAGACCCAGTCACGCGGCCTAAGAACTGATAACGCATGCGCCTCTATTCCGGCACCACACAATCCCTTATCGAAGACTCAACTTACAACCGCATTGCCACGAAACTAAGAGATGCCTTCTTTCTTGAATTTCGGTACCAGCCACCAGTCGCTGAGGTGAATTCCTGGAACAATTCTCTCCGCGCCGTGTCACAAGTTTTTCAAACAGCAAGCTTGCTCGATCATGGCCTTTTGCTGGAACTTCAACTCCCACTCACCTCCAAGCGGCTTGACTGCCTTGTGACCGGGTACGACAGCAAGAAAGAGCCTAACGCAGTCATCATCGAGCTAAAGCAGTGGAGCGGCTGCAAAGGAGCATCTGGCAAGAACGAGGTAGCGACCTTCGTCGGCGGCAGTGTCCGGGATGTGCTTCATCCTTCCGTCCAAGTCGGTCAGTACATGACGTATCTCACCGATTGCCACACGGCTTTTCAGGGCGAGGGCGGAATCAGCGCACATTCCTGTTCTTATCTGCACAACTACAGCCCGATAAACAAGTACCGCCCCAGCAAGAAGCTGCTCGACCACGTCGCCAAACTTATCAAGGGCAAGCCGGAATACGTGCTACTCGACGAGCAGCTAGTGGTTTATGACAAGGTTGTGGAAGCTGCGAAGGATGGTGTCAAAGGTAGGAAAAAGGTTGCCATTATCGTGCGAGGCGGCCCTGGCACAGGGAAATCGGTCATTGCCATGAACTTGCTCGGTGATCTCTCAGGGATGGGCCTAAACGCGCACTACGTGACGGGTTCTCGTGCCTTCACCTCCACGATTCGGGAAATCGTAGGCACCCGTGGGGCTGCGCAAGTGCGCTACTTCAACAGCTATATGGGTGCGGACGCGAATGTGATTGATGTCATGATCGCCGACGAGGCTCACCGAATTAGAAAGACTAGCAACGACCGCTTCACGGCAAAGATTAAACAAAGCAAACTGCCCCAGATTCAAGAGTTGTTGAAGGCTAGCCGTACGTCAGTGTTCTTCATCGATGACAACCAAATTGTGAGGCCGGAGGAGATCGGCTCGGCCGACTACATTAAGACGGAGGCTGAAAAAGTCCGCTGCGATGTTTGTGAATTTGAATTGGAAGCCCAGTTCCGCTGCGCTGGCTCAGATGCGTTCGTCAGTTGGGTGAACAATACTCTTGGGATTCAGCGCACGCCGCATGTGATGTGGAATCAGGCGGATGAATTCGACTTCAGAATCATGCCTACACCCCAAGCTCTTGAAGAGGCAATCAGAAAAAAGTTGGAAGAGAAATCAACAGCGCGGCTGGCGGCAGGCTTTTGCTGGCCGTGGTCTAAGCCCCGGCCCAACGGGACACTCGTGGATGACGTAGTCATCGGTGATTACGTTCGACCGTGGAACGCCAAATCCAACTCAGGCAGCCTTGCTCCTGGCATCCCGAAAGAGAGCCTCTGGGCGTACGACCCACGTGGCGTGAATCAAATTGGTTGTGTTTACACGGCTCAGGGATTCGAATTCGATTATGTGGGCGTCATCTTCGGGCCTGATTTAGTCTATGTACCCGAGGCTGCAGATTGGAAGGGAGAGAAGACCAAGTCCTTTGACACTGTCGTGAAGAGGTCCGGCGACCGATTCACGCAAATGGTAAAAAACACTTACCGTGTTCTTTTGACGCGC
>WNFC01012838.1_pt1 | contig 10646 bp, 7 predicted proteins | sample 5400541 | NCBI WGS metagenome assembly WNFC01 (sample SAMN13153342, study PRJNA577476) | soil metagenome | isolation source: 120 cm saprolite under Douglas fir tree site 2 hole 2 replicate 1 | place: USA:California | collected 2015-04-18
CATGTCTTTGCGCACGATGAATTGAAACGTGCCGATGAGCGAAGTTTCGAGTGCGGTGATGTCCACTTCGCCGTCGCCCTGTCCGGCATGGCCGTCGCCCACTTCAAAGAGCGCGCCGGGCGCGTGCACGGGAATGTAGAGCGTGGTGCCGGCGACGAGGTCCTTGTTATCGAGATTGCCGGCCATAATCCATGGCGGCGCGCTGTTGAAGCGGCCCGCGCTTTCCGGCGGCGCGTCGCCCATGCTGCCGAAAAAGGGATGCAGCGGAATCTCGATGCCCGGCGCGAATTTCGCCACCATGCGCTTTTCGTCCAGCGGAATGATTTTCATTTTCGCGTAAGGATAATCGTCGGGCAGATAGCCGCGGCCGGGGCCGAAAGCATTGTAGGCGTAAGGAATGGCAAGTTTGATGGCGAGAATTTTGATTTCAAGCACGTCGCCGGGCTGCGCGTCTTCAATGTAGACCGGCCCCGTCAAAATGTGCCCGCCCGGACCTTTGTCTTTCACCTGGTCGGTGATATCGCGCAGCGATTGCTCGACCTGCTCCGGCGGCAAGCCCGCATCTTCCAGCCGTTTCGGGCTGTTCGTGATCAGCGTCTGTATCTCCACCGTATCGCCCGACTTGACGCGCAACACCGGCGCCGCCTTCGCATCGTAGTAGCCCCAAGCCACTGTCTTCGGCGTCGGCTTCAGCGTGTACGTCGCCTGTGCGTTCGCCTGCCGGAACGACCCGGTTACCAAAAACATCCAAGCACCGAACGCGACAATCGAAACGCGACAATTCATGCGGACTCCTATTGATTTCGGGCAGATATTCATTGGTCTTCCTCGGTGTGACGCCAGTCAGCGAGCGGACACTTTCGGCCTTTCACCGTCAACTGCACAAATGCTTCCCCCGCCGACGCCGAAATGACTTTTGTTTCTACCGCGTTTGAGATTGACCGTCCTTTGCAGACGGCGTTTGCGGCAACATCATAGTCAGTGTCTACAAAGCCCTCCAGGAGGGCTTCTCCATTTGCATCCGTCAGCGTCTGCTCGTCCGCAACCGATGAGTATGGATTGTGCGCATCGCGCAGATACGCAGTGGCGTTGATTGCGGGTGATCCGTTGGCCCAAGTAACTCGAACGCGGACACGCCGGCGCGCCACTTCGCCTCCGACATTGAATTCAATATTGCCAATTCGTTCGCCTGCGTGCACTTCGATCTCAGTCGCTTCTGTCGCTTCTCGGCCTTCAGGGTAGTACCGTGAGGCGTACGGAACGTCGAGCGTTGGCGAATGCCCAAGCTCGAATCCAAGAACATATTTTCCCGGTTCAACATGCTTGAATTGAAATGCGCCGGAGCTGCCATCCGTCATAACCCAGGGCAAAGAGGATGGCTCAGATTTACCAAGAGTCGTTGTCGAAATCAGAAATACCTGAGCAAAACGGGGCATTTTGCCCGCTGCCACCAATCGTCCGGCTATGCCGGCACTACTCGCAGAGAAGAGCCCCAACTCATTGCACCCTCCTCCGTGTACTTCAACCTCCTCAGAGTCCACTGTCAAATTGCTTGGTAGACCCACGACACGAATTCTGTACTTGCCAGGAGGTAGCGTAGAAAACTCAAAACTGAGATCGGTACCAACGGCGGCGTTGAACCGCACGCTATCATTCTCTGCAACAACCACCGTGCCCGTCCGGCTCGGACCATGCTCTAGTTCTTTGCCCACGGTTATGAACCGTGAGCGCCTCGGTCTATCCAGCGTACCGTAAATGCGACCTACGTTAGGTTGATTCTTGATCGTCTGCGCATACTTGAGGTCTTTGCTTGCAGCTTCAGCGCTCTCTCCATATGCCTTCCACTTTCCACTCTTGGTTTTTGAGAACCAAGCGAGATAGCGCGATTTGCGCCCGAAGTTAGGCTCGCAGGTAGTGATTGGATCCCGCATCGTGAGTTCAGCGGGAGGGCTCCCCCGGTAGACGTCGACAACGCGAAGGGTGACCCACCTGTCTTGGCCATGAATCTCAATACTCTGAACATCCACAAGCGCGACCGCATCTTCCTCCCAGAAGCGTTCGCATATCGGAGGTGGCTCAAACGGGGATGGTTCACAACCCAAGGCCGCACGAGCACTAAATAATGCTGAGGCTACGATCACTGATCCCACTCGACCTAACATTTGTTGTCTATCTCCAGTGTCATGGATGCGTCATGTCCTCGGGCTTGACGAGGGCGTCGAATTCTTCGGCGGTGACGTAGCCGAGTTTGAGGGCGGCTTCGCGGAGGCTGATGTGGGAGTGATGGGCGGCTTTGGCGATCTGGGCGGCCTGGTCGTAGCCGATTTTGGGGACGAGGGCGGTGACGAGCATGAGCGAGTTGTCGACGTAATGCTCGATTTGTTCGGTGTTGGCTTCAATTCCGACGACGCAATGTTCGACGAAGCTGTTGCAGGCGTCGGCGAGGAGTTCGACGGAGTGCAGATAATTGAAAATCATCACGGGCTTGAACACGTTGAGCTCGAAATTTCCCTGCGAGCCGGCGAAGCCGATGGCGGCGTCATTGCCCATGACTTGCACGGAGACCATGGTGAGGGCTTCAGCCTGCGTGGGGTTCACCTTGCCGGGCATGATGGATGAGCCAGGCTCGTTTTCGGGGAGCGTGAGTTCGCCGAGTCCGCAGCGTGGGCCGGAAGCGAGCCAGCGGATGTCGTTGGCGATCTTCATAAGCGAAGCGGCGAGAGTTTTTAGCGCGCCGGAGGCGAAGACAATTTCATCGTGCGCGGAGAGCGCAGCGAATTTATTGGGATGCGAGCGGAAAGGAAGTTGCGTGAGTTCGGCGATTTTGCGCGCGGCGCGCACGGCAAATTCGGGATGGGCGTTGAGGCCGGTGCCGACAGCGGTGCCGCCGATGGCGAGATCGTAGAGGCCGTCGAGAGCGACGGCGATGCGTCCGCCATCGCGGTCTAGCATATTGACGTAGCCGGAAAATTCCTGGCCAAGCGTGAGCGGCGTGGCGTCCTGCAAATGAGTACGGCCGATTTTGACGACGTCCGCAAATTCTTTAGCTCTAGCATCGAGCGCGTCGCGAAGATTTTTTACCGCGGGAAGCAAGCGGCGCGCGGTTTCCGTGGCGGCGGCAATGTGCATGGCGGCGGGAAAGGTATCGTTAGAGGATTGCGACATGTTCACATCATCATTTGGATGAACAGGTTTCTTGCTGCCCATTTCGCCGCTGGCAATTTCGATGGCGCGGTTGGAGATGACTTCGTTGACGTTCATGTTGGTTTGCGTGCCGCTGCCGGTTTGCCAGACGCGCAGAGGGAAGTGCTCGTCGAGCTTTCCGGCAATGACTTCGTCGGCGGCTAGCGTGATCAGCGAGGCTTTTTCCACCGAAAGCTTGCCGAGCCCCTCGTTCACGAGCGCACAAGCTTTCTTGAGGATGCCGAAGGCGCGGATCAGCTCGGGCGGCATGGTGTCCTTGCCGATGGCGAAGTGAATGAGCGAGCGGGCGGTCTGCGCGCCGTAGTAGCGGTCGGCGGGGACTTCGATCTTGCCCATGGAGTCGGACTCGATGCGAGTCGGAGTGGAGGCTACTGTCTTGACGGCTTCAGACATAGGGGACTCCTTGAACGGCTGCTGCCCTGATTCTACCAGCAAGTGAGTCATGACTAGTGACCCCGACCGTGTCGGGGCAGGCCAAGGGATGAGCCGCGCTCGGAGTGGGCGACGAGCCACAAAGATTACTTCGGAGGAATAGCTGGTTAACCATAAGACCCCACCCCCTGGGGGTTTTTTGTAAGTGTTCATTCTAAAGAGGATGAAGGTCTTTAGAATGAACACTTGTAGAAGTGTTGATTCTAAATGGGTTATGGAAAGACTGATTTTGCAAAAGAGTAATACTTGGGGATGCGTAGATTTTGAAGGAATTAGAAGAACTGCCGAGCGGCCGACCATGATCGGAGAGCACTAGAAGAACGTGCCCGATTCAAACTGCCATTATAATGCAACTCCTTTACTTTGTCAAGTAGTTACTGGGAAGTGGCTTTGATTGTGCTAGATAGCGGGGCGGCGGGCCGGATCGATGGTCGGTAGGTTTGGAAAAGAGGTCAGTTTGGACGAGTGGCCCATTCCGGAATCAAATTGATGCCAGAGGGACCTGAGGCGGTGCTAGAATCCGATTGCGAGCCGGCCTTCCGAAATCCAGCAAGGAGAACCCCCTAACAACATAGCGCCATCGGTACAGGGAAGACCCCGAGGGCCGGACTGAATGCGAAAGGAGAATTTCGATGAGGAAACATGCGGGAGCACTGGCATCTTTAATGATTCTCCTGGTGGCAGCGGTCATTGTATCCTGCGCAAAACCTTATCACGAGGAAACCGAACGTTACGTCTTCGTGGCGACCAACATTGATCTGCCGTACTGGCAGGAAGCGCAAGCAGGCTTCCTGGACGCAGCTAAACAACTAGGCGTGAGGGCCGAAATGATCGGTCCGGTGAACTATGACCCCGCCTCAGAGGCCGGGATGTTCCAAGACCTGGTGGAAAAGAATCCCGCGGGGATCTGTCTTTCGGCGGGGCGGCCAGAAATGTTCAAGACCAGGATTGACAAAGCGATATCCGCGGGAATTCCGGTGATTTGCGTGGATGCGGATGTGCCGGATTCCAGGAGGGTGCTGTATATCGGAACGGATAACTTAAAGGCAGGCAGAGAGAGCCTGAAACGGATGGCAGCGCTGGTTCCTGGGAAAGGAAATATTGTGGTTATCACTATTCCCGGCCAGCGCAATATAGACGATCGACTGGCCGGGGTAGTTGATGCACTGAAGAATTTTCCCGCGCTGAAGGTGACGAAGATCATTGATGACAAGGGGGATTGGCGCAACGCCTTTGACCAGATTTCTGACATGATCGTCAAAAAAGAAAAAATCGACGGAATTATTTGCCTGGAAGCGACCGGAGGGCCCGGGGCTTCGGACGCGCTGAACCGGTTCAACATGGCGGGCAAAGTGCCAATCGTGGCGTTCGACAAAGATCCGAAGACGTTGGAGTTGATCGAAAAAGGAGCCATTGCGGCAACGATTGCGCAGAAGCCCTATGTGATGAGCTACTACGGGCTGAAATTCCTGGACGACCTGCACCACAACGCGGTGAAGGAGTTCAAGGACTGGCGCAGCGCCCCGGCTGCGCCGTTGCCGACTTGGGTCGATACTGGCACGGCTGTGGTAGATAAAAACAATCTGGCGGTGTTTCGCGAGGCGTTGGCGGCGCTCCCTAAGCCACAGTGAAAATGAGCGCTCGCTCCGCGCAGAGACAAAACCGCGGGTGATTTGCCGAGGGCAGTAGTGTGCGTGGGGCAATGGCACAGCGTGGTTGTCCCAGGTCATGTATAATTTTTAACAGGGGATTCCGCTTTTTTCATGGCCGAAGAAACAAAAGTATTGGGTGCAAGTGCAAAAACGCGACTGCGGAGACGGCTGCGGTTTCTGCGGACGCGTGCGCGCGAGCTGAAGATGATTGGGAAGGCGCTCGTCTCGACGAAACATCCCATCCTGGTGCACATCATCCCCATGCGGCAATGCAATTTGGCGTGCACGTATTGCAACGAGTTTGATGATTTCTCGAAGCCGGTGCCGCTGGAGGAGATGAAAAAGCGGCTGGATGCCCTGGCGGACATGGGGACTTCGATTATCACGATTAGCGGAGGCGAGCCGCTGATGCATCCGGATTTGGACGAAGTGATCCGGCACATGCGGCGGCGGGGGATGATCGCCGGTTTAATCACCAACGGCTTCTACCTGAATAAGGAACGCATTGAGCGGTTGAACGAGGCGGGGCTGGAACACCTGCAGATCAGCATTGATAACGTGGTGCCAGACGAAGTCTCCAAGAAGAGCTTGAAAACGCTGGATGGCCGGCTGGTGATGCTGTCGCAATACGCGGTCTTTCAAGTGAACATTAATTCGGTGCTGGGGAGTGGCGTAAAGGATCCCGAGGATGCTCTGAAGATAGCGCACCGAGCCGTGGAACTGGGCTTTACGAGCACGGTGGGAATTATTCACGACAACAACGGGCAGTTGAAGCCGCTGGGGCCGCACGAGCGGGAGATTTTTGAAGAAGTCATGGCGCTGGGGAAACGGTCGTTTTCGCGGTTCAACGAATTCCAGCACAACGTGGCGCGCGGGAAGGAACACAATTGGCGGTGCCGCTCTGGGTCACGCTACTTATACATTTGTGAAGACGGGCTGGTGCACTGGTGTTCGCAGCAGCGCGGGTATCCGGGGATTCCGTTGGCGCAGTACACGCCGGAGATGCGGCACCGGGAGTATTCGACCAAGAAGTTTTGCGCGCCGCGTTGCACGGTTTCCTGCGTGCAGCAGGTGGGGATACTGGATAACTGGCGCGACCCGCAAAACCTGAACCCCATGCCGATGACTCCGCCAGCAACGCCGCAAGCGGAGCTGGTGCAAATTGGGGAAGTCCGCGGAGATTCCTGATTTTGCAACCGCCATACCTTAGTTGTTTCCTTCTATGTATTTTCTCTCCGCGCACAATCTTCTGCTGAGCGATTGACGGTGAGGCTCGACTTGCCAACAATGAAGACATGCCACAAGTAGCAATAGAAATTGAAAATCTGACCAAGGAATATCCTTTCGGATTCTTGAACCTTAAGAAGAGAACCTCGCTCGAAGGGCTGAATATGCAGGTGGAGACGGGCGAAGTGTTCGGATTTATCGGGCCAAACGGCGCCGGCAAATCGACGACTATCAAGCTGCTGATGCGGCTCATTTTCCCGACGGCGGGGAGCGCGCGAATTCTCGGGAAGCCGATCAGCGACGTGGAGATGCACCGGGACATCGGTTACCTGCCCGAACAGCCTTATTTTTACGACTACCTGACCGGGGCGGAAGTGCTTGACTATTTCGCGAGGTTTCATGACCTGACCGCGTCCGACCGCAAGGAACGCATAGAGCGCATGTTGAAGAAGGTGGGCCTGGAAACCGCGCGCAAGATACAGCTTCGCAAATATTCGAAGGGGATGCTGCAGCGCGTGGGGTTGGCGCAAGCGATTCTGCATGATCCGAAACTGGTGATTCTGGATGAGCCGATGTCAGGGCTGGACCCGGTCGGCAGGCGCGAAGTGCGCGACATTATTCTGGAGTTGAAAAGAGACGGGAAGACGGTGATGTTTTCCACGCACATTCTTTCCGACGCGGAGACCTTGTGCGACCGCGTAGGCGTGATTGTGGGGGGGAAGCTCCGCGGCGTCGGCGCGCCGGGCACGCTCGTGGACATGAAAACGCAGGGGATGGAGATACTTTTCGAGTTGACGGGAACGAGCAACGCGCCGCAGCTTTCCAAGGCGACGCGTACGGGCGATTGTTACCGGTTGCAAGTTGCCGAGGAAGAGTTGTACACGTCTATCGAACAACTGCGCGGAGCGGGAGCGCGCATCATTTCCGTTTCACAAGTGAAAGCGACGCTGGAAGAATTCTTCATGAATCTGGTAGAGGCCGACCGCGCGCAGGGAGCGGCCGTCGAGGTGAGTGGGCAATGAGGCGGGTAGGGGTCGTGGCATTAAACACGTTTCGCGAAGCGGTGCGCGACCGCGTGCTGTACAACCTGGTGTTTTTCGCGCTGCTGATGATGATAGCGGCCATTGCCGTGGGACAGATTTCGATCGGGATCGAACAGACCGTCATAGTGACCCTGGGCTTGAGCGCCATTTCCGTGATCGGACTCCTGATTTCGGTGTTCATCGGAGTCGCGCTGGTTTCCAAGGAAATGGACAAGCGCACACTCTATGCGCTGCTGGCGAAGCCAGTGCGGCGGTGGGAATTCCTTCTGGGAAAATTCGCGGGGCTGGTGCTGACGCTGGCGGTGAACACGGCGGCGATGGCGCTGGGGCTCCTGCTGGTAATGGTCTATGTGAAGCACACTCTGGAGCGCAGCGACTTGGCGGTGCTGGTGGCGGTGTACTTCATACTGCTGAAGCTGGCGCTGGTTGTCGCGCTGGCGCTGATGTTTTCCTGTTTCACGACGCCGCTGCTGGCAATACTGTTCACCGTGGGCTTGTATATCGTAGGTTTGTACGTGCAGGAGCTGCGGAATTTGCCCGTAAATGTCATGCGCCCGGCGATGGCCGCCTTTACCAAATGGCTTTCCTATTTGCTGCCGAATTTTGAGAACTTCAACGTGATGGCCATGGCTGCGCACGGAAAAGCGATTCCCGGCGCATTCATCCTGCAAAACACGCTCTACACGGTGGTCTATTGCACGATCATTTTGACGGCGGCGGCCGCGGTATTCTCCCGGCGCAATCTAAAATGAAATTGCAGAATCCCATCGCGTGGTTGCTTGTGCTGGTCGTGCTGCTTGGATTTGCGGGCATCTGGAGTCTGCAGCACAAGATCGACGCGCAGCGCGAGTCGCTAAGCCAGGAGAGTGACGACGTCCTGCTGCGTTCGAGGAAGCTCGTCAAAGTGATGAGCCTGGAATACGCGCCGCTGCTGGCGGACATTTACTGGACGCGAGCGGTGCAATACTACGGAAACAAACACGTTCGAGGCCAGGCGAATCTCGAATTGCTCTGGCCGCTCCTTGATATCACGACGACTCTAGATCCCAATCTGCTGGTTTCGTACCGATTTGGCGCGATGTTTCTCAGCCAGAAGGCCCCGACAGGCGCGGGCAGGCCGGACCTGGCCGTACAGCTGATTCAGCGCGGTATCCAGGCGAATCCGGAATACTGGCGACTCTATGAAGACCTGGGATTTGTCTACTATTTCGATCTGAAAGATTACAAAAAGGCTTCGGAAGCCTTTCTGGAGGGAAGCAAGAGACCCAACGCGCAGATTTGGATGAAAGTCATGGCCGCCAGGATTGCAGCGGAGGGCGAATCCTTCGAGACTTCGGCGTTCTTGTGGCAAGACATTTACGATTCAACGTCTGATCCGGCGATCAAGAAGAATGCCAAGCTCCATCTCCAGTTGCTCAAAGTGCGGGAAGACTGCAAGCAGCTCGACGCGCTGGCCGATGAATACGCAAAGCGGTACGGGAAACGCCCTACGCGTATAAACGAACTAGTCTGGGCCGGAATGCTCCCTGGAATCCCTGGTGACCCTCTGGGGTTCGCTTACATCTTCAGCGAAGAAGGAAAAGCGGAGCTGAACCTGGAAAGCCCGCTCCTCGAACAACAGCTGCTGATCGATCGTCTCAGCAGCCAGCACCGTTAATAGTCCTGTTCCATTATTCCGAAGTACAGAGCAGCGTCATCTGGGGATCAACGACAATTTTGCGAGGGAGATTCGGAGTGTCGAAGTGAAACGACGTTTCCGGCCCGGCCGCCACGACCGTGCCGAGTAGCGTGCCGTGTCCGGCCCGAGTAGCGTGCCGTGTCCGGCCCCACTGGAGTAGAGTGGAACTCTGGCGATGAAGGAGCGCGGCACACCGGTCTGAAAAAGTTTCCCGCGAATTTGATAGCCGGTTTCCGTGTGGTGAGCCGTAAACTCAACGCGGTAGTGCGGAATCCCCGTGCCGCGCACCCACTCTTCGAAGAACCATTCCATGGAGCGCCCCCCTTCGAGGTCCATGCCCGGGGTCATAACGGCTTCTACTTCGCGTCGCAAATCATCCGTGGAGAGGGCGCGGTAGGCGTATTTGGTCACCAGAGTCTGCAGCAGGCTGATGAACCTCGCGTCGGGGATCTTGGCGCCGGGCTGGCGCAGCATTTCCCGCAACATGTGAATGACCCAGGAACCCTTGCTGTAGACGATCTCTTCGTAAGCAGAAGGAGACTTCGAGGAATTGAGACGAGTGCCCAAGGCGAGGGCGCCGATATCTCCTGCGGCTTCTGTGGCGCCTGGCAATTTTTCAGCCAATTGGTGACGATAGCGTCCCAACCATAGGCGGAGGGTGTGGTCCGGATTCTTCTTGGTGTCGGCGAAGAGCAGGGTGAGATAATTTGCGATGGCTTCGTCAATCCACTGGTCGCGGTAGCTCGACCAGGCCACGACGTTGCCCCACCATTGGTGCGCCACTTCGTGATAAGGAACCAGCTCCGTAAAGTGCTCTTGGCTGGCGGTGCTCAGCCCGGCACGCTGCTGGGCTTCGGGGCGCAGAAAGGAATACGTGGAGACATAGAGCAGGCCAGGCCAGCCCTGCCCGAAGGTTCCGGGAATCTGCGAGACGCTCAGGTTGTGAAATGGAAATGGCCCGCTGAATGTCTCGTAGAAACGAATCGAGGAATCGATATCTTTCCCAAGTTGCTTGAGGGCATCGGCCGGGCTGGGAGGAGGAGGGGGTGGCGCGACCGGGTGCCCCGTCGTACCGGAGCCAAACCGCGCGGAAGGGAAAGATAGGTCATTTAGGTCTAGCACGGAAAGCCGCCGGCGCAGATCTTCCTCGAGTTCACGATTGGCGTAAACATCGATGGAATGAGCGCCGGAAGCCACGGAAGTAGTAGCGTATTCACCCAGATTGAAGCCCGCAACAGAAATAGGCTTCTCCGACTTCCAGTGCCCGACGCGAAATTCTCCTTCCTCGTGCTCTTCCAGTTTGGAACCAGCAGCGATCAAGCGGAGCTTGCGCGGCCAGCGCAAGAGAAAATCATAGGAAGAAAATTCCGAGCAATCCCCCAGGTGCGGGTACCAGCTCTCTCTGGCGCC
>WNFC01031097.1_pt1 | contig 10646 bp, 10 predicted proteins | sample 5400541 | NCBI WGS metagenome assembly WNFC01 (sample SAMN13153342, study PRJNA577476) | soil metagenome | isolation source: 120 cm saprolite under Douglas fir tree site 2 hole 2 replicate 1 | place: USA:California | collected 2015-04-18
TATTCCACGTCGCGCCACCGCACCGAGGCGCTGCCCGCCTGGCTGTACTACTACAATTGGGCGCGCCCGCATGGCGCGCTCCACGGTCGTCCGCCCATCACTTGCTTGGTGGCCCAGAACAATCTCGTGGCAGTTCAAATCTAGTTCTTGTCGCCTCTCTGCAAGCTCCTGTCTCGATTGCGCCCCCTCTCCCTCAACCGTCTCAAGCGACTGAGCTAGTTCCGCTTGGCGAAGACTGATTTCTTTCGCCAATCGAGCCTCTTCCTCAAGCAGGTGCTCTGGTACTGCTGCCTCCGTCCTGCGGAGCTTCAGTCGCCGCTGATCCAACAAGTCGAGGAACGCTCTGCCCTTACTCCGCTCGGAATAGTTGAATGCTTCCGACACACGACCGAGCCCAAAGAGAGTCCTTATGACAGCCTCGTACGTCTCCTGCTTGTCCTCAATGAAGCTCACCCGCGTTTCAAGGTTCGACAGCCGCACCCGCAAGAGTTCGATCTGTCGCACTGCTTCGGCATACGCCTCGTAGGCCCCTTCCAGCTTCCCTTGCGCTTCCAGGAGTTGCCCTCTCGTGTACCAGAAGTCCCACACGACGCCGACGGCCTGGAGCTCCGGGATTGGTCCGGACAGGTACGTCTCGGCGACCGCGTATGCGCCCTCCTTCAAACACACTCGACCAATTCCAAGACTTGCGCTAGCACGGATCCACGAATGGTCGATCCGTTCCGCTATCTGCAACGCACTCTCAAAAGACCCCCTCGCTGGCCCATACTCGCCTCTCCTGAGGTATAGATAGCCGATCTCGATGAGACGCCACGCCTCTTGCCCTTTGGCTTGTCGCGCTCTGGCAATCTCCAGGGCCTCCTGAGCAATCGACAACGCCGCCGAAAACTGGCCAGCACGCCTGTGAGCTCGGCTCTTATGTCCCAATGCGAACTCTAGGAGTCGGAGATTCTTGCGTTGACGGGCAAGATCGATCGCTTCGTCGAGGTACTGGTGTGCATGGTCAACCAAGTTCACGACTGCATATGTGCTGCCAAGGTTCGTGAGATAGAGAGCGAGAGGATCGTCTCTATCGCTTGTGCCTAAGCCTCTCGCAAGCCCGACCGCTTGATCGAATTCTGAGATCGCGAGCTGGTAGTCACCCTTTTGTAGACGGACTAGTCCAACACTATTGTGAAGATTCGCGAGGTGACCACTATTCCCGAGCCCGCCCTCAATCCTAAGCGCTTCGAGAAAATCCCGCTCCGCTACGTCTGGCTGAAGGAGTTCAAGTTGTGCGTTTCCACGGAGCTGGAGAATTCGAGCGAGTGTGGACGGAAGTGGCACATCTTGAAATCGTCTGTCATACGCCAACTGAGCGTAGCGCAAGGCCTCGCGCCTATCACCTTTGAGGTAGTGATAGAAAGACAGATTGACCATGGCGCTCAAGGGGCGCCAGGTTTGTCCCGCACGAATCTGCACGACGTGCAGCCTCGTCACGAGTTCAAGCTGCCGCTCTGCCGTGTCGATAGCTAGATCCAGCCGGCCGGCGACCGAATATAGGTGGCCCATTCTCTCCAAGAGGCGGTAGGTAGTGGTTGGGAAGGCTGAATCAGGCTGAAGGAGCGCGAGAACAGCCTGATATGTTTTGATCGCCTCGTCAGCCATGCGTTCAGATTCATACTTGCGGCCCCGCGCCTCGAGATCCATGGCTTGCGCTTCCTTCGCCCGAGCGTCAAGACCAAAACCCACGCACCCGGCTACCAAGAGCAGCCACAGGAGGCAAACACTGACGGCAGCGAGGCGATTCAGAGGACCGACCAAGCTTCTTGCTTGTCTCCGCAATGCCCCGTCTCTCCGCATCACAGTCTCGGTTATTCTGAATCGGCCACTTACACCCGCCCCCGTCATGGCCCCCGGTGCCCGTGCCCTCGAAGGCAGATCGTCCTCACCGTCGCGCCCGACTCCGCCCTGAAGCTCTTGCCTGAGCAAACGACTCCGCCGCCTGGTCGGGGAGGCCAAGCCGCTCATAGAGGCTGCCGAGGAAGAAATGAAAGGTGGGCTCGTCAGGCTGCTCGGTGAGCGCCGCCAGGAGCATCAAACGAGCGTCAAGAATCAGCTCCTGGCTCGCTAAGTAGGCAACTTGCGTCACGACGAGGGTATTCGGCGACACCGTTGATCCGACGGCCGCCGCAAGTTCAGCAAGGTCCCGGCGAACGGTCTCGGCCCGTGCCGCGCCCACTAGCTCAAACCACGCCTTTGCAGGCGGCTCGGCCCGGCCGGCCACCTGAAACTGATACCGCACACCAGGAATCAGCGTCACCGCATCGGCCGGATAGACGAATCTCATTCCGGCAAAGTCCTTACGTTCGAAGACAACACCTGCGGGGCCAACGAGCCGGATCGTGTAGTGCGTCGGCTGCCCTCCTACCCACTCGAATACCAGAGAATCGGGCAGCACCGCCCCGTTGTGGGGCGTCAATACCACCAGAGTGCTAGCGTGTCCACGCGTGCCTACGATTGCCTCTGCCGAGTCATGAGACAATTTCAGGAGCGTCTTGATACTCTCCTCGAGCAGGAGCCATCCCCGCCTCAGTCTGGTCTCCTCTACGGCAGGGTCTGGGATCTCGAAAGGCGAGTTGGTAGCGTCGACTCTGACACTCCCTCGACGCCCTGTAAGCAGAACTACGACTGAGGCATCTTGACTCGCGCGAACGGAATCGCCCGCATTTAACGCAAGCAGTGGCCCCGCCGGGCGCCAGTCTTGACGACTTACTCGCCTCACCTCCGCCTGGCCTCCTCCGACATCAATCTCCGTGATCACCCCTACGGGGCCCGCTGCCGGCGCATCGTTCGGACTCGCAGAGAACTGCGCGGCCAGCAGGGCGACGAGGAAAAGCCACCTTGGTATCCGCGGCCGCTGTACGGCATTCCTCCGACTGAGGACGCGCAACGTGGCCGTACATGCTTGCTGCGTCATGGGAGTTACTGGCTCTACCAATGGGTCGTGAGGCACTACGCACTACTCCCTGTCGGCTCAGTGCGATGCGACGGGCTCAGTGCCACGCCCCGACAAAAAATAGCGCAGCATCCGCAACGATTTGCGGGACCACAGATGGGACTCTGACCACCGACGGGGGGAACCGGGGTATTCTCGTGCTTCCACCTGGAACACTTCATGCTGTGCTACGCCCTCCCAGCGGGCGGTGCCGGGAACGGTCTGACAGGTGGCGCGAGCTTAGTCTGAGGGGACGGGAGGGGTCAAGGATGTCCCTTACTCCCTACCCAGAGGCCTGGCCCGCCCTAGCGGTGATTGCCTGGAGAGAGACGGGCCGAATTCTTGGAAAGGTCTATCCCGGACCAGGAATGGTGACCTAGCCAAGCCGGGCCACACGCTGGGAACTCAAACGCCTGTGCTCCTTCAGCCGCCGCCTGGCTAGCAGCAACCCGCCGGCCGCCCAACGATCTGGCTCGCTAGGTACGTCAGTGGTTTACTGAGCGATGCCTATGTCGGCCTCACATTTCGCGCAATGACGGCTCGGCGCTTCGACACTCTCGTCATTGTCGCTCCACAATCACGGGCTCGCACAACGTGGTCTTCGCCCACGACGACGGCCAGAAGAGCTTCTGTCTAAACTCACACGAGCTCTTGTCCGCTACGACCAGTATCTCCGTGCCATCTTTTCTGGTCACAAAGAACCCCCAGTCGTGCGGCAAATGTGCCTGCAAATCGCCACTACCTCCCCTCGCACGATACTCTCCGCATCGGGTCACGTCCCGACCCTGCTGTCCTTTCTCTAGTGCTGGGAGACCCCTCCGCCGCTCTTCCTCGCATTCGGACTCGGACTTCGCCATAACGATCATTCGGGACACACTGCCCACCCGCTCTTCAAAACCCCACCACAACCCCTCATCGCCTTGTTCAATTGAGGCGCAGGCACTCACCATAGCGGGAACCAGCACGCGGACCGCGGTGGTTTCCAGCCGGTTCCAACATCTCTTCGCGAGTCCATATCCTCTACTCCTCGACGACTCATTCTTCCAGAACCAGTGCGCATCCCCATTCGTCGCCTTCATCCGCTTCTCATTCATCGACGGGCGCCAGCCGAAGACCATCCGCGTCCTCGCCAGCCCTCACTCGCACCAATCACCTCTCTCGTCATACCACCCGAAGCACGTGTTCCGTCCATCCATTCCTCATTCCGGTCCAAACGCCACGAACGGTGCCCAGTAGAATGGATGCTCCCATCGCCCACCCGGCTCTGCTCTCAGCCAACTTCTCGCTACCCGCATTGCGTCGGATACGCGAGCCCCCCCTAGCAGGGATTTGTAGAAACCCTCCATCAACATCGCCGTCGATTCATCGTCTACCTGCCACAGACTAGCGACCACCGACCGGCTCCCGGCGTAGAGAAACGCCCGCGCTAGCCCGAGCACGCCCTCACCCGGAACCTCCCTCCCCAGCCCCGTCTGACACGCGGACAGCACAGTCACTTCCGCGTGAAGTCGGAGCCCCAGTACCTCACTCATGGTCAGAAAGCCATCCTCGCCCCCCAACTCATGGCTCTGAGACAAGACCAATGCGGGCTGTTTCAGATACGGGACGTCCCCGCCCAGTATCCCGTGTGTCGCAAAATGAATGTACCGATACGCTCCTAAGTCCATTCGCTTGACCTGCTGCTCATTCGCCGCCTCATTCACTAACACGTTGACCGATACTCCCTCGGCTTCAAGAGCTGCCGCAGCCTGCCGGACTTCATGCTCTGTCCACCGCAACCGCCGAAACATCCCCAATCCGCGATCGAGACTGTACGCGCGTAACGCCTTCGAACGAGGACTCTCGTCCCGCATGTCCGCCACCGTTGGACCGTCTCCATCCCCTCCGCGATACACCGGATCCCCTACCAGCAACGCTCGCCTCGGAAGCACAGTCTCTCTCTCGCCTTCCTTCGACCGGCGCTGATATCGGAGCACACCCGCAGATGGCGAGTAAACGACTGGGTAGCGATCCCCGACAAATTCGCCCTCTGCTGGCGACAGAACCTCCAAGGGAATCCTGGCGAGATCGCTGTCCGGTATGACCACCACCCTCGTCCCGGCCCGAATCCCTTTCAGTGGCTCCTCGAGAAGCCACGAATACAAGTCGCGACTCGCTTGCTTGTCGAACTGCGGAAGCCGCCCAGCACTATCTGGTCGCATCGATACCAACAACTGATCCATTCGACTCACGATGCGGTCGCGACCGACCGGCACAACTACGGTCCGCGGAATTCGCCCCGGCTGCAAAACCCAGATCACACACAACCTGGCGAGGCAAGAGCGCATACGCGACGACGACTTCGTCTACCTCCACGGGCACGTCCCGAGCCGCTACTCTACTCGGATACCGGCGCTCGGCGTATCCGGGATACTGTCGCCTAAGTTTCTCCACCAATCGCTCAAAGTCGCGGTATGCAGATGATTCCTCAAGCCTCTTGCCGTCCCGGAGAGATGCTTGAACTCGCTCTACCGCCGTGCGCTCCTCCAGCCGAATGGCGGCGGGCACTCCTCGCCCAGCTTCGGCCGCCCCAAGCCCTGCCAGTTTCTCACTCAGGAGCCTTGCACGCGCTGCTTCAGCGTACTCAAATGCCGTCTCACCAGATACGTTGCGAGACTGCCTCTTCCCCTGACCATCGACCGGGACGTCGTCACCTGCAATCAGCCCTTCGACCAGCGCATAGTACGGTCCAGTAAGCTGGGCGAAGAATGTGATCCGATCTTCCTCCCTCCCGACTAAACCGCGCAACCGCTCGATGGTCTCCACAGCTTCCCGATTGCGGCTATTCGCCTTCTCAAACTGTCGGACTAACAGGGTGCTGACAAAGTGCTTTCGGGAGCCTCGAAAGTTGGTCGGCGTGATCGAGGACATGCGAAAAACCCTGTGTTTTCGCAGTTTCTTCTCTCCGACGGCACGCCGCTGATCACCTCAAAATCGGTTTGTCCACCTGCGCCTGATCGAGGTATCCGATGGATTTGCTCACTACGTCCCGCAGCAGCTCATACAGCATTCGCGCCTCGGGGCCGCCCACTCGCAGTAGCGCGACCATCTCATCCCTCGCTCCGAGCAGGCGTCGCGTCGATTGATCATATTCCCGCAGATGCTCAAGCGCCGCTTCTCCCTTTCCCTCTGCCAACTCACCTCGTATCAAGGCGTCAAGCGCCCCCGCTCTTGCCCCCTCGTACAGAAGGTCCTTGAACCACTGGGCTGACGGCGGCACTGCCCATCCCTTGAACTGAATACTCGAGTTCAAGACTTCCAGTCCCACGTCTTCTCCCGCAGCCAGCTTCCCCGCGTCGACATACATGCGCGCGACCATCGCCCTGATCATTCGCTTCACCTGATCTACGACTAGAGTAACTTGCGGCGCTTCCTTCGATCTTCCCGGCCAGGATATATCGTTCAAGCGGTTGAGCGTGCGCGCCGTAGTTTCCGTGTCTCCCTGCCGGGCAGACAGCCGGGCCATTCGGGCAAGGGCCCGAAACGCACCCTCAGCCGCGGCGTCATCGTCTCGTCTCTGAGCCAATACAGATTCGGCGGCCCGCATCCACTCCCCAGCCATTGCAAGATCGCCCACAACCGTGTACCACTCAGCGATCCGCACCGGACGGTCCGGGAACTTCCTCTGGATGCTTGGAGGCGATATCGACCAGCTCTTTTCGCCGAACCAGATAGCGGCTTCGATATCTCCAATCGTCTCTCGATTCGATGCCAGCAACTCAAGCAACACAATCTTGCTCGAGGCGTCCGCCCACTCGCACAGAAGCTCAAGGAACGCTCCGTGTGAGATCCCTAGAAGTCCATCCTGTTCCTGGCCTAACGCCACGGCCAATCGACGATCACCTAGGACACTGGCGTCAGCCGCCTGGCGAGCAAACTGGGTCCCCGATGGCTTAATCACCACCCCTGGGATTGCACAGTTCTCTCGATGGACCGTACTCTCGCCCGGCCTGAGCTCCAACGCCCTGCTCAAAGAGGATGCGCTCGGACCCGCGCACTTACATAGCAGCATGGCAAGCGTCGCCCATAGCCATAGCGCGCACATCGCTTCCTTTCGACGCGCCAAGTTGACCACGCTCATTGACATCTTGCGGACCCTACTCTGCACCACTTAGACAGACTCAACCCTCCGGCGGGAGAATTCTTACATGCACCGAGCGCACCAGCGCGCAGGAGACCCAATCCACCTAGCGGATACTCCCCGGCCCTCACTTGATAGTCCAACGCTACGCGGAACACGCGCTCCAAAAACCAGCCGATCGTGTCAATACAAGTCTCAGGCGGGCCTCAGCAGGCCGGACGCACTTCTACCTGACGTCGTGCGCCGGGGCGTGGTCCGCCCCCGCAGTCTCCGCCTCTGGATATCGTTTTCTGATCTCATCTCTGACTCTCTCCACGCCGGGCGCGAGTTGCTCAACGACTCGGAGCAAGAATGCCTTCAAGTTCTTGAGTCCTGTCTCTCGCATCGCCTTGCCGAGTATGGCAGGTGCAATGAGCCGGGCTGGTTGAGACTTACTCGCTTTGCTCGCGGGCGCGTGGCCGCGTACTGATGGCGCACAGTCTCGAAATGACTCCACTTATCAACGCCAATGAACTCCTCCACGGGCGCGAACCCGAGCGCTCGCAACTCGGCGTCGGTCATTAACCACCCTTCAATGAATCCGCTTCTCGTTTCCTTGAGTCGGTAAACTGCGATGATGGTGCCCCTACCGATCCTCGCCGCGAATCTATCACCGCAGCGGGGGGTGGAGGGAGCGGAGAGTGTGCTCCCGTCGAGGTTCGGCGGTCTCGAAGCGGGGCGCTCGGCGTGGTCGTCGGTGGCGGTTGCGCCTTCGGTGATGCGGCTGACGCTTCGGCAGCCCCCTAGTCGGGGACCCACCCTCGGCGCTGGAAGTCCAAAACACACTGGAGGTAGTACGGGGGACCGCACTTGGCCGTCTCCCCTGTCCGAGGATTGCGCATCGTCATGGTGTCGCGGAGGCAAGTGTAAGTCACTATATAGGTGGTGTTCGTGTTCACATACCTCACCATGACTACGGCAGACGTCGGTGTGAGCCGACTGAATCCGTGGCGCTCTGGCCCTTCCTTCGTGCGCCATGCCTTCGGCCATTCAGCGTCGATTGCTTTGACACAGTCTTCAAGGTTCGTGTAACTAGACTGGGGATGGGGAGCTGCGGTGTGGCCGAACGCCTGCATATCACCGGACTCTTCCCACAACACCCATGCGCCCTCGGCGAGTGTTGAGGTGGTGCCGACGAGCAGGCCGAGCGTGACGAGCAGGATGCGGCTGGTCATTGGGCTACCAGCGCTACTTCACGCTCCTCGCTGATGCACCAGGCGACACATGACCATGTTGTCCATCCCTCCGGCTTCTCCCTGGCCGCCGATGCTCTCACCCTGGAATCTGGTCCCCAGGTCATCCAATCCATTCAGGGAAACGGGATGGATGACGCACCCTTTTACTTGAAGAATGTCCTTCGTCGGGTCCGCGTCAGGTTCGCAGAGTGGGCAATACGATCGCGAGAGGTCAGGCGTGTCGAGCTCCGACATGGTTTCCTCCGTGGTGAGAGAACCAAGGCCACGAATCGCGTGATAGACGGATCCCCTCTTCCGTTGGATATGCAGCAAGAGAGGGGCCAGCGGGTAAGCGCTCACACATTCAGGGGCTTGCAGAAACCTGAAGACGGACGGCTGACAGAGTCGGTCAGCGCGCGTGCCCCGGAGGGGCTAGCATCAGCCTGTGCTTACTCTGTCCTCTCGCCATGATCCCGCCCCGTTGGCCTGACGAGCAAGGCCGCCCGATCCCGACCTACCCCTGGAGGTAGCCTCGCGATTCCGGGGCTTCCGCGTCGAGAACCTCCGCAATGTGGGATGGCAACTGTTCAGAGCGGAGACCTACGTCAACTGGTGCGGGCACGGGCAAGAGGTGGTCCCGCTGCCGTTGGAAGACGGCCGCGTTACGTTCGTGCCGGTGCCGGAGGAGGAGGAAGGTGCTGGAGGAGCTGGTGGCGGGAGCCCGAATGATCTTGCCAGCGCGAAGGCTATCAGACAATGGCCTGAAGGCGTGGGCGCAGGCGGTGCATCGGGGCTATGAGGGGATCGTGGGGAAGGACCCTGAGTCACCCTATGTGCCGGGGCGCACGTTGAAGTGGCTCAAGGTCAAGGTGAAGGACTACCGGAAGGAAGAGCGCGGGTTCTATCGGGAGTGAGCGAGTGGCGATCACTTCCCCTTCGGCCCGGGAGTGAGCGAGTGGCGATCACTTCCCCTTCGGCCCACGCGGGAGAGCGGCCTCCGGTCGCGGATCGACGGTATCCGGTAGGCAACTGAAGATGTCTCTGGCTTCACCGCTCCAGCGTTCTCCTTTGGCCATCGTCAATTCGAAGTCGTTGAGGTCTTGGGCGCGTCGCTGACAGTCTTCCTCAGTTTTGAACCCGGGTTCAGCGATCGGAGCGAGGCTCCATTGGTCTGAACCGGCCGGGGATTCCACCCACAACATCCACACCCTCTCCGCTTGGGCCGACGTAGCGAGACTGGGCAGGCACACTAGGGCGAGCAGGACGCGCAAGAGCGGCACCTCCCGGGCGAGTCTACCAGCGCCGGCGGGTGAGGAGGCGGCGTTTACATGTGCTTATTGAGCCCGAAGGGGCGGCCTCAAGAGGGCGACTCATCCCCTTCGGGCGATGGCCGGGTGTGGTAGCAGGGCAGCCGGTAGCCTATAGGCTCAGGACCCTGAACACGGGGTGACGAGGAGCGATTCGCCGGAGTTCCGATTCGGGGGACTCCGCTGTGACGCCGTCGAAGAACTTCCCGGTTTCCATCTTCCAGCGCCGCAGGTACTCACGCAGGATCGGTGGCTTCAGATCGTCCGGAAACTCCTCGACCCCAATCGGCTCGCGGTGGCGCCCGAGGCGCAACTCACCTCCGCGAGCCGCGCGAAGGTTCCGCACCCACTCCGTCTCTCCGCGCGGCGCCACCAGATAGCGCTTCCCGCCAATCTCCAACGGATTCACCGGCGTTGTCCGGATTTGTCCAGACTTCCGCCCGCGTACAACCAGGATGCGAGACCCGCGCACGCTCACACCGAGGTTCGTCAATAACGAGACGAGCCTCGAACTTCGTCGGCTGCTCCACCGGAAGATCTGCTGGCTTGGCCCCACGGAGAATCTTGTCAACATACAGCCCCCCGCGAGCTGCGATCTCCGACAAGCTCGGGCTGAGCGACATGAGCCCTCCCTCTTGCACCAACTCGCGGAAGCCATAGACCGCTGGCAGTCGAATGGCCGCTGCAAATTCGATCACCTCGCGGCGGCGCGCGTACAGCAGGCTGTTTGGAGGAGCAATAAGGCCCTGCGGCCGTGCTACCTTAATCTTGGCAAAGGTTGCGTTCAGGTCTTCAGGGCGCTGAAGCCTGGTGATCGACAGACGGATGATCCCGAGTGACCTGGCCGCCCTCTCAACCACCTCATCTGGCTGTGCACTGTCGTCCGCTGCAAAACGTAGAAGAGCGACGCGAGAAAGACTAGGGACAACCGCCTTTAGCATTTCAAGATACTTGGGCTCGAGGTTTTCTTGGCCTGCCTGGAAGGTGACTCCCGTCAGGTTCGCGCCCGGGTGGGGTAGGCTCGCTAC
>WNFC01009740.1_pt1 | contig 10643 bp, 6 predicted proteins | sample 5400541 | NCBI WGS metagenome assembly WNFC01 (sample SAMN13153342, study PRJNA577476) | soil metagenome | isolation source: 120 cm saprolite under Douglas fir tree site 2 hole 2 replicate 1 | place: USA:California | collected 2015-04-18
ACTGCTCTGGCGTGATTTCGAATCTCTCGCGCCAGGCTACCTCGAGTGCTTTGCACGTGGTGGAGGAAACGCTAATTCAGCCGAGGCTCCGATCGAACTGGTTGGGAAACACAAGACCGGCCGGGAAATGCCGCTGGAAATCTCACTTTCAGAGTGTGTACAGGGTCCTCAGAATCACAGACTAACGCTTGTAATCCGAGATGTTACCGAGCGGAAGCGTACGGAGCGTCAACTGGCGCAGTCACAAAGACTCGAGTCCATTGGACAATTGGCAGCGGGTATAGCGCACGAAATTAACACGCCGATTCAGTATGTCGGCGACAACATTCATTTTCTTGCGGATTCATTCAAGGGCCTGACAGAACTTCTCGCAGCCTACCGAGAGCTTGAGTGTCCAACCCGGAACGCAGCGGCAGTACCGAGCTTGCGGGATAGAACTGCGCGGCTTGCAGAGGAAATCGACATCGAGTACCTGCAAGCGGAGATACCTAAAGCCATTCAGCAATCCTTGGACGGCGTAAGACGCGTCGCCGAAATTGTGGGGGCGATGAAGGAGCTTTCCCATCCAGGGACGACGGCCAAGTGTGCCGTTGACCTGAACCATTTGATCAATAATACGATCCTGGTTTCGAAACATGCCTGGAAGCTTGTCGCTGAAGTAACCACGGAGTTCGATTTGGACCTGCCTACGATCCAGTGCATCGCAGGCGATCTAAGCCAAGTGATCCTCAACCTGATCGTTAATGCAGCGGATGCGATAGCAGACGGTATCCAGGGTACGGGCGGTGTAAAGGGGCATATCGGAATTAGTACTCGCCGATGCGGCAACTGGGCTGAAATTCGAGTATCCGACAACGGAACGGGAGTTCCGGAGTCGATACAGCCTCGAATTTTCGACCCCTTTTTTACAACTAAAGACGTCGGAAAGGGCACAGGGCAAGGGCTGGCCATTGCGCACGCGATTATCACGCAGAAGCATCAGGGTACGATTCAGTTCGAAACTCAGAAAGGCGTGGGCACAACGTTCGTGATCCGCTTATCCATCGAAGGAGTGGAGAACAGACCTGTAGAGTCTCCAGCCGACCGACATGAACAGATTACGGTGGGACCATGAACGAACAACCTCTATTGCTTGATAGCGACGCGAAGTGCGTCAAGCCGGCTGTCCCTCCTCTTAAGCGTGTTCTGTTTGTAGATGACGACCAGAATATTCTCGATGGGATCAAGCGAACACTTCACAGTATGCGGGGTGAATGGCAGATGGCATTCAGCGCAAGCGGCGAAGAAGCGCTGAAAAAGCTCGAGGAGAGCGAGTTTGATGTCATTGTTACTGACATGCGTATGCCCGGCAAGAACGGCTCCGAACTACTGGCTGAAGTGCTGGAGCGCTATCCGAGCATCGTGAGGATCGTGCTTTCGGGCACCGTGGAACACGACCTGGTTCTACGGTCGGCGGCGACGGCCCACCAATGCTTAGTAAAGCCGTGTGACGCCACCACGTTGCGCGCAGCGCTGGAAGCTGCTTTCCGAATGCGTGAGATGTTAGTATCGCCGAAACTCCGATCCTTGGTTTCGCGGATGACTTCTCTACCAACCTTGCCGTCGGTCCATGCGAAATTGGTCGAGTCCTTGGAAAACCCAGAGATTTCAAGCCGGGAGATTGGCGAGATCATCGCGCAGGACGTTGGAATGACAGCCAAACTTCTCCAGCTGGCAAACTCGGCATTTTTCGGCTTATACCGTTACGTTGCCAGTCCGTCTGAAGCGGCTATCTATTTGGGTCTAGACACGATCAGGGCACTGAGTCTATCTACCGGTGTGTTCTCGGTTTTTCAGCAGAGTGGAGCGGCAGGACTGTTTATTGGACAGCTCCAGCGCCATAGCATGAAGGTCGGCATGGTAGCCAACATCATTGCCAAGCGTGAGAGTCTCCCCAAGAAAGGCTGCGACAGTAGCTTGATAGGTGGGCTGCTGCACGATGTCGGGAAGTTGGTTCTGGCAGCAAACTGCCCGAAGGAGTACGACGATGTCTTGGCCGTTGCCAGGAAAGACGGAGCGGCCTGTCACGAAGCGGAGCGGCAGGCATTCGGCGCCACGCACGCAGAAATCGGAGCGTACTTATTGCGGCTTTGGGGATTGCCCGATGAAATGTGTAAGGCCGTTGCATTTCATCATAAACCCGCGGACTGTTCGGCCACGAGCTTTACGGCCGCGGCCGCAATCCACGTTGCAGATGCTTTGGAACACGAGGTGGAAGGCGCTCCAGACCCGGCTTGTCGGGCCGACATAGACATGAACTACCTGAATTCGATAACACTGGTCGATCATGTTCCGGAATGGCGTCGCCTTCACGATGAGTTCACCAGCAGAGGAGAGGAAGCGTGACCAGCCGGATCCTTTGCGTGGATGATGAGCCAAATGTCCTGCAAGCTCTTGAGCGCCAGCTTAGGAAGCAATTCGAGATTGTTACGGCGCCAGGCCCCGTACAGGGCCTGGAATTGCTCGAAAAGAGCGGCCCATTCGCAGTGATTCTTTCTGACCTTCGAATGCCGGTAATGAACGGAATCCAGTTTCTGGCCACTGCTAAAGAGAGATTTCCAGAGAGTGTCCGGATGATCTTGTCCGGGCAGGCTGACTTCGGGGCCACGATAGAAGCTGTAAACGAAGGAAGCATTTTCCGGTTTCTCACCAAGCCCTGCGAGAACGACCATCTGGTGAAGGCGCTTACGGCGGCGCTCGAACAATATCGTCTGGTTCAGGCGGAACGTGAGTTGCTCGAACACACGCTCATTGGCAGTATCGAAGTGCTGAGCGAAATTCTGAGTCTGGTGAGCCCATCCGCGTTCAGTCGCTCTCACCGCATTCGTCGCTACGTCCGGCATATGGCCAGTGAGCTCGGCTTGCCGGAGCCGTGGCAGTACGAGGTGGCCGCCATGCTCTCACAGATTGGGTGTGTTACGGTCCCTCCGGATGTTTTGGAAAAAGTATACTCAGGGGCTCCTTTATCTAGTTCAGAGGCAGAAACCTTTGCGTCACATTACCAACTGGGAGGCCGGCTGCTTGCACGAATTCCCAGACTCGAGAAGGTGGCTCAAATGATTGGGAACCAGCAGAACCCGGATTCGGAGATGGTTGGCAAACTTGGAAGCGCGGGGACTGTAGCAATCGGCGTGCAAATGTTACAGATTGCTAATGAGTTCGATCAGGGAATCATTCGCGGACTAGCGCGAGATACGGTCATGTCAGAGATCCGGAGACGGCATCCGAACAATAAAGACCTGCTCTCCGCACTGCATTCGGCACAAGTACCGACGCTTGGGACGGGGGTGCGCATGGTTGGAGTACGTGACCTGAGCTCCGACATGATAATAAACTGCGAGGTTTATTCTAAGAATGGTCTTCTGTTGCTTTCGAAAGGTCAGGAGGTAACCGACTCGGTCATTGCGCGCATGTTAAACTTTGCCGATTCCGTTGGGGTGGTGCAGCCGTTTTCGGTCGTTATTCCTCGAACGAGTGGAACTCAGGACGAGTGCGGGAGTGAGATCCCTCTGGGCTTCACGGTATCAAGGCCGACGAACGCTGTCATCGGGACCGCTGACACGGTATGAGCAGCTCCAAGCGTGGCCATACATCCGTAGACGAAGGAGATCGGCACACCCGGTTTATTGTCTCCCAGTGCAACATGACTAAGGTCGAACCGCGGGCACGATCGCCGAAAGCCGAGAGTTGCCCTCGTTTGGCGAGATCGAGTTAAGTATGGGCAAAATCCTGGTGCTAGACGATCAAGCAGTGAACCGGGAGTTTCTCACGGAACTTCTTCAGTACGGCGGACATAGCGTGCTAGAAGCTTCGGAAGGAAACGCGGCGCTGCTGTTGGTACAAGTAGAGCGCCCGGACCTCGTGATTTCCGACGTCCTGATGCCCAAAATGGACGGGTACGAGTTTGTCCGGCAACTCCGAAGCGATCCTGGGGTAGGCAGTACTCCGGTCATGTTTTACACGGCTACGTATAACGAGTTGGAGGCTCGCGCACTAGCCGATGCCTGTGGCGTGTCCCACATTCTCACCAAGCCCGCTGAACCAGAGGTGCTGCTAGGAGTAGTTAGCGCAGCTTTGAATTCCAAGCCCCGTGCAACTGCCGCACCGAGGGTGGAATTCGAGCAGGACCATGTGCGTCTGCTGACCGACAAGCTCCACGAGAAAGTGGAGGAGCTGGAAGCGGTCAATCTCCGGCTCCAGGTGTCGGAAGCGCAATACAGACTGTTGTTCGAGCAGAACCCACTGCCGATGTGGGTGTTTGACGACGAAGGTCTGAACTTTTTGGCGGTGAACGATGCCGCGGTGCGTCACTACGGATACTCGCACGACGAATTCCTGCACATGACAATTCGGGACATTCGGCCGCCTGAGGAAGTGCCACAGCTCATGGATAGCCGATCGCCCCAAATAATCAGTGGTATCCATTCGAATGGAGTCTGGAGACATCGGAAGAAAGATGGGACCGATATTCTTGCGGATGTAGTTGCGAGCCGGATCACCTTCCAAGGCAGGTCTGCACAGCTTGTACTCGCCAACGATGTCACCGAACCGAATCGCAACGCCGAGGAGCTTGCACGAAAATCCGCCGTGGTGGAGCTGCTCCAGGCGGTCACCGTAGCTGCGAATGAGGCTTTATCGGGTCATGAGGCTATCCAGAATTGTTTGACGCTAGTTTGTCGTCACTTGGGCTGGTCAGTCGGGCACGCGTGGTTGCTGTCAAACGACGTGGAGGGCGGCTTAGCCTCGTCGGGGCTGTGGCACCTCACGGACGCCGACCAATCTAGGCCACTTAGGGAAGCGACGGCAAATGTGCGATTGATCTCCGGAGTTGATCTGCCGGGGCAGGTGCTGGCGACTGGCAGACCGCAATGGGTGTCCGACCTGACTTCCGCGATTAATTTCCTGCGGCTTCCCTCAGCGTCGGCCTCCGGATTGAAGACGGCATTTGCTTTCCCAGTCCTGACCGGCAACGCGGTCGTTGGTGTTCTCGAGTTCTTCAGTACACACGCTGTAAACCCTGATAATCCACTTTTCGAAACCGCAAACTCTATCGGGTTGCAGCTAGGAAGAGCGCTCGAACATAAGCATGCTGAGCGGGTACTGCGTGAAAGCGAAGAACGATTTCGGCATTTATTCGAGCACGCACCCATCGCTTACCATGAGATCGATCGTGAAGGTATTATTCGAAGGGTCAACAATGCTGAGTGCGCGCTGCTCGGGTACAGGGCGGATGATCTGGTGGGCAAATTTGCATGGGAGTTCATCGCGCCTCATTACCAAGACAGCAGCCGGCGGGCAGTCTTCGAAAAATTAAGTGGTAAGGCGCCAATCGGCCCGTTTGAACGAGAGTTCTTCTGTAAAGATGGCTCTTCGATCCCCGTAGAAATTCACGAGACGCTCATCCGCGATAACACAGGCCAAATATTGGGCCTGCGTTCTGCAGTTCTGGACATCAGGCAACGGAAAATCGCAGAACTGGCGTCCGAAAAAGCCGAGCAATACACGCTCGAGCTAATGATTAAGAACGACGAGTTGGTCGAGGCACTGGAGGCTGCGCGCCAGGCCAACATGGTGAAGAGCCGCTTCCTCGCGAACATGTCGCATGAGCTGCGAACGCCATTGAACGGAATCATCGGGCTTTCTGAGCTGTTATATGACGAGCTCGTGGGAAGCCTGACCCCTGAGCAAAAAGAATACATCGGCGATGTTCTTTCTAGTGGTCGTCATCTGCTTCATCTGGTAAACAATCTGCTCGATCTGGAGCGTGTTGAGCTGGGTAAGATGGAATTCTTACCGGAGGTTGTCGATCTAGAACAGTTGGTTACGGAAGTTCGCGACGTCTTACGAGCGGTAGCGGAAGGGAATGGCATTACGGTGTCAGTTAGCGCCGATCCTGCACTTGGCACGGTTTCTACCGATCCTGTCCGGCTGCGGCAGATTGTTTATAACTACTTGTCAAATGCGATCAAATTTTCGTCGCGAGGAGGGCTCGTGCAGGTGCGAGCCATGCGGCAGGAGGGGGAGACGTTTCGCCTGGAAGTGGCCGACGAGGGCGACGGAATCAAGCCAGAGGAACTTCCATTGATGTTCGCTGATTTTCACCAGCTCGACCGCGCTCAAAAACGCGCTGGACAGGGCGCCGGGCTTGGGCTGGCGTTGACAAAGCGTATTGTGGAGGCACAGGGGGGATACGTCGGAGTCCACAGCACGTTCGGATCAGGAAGCGTGTTCTATGCAGTGCTACCGCGAAGACAACCGAAGGTGCCGCAGCACAGCATCCCAAGCCCGATTGCTTCGGTTGAATCGTCGGCAGCTAGAGATTGAATGAGAGTTGTACTCAGCGCTTCTTCATGTAGAGTGTTCACAATCAAAAACCCGACGGTCGTGATTCATCCAAACAGTCTTGTATTTCTTCTAACAGCACAATAGGATCGATTGGGCGAGATAGAAACTTCGTCGCACCGGCAGCCGCTGCGCGAAGCGGGCCCCCTTCATCGCGCGACAGGGTACCTGATATTAGGACCACAGGAACAGCATTGAGCACTGGGTCGCGTCGAATCCGGGAGGCTAGCTCGAAGCCACTGCATGCCGGCATGTTGACGTCGGAGAGAATCACGTCGGGTTTTTCCTGCTCAGCCACCATCAGGGCCGAATTGAGTCCCTCGACCTGGCGTCGGCGGAACAACAGCCCCCGGCTACGATTTCAAATCTCTTGCTGGGGAAGAGCTACTCGGATTACGATCACCACAGCGCTTCGTGGCAAGCTGGGTCTACGACCTCCCGCTCGGTCAAACTTGGATCACCGGCGCGCGCTGGAAGAAACTGGCACAAGGTGGGAGCTAACCGGAATCAGCACATTCGAGGCAGGACCTCCTTATTCGGTCAGCATGGGCATCGATACATCCTTTACGGGAGGCGCCGCACCGTCGTATCCCAACCTCATCGGGCAGCCGGTTTACCAGGACATAAGGAAATCGAACGGCATCTACCTCACGCCGAAGAACTTCATTGCTCCGCCATTCGGCCAATTCGGCACTCTGGCGCGCAACGCTTTTCATGGACCTGGTCTGAACAATTTCGATCTTGGTCTGATCAAGAATCTCGCTGTCACGGAACGCTTGCGCGTACAAGTCCGCACAGAGTTATTCAACGCTTTCAATCATGCGCAGTTCGCCTTTGCCGGTAGCACGCTAGCTTCTTCTATCGCCGCACCGCCGGCGGGCTCGACTACTCCCGCGATCCAATATGTAGATGCCTCGCAATTCGGACGCGTGGCCGCTCGTGCGCCGAGAATCGTCCAGTTTGGTTTGAAGCTGATCTGGTAAACGCAGTACAGCCGCTTAAGTGAGAGTTGCCTCCCGATCCTAACCCCCGCCGTATTTCGCGAGTAATCCAACGCCAAACCCAGCTAGTGGCGGGTGAATTCAGCCGCACTGTCGATCCTGCTACTGCTTCACTATTTGAAGACAGGGGCCTTGTGGAATGACCTGGCCGTTCATTATAATGACTCATAGGTCATTAATATGACGGATCAGCAAACACTAGCCCGAAAAGCCCGCAAAGAACTTCTGTCCGAGTGGCGTCATCACGAAATTCTCGAAGCTGCCCGTCGTATCTTCGCTCGCCTCAGTTACGCCGCAACCAATGTCGAGGAGATCGCAAAAGAAGCGGGTGTGGCGAAGGGCACGGTGTATCTCTACTTCAAATCCAAAGAAGAGATATTAGCCGCCGTGCTTGCCAGCGATCTGGAGTGTCTGGTAGGCAAAACGATTGCGGGGATGTCAACCCCGAAAACGTTCGCTGAGCGCCTTAGCGTTTTCCTTAACCTGCGTGTGGACTATCTCCAGCATAATCAGGACTTTCTGCGTATTTGCTTCGACGAATTCGGCAGTCGATGCTCACGCTCGAAACTCATCTCGGACGTGATCGACAAACCGTTCAAACGCGGGTTCGACTTTATGCGTCAATGCCTCGAACAGGCGATCGCACAGGGTGAACTCCGCGCAATCCCGGTCGAACCGGCGGCACTTGCAATTTTCGACCTGGCCCGTGGCTTTCTCGAACGCCATCTGCGCGGTTGGGCCCAACTGTCTCTCGAAGAGGATGTCGCCTTCACGCACTCGCTGATCCTGAACGGATTACAAAACAAATGACTCCTCGGCTTACACGATTTCTGGTTCTCGCCAGCGGAATCGCCCTCCCGCTCTGGGCTCAGCTCGGCTCCTCGGGAGGCGGGAGCACTGCTACTCGCGCCCAGCAGCTTCCGTTATCCGGCCGAGCACAAGGCAGCTCCATAACCATCGGCCAAACCACGGCGGGCGTGCCCGGCTCGGGTAGCGTAAACACGCTGAACAGCACACTGCAAGTGCAGGGCAATCTCCAGGGAAGCGTGCCCGGTAACGATCCCCTTACACAGCAACCTCTCTCACTCACCCTGGCCCAGGCGGTCAAACGCGGACTTCAGTTCAATCTGAGTGCGGTGGTTTCCAGCATCGCTCAGCGCGAGGCGAATGCGGAAAAGCGTGGCGCGCGCGCCCAAATGCTCCCCGATGTAAACGGTGACGTGCGCGAGACCGTTCAACAAACCAACCTCGTGGCGGCAGGTCTGCGTTTTTCCTCTATTTCGTCCGGGCCCGGCCGGCTGGGTTTCAATTTCCCCAGCATCGTCGGCCCGTTCAACTACTTCGACGTGCGTGCCAGCCTCTCCCAGGCGGTGGCCGACCTCACCCGTCTCCACAACTACCGTTCCAGCAAGGAAAACGCCCGCGCCTCCGGGATGACCGTGCTCGACAGCCGTGAACTGATCGTTCTGGCCGTAACCGGCACCTATCTACAGGTGATTGCCAGCCAAAGCCGCGTGGATACCGCGCGCGCGCAAATCGCCACCGCGCAGGCCGCCTACACGCAGGCGGGCGACCGCAACCGGAGCGGCCTGAACGCCCGGATCGACGTCAACCGCAGCCTTGTGGAGTTGCAAACCCAGCAGCAGCGCCTCAACTCCCTGCTGAACGATTTGGCCAAACAGAAAATATCGTTCGCCCGGCTCATAGGTTTGCCGCAATCCCAGCCGCTCTTGCTCACCGATACGCAGCCCTTCAACAGAACAGACACCACATTGGGGTTGAATGAAATGATCAAGCTTGCGTGGGACCAGCGGCCCGATGTGCGCGCCGCCAGCGCTCAGGTTCATGCCGCCGAAGAGGCCCGGCAAGCGGCAACATCGGAATACCTGCCATCACTCTCATTGAACGCGGATTACGGCGTCATCGGTATCAATCCGGCGCAATCGCACGGCACATTCAGTGTCACCGGAACCCTACACGTTCCGATCTTCCGCAGTGGCCGGATCAGCGCCGATGTCGAGCAGGCCACCGCCGTACTTGCCCAGCGCCGCGCTGAACTCGAGGATATTCGTGGCCGCGCTGAACAGGACGTACGCACCGCCCAACTAGATCTTGATACGGCGTCTGAACAGATTCGCCTCGCCGAATCCAACCGCCGTCTCGCGGCGGATACCCTGGAGCAGGCAAGAGACCGCTTCGGCGCCGGTCTCGCCGACACAGTCGAAGTGGTTCAGGCACAGGAGTCGGTCGCTGCCGCCGAACAGGATTACATCAGCGCCATGTATTCATACCAACTCGCCCGCGCAGGACTTGCCCGCGCCGTGGGCGGAGCGGAAAAGAGCATTCGTCCATGACAGCCCGCAGGAGCACGTATGGCAGATAATACCGAAACTCTCGATGACGTTAAAAACACGGGCGCGGACCGCGCGGAGAAACCCGCGCCCCCGACCGGGGAAGAGAACACGTCACAACCGAAGGTCCGTAGATCTCCGCTCACACCCATCATCTTTCTGCTCGTGCTCGCTGCCACGGTTACCGGCGGGGTGCTCTGGTGGATCCATTCCAACACGTATGAGAGCACAGACGACGCCCAGGTGGACGCGCATCTCAGCGCCATCAGTTCCCGCGTCTCAGGCACCGTTACGGCAGTCTACGTGGAAGAGAATCAGTTCGTAAAAGTGGGCCAGCCGATCGCCGATCTGGATCCACGCGATTACCAGAATGCGCTCGATCAGGCACAAAGCCAGATGCTGCAGAATGAAGCCCAGGTCCGCGCCATAAACCCCAATGTGCCGATCACCGAAACGTCGAATCGCGCCACCGTCTCAAGTACGGAAGCGGATCTCGCTAACGCCGAAGCCGCCGTGTCGGCCGCGGAGCGTGACTATGAGGCCGCCGAAGCCGACTTGCGGCAAGCAGAAGCCAACAGCGCCAAGGCTCAGGCCGACATCGCCCGCTATCAGCCTCTGGTCGCCAAAGACGAGGTCCCGCGCGAGCAATACGACCAGGTGGTAGCCACGGCGAAAGCCCAGGCCGCGCTTGTGGATTCGCGGCGGGCATCCGCGGCTGCGGCGCGCAAAACGGTCGATCAGCGAAATGCCAGCCTCGCTCAGACGAAGGTTCGTCTCGCCGAGGCCAAGGATAACGCACCTCTGCAACTTGCCATTCGCAGAGCCGATATCGTGACTCGCCAGGCCAGCGTGAAGACCTCCGAAACGCAGGTCGAACGAGCCCGGCTCGATCTCTCTTACACCAAGATCA
>WNFC01009741.1_pt1 | contig 10643 bp, 11 predicted proteins | sample 5400541 | NCBI WGS metagenome assembly WNFC01 (sample SAMN13153342, study PRJNA577476) | soil metagenome | isolation source: 120 cm saprolite under Douglas fir tree site 2 hole 2 replicate 1 | place: USA:California | collected 2015-04-18
AACGACCTCGACATCATCCCGATCATCAACAAGATCGACCTGCCGAGCGCTCAGCCCGAGGTTGTGCGCGAGGAAATCGAGCGCGTCATCGGACTACCCGGCGAGGACTGCATTCTCGCCTCGGCAAAGCAGGGCATCGGCGTCGACGAGATCCTCGAAGCGATCGTCAGGCGCATTCCGCCGCCCGACGGCGATCCTGAGGCGCCGCTGCGCGCCTTGATTTTCGACTCGCACTACGACGCGTACAAAGGCGTGATCGCGTATTGCCGGTTCATGGACGGCGCCGTCCGCACCGGCGAGCCGATCCTGATGATGTCCGCCGCCGTCAAGGGCGAGGCAATGGAGGTGGGCATCTTCCATCCGACGATGATGTCGATCGATCGTCTGGTGGCTGGTGAGGTTGGCTACATCGCGACGGGCCTGAAGGATGTTGGCGACGTGCGCGTCGGCGACACGATCACCTCGGCCACGCGGCCCGCTGTCGAGCCCTTACCTGGCTATCGGCCGGCCAAATCGATGGTCTTCGCCGGGCTCTACCCGACCAACGGTGAGGAGTACCCGTTGTTGCGCGAGGCGCTCGAGCGCTTGAAGCTCAACGACGCCTCGTTGATCTACGAGCCTGAAAGCTCGATGGCGCTCGGGTTCGGTTTTCGGTGCGGGTTCCTGGGCATGCTGCACATGGAGATCATTCGCGAACGCCTCGAACGGGAGTACAACCTCGAGCTGATCATCACCGCGCCGAGTGTCGAGTACCACGTCTTTATGGCCGACGGCTCGGTGAAAAACGTCGAGAACCCGTCCGAGCTGCCGTCACCAGGCACGTTCGTGCGGGTCGAGGAGCCCTGGGTCGACATGTCGATCATCGCCCCCAGCCGCCACATCGGGCCGATCATGGAGCTCGTCCAGGCCAGGCGGGGCAGCTTCGGCAAGATGGACTATGTGGACGAGCAGCGCGTGCTGCTGACCTACCAGATGCCCCTCGCCGAGCTCATCGTCGACTTCTACGATCAGCTCAAGACGCGCACGCAGGGCTACGCCAGCCTGGATTATCACTACGCCGACTACCGTCCTTCGGAGCTGGTCAAGTTGGACGTGCTGGTCAACGGGCAGCCAGTCGACGCGCTGAGCATGATCATCCATCACGAAAAGGCCTACCACCAGGGTCGAATGCTCATTGAAAAACTGCGCCAGCTCATCCCGCGCCAGATGTTCGACGTGCCGCTTCAGGCCGCGATCGGCGGCAAGATCATCGCCCGCGAAACGATTCGGGCGATGCGCAAAAACGTGCTTGCCAAGTGCTACGGTGGCGACATCACACGCAAGCGCAAGCTGCTGGACAAACAAGCCGAAGGCAAGAAGCGCATGAAGCGGGTCGGTCAGGTCGAGATCCCGCAGGAAGCGTTCATGGCGGTCCTGTCGCTGCGCGACTGATGTCCCCGGCCGACGCCCTCAAAGCTCAGGCACGCGCGCTCGGCTTTCACCTCGTCGGCATCACCAGCGCCGAGCCCTTTCCCGAAGCTGAGCTCGACATAACGCGCTGGCTGGGCGAGGGTCACCAGGGTGAGATGGGCTGGCTCAACGAAGCCCGAGCGCGGTTGGCCACGCGCCCACAGGAGCTACTGCCGGGAGCACGTTCGCTCATCGTCGTGGGCGTTTCGTATCGCACCGTTGAGCCCGCCGATGGCCCGGGCGGTCGGGTCGCGCGTTATGCCTGGGGCGGCGACTACCACGACGCCATGAAGTCGCGCCTGCGGTCGCTTGCCGCGTTTCTGTCCGAAAAGGCGGGGCGCACCGTGAAATCACGCACGTTCGTCGACGATGGGCCGCTGGTCGAGCGCGACGCCGCGATCCGCGCTGGTCTCGGATTCCGCGGCAAGAACACCAATCTGCTGACACCGATCGGGTCCTATGTCTTTCTCGGCGCGCTGTTGACCGACCTCGAGCTTGCATTCGATTCGCCGAGGCCAAAGGACTGCGGCAGTTGTCGGCTGTGCATCGACGCATGTCCAACTGATGCTCTGGATGAGGCCTATCACCTGGCCGCTGAACGCTGCATCGCCTACCTGACGATCGAACACCGTGGGCCAATCGACGCCGACCTGCGTCCGAAGCTGGGTGAGTGGGTCTTCGGCTGCGACATTTGTCAGGAGGTGTGCCCGTACAACGCGTCGACGCGCGGCCGCCCGAGCGGCTGGCCGGAGTTCGAGCCACGGCTCGGCACACGGCTCGACTTGACGGCCATCCTGGAGCTCGACGACGAGGCGTTTCGTCAGACGTTCCGTGGCTCGCCGATCAAGCGCGCCAAGCGCCGCGGCCTGGCCCGTAACGCCGCGCTGGCTCTCGGCAATCGTGCCCGTGCCGATGCGCGGCCCAGCCTGGAACGCGCCGCTACCAGCGATCCAGAGCCAGTGGTCCGCGATGCGGCGACCTGGGCGCTCGAGCGTTTAGACTAGGCGGCCGCCGACGTCCCCATCGACAGGGTTTGCTGGCGCACGTGCTGCAAGTGCGCCGCGATGATGGCGCGTAGCTCGAGGCTGTGCGTGGCTGCCTCGATCAGTCGATGCAGGACGACTGACGTCGGTTCGTCGGCGGGCAATCGGTAGCTCACGTCTTCGGGAGCCCCGGCTGGCAGAATTTCGACTACCCCGTCAGCCGCCAGCTCGTCGACCGCCTTGGTCAATTCGCACGAGCGTCGATGACTGCTGCGCGCCAATTGGTCGGCGCGCATCCATGCACCTTCCTGGCTGGCCAGGACGCGCAACACCTCCCATTTCACCGGGGAGGTCACGTGACATTTGATGAAGGCGAGCAACGCCGGATCGAGCTGCTCTAGGCCCGCAGAGAAGAACATTGTGTGCCTCACAACATCGTGAAGACCATTGGGTAGATGATCGTCGCTGACCACCTCGGTCCCACTGTATCGCACGACGAGTGCCAGGAAAACATGTTTGTCGCTAAGAGCTGTCGAGACGTGGTGGAGTTGCGGTCGCGAGCCTCAGGGATTCGGCGTCGGGGTGCCTTCCAGCTGCGGACCTATGGCGGGCGTCGCGGTCGGCGGCACCGCCGTTGGCGTCGGCGGTTCCTTTGGATCGGTCACCAGCCGTTCGAGATCGGTACTCATCTGATCGGCGACGACGTAGATGTCCGCGGCATCTGCTTTCCTGGCGTAGGTACCCGTCTGGCTGGGTGTTTTGCTACCCAACACGAGCTCATATTTGGTGCCGTCATCGAGTTGGGCTACCGCCGATTCCTTGGGCGGCTCGAGCCCGTACTGTGACAGATCTGTGCCAGGCTTATCGAGCCCGCGCGTCGCCTTGAGCTGGCTCATGCGCACGATCAGGCTGGTGAACGACGATCGGTTGGCCGTATCGCCGGTCCCGGCCACTTTCCAGGTGTTGTCGCTTTGCTTTTCGATGCGCACGACCGTGTCGCCCTGGTGCAGCTCGAAGACATTGACCTTTTGATCGTCGAACTGGAAAACCTGAGGCTGGAGACTGGCCGTCGTGGTGGCCGTGGCATTGGCGTTGGCGGCCGCGGTCGGGCCGATATTGAACTTGTCGAGACCGACCACGAGCGCGCCCAGAAGCAGGGCAACGGCGAGAAATCCAACAGTAACGCGCAGGTTCATTGGTGAGGTTTCTGAAGTAGAAATCTAGCGCCGCGTCCACCACACCGCTGCGCCAGCGGCGAGAATGGCCAGCGGCAGCAGGACGACACTCGACAGTGCGACCAGGTTCTGCTGCCAGCCAATCAGCGTGACGTTGCGGGGCGTGGTGTCGGGCGCGCGAACGTCGATGAGATTGTCCTGCTCGGCGACCCAGTTCGCGCTGTTGAGGAACAGCGTCTCATTGCCGATGACTTGCTGCAGCGAGTTGTTCGAGATCAGGTCGGGCGACGAGATCAAGACAAGCCGCGCGGAGGCAGTCCCGGGCGTCGCGGTCGCCGCGGCGGTCTTCTCGACCGATACCGCCAGCGCTAACGGCCCCTTCGGATCCGAATCCTGTTTTTGGGGTTGCTGCAGGTTCGTATTACCCCAACTCTGGTCAGACGACTGAGCCAGCGGCGTAACCGTAAAGCCACCTTGCGATGCACCTGGGACGGTGATGCTGGTCGCGAGCGGGAAGAACGTCAGCGTCTGCGACAGGTCCTTGGTGATCGCGTGGCTGGCGTAGCTGTTGACCGCGACGATGCGCGGGTCCTGCGGCGCGCTCATGACCGGATCGATGATCACGTTGCCCGCGAAACTCACCTGGTATGGCTGCAGCAGGTCGTTCAGGTCGGCCTTGGAACTCGGGCCGATGATCGCGATCAGCTTGCCACCGCCATCCATATAGGCCTTCAACGCATCTTTTTCCTCGGTCAGAAACGGATTCGTCGGGCCACCGATGACCACCTCCGCGGCATCGTCGGGCACCGTTCGCGCCGTGAGCAGGTTGAGTGTCGCGGTGGTGAAGTTGTCCCGCTCCAACGCCGCCTTGATCGTCCCGTAGTCTGTCGGACCGAATCCGTCGAGCGAGCGTTCGCCGTGGCCGGTCGTGAAGTAGACCTTCTTGACTGGACGTTCGAGCTTGACCAGCGCCGTGCTGACGTCTTTCTCGGTGGTCCCGGTGCTTTCCTGCTTTTTGCCGCTCATCTCGTACACGATGGTCCCGGTGGCGGTGATGCCCGCAGCGCGCGCATCTGCCGCGCGAACATCAGGATCGATGATCTCCGAGGTGAGCTTGCCGCCCGATCGGCTGGAATAGTCGTTCAGGAGTGTCTGGAAATCTTGCCTGCGCGAATCGCTGGCGGTCAGCCAGGCGGTTACCTTCACCGGCTCGGGAAGTGCCTGCGCGACTTTGATGCTCTGATCGGACAGGGTGTACTGCTTGTTCGCCGTGAGATCGAGTTTTGTTTCGTAGCGCGAGCCGAGGACGTTGATCAATCCCAGAATGACCAACGCGGCCGCGGCGATGATCACGGCATTGCCTGAGGCCAGCGCGCCTCGGCCGGTCACTTTCGCCCAGACGTCTTCGGGGTCGAGGGCGACGTAGATGCCCAACAACAACACGCCTACTGCGATCATGGCCCGCGCGGCAATGTCGGGCAGGCCGCCGATGAGCCCGGTGATCACGCCCGCCAACAGCGCGAAAATGCCCAGGCCAATCAGCGGCACGCGCAGAGTGTCGGTCGAGAAGCCACTGCCTCTCTTGGCTTCGGATGAACGCGAGGCCATGGCTTAGCGATACCTCTTGGACTGCAGTGAGAGCGTGCTCAAGACCAGGCCACCACCGATGACGGTGAGATAGAAGACGACATCTTTGCTATCGACAACACCCTGAGCGAATCCCTGGATATGGTTGATGAGGCTCGTGTACCCGACGATCTGTCCAAAAATGCCGCCGGATGCCTGTCCGATGTTGTCGCTCAGCCACAGTGCAAGCAGCAAGATAAAAGAAACAACCGCCGCGACAATCTGATTTTCGGTCAGGCTCGAAGCCCACAGCCCGATGGCCAGGAAGGCGCTGCCTTGCAGCAGGGCGCCCAGGTAGCCGGTCAAGATAGGCCCGCGGTCAGGCGAGCCGAAGATGAACAGGAAGAGGGGAAAGAGCAGCGTCGCCAGCAGCATGCACAGCACGAAAAACGCCGAGCCCAGGAACTTGCCGGTGACGATCTCCCATTCTTGAACCGGATTGGTCATCAGCAGCTCCATCGTGCCCGTGCGCTGTTCCTCGGCCAGCAAGCGCATGCTGATCATCGGGATGACGAACAGGAACAGCACGTGCACGTTCGAGATCAGACCGCGTATCGACGCCTCGTGATTGCTCTGCAGGATGAGCCAGAACAGCAGTCCAGAGCCGAACACGAAGAACGCGCCGACCAGGTAGGCCAGCGGTGACAGGAAGTAGCTGCGCAGCTCGCGGGTTGTAACGGCCCACACGTTGGTCATGCATCCTCCTCCGCGGATGCGTCATTGGTCGTCAGTTGCAGGAAAATCTCTTCGAGGCTGAGGTGCGCAGGGCGCAGCTCCATCAGGCCGAAGCCGCCTTTGACCACGGCACTCGCCAGCGCTTCGCGGATGTCGGCACCGACCGCGCTCGTCACGGTGAAGACACCCAGCCCGCGGGCCACCTGCCCGTCGCCATCGGCCTGCACGCTGAGTACTTGAGGCACGCCCTTGAGGGTCTTGGCGACCTGCTCGCGCGGCCCGCGAACGGTCAACGCGATACTTTCGGAACCCTTGAGGCGGCGGTCGAGGTTCTCCGGAGTGTCCTCGGCCATGACCCGCCCGTTGGCGATGATGACGATCCGCGAGCACGTCGCGGCGACCTCAGGCAGGATGTGCGTGCTCAGGATCACCGTGTGCTCACCGCCGAGCGACTTGATCAGGTTGCGCGTCTCGATGATCTGTTTGGGATCGAGGCCGCTCGTCGGCTCGTCCAGAATCAGCACGGGCGGATCGCCGAGCACTGCCTGAGCGAGCCCGACCCGTTGGCGCAGGCCCTTGGACAGCTTGCCGATCTGATCGCTAGCACGGTGCGCGATGCGCGCCTTCTCCATCGCCCGGTCGACTTCGCGGCGCCGCTCTTTGATGCCTTTGATCTTGCCCATGAAATCGAGATACGAGCGCACGCTCATGTCGTGATAGAGCGGCACGGTCTCGGGTAAGTAGCCGATGTTTGCGCGCGCTTGAAGCGACTGGGTGGCTACGTCAAAGCCGGCCACCTCGGCCCGCCCGCCGGAGGGCGGCAGGTAGCCGGTAAGAATGCGCATCGTGGTCGTCTTTCCAGCGCCATTCGGGCCCAGAAAGCCGAGCACCTCGCCCTTGTTGACATCAAAGGTGATGTCGGCGACGGCGACGCGCGGTCCGTAATTTTTGGTCAGGTGCTCGACGCGAATCACGCGACGTCGCCCCCAGGTTGAGGTGTGATGGAATGCATGCTTGCTCGCAACTCTAGTGTGCGGCGGGGAGTATAGGTTCGGTTTTCGGAACCAAGCAACGAACCGCTAGTAAGAGTAGCGTTTTAAAAGAAACACGGAGGGCTCCGCCCCTGAGATATGTCCGACCCTGAATTGCCCGCTCGGACGCCGCGCTTGGCCGTCTACGCCGGGGTCTTCGACCCACCGACGATGGCCCACCTCGAGATCATAGACAGTGCGCTGCGGATCTTCGATGAGCTCGTCGTCGTGGTGAGTTTCAATCCCAATAAGGCCGGCGCCCTCTTTTCACCCGAGGAGCGCGTGCGAATGATCGACGCCTCGATCGCCGTTGACAAGCGCCACCGCGTGCGGGTGACTGCCTATTCGGGCTTGACCGCGCCCTATGCCGAGAGCCTGGGTGCGTGTGCGTTGGTCCGTGGGATGCGGCCGTACGCCGACGCCGATGCGGAGATTGCGCTGGCCCTGATGAACGAGCGGCTCGCCCCGCGCCTGCCAACCGTCCTGCTGGTCGCTAGCGCCAAAAACGTCTATCTATCCAGCACGTTCGTGCGTGAGACGGCGACGCTCGGCGGCATCATCGTCCCGGGATCAGTTTCGCCGGCGGTCGAAGCCGCCTTGCGCCAGCGCTTTGGCGCACAGCTGGCCGGCGGCGACGGCGCGTCGGGTGCACGGCCCGACAGCTCTGCCGCGCCTGGGGCCAGGCATCAGCCGATAGACTAGGAAGCGTGACGTTGACCCCGCCCGAACCGGGCATTGGCGCGGCTCGGGACGGACGCCATCGGGCGAACGGTCGGTCCGAGCCCGATCCGGCCCACGGCGGACCGTTGCCTCAGGCGACGCTCCCCGAGTTGATCGGTCGACTGATCAACGATGTCTCGGATCTCGCCGACCGACAGATCGAGCTGGCCAAACAGGAAATTGGCGAAGCCATTGACGAGGCGATCAGCGCTGTCAAACGCATCGCGATTGGTGGCGGGATCGCGGCCGCGGCCGCGCTGTTACTCGTGATCTGGGCATGGACCGCGTTCATCTGGTTTTTCAACTGGCTCGGCGGACTGATCGTGTTCCCGACGCCATTCGGTCCCCAGTCGCTCGCCTGGATCGGCTGGCTGCTGGGCGTGCTGGTGCCCGCCGCGGCCGCCTGGATGGCCTGGAAGAGATTCATTCAGCGCGGCATCAGGCAGGCGATGGCGATCTGGCCACCGCTACCGCGTACGCGGGAGACACTCAAGGAGGACCTCGAATGGGTGAAACACCTGCGGACACGGAGCGAGAGATAAAGCACCTGCGCGGCGACATGACCGCCGCGCTGGAAGAAATCGAACGTCGCCTGCGGGGTGGTCTGCGGTCGGTCGCGACGACCGAAGCACGCCTCGCCAGCGGCCGCGCGACCGAAGACGCGCTCGAACGCGCCCGTGCTGCAAACCCGACGTTGCTCGGCGTTGCTGGTGTGGTCGTGGTGGGGGCCGTGGCGTATGGCGTCTTTGCGCTGATCAACGGTCGGCGTCAGCGCAACACGCCTCAGAATCGCTTGAAGCGCGGCGTCAAACAGGTTCGCGGCGAGTTGTCGGACACCGCGGAACGAGTGGCGGAACGACTCGAGCAGTCACGCCGTCAACTCGAGCGCGGGCTGCTGCCGAGCGGGGTGCTGCTCAAACTCGAACCCGAAGACGGCGGCTACGTGCGCGTCAGCGACGCGCGGCTGGAGCCGCCCGCCAACAAAAAAAGGGGCCGGTCGCCTGTGATCAAGAAGTTCATCTGGGCAGCGCTGTTGTCGATATTCATGGCCCTGGGCGCCGTCCTGGCGCGTCGCCTGGCTGACACGGTGTGGCGCGCCACCGTTCACGAAGAGCCACCGACCGCCAAGAGCAAAGTCGACGACGATTAGCGCTCGTGCTGGCCGGCGACGAGATGCGGCGACTGCAAGTCGTCAGGCTGCGTGATCCCCGGGCCGAGCAGACACACGTCCAGCCCAATGGGGTTGACCTGTCGCTGGACGCCGTCTGGGGTTTTCAGGGCGCCGGCGCACTCGGCGCCAGCAATGCTGACCGGACGTTGCCGGCGCAGGCGGAGCTGGCCTTCGCTGCCGACGGTTGGCTCGACTTGGCGCCGGCCACGTATGGCATCCGCTACGTCGAATGGGTCGAGGTGCCGCTCGATTGTGGCGGGTTGTGCTTTCCGCGGTCGAGTCTGCTGCGCATGGGCGTGTACGTGCCCACAGCAGTCTGGGACGCGGGGTATGCCGGGCGGGGCAGTGGCCTGCTGGTGGTCAGCAGTCCCCACGGGCTGCGCGTGCAGCGCGGAGCACGCATTGCCCAGCTGGTGCTGTTTCGCTTGACCGAACCGGCGCGTGCGGCGTACGCCGGCCACTACCAGCACGAAGGCCGCTGAGCACATATTGAGCGCTCAATATACTGAGCGAATCGAGACCAGGGGCGCGCCCGACGCACAGTAGCCACAGGGCGGTTTTGCCGTCTGCGCTTCGTTGATGACCCCCAATGCAGTGAGTCCCGCTGCCACCGCGCAGACAGGCAACCCGACCACGTTCAAGTAGCAGCCCTCCAACCGCTCCACGGGCCGAAACACCTCGTCCTGAATCGCGTAGCCGCCCGCCTTATCGAACGGCTCACCGCGCGCAATGTACTCCTCGACCTCAGCATCGGTGTAGTCGCGCAGCACGACCCGCGTCGACACCACTCCACCCCACCACAAGCCATTCGGCGCGCGCAGCGCGACGCCCGTCAGCACCTCGTGCGGCCGGGCATGCAACCGCGCCAACATGCCGCGCGCCAGGTCCGCATCCGTTGGCTTGCCCAGGACCTGCCCATCGGCCACGACCAGGGTGTCGGCGGCGAGGATCACTTCATCCGCGGCGGTGCGCACCACCTGCGCCTTGGCCGCGGCCGTGTTCAAGGCGCCGACCAACGGATCTTCGAGCAGATATGCGCTCTCGTCAATGTCGGCTGGCGCCGCCCGCCAGGCCAGGCCGAGGAGGCTCATCAATGCCTGGCGGCGCGGCGAGGCCGACGCCAGAACCAGTCGGCTCAGGAGCGTTGCGACAACGCCGCCGCCGCCGCCAATGCCTGGTCGATGCTGGCGTCGTCGATGTGGCGGTGCGTGACCATGCGCACCCCGCTCGGCGCGGCGCCACCCGAGACCCTGACGCCGCGCCCGCGCATCGCCTCGCTAAACGTGGCTGTAGTGTGACCGAGACCAGCGACGTCGAAGCGCACGATATTGCTCTGCACCGTGGCCAGATCGAGTGCGAGGCCGGGTATGCTGGCCAATCCTTCGGCCAGCCGCCGCGCGCGGCGATGGTCCTCGGCCAGGCGATCGACGCCGTCCCGCAGGGCGATCAGGCCCGCCGCGGCCAGGACGCCGGCCTGGCGCATGCCGCCGCCGACCATTTTTCGAAAGCGGCGTGCTTCGCTAATCACTTCGGCCGGTCCGACCAGCACCGAGCCAACGGGCGCCGATAACCCTTTGGACAGGCAGAACGTGACCGTGTCGGCGTGGCGGGCCAGGACGGCAGGTGCCACGCCTAGCGCGATCGCGGCATTGAAAATCCGAGCACCGTCGAGGTGGACCTTGAGCCCGCGCGCGTGTGCCGCCTGCGCCAGGGCATCCATCTCGGCCGGCGTCATAACCGTGCCGCCCGACGCGTTGTGGGTGTTCTCGATCGCCAGCAGCGTGGTGTGGGCGTAGTGCACGTTCTCGGGCCT
>WNFC01032485.1_pt1 | contig 10642 bp, 7 predicted proteins | sample 5400541 | NCBI WGS metagenome assembly WNFC01 (sample SAMN13153342, study PRJNA577476) | soil metagenome | isolation source: 120 cm saprolite under Douglas fir tree site 2 hole 2 replicate 1 | place: USA:California | collected 2015-04-18
ATCCCATCACACGACAGGGGATACTCAAGCATCTTCACATTCTCGAAGATGCGGGATTGGTTGCTGTCCATCAAAAGGGGCGCGAAAAACGCTATACCCTGACCCCTGAACCCCTCAGCGATATTGATGAGTGGATCAAGGAAATCAGCGCCAAATGGGATGAACGTCTGCGGCGGCTCAAGACATTGCTCGAAAACGAGGCGACTGGCGAGTAGGGAGTGTCTGATTTCGACACCACTTTTGCACAAGCGAACACACTGGTTCGCCTGATTGCATGTATGAGCCTACATCAGCACCTTCTTGAATCTCTCTTAGCCAGTCATCCCTGACTTTTTTTCAAATGACCTCTTGGGGTACGCGATAATAAAAGCAGTTGAGATAAACACACGCCGGGCCGCGTATTCAAATAGTAGAGGAACAAAAAACAACATCTTCGCGCAAATCATATAAAAGCAAGGGGGAGAAACTATGCCAGCGCTGCGGGAACGCTACCGGCTCGTGGAAGAGATCGGACATGGAGGCTTTAGCACCGTCTACAAAGCTGAGGACAGCCGCCTGTCCGGACGGCTGGTAGCCATCAAGGAGATCAAGAACCGCTTTGTCCAGGAGTCAGAACGAGAGCAGGCCAATATCGCTTTTGAGCGCGAGGCCTACTTGCTCGCGGGGCTTGTACACCCCAATCTGCCCCGCATCTACGATGCTTTTATAGATAGAGAGCATGATATTCGTTACCTGGTGATGGAATACCTTGCCGGTGAAACGCTGGAGGACTACCTGGCAAGACAGCCCCGCCAGCGTTTAGCTCTGGAAGAGGTTCTTGCAATCGTGCTGCAGCTATGCGAAGTCTTGCAATATTTGCATCTGCATCAGCCCCCCATTATTTTCCGCGATGTCAAGCCAGCCAACATCATGATCGATCAGCGCAATGGGCACGTCTGGCTGATCGACTTTGGCATCGCGCGCCGCTACCGTCCAGGGCAGGCACACGACACGGTAGCACTTGGCTCACCGGGCTATGCAGCTCCTGAGCAATACGGGCGAGAGCAGAGTACCCCCCAGGTAGATATCTACGGGCTAGGAGCCACACTGCATCATTTGCTGAGCGGGTATGATCCCTCGGAATCCCCCATGCGTTTCCGCTCACTGCAAGCGGGTGAAGTGTCCCGTGAACTGGATCTGTTGATCCAGCAGATGGTGGCCCTGGACCCCTCTCATCGACCGAGGAGCATGGGAGAAGTGCAGATGCGGCTCAAGCAGCTTGCTGCCCTTACTCGTAATCAAGGAGGGAAACAGCAGCAGGAGCAACCTCCGTTTGAAGGAAGCGAGTTTTTTCTCCCTGGGCGCACTGCACAAGGACAGATCCAGCTCCACGGGCGGGAAGAGCAGCAAGAACTCAGCTCGCGAGGGAAGAAACGACGCCTGCTAGTAGCCGGGCTGGCAGCCGCCTTGCTGGCAGGAGGAGGAGCATTCTACCTGTTCTCGCGGCATCAAAACAGTGCTCCTGCATTTCACCCGAAAGCCGCTCCTTCTCCCACGCTCAAAGCAATACATCCTATTAGTGACCCATTGACAATCTATACTGGGCATCGGTACGCGGTCACTACGCTTGCCTGGTCGCCAGATAGTCTCCTGGTAGCTTCTGGAGCGGCTGATGCAACAATCCAGGTCTGGGAGGCGCTGACTGGTAAGATGGTATCGACGTATGACCAGGGTGCTGTACAAAAGCTGGTCTGGACGCGCGATGGACGCTACCTCATCTCTGCAAGTGGGCAAGGGCCCATTCTGGTCAGGGATGTCCAGCAGCAGCAGTTGGTTATGACCCATAACATCAACTATGTTCTATCGAATGCCTTAGCGGTCTCTCCAGATGGCCACCTGGTAGCATCTGGCGGCGGGAATCAGTACGGAAATGCGGTAATAGAGATCTGGGAAAGGGCCACGGGGCGCGTCCGTACCACCATCCAGTATCCGCGTGGAGTAGGGGATCTCTCCTGGTCGCCCGATGGTAAGTCACTTGCTTCAACCGCTAAAGAGAAAATTAATGTCTGGGATGTGGCCACGGGAGTCATGCGTACCTCCTTCCCGGCGACCTCTGAGCCTACTAACGGCGGCGCTGCTGTCTGGGCTGTCTCCTGGTCGCCCGATGGCAAATGGATTGCTTCAACCACCAATTTGGGCGAATTAGTAACGTGGAGTGTGGCGGACAAACAACTCAATATGATTGATAGTACTGTACCAAGACTCCCCGCTTCTCTGGCCTGGTCTCCAGATAGCCGCTATCTCGCAGCGGGCATGCTACTGACTGGTGCAACCGCAGCATTACAAATCTGGTCACTGGCAGGCCAGAAACTATACACCTATCCTGCCTATCCGGCACCGACAGGAGAATTTTTGCCGGTAGCCTGGTCCCCCGATGGTAAGTATCTTGTTGTCGGCCTGGAGAATGGCAAGGTCATAGTCTGGCAAGCCCCGCATGCCAGGAGCAGGGTATCAATCCCCAGACCATCCGCTCAGCGCCCGTCCGGCACATCAAGCGTATCGGCATGATGGCTTTTGCCAACATTTCGGGTGTTCGTTTCATCCCCTCCCAGGGAAGCCTGTCCCCCGGTACAAGGGTGATCTTGACGATCAAGATACCAGTCCATGAGTGTTCAGGCACTTTCTTCTTCCGTGGACCGGCCAACACGCATACCATTAGTTGGCAATGTTGAACTGGTCCCTATGAAAATAACCGGGATCGGTACAGTATTACATGAATTGCCCGATTTTCATGCTTCTCTCTGAGGCGGAGCATCATGACGCTTGAAAGGTAGGAATGCAAAATGACGACCAATAACCGTGGGAGAAGCATAGAGGAAAAGAGACGCCGCAGGAGGCTCTTCTGGTTGTGTATTGCCGGTGGGACAGGTGCTCTCACGCTAGTCGCTCCGGCAATTTTCGTTGCCATGGGGGGAACCCTGAGATATCCGGAGGCAAATTATCTGCCGAATTCCCCTCCGCAAGCCTGGTATTATGTACTTGGGATCGGCATCCTGTTGGGAATAGGGCCAATGCTCAGCACAGTCATCTGCTGGCTTTGCATCGTCAATACAGCGAAGCGTGTGACGTGGTATAGAGGTCTCCTTGCTGGCTTGATCGCGAGCGTGCTGGCGTATCCATTGACCGCAATAGTGGTCGTTTTGATCTTGAGTTTTGGCGAGGGGAAGGAGACACTACGGCCTATACTCCCTCAGTTCTTAGTGATGGCATCCATTTTTCAGCTTCTTTTTGCTTCCCTATTTAGGATTCTATACGAGCGTCTTAGGAGTCCTTCTTGGTTCTCTGCTTGGCTGGCTTCAGGGACACGATGAGGCACGATTGACTGCCAGTTCACCATCTGGCAGACCAGTGTAAAGAGTAAAACCACATCCAGGAGAAAACATCCATCCTTCCTGACGTCGGGGCTCCTTTGCAAACCCCGGTTAGTGGCGTTGCTGCCTTTCACGAACGTCCAGTCTGCTCACCGGCACCGGTCGCAGGTATCTCCGCCGGTCGCGGCGCCTCGATGAGTTGCGCGTTCTGCTCTGGTTTGTACCCCAGGCGACCCCTGGTGAAGACGATGAGCAGCACCGCGCAGACCGCGAAGGGGAGAAGATTGCCATTATCCAGCCATGGACTTGTGAGGATCGCGGTTGCCCACCCACTCAGAGCGGGATGTGCAGGGATGAGCAGCGCCAGCAGGCCGCTGGACGCATTAAAGCCCGCGTGGACGAGGAACGCGATGAGCAAACTGCCACGGGCATGATTGAAAATCCACGTATACAAGAACGTTGCACCAATGACGGTCAGGATGAACCCCACGATAAAGGGAAGCGTGAACACTCCTCCAGAGATCGGCCCCTGTATCAGTAAGAGAGGCACGTGCCAGAAGCCATGCAGGATGGCGAGGATGGTTGTCCCGATGAGAGGACCGTATTTCGCTTGTAAGCGTGGCAGCGCAAAGCCGCGCCAGCCCGTTTCTTCCCCTACGGTGTCAAAGAGATTCAGTACCAATAGTGGGAGATACACGCTCAAGAGCAGCGACCAATGGGCGATGAAGGCAGTAGCCAAAGAGAATCCATAGAAGACACTCAGGCCGACTAGCCAGACCAGGAGGCTGCTGAAGAGCGCGGCGAAGTACCATCCCGGGCCGACGCGCCACTGCACGAAGCGACGCAGGAGGAGCCGAACCCCAGCTTTGCCAGAGGTGGCAGCCGTCACCAGGAAGGCTGCGAGCAGCGGACCGGCATATGCACTGAAGAAAACGACCAGGATACCGGCATTGCCAAAGCTGAATGGAAAGAGACCCAGGCCGCCCTTGCCCAGGAGCACCGGAAGATCGACCAGCCAGGTCCCGGCGTAGGCGATGACGAAGTAGGCCACCAATGGATGATCACTAATAAGACGCCGAAGCGGTGAGGAGGTCGCAGGTTGCGAGTTTGTTATAACGGTCGACATGCTGTTTTCCTTTCTTGTCACAGCGACAATTGACGGCTATTGCTTTCTTTCAGGCGAGATCTTCCGCGGAGAATGCCTGTGTTTCAACGATGGCTGTTACAAGGCTTCGTGGCTTTCCGGCTCCGCTCCGGAGCCAGCAACCCGGTTCACTGCCAGCAGCGGCAAGGCCAGGTCGCGCACTTTGATCAACACCCCGTGCAGCGCAGCCTCATCGACGAGGGGACCGTGCAGCACCGTGTTGTCGTCAACGTCGTAGCTGATCCCGAGCCCCTCGAACCACGCCGACCAGCGCTGGTCGAGGTGCCCCTGGACGCGAATTTCATACCAGTTCATGGTGCTTCCTTTTGACGTGTGTCTGACGCTCCTTCAGCGCTACCCACAGTATGCAGCTCAACCAGGCGGGACAGCATGTATCGAAGGATGTGTTGTAGGGTTGATTCTCGCTGATGATGAAGATTAACTATTAAACATGGCTATTAGGTGGTGGGAGTATAGTAGTGGCATCCCTTGCGGGTGCCATGCTACCTCTTGCGGGTGCCATGATCTCTCCTAGAGATGCTGTTGACGTGCCGCTTCACCGTGCCGACGGTGATGACGAGCTCCTGCGCTATGGCCGAATTGGACAGGCCAGCCACCAGGAGCCTCAACACGTCGAGTTCACGTTCAGTGAGCGCTTCGACGAGCGAACTGACGCGCGGGGCGTAGAGATGGGGATCCGCTGCGGTCTGCTCGCCAAAGACTGCAAGTAAGGTAGCAACGTAGTCAGGTAGCATCCCATGTGCCTGGGCTTGACGCAACAACGTCAACATCGGTGCCCCCTCATCCACGAAAATGCGGACGTAGCCCTCCGGTTCGGCGAACATCAGCGCACGTCCCAGGGTGGAAAGAGCCCCCGCTCGGTCGCTCTGCGCGTGTAAGGCGAGCGCGCGCAGCACGAGGTTTTCCAGCACACTGCTCATGCGTGCTTTGACCTCAGCATCTGTGAGGAGACGGTCCAGGAGGTGCAAGGCATCCTGGAGGAAAGATCCCGCCGGGTCAGCTCGCCCCTGGGCGATGCGTACCCGGACCAGCGTCAGGTACTCGCGCTCACGCGGGTAGCTCAAGTCCTCATCAGAGGCGGATAGGCCACTTGTATCCGCCCAGCGGACGGAGGCTTTCAGGTTTCCTTGTGCCAACTCCACCTGGGTCCGCACTGCTGCCATGTGAACCCCGACATCAGAGATAAAGTGACGCTCGCGTGCCAGCTGTGCAAACACATCTAGCGTCGCAATCGCTCCATGATAGTCCCCACTAGCCTGTTGCAGGCGGGCCTGGGTCGCATACCCCTGAGTGACTACATGGGCAGCCACCGTCAGTGTTCCCCTGACCAGTTCCATACCTTGTGCCAGGAAGCGTTCTGCGGCATCCAGGTCGTTCCACTCACGCAGCAGATCGCCCAGGCCGAAGTAGTAGCCTGCGCTGCCGACGAGGACTCGTAGCATCTCTTGCCCTGGTACCACTTGTATCATCTGCTCATAGCTGGCAGCTGCCTGACGCATCCGACCTTGTAGCACCTGCAGCCGAGCGAGCAGGGTAATGCTGGTCAAGAGCGCAAACAAGTCGCCCGTGGTACGCAGGGGTGCCGCTGTTGCCGCGACCAGGTCTTCATTGGCTTGCGTCACATCTCCGCTTATCAGATAGGCGTGGGCTGGACCCGTTGCGGCAGAGGCCCGCATCATCACTTCCGTCTCCGGCACGAGTTCGAGCGTTTGACGCGAACACGCGATACAGCCCGCAAGATCGCCAGAGAAGAGGGCGAGGTTCGCACGAACCGCAGCGACCCAGCCGAGGATGGTGCGCGCAAAATCAGGAGATAGGTCTGCCTGGACACATGCTTCAGCATCATGCAAGCGAGCTGAGGCCTCCTCCAACCGATTGGTGAACATCAGCATGAGCGCAGAGTAAAGACAGAGGCGCGCGCGTGAGCGCACCAGCGCCTCTGGGAGCGCGTTCAGCCAGCCGAGCACCCGGTGAACCTGTCCCCGCAGCGCAACCAATAGGCAATACTGTTCGATCAAGCGGGCAGCGAGTTCGATATCAAAGGTAGCCAATGCATGCTGCACCGCTTCGATGACCAACCCATGTTGCTCGTGCCAGGCGCTGGCACGGCGATGCAGCTCGGGTACCAGGCCAGGTTCTGCCTGCTGCAGGTGGTTGTAGAGCACCTCGGCAAAGAGGTGGTGATAGCGATACCAGCGCCGTTCGTCGTCCAGCGCAATCACAAAGAGATTCGCTCTCTCAAGCGCTTCCAGCAATGCCTGGCTCTCCGCTTGTTTCGTCACTGCCTCACAAAGCGGCCCGCTGAGGCGCTCCAGGATCGAAGTATGCAGCAAAAATGCCTTCACCTCCGCGGGTTGTTGCGCGAGCACCTCTTCCGAGAGATAGTCCAGCACGAGGCGATGGCTGCCGGTGAAAGCGGCGAGATACGCAGCGACATCGCTTCTCCCCCGCAGGGAGAGCGCGGCCAACTGGAGCCCGGCAATCCAGCCTTCCGTGCGGCTCTGCAAGAGCGTAACCTCCTCTTGGGACAGATCGAGTCGCATCACTGCCTGGAGGAAGATGCTGGTCTCCTCCGGGGCAAAGCGCAGATCGGCGGCTCGCACTTCACAGAGCTGCCCGCGTGCTCGCAGTCGGGCCAGTGGCAACGGCGGGTCAGCGCGTGTGGTGAGCAGGAGATGCATCCGAAGCGGCAGGTGCTCCAGGAGAAAGGCCAGACTGCGATGAATGGGCGAGGCTTCAATGACGTGGTAGTCATCCAGCACGAGAGCGAAGTCTCCTCTATCATGGATCACGAGGTCGTTGGTGAGCAGAGCAACGACGGTCTCCGGCGGCGCTGGTTGAGACATCTGGAGCAGGGCGAGCGCGGTGGTACCGATATGGGAGTCGAGTGTCTGCAAGGCGGCAATCACGTAAGAGAGAAAACGTACTGGTTCATTGTCCTCCGGCTCAAGAGAGAGCCAGGCGACAGGCGTGCCGCTCTGGACGAGCCATTGGGCGAGCAGGGTCGTTTTGCCAAAGCCCGCTGGTGCCGAAACAAGGGTCAACGGACCCTGTATTCCTTCCTGGAGCCGTTCAATCAACTCAGGGCGAGAGACGAGCTGCGCACGGGGACGTGGCGCGTGCAGCTTGGTCGCGAGCAGAGGGTTGAGCGGATCACCGTGCGCACGCTGTGCTGCTGAGGCCTCGGGAACAGCAGCATTCGCATCGTTGACAGGCGAGGTCCCGACGAGAGCATCGGCCAGTGCCTGGGCAGCAGCCTGTAAGCGCTCAAGCGTGAGGGCCTCTGACTTGCCCAGATAGTGAGAGGAAAGTTTGCCGTGCTGTTTGCGATAGGCTTTCCAGTACCAGCCGCCGCGCTTATGGCCTGACTGCTCGCGGCGCGCCGTGAAGAGCCCCTCAGCGCTGACAAATGAAAACATGGAGGCGGTTTCCAGCCAGGCAAACCAGGCCGCTGTACCCACGGTCAGCACCTGCTCCTGTCCGTCCTGCTGATAGACCAGGGTCTCATCCCGTACGGTGGGAGCCATCACTGACTCCTCTCTGCTGTCGAACAGCTGCTCATCGATCCGGTTACCGGACATACGAACGGTTACACACTAGTATAGCACAGCTTGAGAGATGTCCCGTAACTGCCCTCCATCAACTACATCGCCCAAAACGGAGGACTTCCTAGGGGCTATCAGGCCGCCCGGCCAACTGGATGAGCGTGATGAGCGCCACCGCGCACAGCTTCTCCTCGCCGTTCCTCATCACAGCAACGTCCGACTGGCAAACTGTCAGCGTCCGCCCTGCTTTGATAACATGGCCGCGCGCGATCAACAACGCGCCATTCCCTGGAGCCAGCAGGTTGAGTTTGAACTCAACAGTCAGAACAGTCGCATCTGCCTCCATCAACGAGTAGGCTGCGTAGCCTGCAGCGTTGTCCGCGATAGTACCGATGGTACCGGCGTGAAAAAAACCGTGTTGCTGGCTTAGTTCTTCCTTGTAGGGCAGGTGGATCTCGCAATAGCCCGGACGCACAGCTATCAGTTGAGCCCCAAGAAAATCCATAAAGCGCTGCCGGGCGAAACTGGTCCTTACTCGATCCTCATAGTGGGGATCAGACGGCTGAAACGACATGAGCCAAGCCTTTCATGAGTGAGCATAAACATCCTGATGATCGGCATTGAGCCTATTGAGCCAGCCATCGCTGAACCACCTCCTCCTCATCGCTCCGTCGCGGGCCGTGTTCAATCGAGTCGAAAGACGCGGCGCGCGTTTCCACCCAAAAACTTCGCCTGGATCTCCTCCGGCAAGTTCATCGCTTCGACCTGGTGGACACACTTCTCCCAGGACAGCTGCGGGAAGTTGGTCCCAAAGAGCACCTTATCTTTCCCGTAGGTTTTGAGATAATGCACCAGTTGCGGGGGATAATAGCGTGGTGCATAGGCAGAGGTGTCGATGAAGACATTCTCGTGTTTCCAGGCCACCCCAATCATTTCGTCCGTCCAGGGATACCCGATGTGACCCGCCACAATCCGCAATTCGGGAAAGGTCAGAGCCACCTCATCGAGATAGGGAATCGGACGGCCCGTTTCGGAAGGCATGAGAGGGCCCGTATGACCTGCCTGGGTGCAGAAAGGAATATCCAGCTCGATACATGTGACATAGAGGGGAAAATAAAACTTGTCGTTGGGGGGACGATTCCACAGCCAGGGCACCACCCGTAATGCCTTGAACCCCAATTCCCTGACGGCGCGTTCCAATTCGTGGACCGCCTCCACGGGCTTTTCCAGATTGACGGCCGCAACTCCAACGAAACGCTCAGGAAACTGGCGCACAAACTCGGCAATCGTATCATTACTGATGACCCATGTGCCAGGCCGGTGCCAGGCGCAGAGCATCACGCGATCCACGCCCGCCTGGTCCATCAGCTCGACAAGTTGTGCCGCGCTCAGGTCCTGGCCGAGCATATGTGCCGATCCCGATTTTTCAAAGACCCGCACGACCTCCGGGAGCAAGCTGCCTTTTAAGACTGGCTGCGCCCATGCATCGATGATCTGCCTGCTGGAAGCGTTTGCCATGTTTCTGCCTCCCTTCAGAAAAAACAAGAGTCAAATAGGTTTAACAAACTAATCCGGACATCTGTAGGGGCCGATTATGCGAATTAACAAACTAATCCGGCATACGGATAGGCGTTGTAGGTCCCCGATTTATCGAGGGACCGACATTTATGGCGCTTGGGGGTGGGGCAAAACCCACATGAATTTCTTAATCTCCATTATCGCGCCCAGCGCCGATTATGAACTTTCACAACCAACATCGGTTCAGTGTTGTCACCCTGAGCGAAGCGAAGGGTCTCTCTCGATGGGCAGAGAGATGCTTCCCCTTCGCGGAGTTTACCCTTGAGCGAAGCGAAGGGCTCAGGGCTTCGGCTCACTCGCTCAGCATGACAGGACCGACCCTGAATATTAAAATTCAATATCGGCCCTCGGTGGCTGTTCCGCAATCCAGTGTAAAAAGGTAAAGTTCATCATCGCTATCATTCACCAGTATAGAAGAAAGGGGACACAAACGTAACGTTGCTGGCTAACAAGCGATGAGAAGGCTAGCAGTATTCCACCCCTGCGACAGAATTGCGACAAATGCATGATAAGCCTGTGACATATCTCAGCTACACTACAGCATAGACACACACGCATCTCATTGAAAGGAGCGAGAGAACACCACCGATGAATCAGCTTCCTGTACTCATTGGAGCCCTGCGCTACGAGTTTCACATGCAATTCCATCGACGAGCGGTCTGGATCACCATGATCGTGCTGGGACTCCTGCTCGCATTCTTGCTGACCCGTCATAACGGCCTGAATGACGTTTTAACATTCTTAAATTCACCTTCCCTGCCCGCTGCTGTCGCCTACTGGGCCGACATGGTGAATTTCGCCATCCTGCCCATCGGCATCGGCGTCCTGCTGGCCGACCGTTTGCCGCGCGACCAGCACACAAAGGTGTACGAATTGTTTACCTCCATGCCGGGCGCCCTGAGCGCGCGCCTGCTCGGAAAATACCTGGGCAGCACTGTGGCGGCGCTGCTGCCCATGATCGCCTTCTACTTGATTGGCATTGGCTACATCCTTGTTCACACGCA
>WNFC01009743.1_pt1 | contig 10641 bp, 11 predicted proteins | sample 5400541 | NCBI WGS metagenome assembly WNFC01 (sample SAMN13153342, study PRJNA577476) | soil metagenome | isolation source: 120 cm saprolite under Douglas fir tree site 2 hole 2 replicate 1 | place: USA:California | collected 2015-04-18
TTGCCAGCCTGTTCAACGCGTTCGGCGATCTGTCCGGCTATCCGCTGGACGGGCCGGTGCCGGAGCCGGTCAACGCGCGCGTGCGCAGCATCGCCTACAACATGTGGAATCTCGCCCAGCGCGAGAACCTGACCATCCGCCAGCTCTATCAGAAGAAGTCGGCCGGCAGCGGCGGCCTGTTGCTGAAAGGCACGGCCGAGGACGTCGCCGACGTCATGGCGGAGTGGATGGTCGAGGAGGCCGCCGACGGCTTCAACCTCACGCCGACCCATCTGCCGCACGGGGCCGAGGATTTCGTCGAACTGGTCGTGCCCGAACTGCGCCGGCGTGGCCTGTTCCGCAGCGAATACGAAAGCACCACCTTGCGGGGCAATCTCGGGCTGCCGGACCACGTCAACCGCTACACCGCGGAACGCCCGCGCGCGGCACTCGCCGGCGATTAGCAGCGGATCGGTTAGCCCAGCCCGGTCAACATCTCCCGCGACAGCGGCCCGAGTCGCGGCAGGATGTCGTTCTCCGCTGCAAAGTCACGGCCATAGAGCGCTGACATGAGTCGCACGCCGCTCTCATGCAGCGGCACCGGCACACCTGCGAGTGCCGCGAGCCGGATCGTCGGCACCAGGCCGAACGGCACGTCTTCAGTGACATAGCGGCTATCGAGCGTGGTCGGGCCGTTCACGTCTCTGGGACGTTGCGCCAGCGTATGCGCCATCTCGGCAAGCGAGCCCATCGGCACGTCGAACGAAAGATGGAAATGTTCGTGGATGGTGCGAACCTCGAGGCCGAACGCGGCGGCGATCGCCAGGCGCTCGGCGTCGAGCGCCTCGATCAGCCTGCCGACCGCGGGGGTGATGTGGCGGTTCTGCGCCCAGGCCTCGCCCAGTTCCATGCGGGTGAGGTTGCACAGCGCAATCGCCAGATGGTTCTGCGCATTGAGATTGCTGAGCGCGATCGCCGGCAATCCATCACGCAACACGAAGCGGTCGCCGAACAGCGCGCGACAGACCTCCATGCCCCTGCTGGCCGCGGATTCCGGCAGCACCGCGACGTCGAGGCGGGCGCGAACGGAGCTGACATTCACCGCGTCGGGTCCGGTCTGCCGTCCGGTGGTGACGGTCGTGCCGAGGGCCGCGATCGGCGTGGTCACGCCCCGCTTGCGCAGCAGTCCCGCCAGATACAGCGCCGCCAGCGACATATGGGAGCTGAACACCACCACCTGCTCGCTGCGCAGAAACGGCGCCGCGGCGTCGAGCACATGACGATGTCCGTAGCCCGGCACCGCCACCACCACGGCTTCCGCACCCGACAGCGCGTCCGCACAGCTTGCGGCGATGCGCGGATGAAAGCGGCCCACGACGACGCCGGTCGCCACCAGCGGTGCACCCGCGGCGAGTGTCGCGGTGCGCTGACCGGAGGGCGACCACAGGGTGACGTCGTGCCGATTGCGGCACAGCAGGGCGGCGTTCCCATAGGCGATCGCGCCAGCTCCAAGGATGGCAACCTGCACCGGACAATCCTCCAACTCTCGTTACTGCGATATCGGGACAGTCGCTCATTTTCCGCGAAAGGATACCGCGATGTCATCGCTCTTCATTCAACCAACCCATTCGCGGAGCTGATCGCCGTGTCTCAAGACGCCTCCGCCGGAGTGCTTCGGTCGCGGCGGTCGAGCGCGATGGCTATGGGCCAGAACAGGTCAGGCGCGAGAGGGAGTGCTCTGCGTTCACCTAACTCTTCACATGATCGCAACCAACCAACGGCAGGCCATAAAGTCCGGTACGGGCGTCGGCACCTAGTTTAGCGCGCCAGTCGGCCGCCAAGACAAGAGACGCAGGTACCTAGGCTCGCTTCATCCAGCGCCTAGCTCGTCACCCAGCGGCCGTGAGCCCTGCGGTCGCCGGCGGGCGAGGGATCAATTCTAGTCCCAGCGGTTGGCGTTCTTAGGGAAACCGGGGCGTTGTATCCGTACGACGCAGAAGCGCTGGCCTGTGGGCGCCTGCATTACCACCCAGCGCTCAAGACGGCGCACGACCTTGGCGCCCAGCTTCTCCAGCCGTGCCACTTCGGCGGGGATGTCGTCGGTCTCGATGTCTAGATGGACGCGACTCTCGTGCTCCACGCTCTGGATCTGCACGAGGGGCTCGTCGGGTGGAGTCTCCAGCATGCGGTATTTGCCGCGGCTGCCCGAATGCTTGAGGTCGACCGGGCGACCTAGCGCCTCAGCCCAGTAGCGGGCGGCCTCGTCCACATCGGAGACATTGCAATCGATTAGCACGGCACAGAAGCGGGAATGGTGCATATCGAGAGCCTCTCATGTAGGAAATGTGCGCCACGGCCGCAAAGATCTCCCGTGCAATTCTTTGGGAGTCGGAGTCATAGAAAGCTATCCACCCACTAGTCGGACTGATCAGGGCGCGCTGCGCCGAGCGGAAACCGCGGATCACGGTTCCGGCGTTTTACGAGTCCTCGCTCGAACTTCGAGATTAGAGCCGCCAGGGCTTCTGGTTGCTCATTCGTGGTCAAGTGACCGCCGGGCAATCGTTCGATTTTGAGGCCGAGCTGGCCCAGCCGTTCTTGGGCGAGATCGACCTGCCGACGCTCAAAGGGATCTTCATAACTTCCGCCCACCAGGAACGGGAACAGATCACGATAAGACTTGAAGAGGCGGCCGAAGTCGATCCGGTCGCCTTGCGCTTTGTGATCGGCGACGAAGCCCGCTCCTGCGGCGAGGTAGAACAGGCCATCGTGGCGGCCCATGGCGCTATGAAGCTCGCGGAGCTCGGTGTCCGTTACGTGATAGCCTTTGGACCACATCTTCCTTACTCCTGGCATCCTCTTGAACAGCGCGAAGGGGCGGCCCAGGCGCCGGCGGGCCCGCTTGGGGAGGCGGCGCAACATCGGCGTGGTGTACCACGGGTGGGAGTGCCCGTCCGTGAAGAGCCCGCCATTGAAGATGAAAACGCCGCGTATGTCGGGCCCGCCCATGGGTTCGCCCCGCTCAGCACGCTCAAGCCGGCGTCGCAAGTGCTCCAAGACGACAAGCGAGGAAAAATCGAACGCGACGAGCGTCGTCGACTGGACGGAGAGATCCCGCCAGATCGCTTCGACGAGATCGGTGCGCTCGGCCGTCGAATAGGCATAGTCCTTCGGCTTGTCGCTATCGCCCATGCCGACATACTCGACGAAGAGTTTCGGCATCTCGGCTGCGTTCGGTAAATGCGGCCGAACCTTTGCCCACCCGAAGGAGCCATCGGGAAATCCCGGCAGGAAGGAGACGGCATGCGCGAGATCTCCCTCCCGCCTCAAGAAAATATTGAGGGGCGCGTTTTGCGCGGCAACGATGGCGCGAGCTTGGGGGTCGTAGCCGACGCGCTCACCACCTGCGAACCAACCTTGGGCAGACGAGGTGGGTGCCGCACAGACGGCAGTGTCGGTAACTGCGCTAACGAGATCGGGCATATCAGGTCTCCTGTCTTGGGTGATCTGCCGAATCGTACTACGCCGCTGCTTGCCGACCCGGTGAACGCACCAGCAAATAGAATGCGACGACGTGCGTGATCATCAGCAGGGGTACGTAGATGATCGGGATCGCGTATGCGGCGCCGAGTTCCCCCGCGACTGCAGGAAGTCCGGCCTGGCTGGCGTGGTAGTAGTCGACGATGATGTCGGCGGCCCCCACGAGATTGAAGGCAACGACGAACAGCCAAAAGAGCGGGCGCACCCTGACCGTGAGAAGCGCCAGGATGGCGAGCAGGCCAGTTGCGAAGTCGCCGTAGGCGGCGAACGGAGCAAAGCCAGCCGGCAGATTGGGGCCGACGACACCGGGAAGGATGAAGACGAGCCCGAAGAAGCGGAAGCTGTGCAGGGTAGCGATGGCGCGCTGCGCGCTAACCCGATCCATCGACTTGAGCCAAGGCCAGATGTATGTGCCGAAGCAGAGCAGCCACGCGAGATATCCCAAAGCGAGCTGTATTCGGAAGAGGGTTTCCGGCGACATTTTATGTTCCTAATTAGGGCGATTATCCCGGACTTGACTATCGCCCGTCACGCTGGCATTTCTTGCTCCGACAGGCCGGCTTAGCGAGGTGCGGGTTGGCGCTCGCAATCCTCGTCCATTGCGTTGTAGGCGCTGTGGTTGGTGAAGCGGAGGCCAGGGAGTCCGTGTTCCTGGCCTCTAATACGAAAACAAAACTCTGTTCGGCGGCGGGGCGTCTTTGGCGCGAACACGTCGTCATACTCAATCCAGCCCCAAATATAGAATGGATGCCCATCCTCCAAAGCGGGAATGAGGAAGGCGGTTTCGGAGCTAATGCCTACGGTGGATTCAAGTCCGCGGTTGGGGCCTATGACCGCAACGCTTTGCACCCGTGGATCCCGCTCTCCATCGATCAAATAGAATTTGGGTCCGTGTTTCTCTCCTGCCTCACTTCGATTGATGCACATGGCGACGTTGCGTGCGGGAGTGAAGGCTTTGTTTCTCCAACGAACATGGCACAGATAACCGGTCTTACCATCGGATTGTCTGATAGCTTCAATTTTCAGCCTCCCAGTAGCGACGTAGGCTCGCAACTGCCGTTCGGCGGTATCGCCAGCCAATTCCAATTGTTTGGTGCCAGTCTTCTCCGCGTCAGTGGCGAGCCTAGAGGTGGTCCAGTAGAGAGCGTAAGTCACGATAGCCAAGGCAGCGGTGATGAAGCACAAAATGACCGCCGCAGCAGCCTCCGGAGTGGACGTCAGCCACCCCCAAACGGTTTCTGGCTGGTATATGTCGCTGCTGCTGTGCTTGGCGGCATGTTCGGCGGCGCGCTCATATGGGTGCATGCCTGCATAACCGCCAAAAAACGCGATGCCGACTAATGCAAAAACGAACGCCGCTTGCAGCAGTCGATATTGATGACGCTGTCTTAGCATCCTCGGATCGCTTCCGCAAAGATGTTGTCGTTCTCGCGGTTGTTATAGCGGAACTGGAACTCAGCAACGTAGAGCGGCAGGTACTTCTTGCTCACCTTGTGGAACGTGCCGACCATGCCGCGCTTCACCAGAGACCAGAAGCCTTCAATCGTCTGAGTGTGCACCGCGCCGACAACGTACTGATCAATCGAGTGATCAACGGACTTGTGCGGATAGTCGGCATTGAGCTTGTTGTAGCCGACCCACTGGTCAGTACAGAGCAAGCTAACTTTGGTCGAAACCGCTTCGCGCACGAATTCAGTGAGCGTAGAAGCGCGAACATTCTGGACGACGCGGGCGACCACGTTGCCCTTGCGGCTGACTGCGCCGACCACAGCGGCCTTACCGGAACCGATGCCGCCAGTCCCGCCGCCACCGCCGCGCTTGTCCCAATGGCGGTTCTTTGCCTTGCCGCCGACAAAAGTCTCATCGACTTCGACGATGCCCATGAGCTTGCCAAACTTTTCATCGGCCAGCGCGGTCCGGATACGGTGGCACATATACCAAGCTGTCTTGTAGGAACCGAAACCCATGGTCCGCATGATTTGGAGGGCGCTTATGCCCTTCTTGCTGGTCAGCATCATGTGGATGACCCGGAACCAATCGCGCAGCGGCTTGTTCGTGTTCTCGAAAATGGTCCCGCTGATATGGGAGAAGCGGTAGTTGGTGGCGGCAGGCGAGCACTCGTTGCACAGCCAATTCCAGCGCATCGTGCCGTGCTCTTTGACAGCTACGTTACCGCAGCGCGGACAGAAAACTCCCGTGGGCCAGCGATGCTCAACGAGATAGGCGGCGCAGGCATCCTCATCGGGGAAAGCGGCTTCCCACTGAGGAATGGTCATCTGATGGATACGCTTCTTGGTGGGTTTCTTGGCCATGTCGCCCTCGCCGATTGTGAGGGGAGAATAGACCAATGAACCCTCTTAGTCAAGTCCGGGATAATCGCCCTAATTAGGTGTTGATTGGCGCGGCCTCGAACACCGCCGTCAGGATGCCGAGCCGGCCTTCCATGAGATTTCGTCCCAAGTTTGCGGAAGGCTGCGCGAAATCCGGCCCCATCACCACGCCGAGATTCGGCGAAGGCGGCGGCCCCGACACCCGCAGTTGCGCGATCCAGGCGTTGCGCGGCATCGCTTTCGCCAGAACGGCGGCGGAACTTGGGATGATTCCGTCGGCGATCAACCAAGCGACACGTGGGCTTAGGGCGCGCATCGGTGCAATGCTTTTGCTTCCTGGAAACGTCCCACCATCTACTGCCGATTTTTTTACGCATTCAAAAGATGTTAAAGAACATCTTTTGGAATGTAGAGTTGGCAGGTCAGCCGGGACGGGAGGAAGAGGCAATGCCTTACAGGCCGGAACACAAGGACGCTACAACGCAGAGAATCCTCGAAAGCGCCAGGCAAGTGTTCAACATGAAAGGATTTTCCGAGGCAACGATCGCTGAGATAATGTCCGGGGCCGGCCTGTCGCACGGGGGCTTCTACCGGCACTTCAGCAGCAAGAGCGAGCTGTATGGCGAAGCGATCAGGCAATTTCTTTGCCAGGAAAAGCCGGAGCGTTGGCAAGCCAAGCAGGCCGAGTGCGCCGACGCCAAGATAAAGACCACGGCGCGACGAGTGATCGATGCATATTTTTCGCGCGATCACTTCGACGAGCACGAGACATGCTGTCCATTGATAGGCTTGCCGTCGGCAGCCAGCCGAGGTCGGGGCCAGATAAAAAAGGCTTATCAGGAGGTTGTCGAAAAACTGCTCGAGATCTTTGAAGCCGAGCTTGATCCTCCGGGCAAACGTGAACGAGCCCTTGTGCTTACCGCTTTGTGCGTCGGCGGAATGGTCCCGGCCCGTGGCGTAGATGCGTCGAGCTTTGCGGATCAAATTCGCGCGGCCTCCCACCAGCATGCGCTCAAGACGACCGGTTGGATTGAGGCCGGCCGAACGGCGAAACGGTCATGATTGCCGCCATAGGGGTTGGCGCGCCTGGCTCATCGAGGCGCACGAAATCGCGGCGGCGAGCTCGATCCCACAACCGTCCAGGATAAACGTACGACGAACAGCTTGGGGATCGGGCCCTTCGCGAGTCCTCCCTGCGGCGCTTCTTCACACTCGTTTCAAAGACAAGCCAACCTGCCTAAAGGATTCACGGCGGCAAGCAACAACAGCCTTCGTCGTGTGCCTATCACGTCCGAAAATCGCCAGACCCGCCGGAAGGCCAGAACCATTCTGGAACCATGCATCTAATCGGCGGCCCAGTGCTCCTGGCATCCAACGCATCGGCCGCGGGTACGCTGTGACGGCTTACCTTGTCCTCTTGTCGGACCGCCGTTTTCTCGCCTTCTGGGGCGGCTTCACCATCTCGGCCACCGGCGACACCATGACCCGCGTGGCGCTGGTCTGGTACGTGCTTGACAAGACCGGTTCGAGCGAGGCGCTGGGCTTGCTCGCCTTTTGCTCGACCGCGCCGGTTATAGTCGGGGGGCTTGTCGCGGGCTGGGCGCTCGACCGGTTCGACCGGCGCACCCTGCTGATCGTCGATTCGGTCTTCCGCGGCCTCGTAGTCGCGAGCGTGCCCCTGGCGGAGACGCTCGGCCAGCTGACGATGCCTCACATCTACGCTGTGGCGCTGGTCCATGGCTTCCTAATGATGATCCCGCTCGCTGGCGTGCCCTCGATCCTGCCGTCGATCGTGCCGGCCGAACGCCTGGGCACGGCGAATGCGCTCGAGATCCTGAGCTACACCATGAGCGGCATAATCGGGGCGCCACTTGCCGGGGTCCTGGTCGCCCATATCGGCGCACCGGGGGTGCTCTGGGCCGACGCGGGAAGCTACCTCGCCTTCGCTTTTCTGCTGACGGCGGTCCGCCTTGGCCCGCGCGTTGCGCCAACACCAGGTCCGGTCACTCCGATAGGCGGCTACGGCGCCACTCTGAAGCTGGTCCTCGCTCAGCCGATCCTCCTGGTGACGACGCTCATGTATATGGTGTTCAACCTCGGTGGTGGTGCCCTGCTGGTCTGGCTGCCGCTCTGGGCTGCATCGATGCCAGAGGGCGGTGCCGAGCTCTATGGCCGGCTGCTTGGCATCATGGCGCTTGGCCAACTCATGAGCGCGATCGCGGCAGGGTTCCTGCCGGCGATGGCGCCGCAGGGCCGGCTGATCTGCCTGGCGCTCGTGGCCGCTGGTATCGCTGAGGTGCCGTTCGCCATGTCTGCTTCGCTGGCCCTCCTGTTCGCCTGCATGGCTCTTTATGGCGCGGCGTACGCGCCACTCACCATCCTCGCCCAAACGCTGCGCATGCGACTGATCCCGCCGGAATTGCGCGGCCGATGCTTCGCGCTCCTGCGCATGTTGATGCAGTCCGGCAACCCGCTAGGCGGCCTAGTAGCTGGGGTGTTGGTGCCATTGGCCGGGCTGCCTGCGACCATCCTTGCCACCGCGTTTCTGGCCATCGGGCCGGCGGTGGCGGGTGCGCTGGTCGCGCCACTCTGGCGGGCGCGGGCGTCGGCTCTGTAGAAACTCGCCACCAGGCCCGTCCATGAAAGTCTGGAGGATCCGGTGCCTGTGCGCGCCTTCGGCGAGCAGTTCATGCCGGGCCGATCAATCCGGTCCCCTCAGGCGACCGGGAGCCCGTGGTTGCCGTACGGTGCCCCCGACGTCGGGCAGGATGAGCGGAAGTCCAAACGCCTTAAACAGGCGTGGGCCTTCAGATATCACAAATCTATTTGCTCACTGTCGCAAGCGCCTCTGATCAGGCAGCGACCTGGAAAAGCAATTTGAGATGGTTGCGAGTCTCTGCAACCATCTCAAACTCAAGGGAAACCGAGCTAGGCGGCCGGGCGATGGTATCGCTCAGTCGGCGAGAAAGGCGGGAGCTCGTCTGACGGTGACGAGCCCCCGCGCGCAGTCCGATACCGCCTGCGACGATTTGCGCAACTATTGGAATCGAAGCACGTCAAAGTCATCGTCTGTTGGTATGCGTGTTGGTATCTGGACGTGGCCGAGAAGTTGAAAACCAAGCAAAATCGGCCATCGGATCGACGGTTCGATTCCGCCCCTGGCACTCTCGCCGCCGACAACTTGAAAACGCATGCTGGCTTGCATTTTAGCCTTGTCGACTTTTTTAGTCGGCGGCGCGAAAGGCACTCGCGTCGCTCGGGATGACACCGGACGTGTATCAGGCATTTGTGATTCCCAGTGCTAGCTAAGGGCGCTTGCGGGCGACGACGTGGAAGATGTGCCAGTGCTTGGGGTTGCCGCGCGGCGTGACGCTGTCGGCTTCCTCTTCCTCGAACATCTCGAGATCGAGACCGTCGAGCAGGGCGAGAGCTTCGTCGTGGCTGACGAAAGTGATGCCGGGCCGTCCGACCCAACTGTCGCGCACGCCGTACCATTGACCGCTGAAGCGGCCACCGGCCGGCAGCGCCTTGCGTACGCGTTGCCACAGCCGCTGGAAGGCTTCGGACTCGCAGAGGGGCATGGCGAAGCTTGAATTCACCAGGCTGAGGCCGATTGGCAGAGGCACTTCCTCCAGGCGCGCCACGATTGGCGTGAGGTCGCCGCCCGGCGGCAGCGGGCGGGCCTGGAGTTGGCGCAGCGCCTCCGGCTCCGCGTCGACGGCGAACACCTTCCAGCCGCGGCGCAACATCTCGATCGCGTCGCGACCGTCGCCGCAGCCGAGATCGATGGCGCGAGCGCCGGGCGCAGGCGGACCGAAGCGGTCGAGGGCGGCGAGCAGCGTGCGCCGCGGCGGCCGGTCGCGCAGTTTCTCGTAATAGCTCGCCCAGTCGGCCGATTTGTCTTCCGTCATGCGCTCGCTTGCGGCGGCTCGCGTTTGTCGCCTGCCGCCCCGTGTGATCGTATCCCTCCCCAACAATAATAAGGTCTTGCACCGGGAGGAACCGATGAAGGGGTTGGCACGCCTTGCCGTGGTCGCAGCACTTGCCTTTGCGCCGGCGACCGCGCGCGCCGACATGAAGGCTCTCGAAGAAGCCGCCAAGAAGGAGGGCGAGCTGACCTGCGCGAGGAGATGCGGTTCGAGATCCGCCGCCTGCACGACAAGTTCAAGATTACGACGATGCACGTCACGCATGACCAGTCGGAGGCCATGGTGACCTCCGACCGCATAGTGGTGATGAACAAGGGGCGGATCGAGCAGATCGATGCGCCGCACGTGCTCTATGGCCGGCCGAAGAGCCGGTTTCTCGGCCGCTGCGTCGGTGCTCGAGGGAGCGGCCGCGGCGGTCGAGTTGCTCTATTCGCTGCGCCCGCAGGCGATCGGGCTTGCCACCCAAAAGCCCAATGGCGGCGCGCTGGCGGTCGAGCCGAGATCGCAGGGCGGTCCTATCTCGGTGAATACTGGGATTATCAGGCCCGGCCGCTGGGTGCCGCCAGGCCGCTGCGCGTTTCCACCGGCTCGAATACGGTTTTCGAAATCGGCAGTCGCGTCTGGCTGGAGATCGATCCCGCCGCCATGGTACGGGTAGCGTAGAGTGTCGAACCAACGATAACCTCATGCTGAGGAGCGAGCGCAGCGACCGTCTCGAAGCATGGCCCACAGATTCGGTCTGTAGACTCGGTCTGTTGCCCACCCTTCGAGTCGGCCCTGCGGGCCTCCTCGGGATGAGGCTATTTTTAACCCAGAGTGAGATCATGACCGCAGGACCGCTTGCCCGCTTTACCGTGCTCGATCTG
>WNFC01017003.1_pt1 | contig 10641 bp, 9 predicted proteins | sample 5400541 | NCBI WGS metagenome assembly WNFC01 (sample SAMN13153342, study PRJNA577476) | soil metagenome | isolation source: 120 cm saprolite under Douglas fir tree site 2 hole 2 replicate 1 | place: USA:California | collected 2015-04-18
CACGTGCCTACCACGGACCCCCGCACGCGATGAGCCAGCCAGCCATGGCCAGACCGTGCCAGCGCTCCGGGCCGACCACGCCACAAGCAGCAACCACGAACAACCACCAGAGCCCGGCTCGCTCAGGCACACACTCCCGTCGATATGCGCGCCAGTCCGGTCGTTCGGCATGGCCGCCCGTACCACCCCGAACAGCTATTCTGTTGCGTTTGTCCGCCAGGGTTTGCTAATGCTCCCACCGTCCACGCTGCCCTATGCGTTCGCCCCGATCCCACTGATCCGGCGCTCGATCGTGCGATGAGCGTGCGCCTGGTATCAATTTCGGGCAGAGCCTTTGCTGAACAGTCCGGTTTCGCGGTGGGCGGGCGTGGAGGACGATCGCCCACTTCGCTGGCGTTGTGGGCTCGCTGGGTGACGATGGTGACCAGTACGCCGCTGGTGCAGGCCGGGAAGTGGACGAGCGGGGGGAACCGGTCGGCTGGGCCGGGGCTGCCGTGGGCCAACTGGGTAACTGGTCGTGCGGCCGGCCATGCTCAACACGAGATTCCCGCCGCGGCGCCCGTCGACGGCGTCCTCCAGCAGGCCAAGCGCCGGCCGGTCGCGGGTTTCCCGCGTTCCCCGGGGATGTGGGAAAATGCAGCGAGTTCGCTGCGCCGGCCACGTAGAGAATCCCTGCGATGATGGCCAGGACGCCGATGATCGCCAGGATGACGGCCAGCGCCCGCCTGCCGGGAGAACCGGGCATGGGTGCAGAATGCACTTGATTCACCTGCTCCTTTGCGAGATGCCGCGGGGCGCCTTCGGCGGTGGGCCCGCAAATAGCAGACGGCGGCCGGCGCGCTTGGGGTGCCGCGCGGTGGCTAGCCCCGGCGGAGGCAGGCCGGCCGCGCCGCGGCCACCAAAGGGGTAAGCAGCGGCGACTGGCGACGCTGACCACCGGCGCGCCAGCTGCCGCCAGCTGCACAGCCCTGGTTCCCGGCGGGGGCTCGCCTGCCGGTGGCAACCCGGCCGCGACGGCACCCTCGGCGTCGGTGCCAGGCCCGCGACCGCCCGGATCCGGTCACCCGCGATCGTGCCAGCCGGCATCGCCACCTCCCCATGCCCGATCCGCGCCTGCTGTGGGCATAGCTCTACCAGGACCGTTGCCCTGCATCCGAACTTACCCAGTCGGCCGGCGGGCAGGCGGCTTGACCGAGTGCAGGCACGTGGTTGCCCGGCTCCTGGGAGGCCCTGTTCAAGGGCTCCGGATCCGATCTGCGCGATCAGCGCTGACCCGCTGGAGGGCTGCTTGGGAAGGCCGGCGCACCGCCGCAGACCACCAGCCCGTGCGGTCTCAGGACCCGGCAGCCGTGCCGGCCGCCAGAAGGGCCGCCTGTAGTGCGATCACCGCCGCATCTGCAGCCACCCGCGCGGTGAGCGCGCTGGTGTGAGCCCGGTCGAGCTCACCGAGCGCGACGCAGTCAAACGCCACCCGCGCGTCGTGCGCCGCCGCCTCAAGCTCCCGCGCCGCCTCCTCCAGGACTGCACTGGTCCCGGTCTCTGCCTTGGTCATCGCGAGCCTCCTTGCTGGTCCCATTCCCGGAACCCTCAGGAGGCTGGCGGCAGGACCTAGCCCATCGCAAAGCCTCTCAGCGTGCCAAAGGTGACCGCCGGCACCGCCGTTTGCCGCCATGTTGCGGCCATCCTGGTCCTCCCTATTCGTCGGCCAGCCTGGCAGAAGGCCGCCTCATGCCAGGTGTGCTTCGCAGCGGGTGTGACATGCTTCTGCCTGGGCACCCAGAGCCTGGCGAAGAACAGCAGCGGATCGAAGCACACGGCGCCCAGGACACCGGCTACCTGCGGAGTCGCGATCGCCAGTGCCCGCGTCGCCTACCAGCGCCACCTGGCCAAGTTCACCAGCCCCGAGTGGGAACGCCTCCGGAAACTCGGCGCCAGGCCGCAACGGCCGCTGTGCGTCCGCTGCCATGAGAAAGACCCCGTGCACCAGTGCGCTACTCACGCGTACGATGGAACACATGCCGGACGAATCCACGACGCTGACTCCCCGTCGGCAGTGGATCAAGCTGGCCATCGCGCGGGTCGATTTGTCCGGAGCCCGGCTGCGAGATGCCGCGCGGAACGCCTTGTCGCCGGCTGGACGGCGGTGAAGAGAACCTAACCCGCAACTCCAACGCGCACGTCGCTCGGCGTAGGCTCGCGGGGATGCCTGCGAACGTGCCCACCCAATAGCTGACGCTCGGCACCACACCACCCCGCGCGATCACCACCCAGGCGGGACCGGAATTCGTGCCGAACAAGGACTCAACCGGGGCCAGTTCAAGTGACCGCCCTCAGCCTCCGGACACCGGACTGATTCACCTCCGCCGCGCTGACAATCGTGGCCAGATGTCACGTCTTGTGGTCTGTCCGAGCACCGAGATACACGCCTACCTGCCGCGTTCTTCGTGGATCAATGGGTCGTACGGCAAGCTTCGGCAAGGACGCAGATGGAACATTCGTTTCTGCAGCAGCGGAGCCTGCGGAGGTCACTCCGATAGGGTCTTGCTGGTGGACGGCATCCATGACCTGGGTGCGGAGCCTGCGGAGGTCACTCCGATAGGGTCTTGCTGGTGGACGGCATCCATGACCTGGGTGGCATGCAGGATTTCGGAGCGGTGGCTCATTCGCCGGCGGAGCCAGCCTTCCCCGACCGGTGGCAGGCGGTAGCCCGGGCGCTCATGGCGGTTGTCGCCGGCGCGGTGGGGGCGAGCGGGGGCGAGTTCCGGCACTCGATCGAGCGGATGGAGCCGGACCACTACCTGACGTCGAGCTACTGCGAGCACTGGCTGACCGCGACGGCCACCCTGGCTGTCGAGCATGGGCTGGTGACCCGCGCAGAGCTCGAGGGGCGCGCCGGGGGGCGGTTTCCGCTGAGCGGCCCGGTGCTCGCGCCGCCCGTCGCTGACGCCGGTCCTGACGTCGGCGAGCCGCGCTTCGGGTCGGCGACCGGGTGCGGGTGCGCGAGTGGCATCCACCTGGCCATACCCGCTGCCCGGGCTACGTCCGGGGCAAGGCGGGGGTGGTGGTGCGGGTGGACGGGACCTATTCGGTGCCTGATGTCGAGGCTCATGGCAGCGCCCGCCGCTACGAGCCGACCTATTCGGTCCGGTTCGACGCCGCCGGCTTGTGGCGGGACGGCCAGCGCGGCGTGTCAGTGCATGTCGACCTGTGGGACAGCTACCTGGAGGGGTGATGAGCGAGGGGCGCCATCACCAGGCGTCCGTGTCGCCGGTTGAGCAGCGGGTCGCGGCGCTGGAGGCGCTGCTGACCGAGCGCGGGCTGGTGCCGGAGGGCTTCGTCGAGGAAATCACCCGCCGCTACGAGTCGGAGATCGGCCCGATGAACGGGGCGAAGGTCGTGGCCCGGGCCTGGGCGGACCCGAAGTATAGGGAGCGCCTGCTGGCTGAGGGCACCGCCGCCATCGCCGAGCTTGGCTTCGGCGGCGCGGAAGGCGATCACATGGTGGTGGTGGAGAACACCGCGGCCGTCCACAATGTCATCGTGTGCACGCTGTGCTCCTGTTATCCGTGGCCAGTGCTCGGGCTGCCGCCGGCGTGGTACAAGGACCCTCCGTATCGGGCCCGGATGGTCCGAGAGCCCCGGGCGCTGCTAGCCGAGATGGGCTGCCAGCTGCCCGGCGATGTCGAGATCCGGGTGTGGGATTCCTCTGCCGAGGTGCGCTATCTCGTCCTGCCGCAGCGCCCGCCGGGGACCGACGGCCTTGACGTGGCCGAGGACGAGCCGTCGCGTTCAGGAAGCCCGAGCCGCGGAACCGGCCGCCGATCCTCACCGAAGATGGGCGCGCGACTGATCGGCACATAGGGCGCCGCATCCGGTACCTGCCAGCGCCTGAAGCTGTCCGGGATGCCCTGGGCCGTGCGCGGCGGTGCCAGCATCACCCACCGATGAGCAGCATGTCGCCGAGCTGGTCGCCGGCATCACCAGCGCACACACTCCCGCCGCTATGCGCGCACATGGGCCGTATTTCGATCAAGACGCCGCATGCGCAGAAGTGGGTATTCTGCGCGGGCGGCGAGCCGGGCCGGGCAGCGATCGCTCTAACACATGGCCGCCAGGCCCGCGCAGGTGGTCACGGCATACCGCACATTCCGATGCGCGAACATTGGGGCGGGGTGATGTCACGTCCCCGGCTCGTTGCCGCACTTGCCGGGTCCGCCGATGTGGAGGACCCCGGAAATCCTCGCCGGTGATCTGACCGTGATCTTCGAGGGCGTGCTGGCCAGCGCGTAGGCTTTTGGCCCGGCGGCCCGGCCGCGCGAGAACGGGCGCCGCCGAAGAGATCCTTGACACCGCGGTGAGCGTCACGGCGCATCGTCCGGGACCGCAACCCGCCATATCGCGCTGACCTGCCCGTCCCGGCTGGAGCATTTGCAGGCCGAACGGACAGTGGTTCCGCGCGGCGCCGAGCGGACGTGGCTCGGAGGCAGCAGTTCCTCCCGAAAGCTCGAGCGGCTGCAGGGAAAGCTGCGGCAGGCACCTGGCGAAACGAAATCGTGGTGTGCGCTGAGCTGCCAGGGCAGAATGGCCTGGTGGCATCCACGGAGTCAGCGATGTCCGGAATGCTTCCCCTGCGCGACACGGATCCGCGCGAGGTTGGTGTATACCGGTTGCTCGGCCGCCTTGGTGAAGGCGGTCAGGGTGTAGTGTTCCTGGCTGTCAGTCCCACCGGAAGCCGGGCGGCGGTCAAGCTCCTGCCGCCAACCACGGACCCACAGGTCCGGAGCCGCTTCCTGAAGGAGGTCGCCGCAGCGCAGCGGGTCGCCCGGTTCTGCACCGCGCAAGTTCTGGATGCGGGAATCTTCGAACGGCGGCCGTTCATTGTCAGTGAATACGTCAGCGGGCTATCGCTGGTGGAGGTCGTCGAGCAGTTCGGACCTCGCGACGGCGCAGCACTCGAACGCATTGCCGTCGCGACGCTGACCGCGCTAGGCGCAGTGCATGCCGCCGGGATGGTGCACCGCGACTTCAAGCCTGGCAATATCCTCCTCGGGCCCGACGGGCCAGTGGTGATCGACTTTGGGCTGGCGGCCGTTCCCGGCATGACCACTACGGGCCTTTCTGGCCAGGCCGCCGTGGGGACTCCGGCGTTCATGGCTCCAGAGCAGCTGGCCGGGGAGCGAGTGACCGCGGCGGCCGACATGTGGTCGTGGGCCGTGACGATCGCGTTCGCGGGTACCGGTGAGCTGCCCTTCAAGGGCGAGTCGCTGACAGCCACGGCCTACGCGATTCTTCATTCCGAGCCCGCTGTGGGCCGGCTTCCCGAACCACTTGGCTTCCTCGTCCAGCGCTGCCTCAGCAAGGACCCAGCCGCCAGGCCGTCGGCCCGCGCGGTGCTCAGCGAGCTGGGGGCCGCCGGAGCGCAGCTGGCGGGCCCGCTCCCGCCAATGGCCTCCGCTCTCGCCACTGACGAGGAGACATCCAGCTCACAGCGCGCGTCTGCCGCGCCGCCGGAGCCGCCGCACGGCACGGGCGATGGCCCGATCGGCACCGGGCCGGGGTCCAAGCTTCGGCCGACGCGGCAGGGGAGTGGTCGCCCCTGGTGGCGCGGACGGGCAGCTGCGGTTCTGACCGGGATTCTGCTAGTTGCCGGCGCCGGCGGGCTAGCACTCATCCTTCTCCCGCGCGGCGCATCATCAGACCGGTCGGCGGGCAGCCACGCTGGCACCGGCCAGGAACTCGCTGCTGAGGGTGCCGCCAGAACGCGGGCCGTAACCTGGATATTGCAGCAGGTCAGCCGTGCCGCAGTCGTGTCATGTGATTACCAGGTATGCGCGGATCTGGTCAGCAGAGGCTTCCCGGCGGCGAACCTGTTGACGCTTGGGCCCGGGTCGCCCGATCCGCTCGCCTCTGACCTGGTGGTCGCTACTGCCGCTATCCAAGCCCAGTACGGCGCCCGCCTCGCCTCCGTCTACGCTCCGGTCATCATCGCGAGCTTTGGCTCAGGGAACGCCAGGATCGACATCAGGTGGGTCTTTCCGGGCGGCACCGCCAAGTATCGCGCCGTTCAACAGGCGGCGCTACGCGCCAGGAAATCTACCGACGCCCAGCTGCTGACGAATAGCCAGGTCACGCTCTCGGCCGTAGCCAGGGCACAGCTCCTTAGCGGCGATATTGATCCGCGGCTGCCGCTGCTCATCGCCACAATGGCCTATTATCGCCCGGTGCGCATCGTGGACTTCGTCGACCAGTCGCCTGGTGGCGGACCTGCCAGCCTCCTGCGGTCGGTGGACTTGGCAACGGCAGACAGGGCGGCGCACCTCACGCATGCGGCATACCTCGGCTGGATGCGGGCGTTCATCGACACGCAGCGAGCCCCGTACCGCCCCGCATGGAGCCAGCAGGTCACACTGCGTACTGGCCAAGCCGTGCTGAGGATCGGGTTTGGCGCGCCGAGCCCGCTTAGCTAGCCGACATCCGGAGGGCTGGTACCGGCTGATGGCTAGCCAGGGGCAGCGGATCCGTGGGCCGATGTAAGAGGTCAGAGGGATTACTGACAATACTGAGGAATCTCGGCCGGTCGATGATCGCCCGGCAGGCATACCGCGCCATGCTGATCACGCCGTCGCGGTCGGCAGCGATCACGGCAATATGAGGAAGGCCATGACGCGGGCTAATGGCCCGCGGCCTTGGTGCCGGCTAAAGCACATGCGGTGGGACCGCCAGCGACGCTCAGACCATGCCGGTGCGGCAAAAGGTGGGTCATCAGCTGCAGGCGGGGTACCGGCCACAGCCGGTTACGGGATTCTGAAACTTACGGGATCCTGAGGCGTCGGCTCAGGGCTGGCAACGGCGGTTGACAGCTCGGCCACCGCCCCGATCGACGTGATCCACGGGGGATCATTGCACCTTTCGTCCAGGCGTACCTGCTGGCCTGTGGCCTGGCGTGCCTGCGGCTCAGCCGCGCCAGCGGGGGCCCGTGCCCGCTGGGCCGCAGCGGTCTACCAGAGGTGTTGCCGGGTGCTGTCCGATAGTGGCTTCGTGGGTGCGGTTTCTGGTCGCGCCGGGCCTCGCGACGTTGGCCCTAACCATTCCGGCGAGGCGCGCCAGCCGGTGCGGGCACGATCTGGGTGGGCTGGCTGGCTTGAGACGGCCGGGGTGGCGCTGTCCCAGCCCGCCGTTGCGCTGGTGCTTCGGCTGACGGCGCCGCGTCCTGCCTGACCCGGCCGTGCACACCGTATACGTCATTGCTCCGCGCGACATGTTCACCCGCTACGCCGCCGCCTTTGCCACGACTGCCCGGCTGGGCGAGGGTCCCCATCGGGCTCCTTGTCGCAGCGCGGCTGGCCTGGCTGACCGGCGAACGCTGCCGGTCGCGGAACAGCTGGCACTCAGGGGCTTGAAGGCAGAACGGCTTTGGGCGCTGACCGGCCTCGGCCAGGCAGCGTCGCAGCGTGGCCAGGCTCACCCGCATGGCCGCGGCGGCCTGCCCGGAGCCGAGGTCCAGGAAGAGAGTGAGCGCGGTCGCTTCCCGCTGGCTGGTTGACAGCCTGCGCAGAGCCAGGCTCACGGCCGAGCGTTCGGGCCGCGGTGCCTCGTGCGGAGTGCCGGTGCAGCAGGCGGCCCCGCCCCCGCCCCGGGGCCGCCAGCTGCCGTCCTAGAGATGGTGATGCCTGGCCAGCCGTGACCGGGCCACCCAGCAGTCGCCGCGGGTGCGGCAAGGCGTCGTCCTCCCTTCCGCCCCGCTCCGCGCTTGCGCGACGACGTCACTGGGCCGCAGGGTGCCAGGCTGGACTCACCGCTCGGGTCACCGGTGCTGCCCATCGAGACTCCACGCTGGGTCACGTTCCTGACTCCGCTGGATCCCGGCAACTGACCCAGATCCAGACACTTTTAGGAAGAAACAAGAAGTTATCTTCCTGACTGAGCACACTAGAGGAGTAGAGACAGGAAGTAAAGAGCATGAACGATATGAACTAAGAAGAGAGGTGCAGATCCTTGGACGTAACTGGCGACAGAAGGGGCTAGACTCTTCTATCTTCTTCGGGTAAGGATGGTCACGTGGCCGGTCGGGGGACTGGCGGCGGCTCACGGGAAGGACGGTCATATGACCGGTGAGGACTGGCGGCGGCTCGCCGATTACGTCGTCGCACGCCGAGTCGAGCTAGGCATGCGGGACAGGCGGGCATTTGCCGAGGCGACCGGGGTGACCGAACGCACGCTGGGGAAGCTCGAGAACGGCCAGCGCGTTTCCCCCAGCACTCTCGGTATGGTCGAGAATCGACTCGGCTGGGCCCCGGGCTCGTGCCGACGGATACTGGCAGGCGGGGAGCCTAACGTGGGCTCGCCCGACCGCGGCCATGCCGAGTATGAAGACCCGACGCTGTGGCACATCGCGAGCACCCCGGGGCTGCCCCCCGATGTGGTTCGCGGCCTCGTCGCACTCGCCCGCAACTGGCGGCAGGGCGACGAAGGCACAGACGAGCAGGCCCGGCGGCGCGCTTGACCCCCCTGCCGCCCGGCGGGCCGCCCTGCCCCGCAGGCAGCCGGGGCTACATCACGCACGGGCAGGGCATCTCCCGCATCAGGAGAACGCGCGCAGTGCCGCCGTTCGGCGCGGCAGTCCGGCTGGTCGGGCGTGGTCGTCTTGCCGCGCCGAACGAGCATTCTGTCTGTTACGTCGGTGAGCCTGCATGCTCAAGATCACCTGCCTGGTTCGTGCGGTCTGGCAGGCTACTCACAGTGAGTCGGTCCTGGGCGGCAAGGCATTCTTCTGAACTGCTTCGCTGCGTTGCTGCGCCGTTTGCTCGCCGGTGACCTCTTCTGTGGCGTGGAAGGCCTCGAGTGCCTCGCCGGGGGTGTCGTAGTAGGCGCCGGGGCCGAGGGCGGCGCTGATGCCGTAGCTGTCGAGTTGCTTGCGCACTGCGCCGTGGACGCTGCTGATGGCGAAGTGGATGTGTTGTTTGCGGAGGTGTTCGATGGCGCGGGTGAAGACTTCTGCCGCGGTGTAGTCGACGTCGCCGATGGCTGCGCCGTCGAGGATCAGCCACCGCAGTGGGCTTCCCTGCGCGGTGAGGGCGGTGATGTCGTCGATGAAGCGGATGGCGTTGGCGTAGTAAAGGCTGGTGCCGAACCGGTAGATCGCCAGTCCTTCCTCGGTCCGCGCGCCGGGCCGGACTGGGGCGGGCTGCCAGTGCCCGGCCGGTGACTTCACGAGCAGGCTGTCGTTCGGGTGGGAGGTGTGACGCAGGTGGTCGATGATCGAGGCGGCGACGGCAAGCGCGATGCCTTCCTCGACCCCCAAGATCACGACCGCGGCGGTGGTGAGCAGGGCGATGGTGAACTCGCGGCGCCGGCAGGCCAGGATGCGCCGCATCCCGCCGACGTCGATGAGCCCGATGGCGATGAGGAAGACGATCGCCGCCAAGGCGGCGAGGGGCAGGCTGGCCAGCGGCCCAGTGAGCAGGAGCAAGACGATGAGCACCACCGCACTGGTCGTGAGCTGGGCCAGCTGGCTGCGCCCGCCCGCGCTGTCGGCCACCTGCGTCTGGGTCGGGCTGCCGTTGACGACGAAGGTGCCAGACAACGCGGCGGCCACGTTGGCGGCACCCAGGCCGACCAGGTCGGCGTCTTGGCTGAATGCCTCCTCATACCTCCCGGCGTAGGCGCGTGAGGTCGCCGCGCTCTGGGCGAGGATGACGGTGAACATCGACACCGCGGTGCCGATGAGCACGGCGGCGTCATGCCAGCCGAGGGCGGGCAACCCCAGGTGTGGCAGCCCTCGTGGGAGGGGGCTGAGCACGGCTACGCCTCGCCCCGCCAGGTCCGCCTCCTGGCTCACGATGATCGCGGCGATCACCGCGATCAGCAGGCCCGGGATCTTGCGGGAGATCGCCCGGGCAGCCAGCACGACCGCGATGACCCCGGCCGATATCGCCAGATCGGCCGCGTGTGCCTGTGGGAGCGCGCGGGCAATGTCCCAGAGCCTGGCCGGGGTGGCCTTGTCCGCGACGGTCACCCCCAGCATGTCGGGCAGTTGCCTGGCAGCCACCTGGATGCCGACGCCGGTGAGGAATCCGACCAGAACGGTCCGGGACAGGAAATTCGCCAGGAACCCGACCCGGGCCAGCCGGGCCAGCAGCAGCAGCCCGCCAGCGAGCAGGGCCGCGAGCCCGGCCAGCCGGACGTATTGCGGCGAGCCAGCGACCGCGAGCCCGGCGAGGGCCGCGCCAAGTATGGCCGCGGTGGCGGAGTCCGCGCCGACGACAAGGTGGCGCGATGAACCGAGGATGGCGAATACGGCCATCGGGAACAGCAGCGTGTACAGGCCGGTCACCACCGGCATCCCAGCGATCTTCGCGTACCCAAGAGCCACCGGGATGCTCACGGCGGCCAGGGTGATACCGGCAACCACGTCCGCAGGGATGTCAGACCGGTGCACAGGCAACAAGCCGCCCATCACCGGCGGCGCTCGCAGCCGTGCTCGCAGGAAGCGCCCGCCCGAATCTGGCACCGTCACCTCCGCTGCTGCCGCAGCCATGCCGGTCGGCTGCGTGTTTTACCTGCTAGCTGGGGCAGCCAGCGATGTAGTTCGCCTGCCAGCCATCATGCGTTCACTTGCCGTTCATTTCTAGGTCGGCGGCG
>WNFC01021552.1_pt1 | contig 10641 bp, 12 predicted proteins | sample 5400541 | NCBI WGS metagenome assembly WNFC01 (sample SAMN13153342, study PRJNA577476) | soil metagenome | isolation source: 120 cm saprolite under Douglas fir tree site 2 hole 2 replicate 1 | place: USA:California | collected 2015-04-18
CGGCTCCGGCGTCCGCGGCAAAACGAGCCGGCTATTCCGAATCCCGACGCTTGATCAGCCGCGCCAGCGCGTTGGTGTCGAATGGATGAGCCAGCCTGACCACGAAGTGCTGCAGTCCCGCCTGCAACCATTCCTCGACCAGCTTCGGCGTCGTTGGTCCGACGTTCGCAGTTCTCTCGACCTCTTTGGGATCTCGGCCGACGCGCCGGCACCAGTCATCGAGGACCGCGGACTTGTGCGCGAACTCGTCTGGGGGCCCGAAGCCGTTCCACATCCGCGCATGCTCGGCGACGAGTCGCAGCACCACCTTCTCGCCGCCGCCGCCGATCAGGATCGGCAGCGCGCCGGCGGGTCCGGGCTTGAGCTTTGACAGCCGGCTCTTGATTCGGGGCAGCGCCTCCTTCAGGTCTCGAACCCGGTCCCTTGCCTCGCCGAACCCGTAGCCGTACTCCGCGTAATCGCGCTCGAACCATCCCGCGCCGAGGCCCAAGACAAGCCTTCCGCCAGACAGCTGGTCGACGGTGCCCGCCATGTAGGCGAGAAGGTCGGGATTGCGGTAGCCGATGCACGTCACCATGGGTCCGATTTGAGGCGCTCGCGTGTCGACCGAGGCCGCGGCCAAGAGCGACCAGCACTCGAATTGGTTCCCTTCGGGATCTCCGTATAGGGGGTAGAAGTGATCCCAGAACCAGATGCTGTCGACGCCGAGGTCGTCAGCGCGCCGCCACGCATCTCGCAGCTCAGAAATCGTGCACTGCTGCGGGTGAATCGTCACGCCCACCTTGAAGGGTCGGCCGGCACTCATCGTTGTGAGATTATCGGTCGATGACGGCTGACCACCTGCCGGTGCGGGTCGATTTCAACTCTGATTCGCGGGATTTCTGGAAGCGTTACCACGAATTCCGCCGCATCCGGCAACGCGAGTCGCGACCCGACGATCCTCTGCGCCCAGATGAGCTCGACTCTACGTTCGCCCGGATGCGCGCCGGCGCGGTATCGGGACTTCGTTCATGCCGCAGCTGCTGGAGTTGATGGATGCCCACGGGTGCACCACCGTGGGCATCGGCACCGAAGATGATTCGGGCCACGCGTTTCTCAAATGGCTGGGAGCGGAAGCAAAGCTCTCCGGCGTAGAGAACCGGCTCAAGCTTGCCGACGTTGACTGGAAGATGGTCGATCGCTGGGCGAGCGAAGGACCGAAGCGCTCACCAGCCAGCAAGCTCGAGAGCTACGACGGCCCTCTGCCCGAAGGGATGTGGAACGACTACGCGCCACAGCTCTCGAGCATGCTCAATACCATTCCGTTCGAGGGGCTCGACCATGGAGAGATCGTCATCACCCCAGACCATATGCGCGACTACTACTCACGGCTGAAAATCGCAGATGAGCGGCTGCACACGATCCTGACTCGCGAGCCCGACGGGGTGATCTCGGCCATCACCGACACGAGCTGGGCGCCCCATCGGCCGACCATCATCGAGCAGCGGTTCACCGGGGTCCGGCCGGACGCTCGAGGCCGCGGATTGGGCAAGTGGATCAAGGCCGCGATGCTCGCGCATCTTCACGCGCTCTACCCGGATGCGCAATGGGTCGCAACCGCTAACGCGGGTTCGAATGCGCCGATGCTTGCGATCAACAAGAAGCTCGGGTTCAAGCAATATCGTGCCGGCACCGAGTATCAGATCAGCCGCGACAATCTTGCCGCGCGCATCAAACGCCTGGCGGCGCGAAAGAGCTAAAGCTCTTTACGTCTGCCGGGTCCGCTGGATGCTCCGGACGAGGAGGATGATCCCGATCACGATCAGGAGGCCGGGTAGGGCCGCCTTGCCGAAGATCCCGTAATCCTGCCCGCTGATGCCGAGGATCGATTCGAACAGGACGAACCCGATCATGAAGATGATCGCCGCGATGAAGATCAGGGTCCGGCCGCGCTTCAACATCATCGGGTCGCGGTCTCGCAGCGCCTGCAGGTAAAGGCCGAGGCCGACACCGCCAGGCGCCACCAGCGCCCATGCGAACGCCCAGCTCGCCCAGTCGCCAGTGCTGCTCTGGTAAGCGAGCACCAGGCCCAGCATCGTCACGATGCCTCCAGGGACCGAGGCGCCCACGCCGCCGCCGAGGAAGCCGACCACCAGCAAGGTGAGGCCGGGGATGATCACGAAGAGAGGCCAGCCGTACTGGGTCAGGTCGACGCCGAAGACAACCACGCCCAATGCAAAGAGTCCGACCACGACCAGGACGATGCCCAGCGCCATGCTGGACCCGGGGCTGTGCGGCCGCGCAGGAGTGACTGTGGCCGCCACGTAGTGCGGTGTGGCCGGGGGCGCCAATACCGGGGCTGGTTCGGCGGGAGTGTCGGCAGGAGGTTCGACGGTTTCGAGCGCCTCGGCCGTCGCCTCGGCGCTGGGCGGCTCGCTGACCGCGTCGGCCGCCGCGGGCTCGGCCACGACCTCGGGTGCGGGAGCGGGTGTGGGTGACTCCTCGCTCCACTTGGGGGCGAAAATGTCGGGGCTGCCGGACAGCAGGTCGCGGCTGACGTGGGCCATGTCTTCCTTTGGTGCGTCGTCAGCCGCTGAGGTCGTTATTTCGTCGCCGGTGGGCTGATCCCCGCCGGACGGAGGGGTCTTGCTGGCTCGCTTTCGCTTGCTCATCAGGGCACAGCTTAACCGCCCCCGACGACCTCAGTTTTCTTTAAGGAGACGCTCATTCGACGATCTTGAACAGCGGGTTGACCGGGCCGTGGCCGCGGCCCACCTCGAGCGAACGCTCGATCGCGCCGGTGATGAACTCTTTCGCGATATGGACCGCGGCGAGGGAATCGCTGCCCTTGGCCAGTTCCGCCGCGATCGCCGCGGAGAAGACGCATCCGCTGCCGTGCGTGTTCGCCGTCACGATGCGGGGGGATTGGAGCTCGACGAGGTCGGTGCCGTCGAAATAGTGGTCGATCGACAGCTTCTCATCGGTGTGCCCGCCCTTGACGACGGCGGCGCGCGCCCCCAACGCCACGAGGTCGCGTGCCGCCTGGCGGCGCTCATCGAGGGTCCGGATCGGTCTGCCGAGCAGCTCCTCGGCTTCGGGGAGGTTCGGAGTCACCACCGCGGCCAGTGGCAGCAGCCGCCGGCGCAGCGCATCGACAGCGTCGTCGCGCAGAAGCCTGGCGCCGCCTTTGGCCACCATCACCGGGTCGACGACCAGGTTCCTGATGTTGAAATGCGCGATGGCCTTCACGACCACCTCGATGATCTCGGCGCTCGAGAGCATCCCTGTTTTCGCTGCTGCGGCGCCGATGTCGCTCATCACCGCTTCGATCTGAGCCGCGACCAGTAGACCGCGGCGGCGACCGCAACGCTGATGAGACCACTGAGGTCGGCACCATGCAGTGCGCTGACGAGGCCGCTGTTGAAGAACGTTGGCGCGCCGGCGAGGTTGCTGAACAGGTTGCCGTAGTTGACAAAGATGAGGCTGGCCGCCGTGCCGGCGAGCCACGCCGCCAGAGCGAGCCGCGGTCTCGGCCTTCCTTCGAAGAAAAAGAAGGTGAGCAGCACAACGGCCGCCCAGGCCGGCGCCCATAGATAGGTGAGGATCAGGAAGTCTTCGTACGCGAGGTGGAAGTCGCTGACCAGCACTGCGTACGAAGCGAGCGCAGTCCCGAGGAGGCCGCAGCCCAACGCGGTCTGCCAGCGGCGGCCGGCCGCGAGACTGGCGTCTATGGTCGGAAGCAGCAACCCGAACAGGCCGAGCAAGAGCATCGGCACCACGACGCCGGCCACCGTCCACAGCGTCACCGATCTCGTGGCGCTCGACCCTGGGAGGTAGCGCGAGTAATCGCTTGCGAACGGATACCACGAGGCGACCAGCGCGAAGCACGTCATGAAACCGAGCACGAACGCGCCGGGGTAGTCGGAGCCAGAGGCGACCGGGCCCTGACTCCAGTGGAAGTGGGGCGCGAGAAATATGAAGAGCGCGAGCGAGAGCGCGGCGAAGGCGATCGCGCCGTAAGTCGCGAGGACCTTGATCGTTTCGTGGCCGTAGATCGCGACGGCGACACTGATGGCGGCGATCACGAGAACGAGGCCCAGCGTGATCCAACGGTTGCCGCCGCCGGCCAGCTGAGCGCCCGCCTGCGCCGCGATGACGCAGTCGACCGCGAACCATCCGATCGCAAGAAAGAGGGTCAGGCCTGCGCCGAGGTACGACCCGCGCAGGCCAAAGATCCTGCGCGTATAGACGATCTGAGGCTCACCCGAGCGTGGGCCCGTGTTGCTCAGCAATCCGAGGATCAGAGCCGCGGCGATGGTTCCAAGGCCCGTCGCGAGCAGCCCGTCCCATACGCCGAGCCCGTAATAGGTCGTCAGGAGGCTCGCGGTGAAAAGGCTCGCGTAGTTGACAAAAGCGCCGGCCCACAGAAAAGCAAGCTCGCGAGGCGCGCCGTGTCTTTCAGGCGCGGGAATCGCGTCGATGCCGTGGCTCTCGACCCTGCCGAACGAATCCGAATCGACACGAACGGCGACGTCGCTCATTTATCTCCCTCCGCTGGCATTACCCAGTTCAGGTTCATGCGGTCGGCGTAAAGCGCCCTCTCAGCCCGCCCTCCTTGGAGATGGACGAGCTCCCGCTAGCAGTCGATGTTACCCGGTCAACTCTCCCGCCAGGGGGCAGGCAGGAGGTACGCAAGGATCCGGTAAACGTCCGGGTTCAGGGCGAGGCCAACGTGGCTGCCGGGAACCTCGATGGCGTTGACGTCGTGTCGCAAACAGGCGCGCCAGTTGACAACACCGTCCGAGCGCGAATAGATGGATGTCGTCGGGACGCGCGGCTCGGCGGCAAGGTCGCGCAGGAAGCGTTCCTCGACCGAAGCCGGATGCCCGTAACGAAACACGTTGTACAGATGAGCGGCGCGCACACCCGCCATGGTCAGCGGATGGATGTCGAATGGGTCGTTGAGCGGAGATCCGAGCGTGATCACCTGCTCCACCAGGTCCGGCTTCCGGTGCGACAGCACCTTGGCCAGCACTCCACCGCGGCTGTGCCCGATGAGCGAGACGCGCGCTCCGGTCTTGCGTCGCAGCTCTCGGAGCGTATCGATCAGCGGCCTGAGCATCACCTCCGAGTACATGACGTTGAAAGCAACACCCGCCACCTGTGGCCGGTATCCGATGCGGCGCAGCCACTGGAAAGGCGTGTGGAGCGTCCAGTCGCCGGCGAGAAAGCCAGGGATCAGCATCACCGGCTTCCCGAGGCCGGGAGGGATGTCGATTCCACGAAACACGGGGTCGCGGATAAGCCGCAGATACTCGAGGTAGATGCGGCCCTCGAGCCACATCGGCGGAATCGGATCCCACCGACCAAGATGGCGGAGGTCGGGAATCACGGACATGGCGATGCCGAGCCTGCTGCGGCGCTTGCTGCGATGAAGTTCTGGGACCGCTGCCAAAGTTGTGCTTGAGCGCTTTCTCCGTTAACGAGCTGCCGCGGGTCGGAAGTCCGCTTCGCCGGCGATTCTATATGGGCTCCACGCATTTAGAGCGCTCATGAACAACTCCGGCGTCTCCATCATCGGGACGTGGCCGACGCCCTCGAGGACCTTCAGGGTCCAGTCCGACCGGCGGCGCGCCAGCTCTTTCGCGGCAGCGAGCGGGATCAGCTCATCCAGGCTTCCGTGGATCACCAGGGTGGGGGCGCGAACTTTCGCCACCTGGACCCAGAACCGCGGGTCTGCCATGCGCAGCCCGATCGAGCGGCTAGCTTGCAAGAAGGCACGGCCGTTCTGGCGCCCCAGCCGGTCCCTCTCCCGCATGAGCTGGACATGCGCCTCGACGACCTCGCCGGGCACTCGGGAAGGATCGGCGCAGACGATGGCAAGGGTTTCGAGGACCAGGCCCTCGGGACCGAGCACGCGAGCACGCCGGTCGAGCAGGATCTCAGCGAGGCCGGGGATGGTCAGCGCCGCCATCACCCCCAGCCTCGCCGGCTCGGGGCGGGTCACATGGAGGCCAGGGATGGCTGGGTCGACCAAAATCATGGCCGTCACCCAATCCGGGTGGACGGCGCCCTCGAGGATGGCGATGTGGCCGCCCATCGAGTTGCCCATGATGACGACCGGCTCGCCTATCACCTTCTCGATGAACTCGTGGACCAGCTCGGTGTTGCCGCCCACCGCCGCCGAGCGCTGGAACAAAGGCGTCTGGCCGAAGCCCGCGAGATCGATGGCGATGGCGTGGTAGTCGTTCGTGATCTCAGGACCGACGGCCATCCAGTTAAGCGAGCTGCCGCCCAACCCATGCACCATCAGCAGCGGTCTGCCAGTGCCTCCGAAGTCCAGGTAGTGAACCGGTCCGTCCACGTCCGCGGTCTTATGGCGCAACGCGTCAATGCTAGACCGCGGCGGACGGTGTCATGAAACCTGACGTCATTCGAAGCAGGATCTCGGCGACCGCGGACGGCGAGCGCCTACCTCCTTTGTGGAGCCGATCGAAAGCCGGGAACGAGGTGAGTATCCCGATCACGTCCTCGGCTTCCCGGATGGAGCATCCCGGCCGCAGCCGGTCGTCCTGGGCAAGTCTCTCGGCGAGTCCGTGGTCGGTATCGGAATGCTCGGTGTCTTTTGACCGGCCCATAAGCTGCCGGTACAGGACAGGGTCTGCCGCCCACGCAGAGCAGGCTTGCTCGATCCGCCGCCTGAGCTCGACGGCTGGGTCCACCGCACCATTCACCGGCAGGGCCGGCAAGCCAGGGCCCAGGTGGACGGAGAGCGCTTCGAGCAGGCGCGCTTTGGACCCGAACTGGTTGTAAACGGTGATTCGCGACACCTCGGCCAGCTCTGCCACCTTGCCGACGCTCGTTGCGGGGCCGTGCTCTGTCACCAGGCGGCGGGCGGCGGCCAGAATGCGGGCTCGCGTGCGTTCGACCTCAGGGGACCGCCGCCCCAGCCGATACTGCCGGGCGCTCATCTTATAATTAGATTAACAGACAGTTTGTCCAATCAATTAGAGAAGGTTCTTGGCCAATTCACAGCGGAGGCACAGGAGGGGCGCAGCCGTTTCGAGGTAATGTCGCCTGGTCTTGGCCAAAAAGGCTCAGCGTCAACAGGCACAGCAGGCACCACCCGGACAGGCGCGAGCTGATCGCTGGATCGCCTACGGCACACTGCCGCTGAGACTCTTCCTGGGTGCGACGTTCGCCTATGCAGGGCTGCAGAAGATCTCGGACCCGGGATTCCTGCAACCAGGTTCGTCGACTTACATCGGCACGCAGCTTCAGAGCTTTGCTGCGCACTCGCCGATCGGATTCCTCATCGAGGTTTTCGCGCTCCCGGTGCCCCAGCTTGCGGGCATCGGTGTGATCGCGCTTGAGCTGGCGATCGGGCTTCTCGTCTTGCTTGGCGTGGCGACGCGCTGGGCCGCGGCGGCGGGCGCTCTGCTGAGCCTCGTCTTGTTCCTCACCGCCAGCTGGTCGGTCCAGCCTTACTTTCTCGGTTCCGACAGCATCTACGCCGTCGCGTGGATCACGCTGGTGCTGGTCGGCGACCAGGGCGTGCTCACGGTCAGGCCGTTGATTTTCAGGTCGCTCAAGACGGACCTCCGCGGCCGGCCGGCCACCACCGATCTCAGCCGCCGCCGCTTGCTGGTTCAGCTGGGCGGAGCTTCTGTGGCGTTGATCTGGGTCCTCGCCCTGCTGCCGCGGACGCGGCCTTCACCGATCCAGGGCGCGTCCAGCAACTCAACGCCGGCGGTCAGCCCGACGCCAGTCTCTTCTCCCACCGGGACCAGGATCGGCACGCTCGCCGCCCTGCAATCGCAGGGCTCGCTCACCTTCCAGGATCCAACTAACGGGGATCCGGCAGTGGCTGTCTCGTTGGCCGGAGGCAGCATCGTGGCATTCGACGCCGTGTGCACGCACGCAGGCTGCACCGTCTCGTATGACCCGAACCTGAAGCTCCTGGGCTGCCCGTGCCACGGTGCGGAGTTCGATCCCGCGCAGGGCGCGGCGGTGGTCGGGGGCCCGGCGCCCACACCCCTTGCAGCGATTGCCCTACAGGTCGGAACGGACGGGGGCGTGTACGCGAGCTGAGCTGGTCGCTCGCCTGAGGCGACGCACAACCTACGATCGCTGCGGTGAAGTTATGGGACCCGCTCGCCCTGCGCGAGATGTCGGCCTTGCTGCGCGACCCGGTTTTCCGCGGGCGAGGCGTGCCCCGAGGCGACGGGCGCCCAGTGCTGCTGATCCCAGGTTTCCTGTCTGGCGACTGGTCGCTCACGGTGCTGTTCAACTGGCTCGAGCGGATCGGCTACAAGGCGCACCTGTCGGGAATCCTCTTCAACGTCCTCGACTCTGAGCGTCTGCTGGCCGGCCTTCGCCACCGCGTGGTCCAGATCGAGGCCGGCGCCGGATCAAGGGTCAGCCTCGTCGGCCACAGCCGCGGAGGCCTGCTGGCCAAGGTGCTCTCGCAGCGCCGGCCGCAGAGCATCGAGCAGGTGATCGCGCTGGGGTCTCCGCTGGCCGACACGATGGACATCACCTCGATGACGCGCCGGGCCGTGGGAGTGGTGCGGACCGCGAACGAGCTCGCCTACGGCCGGAGGTTCAACGTCGAAGGGCGCTTTGCTCACGACCTGAGCCTGCCGCCGGCTGTGCCGACGACCTCGATCTACACACGAGCAGACGACGTCGTGAACTTTCGCTCATGCCTGCGGCCCGACATTCCGGCGATCTCGGTATGGGGCAGCCACAACGGCTTGCAGGTCAATCCCGAGGTGTACCGACTCCTGGGGCGGCTGCTCGCCCGGCCGCGCAGGCCCACTGGGTTGCCAGACTGATCGCCGCCGCGATCGCGCTGGCGCTCGCTGCGGCCGTGCTGCACGGCACCTGGAACGTGCTCGTGAAAGTCAGCGGAGACCCGATGGCGACCTTTCAGCGCGCGACTCTTGCTGCTGCGGTGGTGGCGACTCCGCCTGTCGCGGTGGCCTGGCTGTGGGCGGGTCGTCCAGGCTTGACGCCGGCGGCGGTCGGGTGGTGCGTTCTGTCGGCAGCGCTCGAGCTGGCCTACCTCTGGCTGCTCGCGGCCGCGTACCGACGCGGTGACCTTTCCGCCGTCTACCCGATCGCGCGCGGATCGGCGCCTTTGCTCGCGGTCATCGCCGGGTTGGGATTGCTCAACGAACGATTGACGGCGGTGCAGTTCTCCGGTGTGGGACTGCTCCTGCTCGGCATTCTCGCGGTCACCCTCTCGCAGGCCACGGGGCGGGCCACCGTGCCGGCCCTCTTGACCGGGGTGGCGATCGCCTCCTACAGCGCGGTCGATCGTGTCGGGGTCCGGCTCTCGACACCGTGGCTTTACGGGTGGCTGCTGATCGTCCTCATTGCGCTGGCAGTTCCGGTTTCACAGTCGATTGCAGCGCGTTTCACCGCGGGCCGGCGACCTGCATCAGAGGAGTCCGACGCGCCGGCGCGGCTTGGTCGCGCCAAGGCCGTGCTGATCGGGATTTTCATGTGGGGTGGGTACTTGCTGGTGCTGTGGGCGCTCAGCCTCGGCCCCCTGTCCGTCGTCGCTCCGGTCCGCGAGACCTCCGTCGTCGGGGTTGCCGTTTGGGGTGTCTGGAGATTGCGCGAAAGGGCCGCCGTGCCCATGAAACTCGCGGGCGCCGTGGCCACCCTCGTGGGGGTGACCCTGCTGGCTTTGTGATGCTCTTGCGGCCCGCAGCGCCGGTGGTAAGGTAGATCTGTCGCCCGGATAGCGGGCGACGGCGCCGCGGTCGTGGAAGTTCTCGAAAGGGCCGTGCGTTCGCGACATTGCTTTCGAGAAGGGAGTAGGGAGATGCCGACAGGCACCATCAAGAAGTTGGTCTCCGACCGCGGATTCGGGTTCATTGCGGCGGAGGACGGGCGGGAGTATTTCTTCCACCGGACTGGGCTCGATTCAGCCGTGAACTTCGACTCGCTGGCCGGCGGCGAGCGGGTGAGCTTCGAGATCGAGCCGAGCCAGAAGGGCCCGCGCGCGAACCGGATCAAGCTCGCGTAGCTGAACTCTCTCCAGGCCGGCCCTGCTCAAGCGCGGCCGGCTTTTTTCTTTGGTGAATAGCTCGCTGCCCAGCTTCGAGATCGTTCCTCGGGGCGATTACTCGCTCGAGCAGGGCGCGAACTTCATCGGCGCGTGGCATCGAGCGCCGTCTGAAGACGGCGAGCCCGAGGGTCATCTCCATCTCGCCTTTTTGAGCGATGACGACCTGGCGCCGCTGGGTGTCTGCCTCAAGCAGGACTCACTCGGAAAAGTGCGCGGGACGATCTATGGCGAGGCGCGTCAGACCGCGCCGGTGGTCAGGCAGGTCGAGCGCATCCTGAGCCTGGACATCGACGGCCGCGCGTGGCCCGAGATCGCGAGACGGGACCCGGTCGTGGCGAGGCTGCAGCGGAGGTTTCCGGGGTTTCGGCCAGTCAACTGGTCGAACGCTTACGAGGCCGCCGCCTGGTGCGTCATTTCATCGCGGATCTCGATGCGTCAGGGCCAAGGGGTCAAGGACCGCATGTCAAAAGAGCTTGGTCATGCGATCGACGTCCACGGTCACGTGCTGTGGACGTTCCCCGGGCCGGAGCGGCTCGCGCACCTGGAGAGATTTCCGGGGCTGTTCGGACGCAAGGTCGAGT
>WNFC01011819.1_pt1 | contig 10640 bp, 8 predicted proteins | sample 5400541 | NCBI WGS metagenome assembly WNFC01 (sample SAMN13153342, study PRJNA577476) | soil metagenome | isolation source: 120 cm saprolite under Douglas fir tree site 2 hole 2 replicate 1 | place: USA:California | collected 2015-04-18
ACCGCCGAGCGCGCGCTGACCGACGCCGCGCGCCTGGAGAAAGGCAACGCCGCCGCGATGCCACTTTGTGGCGTTCCCTACTCCTTGAAGGACCTGACTCCGACGCGCGGAATCCTCACCACCTTCGGCTCGCGCAACTTCGCCGCTAACGTCCCTGACGCGGATGCCGAACTGGCAGTGCGTCTGCATAACGCCGGCGGCATCCTGCTCGGCAAGACCTCCACGCCCGAATTCGGCGGACGGCCGACCACCGAAGGAGGGCTGTGTCCGCCCGCGCACAATCCATGGAACCTCGCCCATACTACCGGCGGCTCCAGCGGCGGCGCCGCGGCCGCGGTCGCGAGCGGCCTCCATCCGCTGGCTGAAGGCAGCGATGGCGGCGGTTCGGTGCGCATACCCTCGGCCTGTTGCGGCACTGTGGGGCTCAAGCCGTCGCGCGGACGGATTACGCTCGCACCGATATGGGGCGAAAGTCTGGGGCGGGCTATTCACCAACGGACCGATCGCGCGCTCAGTGCGCGACGCCGCGCTGATGCTCGACGTGATGGCCGGAGCGCCGCGCCCGGCGCAGAGTTTCCAGAGCGCGATCGAGCGGCGGCCAAACAAACTCCGCCTCGCGACGCTCAATCGCAGTGCGCTCGGCCCCATCGAGGCCGATACGCTGGCCAGCTTCGAGACCGCGTGCGCGGCGTTTCGCGCGATGGGCCATCAGCTCGAGCCGGTCGATGTTGACCCGGCGGCGCGGCTGTCCGAATGCTTCGGCAGCGTGGTCGCGGCGAGCATCGCCGCAGTGCCGTTCAAGGATTCGGAACTTATCGATCCGATCGTGCGCGTTTTTTACGAGGCAGGAAAAAAGATGAGCGCTCCGCAGTACGTCGGCGCGCTGCTCGAAATGCACAATACCTCGCGTGCGATCGTGCAAAGCCTGATGCCCTATGACGCGCTGCTCACGCCGACGCTGGCCCGCCCGGCGATGTTGATCGGCGAGCTGCCGTCAGCCGCGCCGGCCTGCCCATCGGGCTTCAGATAGTCGGCCGGCCCTACGACGAGGCCGGCGTGATCGCGCTTGCCGCGGCGTTCGAGGAGGCGCGGCCATGGCGCGATCGGCATCCGCCGCTCGACTAGACGCAGCGGCCGAATAAAAAGAAGGGGGCAATTCGATGAATTGCCCCCTCCCAAATCAAAGATGGATTTTGCCCCAGTCTAGGCCGCCTTAGCGGACTCGGCCGGCAATTTGAGGTCCGCCGGCTCCGGCAATGGCGCGGTCTTCCATTTCTTCAGCTCGGGCATCACTTGCGTGGCGAAACACTTGATGTTGCGCTCGGCTTCGTCGAACGGCATCCCGGCGTAACTGAAGTTGCCCATGATGCCATTGTTGTCGATCGTCTCTTGCATGAACTTGAGCTTCTCGAGCACTTCGGCCGGCGTCCCGAAAGGCATCAGCGAGGCGAAATCCTTGGCCGCGCTGTCCATCCCGTGGCGCGCGATATATTTGCTGACCCCACTGTAGAACTCGTAGCTCTTGTTCTGGCCGAATTTCTCCGAGGTCATCTCATAGTGCTTCATCGCCGTGTGGTAGTAGTCGGTGATGTACTTCATCCCCAACTCCTGCGCGCGGCTGCGATCCTCGTCGACGAAGATAAACCCGCCCGAGAGCGGCGGCGGCGGTTCGCTGCCGTTAACCTCCCGCCAGACCTTGTGGTAGACCTCGAAATCCTTCTTGACCGCGTCCCACGGCTTCTGCGGAATCACCAGCACGCCGACTCCCAGCTTCGCCATGATCGGCATCGACTCGGGCGAGACCGCCGCAGCATAGCTGCGCCCGCGGAACGAGCGCGCCGGGAAGGGCCGGATGTCGCGCCGGGGCTGATTGGTGTGACGGCCGCCCTCCATGTAGCCCTTCTCCAGGGCGTTGAGCACCAGTTCGGCATACTCGACGAAGAGATTACGGCCCTCGTTCTGATCGAGGCGGAAACCCTCGTACTCGATTCGCGCAAGCCCACGGCCAAGCCCGAGAATGAAGCGGCCCTTGGAGAGATGGTCGAGCAGCGAGGCCTGCTCGGCGACCCGAATCGGATCGTGCCAGGGCAGCACGACCACCATCGAACCGAGCTTCACATGTTTGGTCTTGCCCGCCATGTACGACAGGAACTGCAGAACGTCCGGGCACATCGTGTAATCGTCGAAGTGATGCTCGACCGACCAAACCGAGTCGAATCCGAGTGGCTCGGCCATCTCGGCAAACCGCAATTCGTTGCGGTAGACCTCGGCGTCGGAATGCGCGTTGTTGGGATTTTGGAAAGCTGCTCCATAGCCTACGTGCATGGCATTCTCCTAATGTAGTGTGGGCCGCCGTCGTTGTCCGTGTACGGCCGCAGTGCCGTCACGGTCCGCAGAGGCCATCCTTATGATGTAGCGCAGTCGGCCTCCATTTTTCCAGATGGCAGATTTCGCGAGTTCGCCCGCATCGCGACGGCAACCGCCAAAAAAATGACGCGATTCCGTTTCACTCCGGCGCCGCTACCGCGCGATAATGCCCGCGCGGGAGGAACGCGAACGATGCTGCTCGACAACGCCAAGGGAAATTACAAATTTGTCCGTGGCTACGGCGCGCCCTTTTCATCAGGCGCGCTGGCTAACTCCGGATTCGAGATTGTCCACACGAGCTTCAAGCCACTGGCCCGCTTGACCGAGGGCTACGGGCTAATCGAGCGCCACATGCGCGAGGCGGGGCGTCCGCTCAATGCTGTATGCGGTATCGAGTTGCGCATCCCCGCGGCGCTCACGCCCGCGGGCTTCGACGAGTTCAACCGGGGCTATATCGAGCGCCTCACGGCGTGGGGCGTGATGGTCGACGGACTCAATCCGGTCGCGCGCACCAACGTCGCGCCGGCCTCGAGCCCGCCGCTCGCCGATCCGTCGGTCTACGGCTTTTACTACACGGTGCCGGCCGTTGGCGCCGCGCGGCCGGCCTTTGTGCTCGCGGGTGTGCCCGAAGTGGCCTCGCGCGCAGGCGGAAAAAGAGAGGTGGTCGCGGCCGGCGACATCTCGCTCGAGGGATTGCGGCGCAAGAACGCGTGCATCCTCGAAGCGCTGAGCGGGCATCTGCGCGAGATGAAGCTTGGATGGAGCGAGGTTTCGGCGGTGAACCTCTACACCGTCCACGATATGCATCCGCTGTTCGCGAGCGATCTCCTGCCGGCCCTGGGAGCGGCGGCGTATAGGGGTATCCGATGGCATTACGCGCGGCCGCCGGTAGTCGGGCTGGAGCTCGAAATCGACGGTTACGCGGCGCGGCAGGAACTGGTGCTCTCTCCGTAGGCGCTGACTCGCCCACGAAGCAGTTTTTATGGCGCAGTGTCACTTTGGTGACACTGCCCCGTCTCATTTGCCGACATCGCTTTCTTCTCTCCGCGTCTAATCTTGGCTTAGCCGCACGCCTTTCAGGCATCGGTTTTGCTCCTTCCCTTAGTTCGCCACCGCAATGCGTGGCGCATCAGGATGGGACTCGCCGCGGAAATTCTCTGGTCAAGATCGCGCTCCGATTCGCCTGCCCGTGCTGCCATTGGCGATCCCGCCGAAGTAACGGGGAACTTTAGCGAAGGCTTGGCGGCCGACAATCTGGGTTGGCTGCTGGTGATGTTCCGCGTCGGGATGCTGATGATGGCGGCTTTCCAGGCCGTCGACATCGTGCACACCGTCTATCTCGCGAATATTCCTGGATCCGTCAAAGAGCCGGTGGCACTCGAAATCGATTTGTTTACTGCGGCGCTGCCGTGCCTGGCCTTCGCGATCAGCTTTAGCGGATGGTTTGCCAGCCATTGGCGCGGGGTCACACTGGCGCTATGCTTGGCGCTGATCGGACAAACGGCTTTGGTGAACGTGATGCGTCACGAGAATGTGCCGATGTTCGTCGTGACGCTGCTCATGCTGGTCGGAACAGGTGCGCTCGTGCCATGGAGCGAACGCTGGCAGGCAGGGCTGAGCGTCTTTAGTCTGACCGCGTTTGCGGTCGACCAGGCGCTGACGCCGGCGGCCGATTCGTACGTGTACCTCCGATGGCTTGGAATGATAACCGGGGCGCTGGTTGCTCAGAACGCGGTGCACCTGTCAGGCGTCTATCGCCGCGGCCTCGCCGAACGCTACGCGGCGCTGGCGCAGAGCGAGCGGCGGAGCGCCGAGAGCGAGGCCAAGCTGCGCAAAATCTTCGAATCCACCAGTGACGCAATCGTAATCTTCAGCCTGGTCGACGGCCGCACGATCGAGGTCAACAGCGAGTTCACCAGGGTAACCGGCTACACCCGCGAGGAAGCGCTCACTGCTCCCCACGGCAAACTGCCCGTGTGGGGAAACAAAGAACTCGGCCGCCTCTTTCTTCACGAGCTTGAACCCAAGGGCATCCTGCGCAACATGGAAGCCCAGATACGCAATCGCGACGGCACGCTAGCGCCCTTTCTGCTGTCGGGCTCGACCGTCGAACTTGACGGCGAGCTGTGTGCGATCACGATCGCGCGCGACATCGCCGCGCTAAAGCGTACGCAGAACGAACTGATGGCGGCGCGCGAGCAGGCGCTGATCGCCTCGCGTGCCAAATCCGAGTTCCTCTCGAGCATGTCGCACGAGATTCGCACGCCGATGAACGCGGTCCTCGGGATGGCCGAAGTGCTGTCGGAAACCAATCTCGACGCCGACCAGGTGCGCTACCTGGAGACCATGCGTTTCAACGGCAGCACGCTGCTCACGCTGCTCGACGATATTCTCGACCTCGCCAAGGTTGAGAGCGGCCGTCTGCAACTGGAGAAGGCCGAATTCGACCCTGGCGATCTGGTCGAGCAGACCGTCGAAACGCTTGCGGTGCGCGCCCACGGCAAGGGGCTGGAACTGGTGGCGCGGATTGCGCCCGGTACGCCGACACGGCGCATCGGCGATCCGCTCAGGCTCCGCCAGGTGCTAATGAACCTGCTCGGCAACGCGATTAAATTTACCGAGCTGGGCGCGGTCGAGCTGACGGTCGCCGTCCAAGACGGCGCGCAACATGGCGCGCGAAATGGCGACAAAGATGGCGCCAAGAGCGCCGGCGTGCGCTTCTCGATCGCCGACACCGGCGTCGGAATCGAGGCAGCCAAGCTCGGCGCGATCTTCTCCAATTTCAGCCAGGGTGATTCCTCCGACACGCGCAAGTACGGCGGCAGTGGGCTCGGCCTGGCGATCGCGACGCGGCTGGTGGCTCTGATTGGCGGGCGGATCCGGGTCGAGAGCGAGCACGGCAAGGGCAGCACGTTTCATTTCACCGCGCCGCTGGAGGTATCCAACACTATGAGCGAAAACACGCCCGCCTATGACCTGCATGGCCTGAGCGCACTGGTGGCCGATCGCAACGCCACTAATCGGCGGGTCTTCGTCGAGACTCTCGGCCACTACGGCGCAACGGTCGCGGAGGCGTCCACGGTCCAGGAGACGATCGCGGCACTGGGTGAAGCGCGGCGCCTCGGGCGGCCATTCGACCTCGTATTCGGCGACTGTCAAATGCCGGGAATCGAGCAGATCGAGCACCTGGCGACGGGCGGATGCGCCTGCGGCGCGGCGATGATCATCCCGATGCTGACTACCGACGATCTGAACTCCAAGCTCGCGCGCGTGCGCCGGCTCGGCTTCCAGAGCCATCTGCTCAAGCCCGTGCGCCGCTCGGACCTGCTCGAGGTAATTGCGCGCGCTGCGCGAAATCTTCCGGGGCGCGCGCCGCTCGCGTCAAATGGCCACCAGGACACGGCCTCGGCGCCGGCCGTTACCGCGTCGACCCCGGCGCCGCTCACGCCCTCGCCCGCTATTGTCGTGGCCACTGCCTCTCCCGCAGCCGCCACGCGGCCCTTGCGTATCCTGCTCGCCGACGATTCGCCGGACAATCGTCTGCTGATCACAGCCTACTTCAAGCGCCTTCCCTACCAGGTCGAAACCGCCGAAAACGGCAAAGTCGCGGTCGAGAAATTCACCTCCGGCCGCTATGACGTGGTGCTGATGGACATCCAGATGCCCGTGATGGACGGCTACACGGCGGTGCGGACCATCCGCGCCTGGGAGACCGAGCATCGACGGCCCGCGACGGCGATCCTGGCGCTGACCGCCTCGACACTCGACGAGGACATCCCCCGCGCCTTCGAGGCGGGTTGCGATGCGCACATCTCCAAACCCGTGCGCAAGGCGACGCTGCTCGCCGCGATTGACGAAACGCTAGCGCTCCTCGCGGCCGGCGCATCTAAGCCCGCGCCCGCCGCTCCCGCGGAGCCCTCGCCCGCAGAGACGCGAGTCAACGGCGTCCCTCACTGAGACGGCGCTCTCGAGGCGACCCCGCCTGCGGACTGTCAACCGGCCGTGCCGCGAGGGCTGCGACGGCCTTCGTCCGTCGCAGCCCTCGCGGCGCCGGGTTGAGTGCGCAGCGCTAATTGCCTACCTTCACATCTGGAGCCTCGGCGCCGGGGACGCGCGCCGCCAGGCGGCGCGCGTCCCCGGCGCCGAGCCCTCGACACGCGTGACCACCGTGACAAATCCGCCGGCGCCCATCGCCAATGATCGTTCCGCCGCGAACGCGGCCTCGCCCGGCGCGGGCGCGGCCTTGCCCGGCGGCGCCGACGGCGCCGCAGGCAAGGCCGCCTTCGTGCGCGCGATGTTCGCGCGCATCGTGCCCCGCTACGACCTCGTCAACCGGTTGATGACGATGGGACTCGACCGGCGATGGCGGCGCGAGACGGCCGCGATCGCGCGGCCGTCCGGCGCCGTGGCGCTCGACATCGCAACCGGCACCGGCGATCTCGCGCTCGAACTGGCGCGCCAGGGACCGCGCCGCGTCGTCGGCGCGGATTTCTGCGCCGACATGCTGACTGCCGCGGTGGCCAAGGCTGCGCGAGCCGGCGGAGCCGGCTCGCGCAGCCTTGGCCACCGCGGCAGCAGTATCGACTTCGTCGCCGGCGACACCACCCGGCTCCCGTTTGGTGACAACACTTTCGATTGCATCGTCAACGGCTTCATGTTGCGCAACGTGACTGACCTGTCCGCCGCGTTCGGTGAACTCGGACGCGTGCTCAAGCCGGGCGGCCGGCTCGCTTGTCTCGATCTCACGCCGCCGCGCGGCCCGCTGCACGGGCTCTTCGGCTTTTACATCGGACGCATCGTGCCGCTGTTGGGCGGCGTGGTGAGCGGCCACTACTTCGCCTACCGATGGCTCGGCCAGTCGCTGCGCCCGCATCCCGACGCCGACTCGATGGCCGCGATCATGCGCGCGGCGGGGCTCGGCGAGGTCGGCTATCGTCTAATCGGTTTCGGTACGGTGGCGATTCACTATGGCATCAAGCCCGGCGCGTCCGAGCGTGTCGGCCGCGGCGAGCACAACGAGCGCGACATGCGCGTCGAGAGCGATGGACCCGGCGCTGCTTGAATGGTGCCGGCGGCTCGTCGCCTGCCGGAGCGTCACCTGCGAAGGCACGCGGCAGATCGCGGAGTTGTGCGCCTCCGAGATGCTTGCGCCGGCCGGAATCGCCGCGCGCCTCTTCCCTTCTACACGCGAGGGAGCCGAGCAGGTGAATCTCGTCGCGGCGATCCGCGGCCGCGAATCGTCGCTGAGGCCGATCGTGCTTAACACCCATCTCGACACCGTCCCGCCGGGCGCGCCGGAGCTATGGACCGCGTGCGGCGGCGATCCGTTTGCCGCGCGGGTCGACGGCGACCGCGTCTACGGGCTTGGCGCCGCCGATACCAAGCTCGATTTCGCCGCCAAGGTCTTCGCGCTCACCGCAATCGGCAAGCCGCGGCGCGACGTTCATCTGGTCGGCAGCTTTGGCGAAGAGCACGGACTTACCGGGGCCAGGGAAATCGTCGAGGCGGCGATCCTGCCGGCGGGAGCGATGGCTTTCGTGGGCGAGCCGTCGCGCCTGGAGGTCATCACCGCACACAAGGGCCTGATGGTGTTCGAGCTGAAGCTGGGCTTCACGCCGCTGCGGATTGACGAGCCGATGCAGGCGCGGCGGATGACGTTTGCCGGCAAGGCCGCCCATTCCAGCACTCCGGCGCTGGGCGTCAACGCGATCGAAATCGCGCTCGAAGCGATGGCGATCAACCCTAAACTCAACCTGGCAGCGATCTCGGGCGGCACCGCGGTCAATGTGGTGCCGGCGCGATGCGACGTCGTGGTCGCAACCGACGCCGCACTCGACGTCCCGATCGGCGGCGCGATCGAGGCGGCAAATTTGGACCGACGGATCGCGGAGATCATCCCGCTCGAAGTGATCACCATGATGACCAGATTCATCGCAGCGCTCAGACGCTATGCCGACAGCGGCGGCGGCGATGAGCCCGGCTACGCGGCCCCGACACTGACTTGCAATCCCGGCGTGATTCGATCCGCATCCGGTTCGATGACGCTGGAATTCGAACTCCGACCGCCGCCCGGCCTCGCGCTGGACGAGGTTCGCGCGGGGGTCACGCGGGTGGTCAAGGAAATTTCGTGCACCGCAGTAGGTGTGTCTGTAACGCTCGTCGAAAAGCGCGCCAATCCGGGCTTCCGCGCGGCGCCGGCGAGCGAGACGGTCGAGATGGCGATGGGCGCGCTGGCGAGCGCGGGGCTCGAGCTCAAGTCGGGCGTGAAGGCTGGATGCACCGAGGCGGGCGTTTATGCGGCGGCGGGGCTCGAGCCGATAGTGATCGGGCCGGGACCATCGACCGGAGTGATCCACGCGCCCAACGAATACAATTTTCTCTCCGACGTCGAGGCGGCCGTGCGCTTCTATCGCGCACTGCTCGATATGTAGGCGGTCGCGATACTCTTTGCGCTGAAAAGATTGAAGCTACGGCAGGGGGACGGCGCCGACTGACGCGCCCTCGGCAAGACCCAATGCTTCGATCACGCCTGCCGGCACCACCAACCGTCCCTCCTCGGCTTCCAGCGCGCTCGCCTGTACCGCGCGAAACCCCCGGCGCGAGTCTTCGTGCCCGACCATGTACGGGCGCGCGTGCTCGGCCGGCGGCTCGCCGATCCTCAATTTAAGCGTCCGCCGTTGCCTGACCGGAATCAGTTCGACAGTCGGCGCACCGTAATACGGACCGCCGTCGAACGGATCGATTTGGTTTAGAAACTTCATCCCGGCTTGCTCCAGCAGTTTGACCGCGCCGCGGCTCTCCTCGCGCACGGCTCCGATCGCCGCGCGCACTTCGTCGGGCAGCAGGAAAGTATAGAGCGGCGCGTCAGGAAACAGCGCGGGAATGAACTCCTTGTCGTGGACCGAGAGCCGGTCCGCCTCGCGAAACGATAGCCCCGTGACGCGCTTTCCGTAGTGGTCCCAGAAGATGTTGCCCTGATCGCCGATCGTTGGCGGCAGCATCTCGGCGATCACGTGGTTCTGAAAGCGCTTGAGATGGCGTCCGATATAAGCGAAGCGCACCCACGAAAGCTGCTTGCCGATCCGCTCGGGACGACCGCGCATCGCTTGCGTCACGATCAGGCCGCCGGTCTCGGTCGGCCCGTCCATCGAATGACGCAGCCGCAAATAAGTGTGCCGGAACATCTTGCGCAGCCGCGCCGAGTAGCGCTCGTCGCTATCGATTTCGAGGTAGTAGTGCGGGCTCTGCGGCGTACCGTGCTGGCCGATGATCATCGAGGCGCCGGCAATCGCGCGAGTTGAAATCTCCTCGGCGCAGAAGATATACACCGCGCGCGCGCGGTTGGCGACCTGCCCCCGAAATGATTTTGCCGAACGCGCGAGCATCTCGGTCATCTCCGCCGAATCCGTGGGCAGATTGATCGAATTGAGTTCGCGCGCGAGCCGCAAAAGGCGCCGATGGTCGGTGACGCGGGCTTCACGTAGCAGAAAGGCCGGCTGCGCGGCATCCATGGCGACCGGATACTATCATGCCGCGCGCCCAGACAAGCTCAAAATCGAGCGCTCTGCCACGTCAAAGGCCAAGTTGAATTAGGTTGTTGGGTCGGATAACTTTGGGCTGGGCTGGCAATGGCCGGCCGCACAGGAGGTGTGGTGTGATGGAGTTGCCGAAGTGCCAGAAGTGTAACAATGGCACTCTGATCCCACTTTCGGACTATGGCCAGGAAGGCGCTTCGGTGATTTTCAAGGCATGGGTTTGCACCAATCCCGAGTGCGGTTTCAGCCTCAGAGTCGACAAAGGTGAAGTGACCTACGGCAAGCGGATCGAGAGCAAGCACTAGCGCATCCGCCGCCGAACCAAACATCGCAAGGGGCGGTCCTATGAGGGCCGCCCCTTTTTAGTTCGCCGCTTCCCTTTTTTCATTACGGCGCCGAGTTGGTAGCCGTCCCCGATCCGATCTATAAAACGCTCTAACGAAGCGGCTGCCCGCGCCGAGCTTCGCCACGGCGGATTTTCGACACGGAGGATTTTCAAGATGAGCGAACGGTTCTATCGCTCCCAGCCGATCGGCTCGCTCTTGCGGCCGGCGTATCTGCGCGAGGCGCGGCGCGCGCTGCGCGCGGGCGAGACTTCCGCCGCCCGCTACAAACGGGTCGAGGATCGCGCCGTGGACGAGGCGCTCGCCCTGCAGGAAGCGGCCGGCCTCGACATCATCAACGACGGCGAGCAGCGGCGCATGAGCTTTCTCGGCTCGCTGCTCGAGGCCACCGAAG
>WNFC01012462.1_pt1 | contig 10640 bp, 10 predicted proteins | sample 5400541 | NCBI WGS metagenome assembly WNFC01 (sample SAMN13153342, study PRJNA577476) | soil metagenome | isolation source: 120 cm saprolite under Douglas fir tree site 2 hole 2 replicate 1 | place: USA:California | collected 2015-04-18
GGATCCATGGGAACCTCAGAAAGCCTTCCCTGCGGACATCAGCAGGTGTTCAAGAATCGGCCCCAAACTGAGGGCAGGGAAAAAAGTAAGCGCACCCACGATCAAGATCGTGGAAACCAGCAAACCGGAGAACAACCCGCCGGTCACCGGGAACGTTCCCGCCGATTCCGGAACGGTTTTTTTCCTGGCCAGGCTTCCAGCAATGGCGAGTACCGGAATGATCATGAAAAACCGGCCAAGTAGCTGGGCTACGGCTGTGCTCGTGTTGTACCACATAGTGTTCACATTCAAGCCGCCGAAGGCTGAGCCGTTGTTGCCGGTCGACGAGACGTAGGCATAAAGCACTTGAGAAAATCCGTGCGGGCCTGGGTTCGAGATGCTCGAAGCGCCAAAAGGCTTGACGATGGCAACGGCTGAGAAACCGAGGATGGTGAACGTCAGAATGAGAATCGCCAGCATGGCCATCTTGACGTCATACGACTCGATTTTCTTGCCGAGGTACTCGGGAGTCCGGCCAACCATCAGCCCGGCGATGAAAACCGCAAGGATGACGAACACCACGATGCCGTAGAGGCCAGCGCCCACTCCGCCGAAAACAACTTCCCCCAGCATGATGTTGATCAACGGGACCATACCGCCAAGCGGCGTAAACGAATCATGCTGGCTGTTCACCGCGCCGCAACTGGCAGCGGTGGTTACAGTCGAGAAGAGGGCGGAGTTCGCAATGCCGAACCGCACTTCCTTTCCTTCCATGTTGCCGCCGGAATGCATGGCGCTCGCATTCTGATTCACGCCGGCGAGCAATGGATTCCCGCGTGCTTCAGCCCAGTACGCCGTCGAAACTCCGACGAAAAAGAGAAACGTCATCGCCGACCATACCGCCCAGCCATGCCGCTGGGACCCAGTCATACGGCCGAGTGTGTACGTGAGGCCGGAGGGAATCGCGAAAATCAACACCAGCTGAAAGAAGTTTGAAAAAGGAGTGGGATTCTCGAAAGGATGGGCACTATTGGCACCAAAAAATCCACCGCCATTGGTGCCGAATTCCTTGATGACTTCCTGCGATGCCACGGGGCCCTGTGCAATGACCTGCTGGGTCACAATTTGAGTAGTGACCTTGCCATCTGCTCCGGTCACCTGCACGGTCTGGGGTTCAACCAACTGCACCGTAGTGTAGGGTTTCAGGTTCTGGACGACACCCTGAGACACAAACACCAGCGAGCCTGCTACGCAAATCGGCAGCAAAACCCAAAGAAGGCAGCGCGTCGTGTCCACCCAGAAGTTTCCGAGCTTATCGGTTTCCTTCCGGGCAATGCCGCGAATCACCACGATAGCCAACACAATGCCGACCGCCGCCGAAGCAAAGTTGTGATATGCCAGCCCCGCCATCTGCGTGAGATAACTCATCGTGGATTCGCCGCTATAGGCTTGCCAGTTCGTATTGGTGGTAAACGAGGCGGCCGTGCCAAAAGCCAGACCTGGCTCCACGTTCGGAAACTTCTGCGGGTTGAATGGCAGCCACTTCTGCGTGCGCTCGATCAGGTAGAGGAGCGCCATGGAGACACCGCTAAATAGGAGCATGGCGATGGCGTATTCTGTCCAACGCATCTCATGCTTCTCGTCGACTCCGGTCAGCCGGTATACGACCCTTTCAATCGGTCGTAGAACGGGATCGAGAAATGTCTTCTCCCGGTTGAACACACGGGTCATGAAGATTCCAACTGGCTTCGTCAGTAAGAAGATCACCAGAAGATAGAAACCAATTTGAAACCAGCCATTTGCGGTCATGGTCAGAACTCCTCCGCTTTCAGCAGGGCGTAAAGCAAATATCCACAGAGCAGGACGCAAATGAACAGCAATACTGCATTCCCTAAACTCATGACTCGCTCCTATCTAAGCCGTTCGCAGCCGCGTACGTAGAGGATGGCTACCCCAACAAACAATGCCGTCGCCGCCAAGAAGATGATGTCTAGCATTAGCACACTCCTCCGGTCCGGAATCTAGAACTTAACGAGAATCGCCATATTCAAACGGTTCTCACTCTTGCGAAGATCCGGGAACCAGGTATTCGCCAGTGACCCACATGGTGGCGCACCGCTGAAGCAAACCGTTGAACCAGGTGCGCCGAAGGTATTGCCGCCAGGTGGCGTCACACCGCCGGACCCCGAGAAATAGGGCACGTTCGCCGCACGGTGGTTGTACTCCCAGCGGAAGGTAATATATTGGCTGGGCATCCAGTCAAAAGTCCCAGACACATCCCAGGCCTTGTACGGATCGCCGGGATTCTCGGTGAAGTAAGGCGTGCCCGAAGCAGCAGTCGCCCCGTTGATCGGCGGCAGCAAAACCAAATATCGGCCGGGATTGTTAATCTGCCCGCCCCCCAGTGTCAGGCCATACTTGTCGTTATCGAACCATAGGCGGTTGTAGAACATGTACCCCAGAAAACTTTGTTTGGGGCCCTTCGCGGAGTTGCCAGCGCAACTGACACCGCCACCGTGCTCGCATCCCATATCGCCGGTAAGTGAGAAGGCAGCCTTATCAAGAAACCGCTCCTTGTTGTCGTAGTACTTGATCTCAATGCTGTCGTCCGTGTGATAGCGCACGCGGCCCGGCGTGTTCAGCGCATCCTCACCCAAGGCGTACTGATTTCCCAGCACCGATAGCCAGCCGTTCGGCCGCCACAGGATCTGGAATCCGAGACCAGGTCGGCTGTTGAATCGTCCGTAGGACTGCCAGCCGTTCGTGAACCACGGCTCGATCTTCAAGTGCTCCGTCGGAAAAATCTGGATGCGCACACCGTTGAAAAACCATGGTGTGTTCGATGAAACGTACGACGGCTGATAAGCCCAGTTGTCGAACTGGTAGTAGCTGAACAGCCCGATATACGACATGAAGATGCCGGCGTCGACGTTGATTCCGTGCAGCGCGTTGAAATGGTAGCCACCGTACGCTTCCGAGATATACCGATAAGCGTTATCCAGATTCCATTGGCCGCGCGCAGGGCTGGCATCATTGCGTGGTGTCGTCTCCGAGTACAGGCCAAACTGCGTCATCAACCGGGCGCGGACGTTATCGTAATGAAAGTCGCCGCCGACGCCGAGCTGGGTTACCTGGACTTCATTGGCCCTGAAAACTTCGCTTGACCCGCTGATAGTGTTGTCTTTGGGATGGTTGAAATCGTAGATGTAGTCCACGTCGGCTCGGATCTCCGGCGTAAAGAATTTCGTGTCCATCGGCGATTCTTTCGTCCGCGCGTTGCCGTTCAACCAGGTAAAGTCCGCAAACGCGAACGGCTCGGTCGCTGGTGTCTTCGCCGCCCCGCTCTTCCCTTTTTCTGTGGCTTGCGGCCCAAGCACTGCGACACGATCATTGGAAAGCGAGTTTGAGCTGGCTAGCGTTGGTCGGGGGATGATACTCGAATTGGCCGCTGTGACAGCTGAGGTGGCTGTGTTTGCTGAAGGCGGCTGCGCGGCTGACGCATCAGTGGCAGGAGCCGCAGCAGGATTGCCCTTGGACTCAAGGTCGGCAACGCGCTTTTCGAGCTGCTCCACGCGGTCGAGGAGCCATCGTTCGCGCTCAGTCAATCCGGGAGCAGGTGCGTCAGGCTTGATTGGCGCTGCTTTAGAAGGTGTATGGGCGTTTCCCTCGTCGTCGGCAGTTAAGAGACCGGGAGCCACGCTGCTGGACAAGGCTACGGCCAGAAAAATCCACAGAAGTTGTCGATTCCTACCGAACCAGGTCATTTCTCTCTCCTAGACTTTCTTCCCAAGCCCAACGCGCGAGCTGAGAGCACGCCAATTACTTCGTCCGGCGGCCTTCCGGGAGCTGACAAGCTATGGTTGCTTCTTCTCGCCTTGCTTTGCCTGCTTCGCGACCAATTGCGGGCCGACTTACGGTTTGCGCTTCATTTCCCGAGTCCAGTGAAACAGCACGTAGAGCAAGAAGCCGCACGCGGGAATGCAAATCGCTACTAATAGGATGACGGTCATGAAGCCAAAGGTTTAGAGCGCGCGAGCTCAGTCGCTCTTCCCCATTCCGGGGATTCGACGAAGCGAACCTCTCCCCGCAATCGAGGACAACATAGCGAAACGCTGGTCAGGAAGTCCTGAGAAGTTCATAAGGAATCCATAAGCGCATCTGGGGTTCAGGGCGCTCGGGGTAACGATACATCAGTCGTTACATAGGAGGTGGTCAGACCCTAATCGCTTAAGTCACTGAATTTCAAATGGGTTGTACAGCTCTGCTTCGGTCTGAGATAGGCTGGTTGTTTGGCCAAGGGTTCTGAGCAGGAGCAGCCGAGGCAGTTTTGAAATAACGTGCAAGGCATTACAGAATTCGAGAGTACATGCCACCGCTTGGCGTCATTCTGTCCAACAGGAAAATTCTGGCGGAGAGGGGGGGATTCGAACCCCCGGTACACGTTTTAGCGCGTACAACGGTTTAGCAAACCGCCGCATTCAGCCGCTCTGCCACCTCTCCGCGGCTAACGTCTTGCAACATTGTAACTTATTACCGCATTTGGTGACAGTCCCTCCTTCGGTTGCTGCATTTTGGTGCACGGCAGTGAACCCATCTTTGAGACAAAAACACTATTGTTACACTCCGCTGCAAACGGCTGCCAAGCCTTCCTGCCGCTAACCGACACAACCTAGACGTTACACTCTTGCGAGAAAGGTAGGTTCTCTGCAATGAACAAGGGAAAAGTGTGGCGTCATCCAGAAGCGTTCCAACGAATGGCGGTCGAGCGCTTCAAATGCTGCGAAAACATTGAGCACTTAGCGAAGGAACTTGGTGTTGCGAGGCAAACCCTATACCGGTGGCACAAAAAGAGCGAGTGCGCTGGAGAGGGAGAAGACCCGGTATTAGCGAAGTCCCGCGAGTCGAGGCTTCGAAGGGAAATGCGTGATCTGAAGCGTCTGCTCGCTGAGAAGGTTTTGGAGGTGGATTTTTTCAGAGGTGCCTTGCAGCAAATCGAGGTTCGACAGCGCGAGAACAGAAGGCCTGGCGAACTGGCATTTACGACCTCATCCAGGACGTAATGTCGCTGCAAGGCAGTCTAGGAATTGAGAGGATGTGTCACTTGGCGGGCGTCAGCAGAGCTGGATTCTATAGGCATCTGCGCGCAAGTGACAATTACGAGGAAGAAATGCACGTACAGTCGGAGATTCAGAGGATTACTTTGGAGCACAGATGGCGGTACGGGTATCGGCGCATGACGGCAGAGCTGCGAAGGCAGGGCATGCTCGTGAATCATAAGAGAGTCGCCCGCATCATGCAGGACGACAACTTAATTGCCGCTACCCGCGAGTGGCCTAGGGGCAGACGAGGCCACATGGAAATGCATGTCAACCTTGCAGGCCGTATGAAGGTGACAGGGCCAAATCAGCTCTGGGTGGCGGACATTACTTACGTCCGCCTGAACCGGGAATTCGTTTACCTAGCAGTGGTGCTGGACAAGTTCTCGCGAAGAGTGGTCGGATGGGCGCTCGATAGGACTTTGGGCTCACGGCTTCCGCTCGCGGCTTTGACGAATGCTTTGGAGGACCGAAAGCCTGGGCCAGGGTTGGTGCATCACTCGGATCGGGGTGTGCAGTACCTCCATGCCAATTACGTGGCGACGCTGCGCAAATACAGCATCCTCGCGAGCGTCAGTCGGCCTGCCAGCCCGGGCGACAATGCCAACTGCGAAAGCTTCTTCAGAACGCTCAAGCGGGAAGAGATTAGAGCAGCAGAATATGCGAATGTTGAGGACCTACGGGCAAAAATTTCCCGATTCATCGACGACTACTACAATCGGAGAAGGCTCCATTCCGCGCTCGGATATCGCTCACCCGCAGAATTTGAGAAAGTGGCCGTATCCGGTGGTACGGCTGGCATTTCGAGTGTCATAGAACTGGATTGCTAGCTGCATAAAAGTCAGACCCTCCCAAAAATGACGGGCGATGCCAACTGTCACGCAGTGTCGCCAAGTAGATTGTCTCAATGAGGGGTTCGCTACGACTCTGTGCGGAGGAGGCGCTCCTGCTTCCCAAGCGCGGCCTCCGACTCCAACAACTGCATCCAATTTGTCCAACTGTCAATGTTTCGAACAAATCGGGGCCTCTGCTTTTCGCTCAAAGCTAACTCCAATCTGCTGAAAAAGACGCATTCCTGCACAGACTGTGATAATTGGACGACTGATTTTTCGACCGCATTCGGCGCGTAGAGCTTTGCAAATTGCGAACCCAAAGTATGCCTCATGAAACTGCCCCACTCTGGGGATTCACCCCAGGGAGAGCCTGCTTCGTTTCTTCCGTTCAGGGCGATAGATGGCGGCGGTTTGCTAATTTTCCCTGCCCTGTTCGTATTCACCACGCTTCATTTGTTTTGAACGATTTAGAGTGCGCTCAGTTGCACAGAATCACCCCATTTGCAGAGTCTTGTGCACCAAGTGTGCACCAAATAGCCTTCCGAAAGAGGGCTCCGAGCAGTCCCACAACCGACTACTTCCGTGATAGCCCGTAATCTGTCCATGATCGATGCTAAGCGCGGAATCACTTCCCACAGACCGATATATCGTTACTAATCGGGCAATTCAAATCCGCGTTTGCATCTAAACGCGTTTCTCTAAGTAGCCGACTCCCCGATACCTGAAGATATTCGGTTTACTGCGTATTCCACTACAATGCCTTCGTGCCGACCTCATTGATCGGTTTTTCCCTTCGTATGGAGGGAGGACAAGCCCGAACGTAATGCAAAAACTCACGGAGGAGTTCTCATGACCGGATCGAACCATAAAAACGCTCCCTTGCGATGGTCGGTGTTCATCACCAAGCGGCCCGGTCTGAACCGGGAGTTGCCGCCAGGCTACGAGTCCCTGGCCTGGGTGCCCAACTCGTCCACGCTGATCTACGGCGAACGGGATGCTGTGCTGGTCGATACCTTCCTTACCGCCGAAGCTACGCGGGCTCTGGCGGACTGGGTTATGGCGAGCGGCAAGAACCTGACCACGATTTACTTGACCCATGGCCATGGCGATCATTTCTTTGGCATAGGATTGTTGAAGCAGCGCTTTCCCCGTGCACGGGCGGTGGCAAGGCCGGACATCGTGGAGGCCATGCGCCGTGAGCTCGATCCGCCCTACTTCAACAGCTTCTGGAATTCGCGCTTTCCCGGGCAACTCCCGGAACAGCTCGCGGTACCCGAGGGGCTCCAAGGAAACAGCATCGAGCTGGAAGGGCAGGAGTTGGTCGTGGTCGACACGGGCTATACCGACACGGCTCTGTCCACGAGTCTGCATGTCCCTTCGATCGACTTCGTGGTGGCCGGGGACGTTGCCTACAACGGCGTCCATCCCTATATGGCAGAAGGCAATCCACAGTCTTGGGCCAAATGGATCGCTGCCCTGGACAAACTCGAATCGCTGAAACCTCGCGCCGTGGTCGCCGGCCACAAACGACCGGAGAACGACGATCACCCGCGGATCATCGAGGAAACGCGCAGGTACTTCCGGGACTTCCTACGCCTCAACGAGGAGACGACGACCGCGCGCGAGTTCTTCGACCGGATGATGAAGCTCCATGGGGATCGAGCCAATCCCGGTTCGCTGTGGGGTGGGGTGACGGCCGCCAAGGCACACCATAGCCCATAAACGATAATCGACCGGGATGGTCTGTGGCTTGCCCGAAATCCGTCGAGGATCGATGTGCCAAGCGCTCACTGCCTACAAGCCGACTTCTGGCCCGCAATCACTTCCCGGTTGCCCGTGATCTGGGAGTTGTCGAGCGGATGCTTCGAAGTCAAGTCCGCGCCGCAATTTTCACGGTCGAGTTACCACGACCTAGATGCACAGAAGATACAGGCTCTGGCTGTTAAGAAACCGTGTCAAAGGAGTGCTTCATTGTTACTGTGTGACCGGAAACTCTAGGTGGAGATTAGCTGTTGAATCCTCTCCGGCCAAACGTCACACTCCGACGTTACACGACCCACTGCTTCTGCCGCGGACTGCAAAACTGCACTCGTCGTTTACAAGAGGAGATCGTGCGTTCAAGCTGTGATTCGTCGACGTTGGCGAACGCAGAATCTTCCTGAAACGCATGTTTCTGTCCTCCCCCCAACCCTGTGTCGCTGCAGGACGCGCCTCAATAGATGAGCTTTAAAGAAAACTGAATTTGCCGTGAAGTTCCGGCGGTCTTGCTGATCATGCCAAACCCTGTGCCCTCGATGATGTTCGCAGGTAGTCCCATGTTGACGATGTTAAACAGATTAAATAACTCTGCGCGGAATTGCAGATCCGCTCGCTCCAAACCGCTTTCTCGGTGGCCAATCGGAGTCGTCTTGACGAGCGCAAAATCGAAATCGTAATATGCCGGGCCGCGAAAGGTATTACGGCCGAGCGTTCCAAAGCGCCCGGAGTTTGGTCCAGTTCCACCTGCGATCCCGATCGGAATGGCAAAGAAGCCTGCGTTGTTCGCGCCCCGCCCAAAATAATCGTCGCGCGGTCGGGTTGAACTGCCGGCGCTCGATAGGTCCGGTAACCCAATCTGGTCCGGCCGGTCCGCGCCAATCGTTCCCGCGCCCGTCTGCTGGATACCCGAATAAACCGTAAACGGCGAACCACTCGTGATCGACGAGATGCTCAGCAATTCCCAGCCCTTCGTCAACAGCTGGGTTCTATCCGACTGAAGTCCCAAATGCTCAAAATGCAAATCCTGCGCCGCGCTCAACGTGAAGGCGTGCGTCACGTCAAAGCTTGACGGCCCTCTTTCCGCTCGTGTATCGAACGGGTTTTGCGGACTAAACAACGTCACGGCGCCGGTGGATCCTGTTCCTCCGATAATGCCGCTGACATCATCCAGCGATTTGCCCCAGGTGTAGCCGGCTTGCAATGACGGTCCGCCGTGCCCAACATTTCCCGACAATGAGGTCTGCAAGGCGTTGTACGACGAGTGCGATGTCGCTGTGATCACAGACTCGAATCCGAAACCACCTTTCACCACGCCGCTACCGTCGAAGTCTGTAAACCGCGCAAATTCCGACTCCGCTCCGGGATACGCGTTTGGATATGACATTCTCGGAAGTCGAAATGCCGATGTTCCAACATACGCGACATCGGCCGTGAGGCCGCCGAAAACCCGTTCCAGCCCCAATGTCCAAGTCTGCAAGTAGCCATTGCCGAAGCGCCGGTCGATCCCGGCCAGACTCAGTAGCGAGAGCTGATGACTCGGCGCCAGCGCCGCCAAATCCTGCTGGTATCGATTTACGTCCATCACCGTGTTCGCCGGGACGTTTTTCGGATTGCCACTAGCCAGCACGTTCACACCCGCTGTATTGTAGACCTGTGGCAACTCGTCCGGTGTGATTTGGAATCCGTAGGAAATCTCCCCGTTTTGCGCTGCATTGACGCGCGGATAAACAACGTAAGGCGTTGACCCTGTCAGAAGATTGTCCTGCCAGATATTAGGCGGAATCACTGTGATCGCCCCGCCCATGTGCACATGCACCGCGTTTGATAAGTAGGCTGCGGATTGATCAAGTATTCCTGCCCAACGCCCGCAGGCGGGAACGAATTCAGAAAGCTCGACGTTCGGTGCGCCCGCTCCGAAATCGGCGTATAGAACTCATATCGCAGCCCATATTCGAGCGTCCATTCCGGATTGATTTTCCACGTGTCCTCGATGTAAGCGTTCACGTCATTCCGGTTGATCGCCGCGGGCCCAATGTGCGCGCCATTCGATGCGTAGGGCGGCGCCACCGCGATCGTGTATGCGTACGGAAAACCTAGCAACAGACTGCTCAAAGTGTCCGGCAGAGGCTGGCCAGGCTGAACGTCGTGCCGTCCACTCGCAGAAGGGATGAAAACGGGCGAATAAACCGTTCCGCCGCCAAAATCGTATTCCCCGTTCGGGCTGATGCCAAAGTATGTCGTGTCGCGATTGAGGCGTGCTTCTGTACCCCACTTCACCGCGTGTCGCGCTGTCGTCCAGGCAAAATTCAATTGTAACTGGAACAAATTCCCGAACGCTGACATCACGGAGCCCGCCGCGCTGTTGTACGCCTCATACAGACCATCGTTGAACTTGAGGGCCGGATCGGTGTGGTTCGGGGTCACAAACGAAGGCGTCGTCCGCGTAAAACTCAACGATGTCGACCAGAGAAAGCGCGGTGACGCGGTGCGCGTGTAAGTGATGACCCCGTTCCGCTGCCGATCCACGTACTGCACGCCAAAGCTCGGATCGAGCAGCGTTTGATCCGGATTTGTTGTCGGTCCCGTCAGATTGTCGTAATTGAATCGACCAAACAATTGTCCTTTTGTGCCAACTTTCTGATCGATGCGGATAGAAAACTGATCCGTGTCCGTGTTCACGTTTGAAGGCGCAGCATAGGTTCGCGCACCATACGCGCCGGTTGGATTGTTCGGTAGGGGATAGCGGGCCAGCACTGTCGCCATTGCCGGATTCACCGGTACCTGCAGCGTGTCCGTGCTGCCGTCCGGGTATGTCACCATGTCCTGACCCGCTCGCTCGGCTGCGGTTGGTACAGCCAAAACCTGTCGTTCCCAGCACCTGCCTGAATCCCTGATACTGCACAAAATAGAACGTGCGGTCTCGGCCGTCATACAGATGCGGCAACACGACCGGCCCGCCATTCGTAAATCCGAA
>WNFC01051827.1_pt1 | contig 10640 bp, 9 predicted proteins | sample 5400541 | NCBI WGS metagenome assembly WNFC01 (sample SAMN13153342, study PRJNA577476) | soil metagenome | isolation source: 120 cm saprolite under Douglas fir tree site 2 hole 2 replicate 1 | place: USA:California | collected 2015-04-18
TGCTCGCCGAGCGTCGCCGACAGCTCCTCGCCGGTGCGGGCGCCGATCGTCTGGTCAGCCCCTTCGACGTTGTGCGAGGCGATCGCCACCACGCGCGCGCCGAACGCCTTGGCCAAGCCAACCGCCGCCGACCCCACTCCGCCCGCTGCACCGGTGACCACCACGGTCTTCCCCTGCAGCGGGCCGATCTTCGCCAGCCCGCCGTAGGCCGTGATTGCCGCCAATCCCAGCGCCGCGAGGTCGACGGGATCGATGTCCGACGGCACTGGCGCGATGGCGTCTTCGTTCACCGTGACGTGCTCGGCGTAGCCGCCATCGCGCTCAGCGCGCACGCCGCCGAGCCCTTGCATCATCGTCCAGGCGCGAGTACCGGCACCGCGCCCCTCCACCACTTCGCCGACGACCTCCAACCCCGGCACATACGGAAACGGGGGGTTGCGCCGAATTGGCCAGTTGCCCACGCGGATCTCCAGGTCGGAATGGTTGACCGCTGCGGCAAGCATCCGGAGCCTCACCTCGTTTGGTCCGACTGGCGGTAAGTCCACGGTTTCGAGGGCCAGCACCTCGGCGGGCCCATAGCGATGCATGCGGATCTGACGCGATCTCACTCGACACCTCGTTTGGTAACGCTCCCCGTGCGAGTTGTAAGCAGCTGCGGCTGAGAAACGCAAATCATAGACTGACTCCCAGTCGTAGCCAGTCTGCTTGCCCGCTACAATCCCGGCAGTTTCGACGACAGACCGTTCTGGACAGTCCCATTTTCCCCGGAGGCCGCACGTATCGATCTGGGGGCGGAGCGCGCCTTTCTCATTGCCCAGGACATGGAGCTTCCCGATTTCCACGAGCTCAAAACAGGGTGGCTTTGGGCGGTCTGAGATGACCGGTTATCCACGCCGGGCCTCTCGGGCTTGCGTTTTGTCTGCCGGGGAGTAGAGAGAAATCGCGTGAGCGATTGAATTGACCGCTTCGCTGGAGGAGGACGGTATGACTTCGAGATCGATCAACGCCTTGTTCCTCGCGATCGCTGTGATGCCCCTGGTTGCATGGGCGGCGACTTCCCAAGATCTGGCTTCGGAGGACGCCCGAGCGATTTCGGTGGAGCAGGGACCATCCTGCAATTGTCCCGATGGTTATCTGCCCATCGATGGGGCCTGTTGTCCCGCGTGCTACTTTGTGGACCCGCCATGTTTACTGCCCTGCTTCATTTGCGAGGAATGCGGCCAGACGGGCGATCCATGCGACTACTCGCGGGGACTGACCTGCTGTGGCGGATCGCAGCTCTGCTGTCCCGCAGGTGCGCAGAGCACCTGCTCGGATTTTGCCTGCGCAGAGTAAGTTCCAGCCGCCGCGCCTTCCTGGAAGTCGTCGGAGGCCTTCTTTTTGACTGCACTACCGGTGTTCTGGGCGTCGGCGGCGCCTTTTTTGACCGCGTTGGAGCCCTCATCGGCGGAAGACTTCGTCGTTTGTTCAACATTCGCCTTCGTCTTGCCAGCTTTTGCCTTTTCGCTGTCGAACTTGGAAGTATCGACGTTCGGGACCTGGGCGAGGGCCAAAGACGCCGCCGCGCAAGACAAGATTAGACCAAGGCCAATTTTACCTACCAACCGTTGGAACATGTGTTTCTCTCCTCCTCTGAAAAGGGAGAACAATATTGCCATCCTCGACTGGGCGCGCACGCGGGGGAAGCAGCGGAAAAGGAGGGCCGCGTCGGAATTGCCATGCCGCGAGGCGTGGGGCTCCCCGCCGACAGTGACGTTGAGCAGTACGGATACCGAATAGGTACCGACGTCGGTTAGCCTGTTCGCGGTCGCGATTTCCGGCGCACGGCCGAGTATCTGCTTGAACACGGCGCTAATCTGAACTGGGTTGGATGGGAGCGGCAGACACCGCTAGCTCTACTCCTGGTACGGCAAACACCTCGGCATCCAAAAGGCCGAATTTGGCGCGATCTTCCGCTGGCGCGAGCTCGATCGAGACAAGCCCCTGGGCAAAACCACGTGGGCTCTGTTCCCGCAGAACACGAAGTACTTCGGCCCGGCGGACAACACGTTCATGGTCAACTACCGAGTGGACAATCTCGACGCCCTCCTGAAGAACCTCGAGGCAGACGGCATCCACATCGAAGGCCGGCAGGACGGCGACTACGGTCGCTTCGCGTGGGTCATCGATCCCGAAGGACACCGCATCGAGCTGTGGGAGCCGCCGCAGGATGCTGCAGATGGGGGCGCCAAGGGCTAGTACCTCGCACAGAGCTTTTGATCGGTTGCGGTCGTTGGGGCGGGATCTCGTCGACCGCGATGTGAATTCGATGCTGCGCGCTTGTCGCGGCGCGCGCCGAATCAGACCGCGTTGCTCAAGCTGTAAGATCATGCTGTGGACACTCGGTGGCGTCACGCCAAAGAAGGCCTGGATGTCCGCCTCGGCTGGAGCGCGCCGGTTGAGCAAGGCGTAGCCCGAATGCCACGTTCAGGGTAGGCAGACCGGCTTCAAGTTCGGCGTGGCAGGTGGTCGATCGGCCGCAACTATCGGAAACCCGAGCTGCGGCGAGCGCGACTTGTGCTAAACGGCCTTCTCCAACGACCCGGTTCGAATCCGGAGGGAGAGCCAAGGAAACTGGAGGAACGCAGAAGTTGAAAGTCGATGGTTGAAAGGAAGAGCGGGGGAGGGCAGGATGCTCGCCCCTTCGACCTGGACCATCGAGGACGGGGCTATAGCTCAGCTGGGAGAGCGCTTGAATGGCATTCAAGAGGTCACCGGTTCGATCCCGGTTAGCTCCACACCAAAGTATTTGAAGTCATTCTGATTTTTTGTTTCTTGCGCCAACAAGATTTTTGTGCATCGCGTTTGTTGGCGTTGTGTTGGCGTGGCCTTCTACTGAACCACGCTTTGGCCCACCTTGGGCAGCTCGGGAGCGGATGGAATCTCGCGAATGAGGGCTGGTCCAATGTGCCGCCCGAGCTTCGAGGCTTCTTGCGCCAGGAACTTGCCGCAGAGGGGCGCGTAGACTTCCTGGGTGATCCGAACGTCCGCATGTCCGAGCAACCGTGAGACCGTATAGATTTGCACGCCTGCTTCAATGAGCATCGCGCCATAGGTGCGACGCTTATGCCGCGCTCGGCATAACGGCGTAGATCATGGAACGTGATCGGGCGCCCTATCCCCGCCCGTAGTACGCATCGAGCCTCTTGGGAAGGGGACGGACGATAGCCTCAACCATTGGTGCAATGGCCGGGTCGATCGGCACGCTTCGGTCCTTGTCATTCTTCGTCCTGAAACCCAGAAGGGGCTTCGACCGAATCTGAATGACGCCGTTCCTTAAGTCGACGTCTCCGCGTTGAAGCAAGACAACTTCTCGACGCCGCAAGCCTGTGAAGATGACGAGCTTGGCAATCAGGCGAAACCCAAGCTGGCAGCAATCCAAGAATGGGCCAATCTCGTTCGAGTAGAGCCAACCCTTGGTCGTAGCTTACCTTCGGAAGCTTTACTGCGCTCGCGACGTTGCGATCGACAAGTCCCTCGGACCGCGCATACTCCAGGAGAGCCTTGAGGCGTTCAAGCTCAGCGCGGATGTCGTGGAACAAGTGCATTTCACTCCTCGCACCTGCAGATTTGCTGCTGGTTGGGCCGGGAGGGAGTTCCATGAAGACTTTTTGTCGGGCTTTGATGATTTTGTTCAGCATCGGAAGCATCCACGCAGGTGCGTCGTTCGCCGAGCCCGGTTGGTTCTGGCAGAACCCACGGCCACAAGCGGGCGGCTTGATTGGAGTCGCTGTTGTAGATCCGCAAACGACCTTTGCCGTAGGGGCGCTGGGCAGCATTGTACGTACGAGGGATGGGGGCAACACGTGGACACACCAGTCCAGCGGTACGAGCGATACGCTGACGGCAGTGACATTCATGGATGCCAACGCGGGATGGGCGATCGGTGGCGAATTTGGGGCAGTCATTTTACATACGACGAACGCCGGCGAGACGTGGACCCAGCAATTTGACGGTCCGAGAGACCTTCGTCTTCGCGGGGTTTCGTTTGTAGACGCCCAGACCGGATGGGCCGTGGGCTGGGCAGGGATCATTCTTCACACGAATGATGGCGCAAGAAGCATGGCATCGACAAGCTGAGCTCTCAGGGCCCCCACGGCGCCACTACATCCCAGGTCGCATCGGCGCCGTAGGACTCTTGGCGGTCCCAGACGTCCGGTCCGCCGTCGCTCGCAATCCAGACTTCGGAATTGAAATGACGAATGTAGTGCTCGGGGTAGTTGAACGATTGGAAAGACACATCTGAGCCGGAAAGTCCGGGCTGAGCGCAGAACGTCGCGTCCTGGTTGAAGAGTACCGAGCCATCGGGCTGGCCTCTTCGCAGGCGATGACTCGAGTGCCGCAGGTACTGGCCGGGGAAATTACGGGATTCGAACGAGTAGCACGAGTCATCGGCCAAGCCCGGGACGATCCTGAATGTCGCGTCCTGCCTCAGAGTTTTGTCGCTCGTGGAGTCAACGACCTCGGTGTAGCACAGACCGTTGAAGTGCCGAACGTATCGATTGGTGAGCCCTTCGGTCGTGACTTTTAAAGAGTGATACTCATCCACGGGAACGTTGGCCCCACTTCGCCACCACGGCGCGGCCAAACTCCATGTCGCGTCCTCACGATAACGGACTGCATCCTCGAATGGGTCCAGCCACAACTCGTCGCTCCGATGGCGAATGTAATAGCCGGGGATGTTCTTTGACTCGAGAGAGAAATTGCTGGAACCGTCGAGCGCCGTGCGGCCGCAGAATGTGGCTTCCTCGTCGAAGCTCACCGACCCATCGCGCGGGTCGTTTCGCAGGCGGAATTTGAAGTGTCGCAAATAGTGGCCCGGGAAGCTGCGCGATTCGAAGGAATAGCATGAGGCGTCGGCCAGGCCCGCCACTACTTGGAAGGTGGCGTCCTGCTTTAGAGTGGCGCTGCTCGTCGCGTCTACCAGCTCAACGAAGCCGAGGCCGTCAAGTTGCCGGACGAAGCGATCAGCGAGCCCTGGGGTCGTGACCTGGAACGACTGAAGCTTGTTGATGGCGAAAGGTCCTGTCATTTGCTTCGCCGCGTTGGTCAAATATTGATTAGCGGTTTTGATCGCCTTCGCATCCGGCTTCATCACTATCCGGTCATATGTCAGCATCCCGTTCACCTCGTTCTCGACGTCGGTGATCTGGGTATAGATCGCGGCGCTTAAACCAGGGTCGCGCATCAGCAACTGGGTCTGTTGAATGAGGCCCGAATATTGGTTCGTGAGCGCGGTGCCGTCGGGGAGCATTCGATAAGCGAAGGCCATTTTCGGGTTCCAGAGATGATCGGCGATCATCACCCCCAAGCCGCCGAACTCGCCCAGTACCGCCGCGCGCCAGCGGGACGAATACGGCGATCGCGGGCCAATATAGACATGCCAGTCGAGGACATCGCCGTTGCCCCCGTCGACAGACCCACAGCAATTGACGCCGCTCATATTGTCCACCAGCCGGCTCGGATCCCAGCTCTTCACCAGGTCGGCGAGCCGTGCCTGATCGTACTGACCCCAGCCTTCATTGAACACAACCCACTGGATGATCGACGTGGAGCTGCGGTGCTCGTTGACGATCTCCCCTACCTCTGCCTCGAATTGCTGGCGCGCAGCGGGCGAGGGATTGCGGCCGGCGGTCATTGAAGGAACGTCTTGCCAGACGAGCAGGCCCAGCTTGTCGGCCCAGTAATACCAGCGTGTGGGTTCGACCTTGACGTGCTTGCGGACGGTGTTGAAGCCCAATACCTTGTGCTGCTCGAGGTCGAAGCGAAGGGCCGTGTCAGTGGGTGCAGTGTAGACTCCGTCAGGCCAGAAGCCCTGGTCGAGCGTTCCGATCTGAAAAACGAACTGGCCGTTGAGCACTGGCCGCACCGCGCCTCCGACCGTGGCAAGGCCGATCGAGCGCATCCCGAAGTAGCTCTTCACTCGGTCGACGGTGGTTGTGCCGCTCTTCAGCGAGACTCGCAAGTCGTAGAGGAATGGATCGTCGGGCGACCAAAGGTGCGCGTTCGGCACAGGCACCCGGATCTCCGTTCCAGCCTTGCCGGTCGCTACACCCACTTGGCCCCCGCCGCTCCAGGCGACCGCTTCGACCGTCTCGCCGGTGACGCCAACAGCTTGCACGGTCAGCCGCAACGCTGCACCAGGCACATCCGGCGACATGTCGAGCCGCCTTATGAAGGCCCGGCTGATTGCCGGCGTCCGTCGGATCGAAGACGCCGACAATGAGCTCGTTCGTTCCACCGTTCAACTGCGAGGTGATATCAAAGCTGAAGCCGCTGTAACCACCGCGGTGTGTACCCACGTTCACGTGATTGACGTAAACCGTAGCCTCCCAATCGACCGCCCCGAAGTTGAGCAACACCCGCTGGCCAGCCCAGTCGGATGGGACGATGAACGTCCGCCTGTACCACATGTGGACCGGACCATCGCGCATGATCCCAGAGAGCGCCGACTCCACCGGAAACGGAACGAGAATCGCCTCAGCGAGCGTCTGACCAAAAGGCGGGGCTTGATCGGCGGTCGCGTTCGCAAACTGCCACACGCCGTTGAGATTCAGCCAACGTCCGCGCACCATCTGAGGGCGCGGGTACTCCGGGTGCGCGTTCTCCGGGGAGACGTCTGAGGCCCACGGGGTCATCAGCGGCGCGACTTTGGAACTCCAGGACGGGCCCGGCGGCTTCGGACTAGCGGTCGAGGACTTTGCGGTCGGAGCGCTCGCGCAGGCGAGCAGAGCTAGAGCCAGCACCCTTCGAGATCGTACCGTAATCACGCAGCACCTACTTTCGAATCAATGGCTCGCCGCTGGCGACTATCCCGAATGCCGGACCGGAAACGTCGTGATAGCTAAACAGTGTCGCCCACGCAACGTATGGTTTTGAATTGAGTGCGTCAATGAAATGCAGCTGCGGCGGTTGAAAATCCTTGATGCAGCAGAAGTACACAGAGAGAATCTCGCCCAGCGTGTTCCAGGAACTCGGGCGACTCAAGGCTACCATTGTCATTCTTGCCGTTTTCCCGATCGTGCCGGCCGGCACCGGTCCTAGACCAATGGCACTGGTGGAGGATGCCGTGAAGGGAGCAAGCGTGACTCGGGGATCCTTCGGCCACCTGCCGGATGGCCGCGCCGTGGAGCTGTTTACGCTGAGGAACGCCCGGGGCGTCGAAGTGCGCGCGATCAACTACGGTGGCATCATCGTGTCGCTCAAGGTGCCCGACCGCAAAGGGCGGCTGGACGATATCGTCCTTGGGTACGATGAGGTCGAGGGATATCTGAGGAACCCGGCTTACTTCGGAGCGATCGTCGGCCGCTACGCCAACCGCATCGCAAAGGGGCGGTTCGAGATCAACGGGAGAGTTTTTCAGCTCTTGACGAACGAGGGTCCGAACCACCTCCATGGGGGCCCGCGAGGCTTCGACAAGATGATCTGGAGCGCCGAGAAACTCAAGACGAAGGACGGCGTTGGAGTCATGTTCACGCGCACCAGCCCAGACGGAGAAGAGGGCTACCCTGGCAGGCTGGACGCTCGCGCGACCTACACGCTCAACGACCGAAACGAGCTGGTGTTCGAATATTTCGCGACCACGGATCAGCCGACGCCGGTGAATCTCACCCAACACTCGTATTTCAACCTTGCCGGCGATGGCCGGCGCGACGTTCTCGGCCACGAGCTGGTCATCGAGGCAGACCGTTTCACTCCCGTGGACAGCGGGCTCATCCCGATGGGCGAGCTCAGGCTGGTGGCCGGCACGCCGATGGACTTCCGTAACTCCACTGCCATCGGCGCTCGCATCGCGCAGGACGATGTCCAGCTCCGGCACGGCCGCGGCTACGATCATAATTTCGTATTGACGCGCAATGGCGACGGGTCGTCGCGCGCGGTGCGGGTGCTGGAGCCTACGACGGGGCGCACGTTGGAGATTCTCACGACCGAGCCCGGCGTGCAGTTCTACTCGGGGAACCTCCTCGATGGCAGCATCAAGGGGAAGCGTGGCCACGTGTACGGCCGTCACTTCGGCTTCTGCCTCGAGACACAGCATTTTCCCGATTCCCCCAACCAGCCCGCGTTCCCGAACACCATCTTGCGCCCTGGTCAGGAATACCGCTCAAAGACAGTGCTGCGTTTCGGGGTGCAACAGTGATTCCGCTATTGATTGGAAAGCACTTACGGCAGGCGGTTTTCGGTTGGTGCCCTTCGGTTTCCGGGGGAGAGAATCATGTTCAAGTTTAGAGTTCTACAGTTACCGCTTGTGCTTCTGGTAGCCCCAGCGATGTTTAGGACGGTTGCGCGAGAGATCACTGCCACCATGGGATGCGGTTAGACTTGTCCCTACATTCTTGGATTGCGCATTATCGATTGGTTGATTCCAGGCCCGAAAAGGGGAGCGGTTAGATCGCGTGCGAGAAATTCGAGATGAAATTCATGAGCGCAAAGGAGAAATCAGGGCACCTTTTGGAGAACGGAGCGGGGCAGTCCACTGAAGGGTTGGGGTGCGAGCGGTTCATCGAAGTCGCGGGTTGTCGACAGGCCTGGAACCGGGTTGCGCGCAAGGGGGCGTGGTAGCGGAGGCGCTGCGCGAGGGGGAAAGGTTCTGAGAAACTCGGCCTTCAGGGGTCGATAGGTTTTTGGAACCAACATGGCATTGACATTATTGAACGAACAGTCTATATTCAAGGGATGGCTCGGCCAAGATCGTTCGACGTTGACGTCGTCCTCGACAAAGCCGTCGAGGCTTTCCGCTCGAAAGGCTACGAGGCCACTTCCGTGGAGGATCTCGAGAGGGTCACCGGTTTGCGCCGCGCCAGCCTTTACGGTGCTTTCCACGACAAGCATTCGCTTTACCTGGCCGCGCTTAAGCGATACGACACGACGAACCTCGAGCGCGTGCTCTCGGAAGTGAAGGCCGCGCCCTCGGGCCGCCGCGCGATCGAGGGTTTATTTCGGATGATCGTGCAGCATTGCCTGAGCGATCCGAATGGCTGCTTGATGGCGAATGCAGCGATGGAACGCGGGACTTCGGACGCCCAGGCGGCCCGCTGCATCGCGGAAAACCGCCGCCGCATGGAAGACGCGCTCCGCGCGGTGATCGCGCGGGGACGCGGGGACGGAAGCCTGAAAGGCGGCGCGGAGGTCCCGACCCTGGCGCGCTACCTCTTCTCCGTAATGCTGGGGCTGCGCGGCCTGGCCAAGTCCGGCTGCACGGGGGTTCAGATGAGGGAGGTCGCGGAACAGGCGCTGAAGACGCTCTGATTTTTTTTATCGCATTATTGAACACTTAATCAATAAAGGAGAACCCATGAAGAAATTGGAAGGGAAGGTTGCAGTGGTGACGGGAGCGACGTCCGGGTTGGCGCTGGCGTCTGCGAAGCGATTTGCGGAGGAAGGGGCGTTCGTCTTCGTAACCGGCCGCCGGCAGGACGTGCTGGATAAGGCGGTCAAGGAGATCGGGCACGGCGCCGTCGGCGTTCGCGGGGACTCGGCGAACCCGGCCGACCTGGACCGGCTGTTCGCGGAGGTGAAGCCCAAGAAGGGGTCGATCGACGTGCTGTTCGCCAGCGCCGGGATCGGCGAGTTCGGCTTCCCGCTGGGAAAGATTACCGAGGAGCACTTCGACAAGACGTTCGATTTGAACGTCCGCGGCACACTGTTCACGGTCCAGAAGGCGCTTCCGCTGCTGAAAGACGGCGCATCGATCATCCTGACGGGCTCGATCGCGGGCGTCAAGGGCTTCGAAGGCATGGGTGTCTACAACGCAAGCAAGGCGGCGATCCGCTCCTTCGCGCGGAGCTGGACGAGCGATCTAAAGAGCCGCAAAATTCGCGTCAACGTGATCAGCCCCGGACCGATCGAAACGGCGGCGACGGCCGAGCTCCCGAGAGAGATGAAGGCCGGGTTCGCGTCGCTGGTCCCGCTTGGGCGCTGGGGCCGGGCGGAGGAGATCGCCGGGCCGGCGCTCTTCCTGGCCTCGGACGACTCCACTTTCGTGACGGGCATCGAGCTGGCCGTCGACGGCGGCTTGGCTCAAGTCTGATCGGAGAGGGGCGAGCCTGACACAGGACTGGTCTCTGGAAGCATAAGTACCAACCATTGAAGGAGGATCATTATGAAGCAGGCATTGGATAAAGACAGATTTGGACCATGGGCTCTAGTGACGGGGGCGTCTTCGGGGATCGGGAAAGAGCTGTCCAGGCAGCTCGCGGCAAATGGCCTCAATGTCGTGATGGCTGCCAGGAGGATTGATTTGCTCAAGGAGCTTGGGGACGGCATCGAGAGGGAGTTCTCTGTGCAATTCCGGGCCGTTCAAGTGGATCTCAGCGAAGAGGGCTTTATCGATAAGATTAAAGACGCCACCCGGGATCTGGATATCGGCCTCCTTGTATCGAATGCCGGAGCTCAAAGGGCCGGGGAGTTCGTGACTTTGGCGTTGAAGGATCTGCATGATCAGATTTCCGTTAACGTCGTGGCCCATATGGAACTGGTTCGCTACTTTGCCCCACGATTGATGAAACGCGCACGAGGGGGGGTGATGCTCGTCGGTGCTATGGGGGCGTCCCATGGGATCCCCTACATGGCCAACCCCAGTGCCACCAAGGCGTATGTCT
>WNFC01020372.1_pt1 | contig 10639 bp, 10 predicted proteins | sample 5400541 | NCBI WGS metagenome assembly WNFC01 (sample SAMN13153342, study PRJNA577476) | soil metagenome | isolation source: 120 cm saprolite under Douglas fir tree site 2 hole 2 replicate 1 | place: USA:California | collected 2015-04-18
TCCCTCGTCGACCGCCTGCACCCCGAGCGGCACCACCGACCAGCCGACGTCGATCTGCCCGCTCATCACCTGGGTCAGCGTGCCGGGCGGGCCGCCGGTCGCGACCGGCTGGAAGTCGATGCCGTAATGCTTGCGAAAGGCGAGCACGCTCAGATGGGTCGAGGAGCCGTTGGTCGAATAGGCGACGGTCTTGCCGGCGGTCTCCTTCATGGTCTTGATCGGCGAATCGGCGCGCACGTACCAAAAGAGGTCGTTGGCGCCCGTCATGGTGGCGCCGACGGCGCGGACGGGCGCGCCCTTCGAGAACGCGCCGAGCGCGCCCAGGCTGCCGACCGCGATGCCGATGTCGACGCTGCCCGAGATCACCGCCTGCTGGGTCTCGCCGCTGCCCTGGGTGTAGACGATCTGCAGCTCGAGCCCGTGCCGCTTGAAGATGCCGGCGCGCTGGCCGAGATCGGAAATGCCGGTTTCCCACGAGCCGCGCTGGCCGGCGGCGATCTTGAGCACGTCGTCGGCGAAAGCCGGCGAGGCGAACGCCAGGACGCCCAGCAGGGCGGCTATGCGCGTGACCCGATCCATCACGATCTCTCCTCCGTCAGTCCGACATAGATTTCGCCACCCTCGAGGCGCACCGGAAAGACGCGCAGGTCGCGCTCCGCCGGCGGCGCCAGGCAGCGCCCGCTGGCGACGTCGAAGCGGGCGCCGTGCAGCGGACATTCGATCTCGCCGCCCTCCAGGAAGCCTTGCGACAGCGCGGCGTATTCGTGCGTGCAGACGTCCTCGAACGCATGCACCGCGCCCTCGATGCGGACCAGCGCAAGCTCCAGCTCGCCGACGCGCACCGCGAGGGCCTCATCCTCGCGCAAGTCGGCGAGCGCGGCGACGCGATGCCAGCGTTCGAACTCCGCCATCGCGTAGCGCTATTCGGCCGCGCTCGCGTGCAACGCCGCCTGCTCCTCGTCGTGGAGGCGATCGAGGATGCGCCGCGCCTGGACCACGCCGGTGTCGGCGTTGATGTCGACCTGCGGCGGATCGGGGACGAGATCGAGGCTGCGCTGCTGCGCGGAGAACACGGCGACGTCCTCGTAGAACGCCGTCTGGATCTGCTCGAAAATCTTGTTGGTGAGCTCGGCGTTCTTCACGTCGAAGTCGTGCGCCTGGCCCCAGAAATAATGCGAGGTCTTCTCGGTCTCGGGCGTGATGGCGTTGAGGTTGCGCATGGTGATGCCGCCGACGCGCTTGCCCTCCGGCGCGCCGGTGCCGGTCGGCGTCGCGCCGACGTCGAGGCGCAGGAACGCGGGCGGCACGAAGTCGATGATCTGCCAGCGGTCGACGTTCGAGGTGAAGCCGCCGACCTTCACAAAGGTGGGCGGCGCCGGCTGGTCGATGATCCAGCGCGTCACGACGACGTTGTTGGGCGCGCGCGTGACCTTCACCACCGCGTGCTCGGCGAGCGCCGCATTGCCGATCGTGGTCTCGTGCACGAAGGCGAGGTGGGTGAGATCGAGCAGGTTGTCGACGACGAGCTGCCAGTTCGATTTGACGTGCAGGTAGGACGACTTGGCGCCCCAGTCCGGATCGTCGAGCCAGTGGAAGTCGGTGATCTTGGCGGGGTCGGCGAGCGCCGGGTCGCCCATCCAGATCCAGATCCAGCGATGGCGCTCGACCACCGGGTAGCTTTTCACCTTGGCGGTCGGGGGAATCTGGTCCTGTCCCGGAATGCGCACGCATTTGCCGGCCGTGTCGTATTGCAGGCCGTGGTAGTGGCATTGCAGCCGATCGCCCACGAGCTTGCCCATGGAGAGCGGCAGGTGGCGGTGCGCGCAGCGGTCCTCGAGCGCGACCGGGGTGCCGTCCTCGGTGCGGAAGAAGACGATCGGCTCGTTGAGGATCAGCCGGCCGAACGGCTTGCGGCCGATCTCGGAATCGGACGCCGCGACGTACCAGTAGTTCCGCAGGAACATGGCGCTTTCCCTTTTGCCCGAGTTGGCGGTGCCACTCGCGACCGACCTTCTTGGTTTCGTTTGGTCTTGCCACTATAATTCCAACCGGAATAAGTGGCAAGCTTGCGTTCCATGATAATGTGGCAGACGGCAGACACTATCTCGTCGGGGTGGAGCACAATTTGTTCCAAATGGAATTAAATCGATGACGGCGTTCGACCATCAGGCCTATGTGCCGTATCTCCTGCGACGGATCACCGATACGCTGATCGAGCACTTCACCGCCGGGCTCGCCCCCTACGGCATCACATTGCCGATGTGGCGCGTGCTGGCGGTCCTGCATCGGCGCGGACCGACGCGGTTCACCGTCCTGGCGAGCCAGACCTTGATCGAGCCGCCGACGCTGTCACGGCTGGTGGCTGCGCTTCGGTCCAAGGGCCTGATCACCAAAAAGTCGTCGGCCGTCGACGCCCGCGGGGTCCTGTTCGCGCCGACCAGGAAGGGACTCGAGATCGTCGAACGCGTGACCCCGCACGCGCTCTCGGTCGAAGCCGAGACCCTGGCCGGATTGACCGAGGATGAGGCCGAGATGTTCCGGCGGCTGGTGCGGCGGGTCTGCGCCCATCTGGCGCCGTTCGCGCCCGACGACGCGGGGCGGAATTGATTGCGGCAGACTCCGAGTCGCACGGCGGCCCGGCTGAGCTGCCAACGCGACCTTCGCCGGCTACAGCATATCCTTGATCGCCTGAATGAGCCGGCGGTCGACGCTGATCATCGCGCCGTCGGCGGGCAGGGCGAGCCGCTCGCGCTCCTCGCGCGAGACCGCGGCGCCCTGCAGGATCACGCGTCCGTCGGCGGTGAGATAGATCGAGGACGCCGCCGTCTCGTCGTCGTCCTTCCACACCAGCTCCACCCGGAATTTCACGGCCGCCTCCGCTACTATTCATCGCGCATGCGACATTTCGAGTTTTGACCGATCGCAGCCTTGGTTCTAGCCTTTCCGCAAAGCAAGAAAAGACGCCATTCCGGGAGGACTTGATGATGAGCCTGCTCGCGCGGGCGGCGCTCGCCGCCGCAATCCTGGCTGTGCTGCCTGGCGCGGGCCGCGCCCAGAGCGTCGCCGATTTCTACCGGGGCAGGACCGTCGAGGTCTATGTCGGCTACTCGACCGGCGGCGGCTACGACATCTACGCCCGCATGCTCGCCCGCCACATGGGGCGCTTCATTCCGGGCAATCCCACGCTGCTGCCCAAGAACATGGAAGGCGCCGGCAGCCTGCGGCTCGCCAACTGGCTCGCCAACGCGGCGCCCAAGGACGGCTCGGTGTTCGGCACCATCGGGCGCGGCACCGCGTTCGATCCGATCCTCGGCCAGCCCGGCGCCCAGTTCAAGGCAACGGACTTCAACTGGCTCGGCAGCATGAACCACGAGGTGAGCATCTGCGCGTCGTGGGCGGATTCGGGCGTCGCCACGTTCCACGATCTGCTCAGCAAGGAGCTGCTCGTCGGCGCGGTGAGCGCGAACGACGACACGATGCAGTTCGCGAAAGTGCTCACCGCCGTGCTGGGCGCCAAGTTCCGCATCGTCTCCGGCTATCCGGGCGGCAACGACGTGGTGCTGGCGATGGAGCGCGGCGAGGTGAAGGGCCGCTGCGGCTGGTCGTGGTCGAGCGTGATCGCGGCGCATCCGACCTGGCTGAAGGAGAAGAAGATCAACATCCTGGTGCAGTTCGCGCTCGCCAAGCACCCCGACCTTCCCGACGTTCCGCTCGTCATCGACCTGGCGAAGAACGACGAGGATCGGCAGATGCTGCGCCTGATCTTTGCGCGGCAGGTGATGGGCCGCCCGTTCATCGCGCCGCCCGGCGTGCCGAGGGAGCGCGTCGAGGCGCTGCGCACCGCCTTCATGGCCACCATGGCGGACAAGGATTTCCTGGCCGATGCCGCCAAGGCCCGGCTCGAGATCGCGCCGGTCCCGGGCGACAAGGTGCAGGCGCTGGTCAAGGAAACCTATGCGACCCCGGCCGCGATCGCGCAGCGCGCCGCCGCGGCGTTGAAGTGAGGCTGTCATCGTAGGTTGGGTCGAGCGCAGCGAGACCCAACATCCCGATCGCAGCACTCGCGATTGTTGGGTCTCGCAAGAGCTCGACCCAACCTACGGACTCTTTCGCCGCTGCACCAGAAACGCCGCCACTCCCCTACCCTCCCCCGCACGCGGGGGAGGGGGCGAGCGCCGTGCTTGCGGCCCGCACGCGGGCAGAGGCCCTCAGCGCTTGGCGCTCGCCGCCATGCGCACGCGCGCGCCCGGCGCGGCGGCGTCGCGTCTGCCGCGCTGCGGGTCGATCGGCACGCGGGTCGAGTCGTTGAACTTGCGCAGGAGCTTGTCGAGCAGCGCCAGAAACTGCGCGCGCTCCGGCGCCGTGAAGGCCGAGAGCACCCGCCCCTGCGCCCGGCGCGCGGGCTCGGCGAGCCGCTCCAGCATCTTCTCGCCCGCGCGGGTGAGCTGCAGGCTGCGCCGCCGGCGGTCGCGCGCGCCCACCGCGCGCTCGACCAGGCCGGTCTCCTCCAGATTCTTGAGCACCATGCCGGTGGTCGAGCGGTCGAGACCCAACAGCTTCGCCACCGAGATCTGATCGATCCCGGAGCGCTGCTTGAGCACGAGCAGGATGCCGTATTGCCGGTTGGTGATGCCGAGCTCGCCGGTCTCCTCGAGGAAGATCGAGACCGCGATCTGGTGCGCCCGGCGGATCATGAAGCCGGGGCGCCCGTAGAGCCCTTCGATCGGAGTATCGGCCAACGCAAGATCCCCACACGCGCGAATCGCGCCCACTCGCGAAGGCAGTCTAGAGCGCGCCCGCGCCAAACGAAACGGCGCCGGCCCACGGGCCGGCGCCGTCGGTCATGCGGCGATCACGGTCACTGCCAGGCGCGGTTGTCGACCGTGTTCTCATAAGTGGCGCCGGGCGGCACCAGGCCCCAGTTGAGCGTCCACTGGTAATTGTCGTTGAAGCGCTCGCGCGTGTAGGGCGTCGGCGGCGCATTGAGGATGCGCCACAGCTTGAGGTCGGAGAGATCGACCGCGCCGCCCGCCTCCTCGACGAGGTAGTGCGCGTACTTCTCCGGGTGCTTGTTGATGGTCTCGGCGGCGCGCGCCTCGGCGCGGAACATCTTCGCGAGCGTCGGCCCGTCGAGCTCGTCGCCCGCCGCCTCGCTGCGCGTCGAGCGCGACTCGATCAGGATGCGGCCGCCCATCTTCTCCGCAACGCTGATCCACGGCTCCTGCAGGCTCGCGGCCTTCACCTCGCCCGCCATGAGGGCGTCGAGGCGCTGCTTGTGCGTGCCCGCATTGGTGATCTTGATCTCGTCGCGTTTGACGAAGCCTTCCATCATCTTGAGCATGGTGAAATGCGAGCCGTTGAAGCGGCTGACCGCGATCGGCACGTTCTTGAGCTGCTCGGGCTCGTAGATGCCGCTCCTGGGATCGGTGACGATCGCGAAGGTCGACATGGCGGAGCCGAGCGCGACGATCTTGGCGGCGCGGTGGCCGTCCTCGACATGGGTCTCGACCGCCCGCTTCATGATGCCCCACTCGCACATGCGGAACTGGTCGCATTTGCCCTGGTCGTAGAGCGCCTCCATGGTGCGCGAGAAGACGTTGTCCTTGAGCGCGCGGTCGTCGGAGGTCGACTGGCCGCTGCCCGGGGTGGTGAGCACGTTCACGTCGAGCCCTTCGTCGCGGAAATAGCCCTCGTCGCGCGCCACCAGGAGCGGCAGGTCGTGGATGGCGTTCATCATCGACGCCGTGACTTTCTTGAGCTCGGCCATGGGGTGTTTCCTTGCGTCTGTCGGTCTTTGCCGTGGTTAACAGTTTACTAATCGTCAGACGTCTGTCAATTCGGCGCGCGTGGTTCCGACCGGGCGGGCGGCTCCTTGCGGAGCCCCTGCTCCGTGCTAAACCAGCCCCCTCGCAACCAAGTTCCCTCTCCGGCCGGCACCTCGCATGAACATCCTCCTCCTCGGCTCGGGCGGGCGCGAGCACGCGCTCGCCTGGAAGATCGCGGCGAGCCCGCTGACCGACAAGCTGTTCTGCGCGCCCGGCAATGCCGGCATCGCGCGCGAGGCGGAGTGCGTCGCGCTCGACATCGCGGACCACAAGGCGGTGATCGCGTTCTGCAAGGCGAACGGCATCGACTTCGTCGTGGTCGGGCCGGAGGCGCCGCTCGTCGCCGGCATCGTCGACGACCTCGAGGCGGCCGGTATCAAGACGTTCGGCCCGACGAAAGCGGCGGCGCAGCTCGAAGGCTCGAAGGGCTTCACCAAGGACCTGTGCGGCGCGAACAATATCCCGACCGCCGCCTACGAGCGCTTCAGCGCGGCGGCGCCCGCCAAGGCCTATGTGCGCGCGCAGGGCGCGCCGATCGTGGTCAAGGCGGACGGGCTCGCGGCCGGCAAGGGCGTCGTGGTCGCGGCGACCGTCGCCGAGGCGGAGGCCGCGATCGACATGATCGCGGCGCAGGCCGACCTCGGCAGCGAGTTCGTCGTGGAAGAATTCCTCACCGGCGAGGAGGCGAGCTTCTTCGTGCTCAGCGACGGCGAGAACGCGGTGCCGCTCGCGACCGCGCAGGACCACAAGCGCGTGTTCGACGGCGACCGCGGGCCGAACACCGGCGGCATGGGCGCCTATTCGCCCGCGCCCGTGATGACGCCGGCGATGAGCGAGCGCGCGCTCGCCGAGATCGTGCGGCCGACCATCGCCGCCATGAAGAAGCTGGGCACGCCTTACAAGGGCGTGCTCTACGCGGGCCTGATGATCACCGCGGCGGGTCCGAAGCTGATCGAATACAACGTCCGTTTCGGCGACCCGGAAACGCAGGTGCTGATGCTGCGCCTGATGTCGGACCTGGTGACGGCGCTGGTCGCGTCGCGCGACGGCATGCTCAAGAGCTTCGATCTGCGCTGGTACCCCGACCCGGCGCTCACCGTGGTGATGGCGGCCAAAGGCTATCCGGGGGCGTACAAGAAGGGCTCGGTGATCGACGGACTCGATGCGGCCGGCGAGGTCGAAGGCGTCGAGATTTTTCACGCCGGCACGAAAGCCGACGGCACGCGCGTGCTGTCCAACGGCGGCCGCGTGCTCAACGTCTCGGCGCTCGGCAAGACCGTGGCGCAGGCGCAGGCGCGCGCCTACCAGGCGGTCGATAAAATCCGCTGGCCCGACGGCTTCTGCCGGCGCGATATCGGCTGGCAGGCGGTGAAGCGGGAGAAAGAGAAAGCATGAGCGCCGACCTCGCCGATCTCTTCCCCGGCTTCGCGTCGCGCTGGATCGACACCGCGGCGGGAAAAATCTTCGCACGCGTCGGCGGCAGCGGCCCGCCGCTGATGCTGCTGCACGGCTACGCCCAGACCAACGTGATGTGGCACAAGGTGGCGCCCGAGCTGGCGAGACACTTCACGCTCGTCGTCCCCGACCTGCCCGGCTACGGCTGGTCGGATGTGCCGCGTTCGACCGGGCTGGTCGGATGTGCCGCGTTCGACCGCGGACCATTCGCCCTACACCAAGCGCGCCATGGCGGCCGCCATGGTGGAGGCGATGGAGGCGCTCGGCCATGCGCGCTTCGCGCTCGCGGGCCACGACCGCGGCGGGCGCGTCGCCTATCGGCTGGCGCTCGACCATCCGGGCCGGCTTGCCAAGCTCGCGACGCTCGACATCGTGCCCACCTGGCACATGTGGCACGACCTCGACGCGCGCCTCGCCTACCGCATCTGGCACTGGACTTTTCTCGCCCTGCCGGCGCCGGGACCCGAGAACGTCATCGGCCGCGATGCGGTGGCGTTCTGGGACTGGAAGACCGCAGCCGGCACCAAGTCGAAGGACCTCTCCTCGTTCGATCCGCGCGCGCTCGCGCATTACCACGCGTTCTTCCAGGACCCCGGCCGCATCCACGCCACCTGCGAGGACTATCGCGCCGGGCGCACCACCGATCTCGCGATCGACGACGCCGACCGCGCCGCGGGCAAGAAGATCGACTGTCCGATGCTGGCGATCTGGGGCGCCGCCGGGATTCCGAGCGAGACGAAGAATCCGCTCGACACCTGGCGCGAATGGGCGAGCGACGTGCGCGGCTTCGCGATCGATTGCGGCCACTATCTGCCGGAGGAGAACGCACCGGCGACCGCCAAGGCGCTGATCGAGTTTTTCGGCCACCCGGTATAACGTCTGGCGCGGATGCCGTGCCATATGACTGGGTGAAAGATGCAGATCGACCGCCAGGCCGCGTTCACCGGCACCAAGGACGTCGCGGCGCCGCTGCGCTTCGATGCGGCGCGGCTGGAAGCTTATCTTGCGGCGCGCGTGCAGGGCTTTGCCGGCCCGCTCAGCGTGCGCCAGTTCAAGGGCGGGCAGTCGAACCCGACCTATCTGCTGGAGACGCCGGCGCGCAAATACGTGCTGCGCCGCAAGCCGCCCGGCAAGCTCCTGCCCTCCGCGCACGCGGTCGACCGCGAGTTCCGCGTGATCAGCGCGCTGCATGCGCAAAAATTTCCCGTGGCGGCGCCGGTGGCCTATTGCGACGACGCGGAGATCGTCGGCACGGCGTTCTACGTCATGAGCTATGTCGAGGGCCGCGTGTTCTGGGAGCCGGAGATGCCGGGCAGCACTGCGGCCGAACGCAGCGCGGTCTATGACGCCATGAACGCCACGATCGCGCGGCTGCATTCGTTCGAGCCGGCGGCGATCGGGCTCGGCGATTTCGGGCGCGGCGAGAACTACGTGGCGCGCCAGGTCGAGCGCTGGTCGAAACAGTATCGCGCCTCCGAGACCGAGACGGTCGGCGAGATGGAGCGTCTCATCGCCTGGCTGCCCGCGCATCTGCCGCCCGCCGGGCCGGTGCGGCTGGTGCACGGCGACTACCGGCTCGATAATATGATCCTCGCGCCCGACGCGCCGCGCGTCCTCGCGGTGCTCGACTGGGAGCTCTCCACGCTGGGCGATCCGCTCGCCGATTTCTCCTATCACCTGATGAAGTGGCACATGCCGCCGAGCGACAGCGGCGCCGGCACCGGCTCGCTGGTGGGGCTCGATCTCGCGGCGCTCGGCATCCCGTCGCTCGCGTCCTACGTCGACGCCTACGTGGCGCGCACGAAACTCGACCCGCGCCCGTATCTGCCGGTCTACCTCGCCTACAACTTCTTCCGCCTCGCCGCGATCTTCCAGGGCATCGTCGGGCGCGTGCGCGACGGCACCGCGACGAGCGAATACGCGCCCGCCAAGGCCGCCATGGTGGCGCCGCTCGCCGCGACCGCGTTGCGGTTCGCGCAGGAGGCCGGCGCGTGAAGTCCTTCGCGCTCGCGCTCGGCGGCGGCGGGGCGCGCGGCCTCGCCCATGTCGTCGTGATCGAGGCGCTCGACGAGCTCGGCGTCGCGCCGGTCGCGATCGCGGGCGCCTCGATCGGCGCGCTGATCGGCGCGTCCTATGCGGCCGGCATGGCGGGCAAGGACATCCGCCGTCACGTGATCGCGCTCGCGCACGACAGGGCTGAGATTTTCCGCCGGCTGGTGGCGGCGCGCGTCGGCGGAATCGCGGAGATCTTCACCTCCGGGCTTCTTGGCGCCAACCAGGTCGACGCCGAGAAATTCTGCGCGCAATTCCTGCCGGCCGCCATCCCGGACGATTTCGCCGCGCTCAAGATCCCACTCACGGTCGCGACCTCGGACCTCTATCGCCGGCAGGAGGTGGTGCTCTCGTCGGGCCCGCTGCGCGCCGCGCTCGCCGCCTCGGTCGCGCTGCCCGGCCTGCTGCGGCCGGTGGTGATCGGCGAGCGCGTGCTCATCGACGGCGGCGCCACCAATCCGCTGCCGTTCGATCACCTGCGCGGCTGCGCCGACGCCGTGGTGGCGATCGACATCTCGGGCGAGACGGCGGGAGAGCGCCGCGACATGCCCAACCCGTGGGAGGCCCTCGTCACCACCGTGCTGGTGATGGCGAACGCGATCATCTGCGAGAAGCTCAAGCACAGCGCCCCCGACCTGATGCTGCGGCCCAAGGTCGGCACCTTCCGCACGCTCGACTTTTTGCATGCGAGCGCGATCCTGCGCGCCGCCGAGCCGATCAAAGCGGAAGTGAAGGAGAAGCTGGGGGCGCTGTTGGGATTGTAGGGTGGGTTAGCGCCACGCAAGTCGGGTTTACCCGACTTGCGCATCCTTAATGCCGATCTCGGGCAAGCCCGAGATCGGTGGCGCGTAACCCACCGAGGTGCCGCGTCGCGAGTCACATGGTGGGTTACGCCGCTTCGCGGCTAACCCACCCTACGCGTCACCGCCGCTCGGCGAAAAAGTCCCGCAACAAAGTCGCCGCATCGCGTTCGCCGATGCCGCCGTAGACCTCGGGCCGGTGATGGCAGGTCGCGGCGGTAAAAAATTTCACGCCGTGCTCGACCGCGCCGCCCTTGGGATCGGGTGCGCCGAAATAGAGCCGGCGGATACGCGCGAACGAGATCGCCGCCGCGCACATGGCGCAGGGCTCGAGCGTGACGTAGAGGTCGCAGTCGACCAGGCGCTCGGAGCCGAGTTTTTGCGCCGCTTGGCGGATCGCCAAGAGCTCGGCGTGGGCGGTCGGATCCCTGTCGCGCAGGGTGCGGTTGCCGGCGCGCGCCAGGACCTCGCCGCCGCGCACGATCACGGCACCGACCGGAACCTCGC
>WNFC01015901.1_pt1 | contig 10638 bp, 14 predicted proteins | sample 5400541 | NCBI WGS metagenome assembly WNFC01 (sample SAMN13153342, study PRJNA577476) | soil metagenome | isolation source: 120 cm saprolite under Douglas fir tree site 2 hole 2 replicate 1 | place: USA:California | collected 2015-04-18
GGCGCGACCACGATTGTACTCCTGATTGCCGCGTGCAAGCTGGTGGTGCATTTGTACGCGGGACACAGGTATGGGTACTTGGGTGACGAGTTGTACTTCCTGGCCTGCAGCCGTCATCTCGCTTGGGGCTATGTCGATCAGCCGCCGCTGATCGCGATGATTGCCTGGGTGGTGCGACATACGCTGGGTCAGTCGCTGCTCGCGATCCGATTTTTGCCGGCGCTCGCGGGGGCGGTGGAGGTTGTGCTAACCGCGCTGATTGCGCGCGAACTCGGTGGGAGGCGCTTCGCGCAGGTACTTGCGGCGATTACCACGCTCACTGCGCCCGGCATTCTCGGGTCGGACAGCCTCTTCACGATGAATGCGTTCGAGCCACTGTTCTGGATGACCTGCGCGTATCTCGTGATTCGCATCATCAAAACCGGAAATGAGAGGCTGTGGATTTGGTTCGGCGTGGTCGCGGGCATCGGTCTCGAGAACAAGTACTCGATGATGATCTTCGGCGCTGGGATTGTCTTCGGACTACTGCTGGTGGAATGTTCGGCACCACTTTCCATTTCTCGAATTGCAGGCCAACATTCGACGCAGCGGGCGGAACGTGCCGTTGGGCTTCTTCAGTTTCTTCGGTCAGGAAATTGGGTCGATGAATCCGTTGGCCGCGCCCTTGTGGCTAGCAGGCCTATGGTTTTTCTTGTTGGTGGAGCAAGGGAAGAGATTTCGCGCGCTGGGCTGGGCGTGGGTGTTTACGGCGGGCGTGATTGTTACGATGAGTCCGCGCGTGTATTACCTCTATCCCGCCTTTCCGCTGGTGTTCGCCGCCGGCAGCGTCATGTATGAAATGTGGCTCGAGGCGCGGCAGCGAAGGTGGCGGCGAGTGGCCTACCCGGCACTGCTGATCGCGGCGGGCGCGATTCTTGCGCCGCTCGCCACGCCGGTGCTGCCGGTCGAAACGTACATTCGCTACACGCGCGCGTTGCACCTCTCGCCGCCTGCAAGTGAGACGCTCAAGCTGGGCCCCTTGCCGCAGATTTATGCGTCCGAGTTTGGCTGGCCGGAAATGGTCGCGACGGTGGCGCGCTTTTACAACAGTTTGCCGCCGGATGTTCGAGCGAAGACGGCGATCTTTGTCCAGAACTATGGCCAAGCCGGCGCGATCGATCTCTTCGGGCCGAAATATGGATTGCCGTGGGCGATCAGCGGTCACCAAAGCTATTTCTTCTGGGGACCGCGCGATTACACGGGCGAAAGTATGATCGTCATGGATGATAGCCAAGAGCGCCTCGAGCAAATGTTTGCGAGCGTGCAGAAGGTCGCGAGCGTGTACCACCCATACTCGATGCCGTACGAGCATGTCGACCTGTTCTATTGCCGAGGGCTCAAGCAGCCGTTGAAGGAATTTTGGCCGCAGGTGAAGATCTGGGACTGAAGAGCCCCTCAGCGGGAAGGCATCTAAGCGTTAAATCCTGGGGGTGCGGGGGCAAAGCCCCGTTCGCTTCCCACTAAAAAACCGGAATTCCCGTTTTTTTCAACAAGCTGCTAGGCGGCTGATTTAATCAATTCGAACCGGAAAGGCAGGACTAACCAATTCGGATGGTTGCAAGCCTCCGCAACCAACCCTCCTCTGTCTCAATCAGATCCGCAAACCCTGCAACCATCTGATTTTGTCATTTTAGCTGTGAATGCTGGTTTTGCAGCGGCCGCTGAAGCATGGGGTGAACTCGATTGTTGGATGCTAGTTTTTAGAAGAAAATTCCTCTTATAATCAGGCAGTGATCCGCGCTTTTCCTAATCGCGACTACAATGCCTAATACAAATTTTGGCGTTCTGCTGCGTCGTTGGCGCGAGGTTCGGCACGTTAGCCAATTGGACCTGGCGCTTGATGCAGATATCTCGACTCGTCATCTGAGCTGCGTTGAGACGGGTCGCGCCCAGCCGAGCCGGGAGATGGTCCTGCGTCTTGCCGAGGCTCTGCAGATTCCACTGCGCGAACGTAATGCTCTGCTGGTTACTGCGGGCTACGCACCGCTTTATCCTCACAGCGGCGTCGACAGACAGGACGCAAGCGCGGCGAGCCACGCTGTGGAGCTTTTCATGGCGCAACTTGAGCCCTATCCCGTGCTTATCGTGGACCGATATTGGAACATGCTGAAGATTAATTCGGGTGCAAAGCGCTTTTTTGCTCTCTTTCCTGGGTGCGATTCTGTAACCCCTCGCAATGGAGTCCGTCTCGTATTTCACCCGAACGGGCTGCGGCCATTTATCGAAAACTGGGAGAGCGTCGCAGCACGAATCATTCAACGAGTGCATCGCGAAGTTCTAGCCAACCCGTTGGATGACACGATGAAGGCTTTCCTCGAGGAGTTGCTCGGCTATCCGGACGTGCCGAGTCGCTGGCGCATGCTGGACGTGGATGGCGCCCCTCCACCGTTCTTGACCATCAACTATAGGTGGAACAATTCCACACTGCGTTTGTTTTCTACTGTTACGACCTTCGGAACGGCGCAGGATGTAGCCCTGCAGGAATTGCGTATTGAAAGCTTTTTCCCAGCGGACGAAACCACACGTGCTGTGCTGACCTCCTGAACTCTGACTGAGCCATTTATAGGTACTCTACCAACCGTCGTTTCATGACCTCAGAGGTCATGGACGGAATTCTTCCAACATTGGATATTGATTGTCACGGGCAATAAGACCGAAGCCGGGGTTGTTAGTTCTAATGGCAGCGTGGCGCCCGAATTCAATTGCGTGTCGCACGAGACTGATGCAGATCGGAAGCAAATGAGAACTTTGGAAGGCAAGGTTGCAGTCATTACCGGAAGCACAAGCGGCATCGGCGCCCGCACCGCCGAAGTTTTCGTCGCGGAAGGGGCGAAGGTCGTGATTGTCGGCCGGCGCGAAGACAGAGGAGAAGCGTTCGCGCGGAAGCTCGGCGATGCCGCGAGCTTCATACGGACAGACGTTTCGGTCGAAGCCGACGTCAAGGCGATGATTGACCATGCCGTGGACCGCTTCGGCCGACTCGATTGCCTGATGAACAACGCCGGGAGAAGTTCGCAATACGCTGTCATTGCCGATGCTGATTTGGAGCAGTTCGATGCAGTGGTAGCCGTGCACCTGCGTGCCGTCCTTGCGGGGATGAAATATGCGGCACGCGTGATGGCCGTACAAGGAACGGGCAGCATCATAAACGTTGCGAGCGTCAACGGAATCCGTGCCGGGCTGGGCGGACACTACTATTCGGCCGCCAAGGCAGCTTCGATTCACCTTACTCGCTGCGCAGCTATGGAGCTGGGTGAAAAAGGAATTCGCGTGAACAGCCTCTCGCCAGGGATGATTGCAACCGGAGCTTTTGGCAAATATATGGGCATGCAACCCGACGAGGCGGATGACCACCCGGAATATGCCGAGGCCGCAATTTCTTCGGTCGTTCCTCGGTGGCAGCCGCTGCAGTATGTCGGGCGCGCCGACGATATCGCGCAAGCAGCGCTGTTCCTGGCCAGCGATGCGTCGCGTTTCGTGACAGGACACAACCTCGTGGTGGACGGAGGTATTAGTGCAGGCTGGCCGATTGCGGCTGCCCGCCCGGACCGCGAGCTGTTTTTCCGCACAATTCAGGCGAGCCGGCCGGGCCATGCTGCATAACTCGGTTCCGATCTCACCACCGAGTGGAAGAGGAAGAAAATGACGGAACTCACTGACATCGAGGCTCACCGCCCTGCTCTAACAGGCGCTTTAATGCTCGGGCAGATGTCTTTTCTAGAGACCGCCCGAACAGCACGATATGGGCACCGAGCACCCGCAAATAAGGATCCCGAAGCTGTCGATTTGGCGGGCTCTGGTTCGACGTATAGGTAGAGCCAGGAAAACGTCATTCGGGAGACAGAAATGACAAGGCAGCACGCACCCAAATCAATAGGGTCGGCTCTCTTCGGGATCACGCTTGTCATTTTCTTGCGAGATGTGGCAGAGGTGGTCGATTTCGCTGTTTCTCGTTCGACGTATGGATGGAGTGTCGCTTCGCTTCGACGCCGTCCGGCACCCGGCTTCCAAGCAAGATTAGGAGACATAACGATGCGATTCATGATGCTAGTCAAGTCGGCAGAAAACTCGGGCCGTCCTCCCAAGGAACTCATGGACGCCATGGCGAAGCTCAGCGAGGAGGCGGCCAAGGCTAACACGATGGTCGACAGTGGTGGGCTGGCCCCCACTGCTATGAGCCAGCGCGTCCGGCTTTCTCGAGGGAACCTCACCGTGCTCGACGGTCCTTTCACCGAGGCGAAGGAGGTTGTCGGCGGTTACGCGCAGTTTGAGTTCAAAACAAAAGAAGAGGCGACCGAGGCGGCAGTGCGGTTTATGGAACTCCACCAGAGACACTGGCCCGGCTGGGAGGGCGAGACCGAGATCCGCCAGGTGTTCGAACCGGGCAAGAGACCGATTGGCTGATCACCGTTGTGCAGCCTAACGGGAGGCAAATCTTATGAGAATCGAAAACGCAGGCGTTTCACTCCGGCGAATCTGGGCAAGCCGCATTCTGACCGCGCTGTCCGTCCTGTTTTTGCTTATGGACGGAGGCATGAAGCTGTTCAAGCCGCCCTTTGTAATTGAGGCCACCGCCCGGCTCGGGTATCGGGAATCTACCATCGTCGGTATAGGCGTAACGCTACTGGTCTGCACTGTCTTGTATCTGATACCGCGCACCTCGGTTCTGGGAGCGATTTTGCTCACTGCCTACCTCGGCGGGGCGGTTGCGAGCAATGTGCGCGCCGGTACTCCCCTCTTGAACATGATCTTTCCCATGCTGTTCGGCGTTATGGCGTGGGCTTCATTGGTGCTCCGCGACAAACGTCTGGAGTCCATTCTCTTAAAGGCCGAATGAATAAGGAGAACGTCTGATGTCATTCCAAGCGTACATAGACAACATCAAAGCGAAGACAGGCAAGACACCGGAAGAGTTTAAGAAGCTCGCCAAGAAAGAGGGCCTGCTGCAGCCCGGTGTAAAAGCCGGCGCCATTGTGACCTGGTTGAAGCGGGATTTCGGTTTGGGACACGGCCACGCCATGGCGATCTACGCCACGTTCAAGGGGCGGACAACGTAGCAGAGCCGAAGTCGTCAAGCCGCTGGCATTAGAGCTTTCGCGGAGTCTCTTCATCGACTACGCAGGAGATTGAGCAATGAAAGTGAATACCTATGTGAATTTCTCTGGCAGTTGCGCGGAGGCCTTCCGGTACTACGAAAAGCATCTCGGAGCAAAAGTTGGCGCCATGATGACGCACGGTCAGTCGCCCGATCAAAGCCGCGTCAAACCGGAGTGGAAGGACGCCGTGCTGCATGCGCGCATTTCGATTGGCGACACTGGAACTGATGGCGGCGGACATCCCCAACGCCGAGCCAATGCGGAGTGCTTACCTGACACTGAGTGTGGATAGCGACATTGAGGCTGAGCGCATCGTCGCAGCGCTTTCCGACGGTGGTCAGGTCTTGCTGCCGATACAAGAGACGTTCTTTGCCTCGCGCTTTGGTCAGGTGCGCGATCGGTTCGGCATTAACTGGATGATTCTCCACGAGCGCCAGTCGCCGCGCGGCGATGGCTCTGGAAATCCACGATTGTGAGTACCTAAGGATTCAGCGCCTAGATCGGAGTGAGGTTCCCAGTAGGGACGCCGAAGGTAGTCGAGCACTCGCGGGCCTCCGATCAGGCCATAAAACGATCGAGTTCGAGGAAGGAGAAAGAAATGCTATCGGCAAACGGAGCGGAATTGCTCGCAACTATAGCTGGGGCAATTTCGGCGGGGCGAATCTGGACTGGGTGGGCCATTAGTGGCTTGACGGTTGCGTTTCTGCTGTTTGATGCTACAGCTAAATTCGCCAAACCCGCGCAGGTGGTAGAGGCGTTTGCGCGAACGGGTTGGCCCATGCGACTGTCATCCACACTCGGCGCAATTCTCCTGATCTGCACCGCGTTCTACCTTGTGCCGCAGACTTCAGTACTGGGTGCAATCTTGCTCACCGGATATCTTGGCGGGGCAGTGGCGACCAATTTGCGATTAGAAAACCCTCTCCTGACCCACACCCTGTTCCCGGTGTACTTCGGCGTGTTGATCTGGATTGGGCTGTGGGTAAGAGACCCGAGGATTGGATTGGTGTTCCCCCTGGTGAGGTAGAAACGCCAAATTTCAAATGTTACACACCGCAACAAAGATGAGGAGACCACACATGAGACTCAATCTGATCCGATACGTTGCAGTCGCAATCATGGTAACAGCCTCGATCTTCGCGCATGCCCAACTCCCGCAAGGTGGCGGATACGCTTCCGTTCACGGCCTGAAGATGTATTACGAGATCCACGGCCAGGGACAACCGTTAATTCTCATTCACGGTGGCCTTGGTTCCAGCGGAATGTTCGATGCCATTCTGCCCGAACTCTCCAAGGGCCACAAAGTAATTGCCGTGGATCTACAGGCCCACGGGCGCACCGCTGATGTTGACCGTCCTCTCAGCTATGAGGCCATGGCCGATGACATAGCCGAGCTCATTCGCTATCTCGGGATTCCTGCGGCTGACGTGATGGGTTACTCGGTCGGAGGCGAGGTGGCCCTACGCACTGCGATCCAGCATCCAGAAGTGGTAAGGAAACTGGTGATTGTTTCAGCCACGTATCGCCGCGATGGTTGGTATCCGGAGATCCTTGCCGGTGAGTCTCAGCTTAATCCTCAGACCGCCGAGCAGATGAAGCAGACGCCGATATACCAGTCTTACGCACAAATCGCACCGCGCCCTCAAGATTGGCCTGTCCTCTGCAGCAAATTGGGAAACATGTTTCGGCAGGACTATGACTGGTCGGCGGATGTGGCGAAAATCAAGTTGCCGATTCTGCTCGCCTTTGGGGATGCAGATGCCGTTCGCACCGCGAGCGCGGTGCAGTTTTTCGAACTCTTGGGCGGCGGCCAGCGGGATGGGGGATGGGATGCGTCCGGTATGTCCCATGCTCGGCTGGCAATTCTCCCGGGCACAACGCACTATACGATCTTTTCGTCCCCACAACTCAGCTCTGTGGTAGCGCGATTCCTGGATACGCCGGTCCAACCAGCGCACTGAAGGTAGTTAGTTGAAGGACTTGTTTTAGAAGTTTTCCGATAAGTGTTTTCAGCTGCGAGCGTAGCGACGAGTGCGGCCTCGCAGTCTAGTGCGAAACAGAATGCCTGGCTTTCACCTCGTCTAGTGCCGGCGCCCAGGCAACCTAACCTGCGACCAAGACGCGGATTGTGGCCGCGAAGAGAGAATGCAATGCTTGACGCGCTTCAACGGAACTGCACACTACAGTCCGGCGCCAAACGCCATGCTGGATTCCAGACGACTTCCAAATCCATCGGGATCCGCGAAATAGCCCGAGCGAATGGACTGAAACATCTTCGGCCGCGCGGTCCGATCGAGAGCCTCTAGCCGCTCGCGGCGATGATCGGCGCTGCCAAGATCGTCGGAATCGGTGAGTCAGCGCACGGCCTGCGAGAATTCGGGTTTGTGCGCCACGCCGTCACGCGGTTCCTACTCCAGGATCGCCCCTTGAAGGGGAACGCCTGGATACCATCCGCTCTTAGCAACGAACCGTTTTGGATCGGACATTTGTAGAATTTCTCGCAACGCCTCGCGCTTGTCGGCGGCGCGGTTATAATAAGACTTGACGATACGATACCCAATCCAATAGCCGAGATCGCTCGGTTTTTCTAACGTGCCGTTGTAAAGCCATTTGGAAAGATCGGTCTTGTCTTCATCGGAGACGAACGCGGTCTCGATTTCTTTTTCATCTCCCTTGGGCCTCGCGATGAACTGGTAAGACGAGACCTCGCCAGAAGTCAGCTCGGCCGTAAATTCCGCTGCGCCCTCGATCAAGGATGCCTCAAGCACCGTGGGATGCTCATCATCAACAAGGGCCCGCACCTGCTGTACATGGGCATACTCATGAGCGATCAGGTGCACAAAACGGTCCTCCAGATTGGGATTCATCCAATTCACGGCGCAAAGGGCCTCAAGACCAATCTGAACGCCTGACACCGGACTGCCGACGCCCACCGGTTTGCCATGACCTACAGCAATCGTCACCGGCGGGAATTTCGCCTCCGGATACAGATCGCCTAATTTGCGCAGAGCCACAGCGACACGCTGACGCACGTGAGGTAACACATCCGCGCAACGCCTAGCATTCGAATACATTTCCGGATGCTTGGCCAAGCTCCCGGCAATTGTAGTTCCCGATATGTGACGCAGTTTGGCGAATTGACGCAATCCCTCTGAACCTTTATCAAGGTAGTCATGCTGAAGCTCATCGGCGCTTGGGTGTCCATTGGCGGCGTCATAGACGTGATAAAACCGATCGACATCGTCGATAGAGATGCTCAGGCCCGCGGCGGAACCTAATGTTTTTGCGTCTGGACTCGACTGCGCTTCGCTGATGATTATGCTGGCCATAACACTGACAAGCAGTGCAACGCCAATTAGTTTGACTGTATTCATCGTCTTCACTGTGCGTTCACTTTCGTGTGAGAAGATGGCCACGCGTTCAATTGGTGTTTAGCGTGGACAACATGAACACCAAGGTGTCCGGGCGCGAGTCCTTGAACGGCGCGGCCGAACCTGGACGCGATCTCCTGGAAATTGATGTCTTCGATGGCACAAAATCCGTGCGAGCGAAGAATCGCTGCAATGCCAGCCGGCTCGAAACGGCTGACCGAACGTCTCATGAGCATAGCTGGTATACGCCTCGCCGAACTGGGAACGCATCCACTGTTCCTCCATGCGGAGCTTGATCCAGAACGCGAGGAAGAAAAGAACGAAAACGATGAACCCGCGCACTTGCGAGATGGCAATCGCCATGCCAAGGAAACCGGTCAGAATGCCGGTGTAGATGGGGTGACGGACCACGGCATAGGGACCGGTGGTGATCAGCTCGTGGCCCTGCTTAATGGTGACGGAGCGGCTCCAGTTGCTGCCGAGGTGCTCGCGCGCCCAGACGGCGAACAGAAGGCCGGCGATGGTGACGGCAGCTCCCAGCCAGAAGGGCCAAAAGCCAACCGGCCAGAGCTGGAGGTAAAGCCAGGGCAGCGGGATGCGAGTTGTCGAGAGGAGGACGATCGCGATCAGGAAAATGAAGACGCGCAGGATGCGCGAGGCAGCCGGCTCGAGGCGCTGGGTGGTTTTGGTATTGGCGGCTTTGATCTGCCAATAAAGAAAAAATAAAATCCAGACCACGGGAAAGAAAGATTTGTAGAACCAGAGCATTCAAGACCTCCGGGCGCTAAAGGTGTTCACGCAGGTGAGCGAGGGGAAGTTCCGTTCCCACTCCCGCCTTTTGCAAAGTGCGCGAAGGATTGGGCACCCCTTGTCCAGTGGGGAAAGGAAGGTCAAAAGCCTGAGCCACCGCCACCCAGGCATGGAGGAGCACACAATACCATCCTCTCGTGTTTCATGGATGACTCTACCACGAGCCCCCGATGCGTAGCCGCAATCATCATTCGACGCTCTGTGCGGAGGGTAGCTAGCCTCGGATCGAGACCTCTCCGCCCTCAAAATTGCTCCGAGGCGGTTCCGGTCTAGGCTAGCGACGACTCTGAACCAAGCCGTCGATCAGTCACCCTTCGGTGACAGGCAGCGTTGGGCGGGTTCCGTACCACTCACAAAATGGCGGCGAAGGCATTGAAGACCGCATGGACGAGTATCGCCGGCAAGAGACTACCGCTTCTGTGTCTGAGTTCCCCCGAAAAGAGCCCGAGCACGAAGGCCGCCCCTGCTGTTATCGGATTTACCTCCAGGTGGATCAACCCGAACAAAAGGGCCACGATTATCGCGGCATACGAAAGCGAACTGCCGAAAAATGAAACCGTTGCCGGGAACTGCCGAGCCAGGGTGGTCTGCAGGAGGCCGCGAAAGATTACCTCTTCCTGAATTGCGGCGCCGACGATGAAGTAAAGGAACGTCATCCACGGACGAAATGACACTTCGTGCGGAGGCGAACCTAAGCTCAGGCGATTTACGAGGATTGTCAGCGACCCGGCAATGGGCACGCCGAACACAATCGCGGCAGCGATGTAACGATAGTGACAGAATCGGAACCCAAATTGCGCGAAGCCCCCGGCCCTCCCTGACACCACCTTGATCAGGAGGATCGCCACCGCCAAGCTGATCACGATGATTACAGGCACCGCTTCGAAGGGCCGCAGTTTAAGCAGTGCAACAGTCAAAAAAGCCGGGCCGTAAGCGGCCGCGAATAACAGCAGGAGGGTGCCAAGCGCCTTTGCGAACCTGACTTTTGTCAATTTCGTATCCTTGGGTGAAGCGGCGAACCGGACTCCTGAGAATCACGCGGGTCGCTCCAGCAGCGGTACCAGCTACGTCAGAGAGTCTACACTTCACGAGCAATCTCTCAACGGGTTGTGCGGCAAGTTGAAGCTTCATTAGTTTTGGTTATCTGTCTTAAGAACGAAATGCGACGTTTGGAGTTCTGGGCTGCTGACCGCAGATTCGAGAGCACGGCGAGTTTAGAATTTCAATGGATTAAAATTCGTTGCTTTGTCGAAGTAGTCGACGTTTTCGATTCTTTTGAGCCACAAGGAGATTCTAAGTGTTACTGGCAATAAGATAAGTTC
>WNFC01037404.1_pt1 | contig 10637 bp, 9 predicted proteins | sample 5400541 | NCBI WGS metagenome assembly WNFC01 (sample SAMN13153342, study PRJNA577476) | soil metagenome | isolation source: 120 cm saprolite under Douglas fir tree site 2 hole 2 replicate 1 | place: USA:California | collected 2015-04-18
TCCCCTTCGGGGATGACTGCCAGAAAAGCAACAGCTAAGGCTTGTCTGGGCTGGGAGATGGTGTGGGTGGAGAAGCAGATTTCTCCGCTCCGCGCTGCGCGCTTCGGTCGAAATGACGTTTTTGGAGGTGTGTCTGAAGAGAACAGACACCGGCAAAGACAGAAAGACGATTTGTACGACGGCTCGAAGATCGGTGTTCGCGGATAGTAAGCTGGGGTTCGATGCGATTTGAACTTTTTATTGCGGCGCGGTATCTGCGGGCGAAGCGGCGGCAGGCTGTGGTGGGGGTGATCACCGCTATTTCTGTGATTGGCGTCACGGCGGGGGTGGCTTCGCTGATTATTGCGCTGGCGATTACGAATGGGATGCGTCGGGATTTGCAGGAGCGGCTGGTGGGGTCGACGTCGCATGTGGACCTGATGCGCGTGACGGGGGATGGGATACGGGATTGGCGGCCTCTGCTGGAGCGATTGCGGAAGGTGCCGCATGTGGTGGCGGCTGCCCCGGGGCTTTATGGGCAGGTGCTGATCTCGCATGGGGCCCGGAGTGGGGGCGGGTTGATCAAGGGTGTGATTCCGGCGGATGAGAAGACGGTGGGGGATTTGTTGCAGAGTGTGGTGCAGGGTTCGGCTGCGGAGCTGGAGCCTTTGGCGCTTCCATGCGAGCCTCACTCTGGCTCGTTCGAAGATTGTGTTAAGAACCCTGCCACGGCGAACAGCTTACATCCCACCCTTCGCGGTGAGACTGCGAAGGATGGGGCACCCGGGCATTTGGGGTCGGGGATAAAAGCCCAGGTCTCAGAATCGAGACCTGGGACAACCGGTTCTGTGGCTGGCTCGGCGGCGCAGGCGGTTCCGCCGATTGTGATTGGGAAGGATCTGTCGGAGACGATTGGGGTGAAGGTTGGAGATGGAGTGCTGGTGACGAGTCCGCAGGGGGAGTTGACGCCGCTCGGGCTGGTGCCGCGGTATCAGCGGTTTCAGGTAGTGGGGATTTTTAAGTCGGGGTTTTATCAGTATGACTCGAGCTATGCGTTTGTGCGGTTGAAGGATGCGCAGAAGTTGTTCAGTGAGCCGGATTTGATTTCGGTGATCAGCTTCAAAGTGGATGATCTCTATCATGCGGATCGAGTGGGACGGGAGATCGAAGCCGCGGCCGGCAAGGGGTTTCAAGCGACGAACTGGATGGAGCAGAACCGCGAGCTGTTTCGTGCGCTGAAGCTGGAGCAGATCGTGACGTTTATTGTGCTGGCGCTGATTGTGTGTGTGGCGGCGCTGAATATTCTGATTGCGCTGACCATGATGGTGATGGAGAAGACGCGGGATATTGCGGTGCTGATGAGCTTTGGGGTGAAGGCGGAGCAGGTGCGGAGAATTTTTCTGCTGCAGGGGTTGCTGATCAGTGTGATTGGGACGGTGTTGGGACTGGTGCTCGGGTATGGGTTGAGTTGGGTGGGCGGGCACTATCCGTTCCCGCTGAATGCGGAGGTTTATTCGATCGACCATCTGCCGTTTGCGCCGCGGATTTGGGATGGGGTGATTGTGGCGGCGGTTTCGTTGGGGGTTAGTTTGGTTGCTACTCTTTATCCGAGTGGGAGTGCGGCGAAGGTGCTGCCGGCGGAGGCTTTGCGGTATGAGTAGGCGGAGAAGAGATTACGATCAGCGTTATGTCATCGACCTCTGTGTGTTCCAGACGTGAGGCTCGGAACGCAGTCTCAGATGAAAGGAGCGTACCTCAGCGGCTAAAGCCGCACTTCAAATAAAGCTTGTACGGCACGGCTGAAGCCGTGCCCTTAAGCAAAACAGGGTTTTTCAGCAGCTCTGAAGCTGTGCCCTTTAAGCAAAGCGATTTTCAACAAACCTCGAAACATTTGAAATTTTCAAGGAAGAACGATGGAACCGAGATTGAAGTATGGACAGTTGGCGCAGGAGGGTTTGGCGAAGATGACGGCGCTGGAGCATTACCTCAATACCGGGTCGGGGCTTGATCATACGTTGGTTGAGTTGGTGAAGCTGCGCGCTTCTTTGATGAATGGGTGTGAGTATTGCATTAGGCTGCACAGCTCTGAGTTGAAGAAGGCGAATGAGCCGGAGGAGCGGATCGCTTCGGTGGCGGAGTGGCGGGGATCGAAGGCCTACACGGAGCGTGAGCGGGCGGCGCTTGCGTGGGCGGAGGCGGTGACGAATATTCAGGAGGGGCATGCGCCGGATGTGGTGTATGAGGAGGTGAGGGCGCAATTCAGTGATGTGGAGACGGTGAATTTGACGCTGGTGATTTCGACGATCAATGCGTGGAACCGGATTGCGATTGCTTTGGGGGCGCATTCGGGACATGCGGGCGGGGTGAGGGGTTGAGGGTTGAGTTTTGCTTTGTCCTTCGCAAAGACGCGAAGGACAAAGCAAGTGCAACTGCAAAAGCAAATGCGGGGGTTCTTCGCTACGCTCAGAATGACAACCATTGAAGGGCGACGGACATTGGCGATGGACATTTAGGAGAGTGCAGGATTGATCGATCCGAATGAAGGGGATGTGCGGTTTGAGAATGAGGGTTCGCTGGAGCCGCTGCCTATCGTGCGGGAGCGGACGGTGGTGATGCGGGCGGTGGGGTTGACGAAGGTTTATGCGGCGGTTTCAGAGGGTGCGGGTTCGGCGCGCGCGGCTCTGGAGCTGTTTCGCGGGCTGGATTTGAAGGTGCATGCGGGGGAGATGGTTGCGATTGTGGGGGAGAGCGGCGCGGGGAAGAGTTCCCTGCTGCATCTGCTGGCTGCGCTGGATACGCCGACGGCCGGGGAGGTTTGGTGCGGGGAGAGCAGGCTGAGTGGGTTTACGCCGAGGCAGGCGGCAGAGTTTCGCAATCGGGATGTGGGGTATGTGTGGCAGTTCCACTATCTGCTGCCGGAGTTTTCCGCGGTGGAGAACGTCGCCATGCCGCTGCTGGCGCAGGGGATGAGACGAGCGGCGGCGCTGGAGAAGGCGAGGTTCTGGCTGGGAGAGGTGGGGCTGGCGGATCGGGCGGGGCATCGTTCGGGTGAGTTGAGCGGAGGGGAGCAGCAGAGGGTGAGCCTGGCGCGGGCGCTGGTGACGGATCCGAAGATTCTGCTGGCGGATGAACCTACGGGCGATTTGGATGGGAAGACGGCTGAGGCGGTGTTTGGGCTGATCCAGCGGCTGCATGGGGCGCATGGGCTGACGAGTGTTCTGGTGACGCATAACCTGGAGTTTGCCCTGCGGTGTGACCGGGTTTTGCGGCTGCGGGAGGGACGGTTGGCGGATGCGAAGGCTCTGGGGGAGAAGCCGAGCGCGGGTTGACAACCGGGGACGTGGATTTCAAATCAAACATTTTGTTGAGTTTGTGATTTGGCGGGGAGGCTTGGAGGCATGGGTTGCACCTAGTTTGGTGCGGGTTTTGCACAACGTGCATCTAAAAGAATGCTAAGTTAGGCATAACTTTTGAGGGATTTCGATTATTTGCGATGGACAATTACACTGTAGTAGTGGAATGGGTGCTTTGTAGCTTGAAGTAGCCTGGTTAGTCCCTGAGGTGGAGCGGTACGGGGACGGTTGTTGGGACCAATGGCGCTGTTCGGCCTTCGGGCTGAAGGGTGGCCGGCTTGAAGGGGATACCATGTTCGAACGCTATACGGAGAAGGCGCGTCGGGTGATTTTCTTTGCCCGGTACGAGGCAAGTCAGTTTGGGTCGCCTTATATCGAGACTGAGCATCTGCTGCTCGGGTTGTTGCGGGAGGACAAGGCGCTGACGAACCGCTTTTTGCGGTCGCACGCGTCGGTGGAGTCGATACGCAAGCAGATTGAGGGGCATACGACGATTCGGGAGAAGGTGTCGACTTCGGTCGATCTGCCGCTGTCGAATGAGTGCAAGCGGGTGCTGGCGTATGCGGCTGAAGAGGCGGAGCGGCTATCACACAAACATATTGGAACGGAACATCTGCTGCTGGGTTTGCTGCGCGAGGAGAAGTGCTTTGCGGCGGAGATTCTGCAGGAGCGTGGGTTGCGGCTGCCGGCGATCCGTGAAGAGTTGCAGCGGACGACGCAGGAGAAGGTGCCTGCGTCGCAGAGCAGTAAGGGGCAGCGCGGCGAACAGAGTATGCTCTCGGAGTTTTCGCGTGACCTGACGCAGAGTGCGATGGACCAGCAGCTTGATCCGCTGGTTGGGCGTGACGCTGAGGTGGATCGGGTGATCCAGATTCTGTGCCGCCGGACGAAGAATAATCCTGTGCTGATCGGCGAGCCGGGTGTGGGTAAGACGGCGATTGTGGAAGGGCTGGCGCAGAAGATTGCGGATGGCGAGGTGCCGAGCTTTTTGGCTGATAAGCGGGTGCTTGCGCTTGACCTCTCGTTGATTGTGGCTGGAACGAAGTATCGCGGACAGTTTGAAGAGCGGTTGAAGACGATCATGAAGGAGTTGATGGAGAATCAGAACTCGATCGTGTTCATTGATGAGCTGCATACGCTGGTTGGGGCTGGGTCGGCGGAAGGATCGCTTGATGCGGCGAATATTTTGAAGCCCGCTTTGAGCCGCGGTGAGATTCAGTGCATTGGGGCGACGACTCCTGCGGAGTATCGTAAGTCGATTGAGAAGGACCGGTCGCTTGAGCGTAGATTCCAGGCGGTGAAGGTGCCTCCGCCGAATGAGGAAGACGCGATCAAGATCATCATGGGGATCAAGGAGAAGTACGAGAAGTTTCATGCGGTGAGCTATACCGACGATGCGATTACTTTTTCGGTGTCGCACTCGAGCCGGTATATTCCGGACCGTTTCCTGCCGGACAAGGCGATCGATCTGATCGATGAGGCTGGTGCGCGGGTGAAGCTGCGGCAGACCTCGATGCCGGAAGAGTTGACCGAGGTGCAGAAGCGGATCAAGTTCATCGTGCACCGGATGGAGAACGCGATCGCGAACCATGAGTTCGAGAAGGCGCGGTTCTACTCGGATGAGGAGCGCAAGGAGCGGGAGAACCTGAGGGCGCTGCGGGACAAGTATCACCTGGATGATTCTTCGGCAGGCATTGTGACGCGGGGAGATATCGAGGATGTGGTGAGCCGTTGGACGGGCGTGCCGATTACTTCGCTGAAGGAAGAGGAGACGCAACGGTTGCTGCGGGTGGAGGAAGAACTGCACAAGCGCGTGATCTCGCAGGACAAGGCGATTTCGGCGTTGGCGCGGGCGATTCGTCGGTCGCGGGCTGGGTTGAAGAATCCGGCGCGGCCGATTGGGAGCTTCCTGTTCCTTGGGCCAACGGGCGTGGGCAAGACGGAGATGGCGCGGACGCTGGCGGCGTTTTTGTTCGGCTCAGAGAAGGCGCTGATCCGGTTCGATATGTCGGAGTTCATGGAGAAGCATTCGGTTTCGAAGCTGATCGGTTCGCCTCCGGGATATGTGGGCTATGAGGAGGGCGGTCAGCTTACGGAGCGGGTGAAGCGCAATCCTTACTGCGTGGTGCTGCTCGATGAGATTGAGAAGGCGCATCCGGATGTGTTCAATCTGCTGCTGCAGGTGTTTGAAGACGGGCAGTTGACGGATGGGCTGGGCAACACGGTCGACTACAAGAACACGATCATCATCATGACTTCTAACATTGGAGCGAAGCATCTGCAGAAGCGGCAGGGGCTTGGGTTCCAGAGCGAGAAGGAAAACATGGTGCTGGACAAGATGGAGGAGCTGGTTCGCGGCGAGGTGAAGCGGACGTTCAATCCGGAGTTCCTGAATCGCCTGGACGAGATCATCATCTTTACGTCGCTGTCGGATGCGGACCTGATGCAGATCCTCGAGCTGCTGGTGCAGCAGTTGAACGCGAATCTGGTGCATAAGGCGATTACGATCTCGGTGACCGATGATGCGAAGAAATGGATCATCGAGAAGACGGCCTCGGATCGGACCTATGGTGCACGGCCTTTGCGGCGGGCACTGCAGCGGTTTGTGGAGGATCCTCTGTCGGAGGCGTTGATCGGCGGCGGAATTGTCGAACGGCCTGCGTTCCTTGAGGTGTATATGGAAAACAATTCGCTGTTCTATCGGCCGGTTTCCGCGGACGGCGAAGAGAAGATGGCTGGGCTGGCACTGACTGCGGTGTAGTCCTCCCTTCCTTAGAAGAAACTTGCGCCCCGGCTGATTGCCGGGGCGTATTGTTTTGGTGGGAGGATTTTTGCGTTATGGATCGTCGTGAATTTGCAGCTTTGCTGCCGGCTCTGCTGGCTGGGTCGGCTTTGGCTCCGGAGATTGCGCAGGCTCAGAGTGCGAGCCTGCCTGTAATTGAGTCGGGCGTTTATAAACCTTCGGCATCGAAGGCGGGGTCGCAGGAGGGGCACTCTTCGAGCCGTCATCTGACAGGCATGTTGAAGGCGGGGAATATTCGTCTGGAGATGCATGAGTCGACGATCCAGGCGGGCGCGCAGCATGAGCCGGTGGGGACACATCTGCATAATGAGATCTGGCTGGTGCGCGAGGGGACGGCGGAGTTGACGACCAATGGTGTGGCGCGAACGATGGTGGCGGGCGATGTGGGGATCTGCGTGGCGGGAGATAAGCACTTCATCTCGAATACGAGCGATAAGCCGGTGACTTATTTTGTGGTGACGGTGGGGCCTCCGGAGTAGTGGGCATGCAGGAGTTCAATGGGTTAGTCGGGACGCAGCGCAAATGGGCAAGAAAGCATACCCCAAGGGCTAAAGCCCCGCGTGCTTCGGCAGGTCGAGAGACCCAAGGCTAAAGCCTTGGGGTACCTAGAAGCAAGACGCACGGAACTTGCGACAGCAAAAGTTTCCGAAGGCAACTACAGAGGCTGAGTCGAGGTTTGCAATGCTGGGGCTGGGGTTTCGGTGGGTTTGCGGGTGAGGAAGTAGGTGAGGAGGATTGCGGCGCCGATGGCTCCTACGACTGCGTCGGTGGCGGCGAGGCCTCGTGCTCCCCAGAGCTGGCCGCCTCTGCCGTCGAGCGCGGTCATGTAGGCCACGGGCACGTTGCCGAGCGAGTTGATGATGGAGTAGCGGCCGCAGCCGCTTTTGCCTGATTGACCGAGGAACTCGAGCACGACAGCGGTGAATAACGCGTAGCAGGTGCCGATGGTGAAGAGATAGAGGGTCGCTCCGATGAAGTAGGTCGATGGACTGAGTGGACCGAGCCACAGGATGAGGAGGAGCGCTTCGTTGAGGAGGCAGACAGACAGGTAGGCAACCGATGCACGGATCCGGGCCGGAATCAGCGTGGCTGCGAGCGAGCCAGAGGCGGTGAGGAGCGCTCCGGCGAGACCGTTCATCCATGCCATTTGCTGGCCGCTGACGTGGTAGTCCTGCGCGATGCCGGGAAGGAGGCCGATGAGGGCGCCACTGGCCATGGGAAAGAGCATCATCAAGGTGTAGGGAATGGCTCGCCAGCGGATGAACGTGGCTTTGAACTCGTACCAGATGCCTGAGAAGGTTTCTCTGATTCCCTGCTCCTGCTCCCGTGGCTGCTCTGGAGCTGCGAAGGCGGCGAGGGACGGGAGAGCGATGAGGGCTGCGGCGATCCAGCCGAGAGGGCCCATGTCCATTCGCTCGGCGAGACGGGCCAGGACGAAGACGCCCAGAGCACCGAAGGCGAGCGCTCCCCCCTGATAGACGCTGCTGGCTTTGCGGCGGGTCGCTTCGCTGCGAAGGGTACCCATCATTCCGCCGCAACTGGAGACGATTAGCTGGCCAAAGCACGCACTGAGAAACATGAGCGCGACCGCTGCCGGGGTGTCGAGCCTGCTGCCGTGAAAGGCCGTCGCCAGGGTGAGAGCCGAGCCTATGGCTCCGACCATCAGCCAGGTGCGGCGGCGTATCCAGAAGTCTGTGATGGGACTCCACAGGAAGTAGATGGCCTGCGGGAGGATGAGGAGCGCGATGATCTCGGAGCTTCGTCCGATGCCGACACCTTGCCGGCGCAGCAGATACGAGAGGACGCCGCTGATGATGCCGTATGCGAGAACCGCATTCGGCGCAATGAGAAGGCCGAAGAGCCAGGGACGTTCTTTTGTGGTGGGAAGAGTTGGGCCTGCAGCTTGCTCCAGGGCGGCTTCTTGCATGCGAATGACGTTAGCATGTCAGCCGGTTTTTCGGCTTGGAAATCAGGCAAGAAAGAACAAAGGCGTTGGGGTGGGTCGGAGGCTACGGTCGGGAAGCGGATTTCTCCGCTGCGCTGCTCGCAAAGTGCGCGAGCAGCTTCGGTCGAAATGACTGGACTTTATTTGGGGTGGGTGGGCTAGACGAGAGACTGGGCGGTCTTGACGGCGTTTTGCACGACGTCGCTGGCCTTGTCGACGGTGCGCTCGACGGTGCGCTCAACCTGGCCGCGTGTCCGTTTGAGCGCCTTTTCCGCCTCTTTGCTGAGACGCTCTGCCTGCTCCTTGAGATAGTTGGCTGCATCTTCGAGGTAGTCGCTTGCGTCCTCGACGCCCTTGCGGAGCTGTCTGCGTGTTCTGACACCGGATTGCGGAGCGTAAAGGAGAGCGATTGCGGCTCCTGCGGTGACGCCGATGCCGAAAGCGAACCAGTAATTTTTTGCACTCATTTTGACGTTACCTCGTGCCTTATTTGGCTTCTCTTCCCTTTGAGATTCCTGTGGATTGCGATTGGTTGGTTATTCTATACGGTTTCAGGCTGCATGTATTTTCTCGATGAAGGCCCTTCTAGACTGCCAGGCCGGCCAGTTCCCTTGCCTGCAGGAATATCCGGGTGAACATGGTGCGATTGAGGCGGCCGGTGTTGGTGTTTCGCAGGGATGGGTGATAGGTGGCTAGAAGATGCAGGCGGTTGGGAAGACGATAGTGGGCGCCGTGGGAGAAGCTGTACTCGGATTTGCGCTCGATGACGCCGGTGTGGAGCAGGTAGGCGAGATAGCCGTCGAAGGCGATCTTTCCGAGGCAGACGACGACACGGACGCGCGGCAGAGATTGGATTTCAGCGGCAAGATGAGTGCCGCAGTTGCGAATCTCCTGGGGCAGAGGCTTGTCGCCTGGTGGAGCGCAGCGGACGACGGAGGCGATCCAGGCATGGCGGAGCTTGAGGCCATCTTCGCGGGCGATGGCGCGGGGTTTGGTGGCTAGGCCGAGCTCGTGCAGGATGGGATACATGAAGTCGCCGGAGCCATCGCCGGTGAAGGGACGGCCGGTGCGGTTGGCTCCGTGGGCGCCAGGGGCGAGGCCGAGGATGAGGATGCGGGCTCGGGGATCGCCAAAGCCGGGGACGGGGAGGGACCAGTAGGTCTGGTCGATGTAGGCGCGACGCTTGGTGTCGCCTATGCTGCGGCAGTAGTCGCGGAGACGGGGGCAGCGTTCACAGGTGATGATGGACTCATGAATCTGCCGGAAGAGCTGAGACGTAGTCTTTGCGTCGATAGTCTGGGCGTCGATAGTCTGGGCGTTGGAGGGTGTCACTGCATCCCATGATAGTAGGAATGAGGGGCCTGTGTTCCCCGCGTAGTCTGGTGCTTCCGTAGAATGATTTAGCACGGAAAGTGCAAAGTGAAGGATAGGCGGCGAGTTGGAAGGGCGACGAGTTGGAAGATCCACGGCTTAGCAGAATGTACTGGGCGCTTCTGAAGCAGGGAGTGAGCCAATGGCGCAGGAGGATATGGCATGCGGCGGTGATGCGCTCGGGCATGCTGACCTTCCTGGTCGTGGTGATTGTGTTGGCGGGGTTGGCATTCGGATGGCGCGAGCACAGGCTTGGACAGTTTGCGCAGCTGAAAAAGGAGCTGAGTAAACGGCCGGTGAGGGATGTGGCGGTGCGGCCAGGGGGGCAGGACGTAGTGCAACTGCAACGTTCGCAGATAGCAGGGGGGAATGGACCGGAGTTTCTTTCTGCGACACTGCTTCCCGGTCGCGGAATGAATGTGCTGCAGATTACGGCTTATCTTCCACAGAAGGGAGAGGTAAATCTGCTTGCGTCTCCGACGCTGCAGGAGGCAGCCAAGCTGTTAACCGGGACCGGAGCGGATGCGAATGGGGCGAAGAGCCTGGCGATGGGAGCGGCGATCGAGATGCCTTGGGCGGGCCGAATCTCGGGATTGAGCACGCCGGATGAGAAAAACCTGAGCACGATGTGGCATGGAACTCGTTTGATCCTGCCGACGGATGCGAAGGACAGCTATGGAGTCGCCGGTGTGGTGGCTGCGGGCGGATTGCTGCTGAAGCAGCCCTCCGATTCGATCAACACGAACGTAATGCCGGATGGCGGAGAGGCGCAGACTACGTTTCATCCCGGCAACTTCGACGGCCATTGGCCATCGCAGACAGAGATGATGACGACGGTGGCTCTGAGCGGCAAGGCAATCACGATAAAGATCGTCGCGCGCAATACAGGCGATACCGCCGAGCCGATGGGAATAGGGTGGCATCCTCGATTCGCAATTCTGAATGGGCATCGCGCACAGATGATGCTGCGACTGGCGGAGGGGCTTCGGATGGAGGTGAAGGATCGCCGCTCCGGCGAGTTGAGCGGAAGACTTGTGCCGGTGGAGAAGACCGAGTATGACTTTACGGGCCGCACCGGGGCACAGCTGGGGGCGCTCAACCTTGACGACAGCTTTGTTCACCTGAGGACAGGCCTGATGGAAAGCGGCCCAATGGCGGAGTTGCGCGATCCGGAGAATGATTACGG
>WNFC01009752.1_pt1 | contig 10636 bp, 10 predicted proteins | sample 5400541 | NCBI WGS metagenome assembly WNFC01 (sample SAMN13153342, study PRJNA577476) | soil metagenome | isolation source: 120 cm saprolite under Douglas fir tree site 2 hole 2 replicate 1 | place: USA:California | collected 2015-04-18
CCCGCGCTCACGCCGGAGGACAGGCTGGCGGCCAGCCGCGCGAGGGCGGCGTCGACGTCCCCGGGCGACGCGTACCGGCGCGCGGGGTCACGCTCGAGGCAGCGGAGGACGATCGCGTTCATCTCCGCCGGCACCTCCGGTGCGAACCGGCTCGGCGGCGGACAGCGCTCGCTCGGATCGCGCAGGGCCAAGGGAGCGGTGCCGCCGTCGCCGGGCGCGCGGCGCCCGGTCAGCATCTCGAAGAGCACGAGCCCGATGGCGTAGATGTCCGTCCGCCCATCCGTCGGCTGCCCGGTGGCCTGCTCGGGGGAAAGGTAGGCGAGCGTGCCCAGGATCGCGCCCTCACCCGTGAGCCGCTCTTTGCCGTGCGCGTAGGCGAGGCCGAAGTCCATCAGGATGGCGTGGCCGGCGCGGTCGACCATGATGTTGGCGGGCTTGAGGTCGCGGTGCACGATCTGCCGTGAATGGATCGCTTCCAGGCCCGCGCAGATGTGCCGTCCGAGCGCGATGGTCTGCTTGGTCGAGAGCGTTCCGACGGACTGGATGAGGTCGTCGAGGCTCTGGCCCTCGACGTATTCCATGCTGATGAAGAGCATCCCGTCGTTCTCGCCGAGGTCGTACACACGGCAGACGTTGGGGTGGGTGACTTCCTGGGCCAGGCTCAGCTCGCGGCGGAAGCGCTCGCTCGTCTGCTCCTGCGGGCCGGAGCGCGCGCGCACGAGCTTGAGCGCGACCGTCTTGCCGAGCGTGCCGTCGATGGCCTTGTAGACCTGCCCCATGCCCCCCGCGCCGATCTCCTCGACCAGGGTATAGCGATCGCCGAAGCGCTGGCCGGGGGCGACGCGGAACGGTCCGACTCCGCGCGAAGGAGGGCCGGGGACAGGGGCCGTGGACGCGGAGGCGACGTCGTCCGCAAAGGTCGGCGCGCTACAGGAAGGGCAGTGCCCTCCTTCCGGCACCGCGCCCCCGCAGTGCGGGCAACTCACGGGTCTGCGCCCATTCGTGACACTTTGGACCTCGGAAACCAGGGGAAATGAACCGGGCGAGCCTACGCCACCGCTCGAGGGTCGTCAATATATCTACGCCCGGACCCCGGAAAGTGTTCAGGCGACCTCGAGCACCAGCACGGAAGTGCCGACCTGGATCTGGTCGCCGGGGGCCAGGAACGCGTCGTTGACCGCGCGGCCGTTGACGAAGACGTGCCCGCTGTGGCTTAGCCGCTGGAGCCGCCAGGCCGAGCGCTCGACATCGGGGACGAGGGCGGCGTGCTCGCGCGAGACCGTCTTTTCGTCGACCAGGACGGCGCACCGGGCCGGGTCGCGGCCGAGCCGTGTCTCGCCGAGCAGGTCGAAGGTGCGGCCGAATGCCGGCCCCGCCACTCCGCGCAGCCGCCAACCCCCGGGAGTGGCCGCCGCCGTGGTCACCGCTGCCGGCGCCGTCACGAGGGGAGCGGCCGGGGCCTCCGCGACGAGCGGCTTCATCATCACCGTCCGGCTGAACACTCCGCCCCCCAGCTCGCGGGCGGAGCGGAGCCCGCGCGCCTTCAGGATGTAGGTCATCACCAGGAAGAACGCGCCGCACTGGATCACGACGCCGAGCAGCGGCGACTCGCCCACGAAGGTGTCGTAGAGGCCGTGGAGCAGGGACGAGAGGGAGAGGCCGAGCACGAAGAACACGAATCGGTGCCGGCGCTGCGAGATGCCGAGCGCAATGAAGTACCCGAAGATCGCGCTGAAGCAGGCATGCAGGAACGGCGTCATGGCCATGCGTACCACGTTGTTGTAGACGGGCATGACCAGGTACCCGGCCACGCCCGTCTCCTTCATCGCGCGCAGCGACTCCTCCAGAGTACGGAAGACGTAGTAGACGTTCTCCGCGCCCGCGAACCCGATCCCGGACATCATGCCGAGGAGCAGGCCGTTGATCGGCTTGCGCATCTTGTTCGTGAAGAGGGCGAGCGCGATCAGGGGGATGGCCTTGGTCAGCTCCTCGCGCACCCCCACCCCGAACACGTAGCCGCTGAGGCGGAAGGCGAGGAAGTTGCGCGTGATCAGCCAGCCCGTGATGTCCACGGGCGTGAAGAGCCACAGCTCGAGGATGGGCAGGCCGATGAAGCAGGTGAACAGCACCGTCCCGAAGGCGAGCCGGAAGCTGAGGTCGCGGTCGGCGAACAGGCGGTAGAGGAGGAGCGACCACAGCGCCATCGACCACAGGGCCAGCCCGTACAGGATCGCGTGGTTCTCCTGCAGGATCTCGATGGCGAGGGGGACGACGGCCACGAAGGCGAGGAAGCGGAAGACGGGACTGTGGATGATCTCGCTGCCCGTGATCTTGTCGAGGAGGACGGCCTCGCGCAGGGAGACCCCGAAGGCCTCCTCGATGTAGTCGAGGTCGAAAGAGGCGGTGGGCGGCGCGGACGCCGGCCGACCGCAGGCGCCGCAGAATCGCGCCCCGGCCACGAGTGGCCGCCCGCAGAACGTGCAAACCACGGCGCCGGATTATAGGCTTCGAAAGTGAGTCCTGCTGCCCTCGAGACCTTCCCCAACCGCCATCCCGGCCGCGAGTACACCATCGTCCATACCTGCCCGGAGTTCACCGCCGTCTGTCCCAAGACCGGCCAACCCGACTTCGGGACCATCCGGATCACGTACGTGCCCGACCGCGAATGCGTGGAGCTCAAGAGCCTGAAGCTCTACCTGCAGGCCTACCGGAGCCGCGGCATCTACTACGAGCACGTGACCAACGTGATCCTCGACGACCTGGTGGCGGCCCTGAAGCCGCGGCGGATGACGGTGGAAGGGGACTTCCACGTGCGCGGCGGGATCTCCACGGTGGTGCGGTCCGAGTACGAGGCGCCGGCGCGCGGCCGGGGCCGACGCCGGTGATCTCGCCGCCGTTCATCCTCGCGCGGCGCTTCGTGCCCGGTCCGGACCCGGAGTCGGCCATCGCCGCCGGCCGCCAGCTCCACGCGCGCGGCATAGGGGCCACCTTCGACCTGCTGGGCGAAGACGTCCTCGACCAGGAGGCCGCGCTCCGCAGCGCGGAGGCGAACAAGCAGCTCCTGCGGCGGATTCCGGTGGAGATCGAGCGCAACATCTCGATCAAGCTCACCATGTTCGGCCTCGACATCTCGGAGGAGTTCTGCCGGGAGAACGTGGCCGGCCTGCTCGACACCGCGCGCGCGGTCGGCGGCTTCGTCCGCATCGACATGGAAGGCTCGAAGCACACGCAACGGACGCTGGACCTGTTCCATCGCCTCCGCGAGACCCACGACAACGTCGGCATCGTCCTCCAGGCGTACCTGCACCGCACGCCCGCCGACGTCAAGGAGGCGATCGCCCGCGGCGACCGCGTCCGGCTCTGCAAGGGCGCCTACAAGGAGCCGCCGGAGCTCGCCCACCAGGACATGGAGCACATCCGCAAGGCCTACCGGGAGCTGGCCCATCAGCTCCTCGACCACGGCCGCTATCCGGCCATCGCCACCCACGACGAGATCCTCGTCCGCGACACCCTCGGCTACGCGTCGGTGCAGAAGATCCCGTCCGACCGCTTCGAGTTCCAGATGCTGTACGGGCTACGGCCGCGACGCTGGGACGAGCTGGTCGCGGCCGGCCACCGCGTGCGCGTCTACGTGCCCTACGGGACGCACTGGTTCCCGTACTTCTACCGACGCCTGCGCGAGCGGAGGGAGAACATCTACTTCGTCCTGCGCAACCTGTTCGGGGGCTAACTCGCCGGGATCTGGTGCCGCCGCGCGCGGTACTCGGCCACGAAGAGCCGGACGATGCGCGGATCGAACTGCGTACCCGCGCAGGCCTCGAGCTCCGTCAACCCCTCGTCCGGCGAGCGGTGCTTGCCGTGCGGCGTCACCCGCGTCATCGCGTCGAAGCACTCCGCGACCGCGATCACGCGCGCACCGAGCGGGATCTCCTCGCCCTTCTGGCCGAGAGGATAGCCGTCTCCGTCCCACCGCTCGTGGTGGGAATGGATCATGGGGAGGATGTCTTCCCAGAGCGTGATCGGCTTGAGGAGCTGCGCGCCCAGAGTCGGGTGCTCGCGCATCGCCTTCCGCCCCGCCTCGTCGATGGGCCCGGTCGAGCGCAGCACGGCCGGGTCCACCATGACCTTTCCGATGTCGTGCAGGAGGGCGGCGTAGTGGACGCTCCGCCGCTCCGCGTCGCTGAGGCCGAGGCGCCGCGTCACCATGTCGGCCAGGGCGGCCGTCCCCCGCGAATGGCCCGGATAGAACACGTCCATCGTTTCCAGGCAGGAGATCAGGATGTCGGAGACGTGCGTGAAGAAGTTGACGGACTGCTCCTGGGCCAGCGCGTTCTGGAGGGCCGCCGCCCCCTGGCGCGCCAGCGCGAAGAGCAGCTGCTGATCCTCGACCGAGTACTCGCCTTCCGCGCGTCCGGCCACGACCAGCGCCCCCGTCACCGCGCCCAGGCGCATCGGCGCGGCCAGGTAGCCGGGGAGGCGCGTCCGCATGTCGTCGCAGCGAGGCGAATATCGTGGGTCCTGCTTGGCGATCGCGGCCACGACGGGCTGGCCGCTCTCCGCGGCCGCGCGCGCGAGGCCTTCACCAGCCTGCAGGCGCGCGCCCCGGACCGCCTCCACGCCTTCGCCCGCGCCCGCCTCGATCAGCCATCCTTCGCCGTGCGTGCGGGCGAAGATCAGGGCCCGGCTGGCCTCCGACCGCATCAGCTCGCGCGCGGCCCGGACGAGCGTCTCCAGCACCCGGTCCTGGTGCGGCTCCGCGGCCAGGCGCGCGCTCACGTCCACCAGCGCCTGGAGCCGGCGGTTCATCTCCGCGACCCGCTCCTGCAGCTCGCGGTTCGCACGGGTGAGCCGCGACCTCACCGTCGCGTCCTTGATGACCTTGTCCAGGCGCGCGATGTCGAGGTTCGTCTTCTCGAGATAGTCGAACACCCGGTGCTTGATCCCCTGGATGGCGGAGTCCAGGTCCGCGTGGCCGGTCAAGATCAGCACTTCGGTGTCGGGGCTCGCCGCCTTGATCCGATCGCCGAGCTGCAGGCCGGTCATGCCGGGCATGACGAGATCGAGGAGCGCGACGTCGTAGGCGGCGGCCTCCGCCCGCCGCAACGCGTCGGCGGGATCGCTGGTGGCGTCCACCGAGTACCCTCCTTCTCGGAGGGTGTCGGTGATGATGCCGAGGAAATTGCGGTCGTCGTCGACGAGGAGGATGCGCGCGTCAGGGGAAGTCATTGGATCGGAAACCGGAGCCATCGTAGGCACCTCGCCTCGGCCTGTCAACGACGTGCGGTCGGGTTCACCCTCCGCAAGATGCGGCGCGCATAAGGTTCAGGGTAGGATCGTCCCTTGTGCCCATGCGCGCCGCGGTCTACTGGGGGAAGGGAGACCTCCGCGTCGAGGCGATTCCCGTCCCCGAGGTGGGTGCGGGCGAGATGCTCGTCCGCGTCGAGGCCTGCGGCATCTGCGGCACCGACATCAAGAAGATCGTGAAGGGCCTGCTCCCGGGGCCGCGCGTCTTCGGCCACGAGATCTGCGGCACGGTGGCGCGCACCGGCGCCGGCGTGCCGCGCTTTCGCGAGGGCGACCGCGTGGTCCTGCACCATCATATTCCGTGCCGCCGCTGCTTCTATTGCTCGATCCAGGCCTACGCGCAGTGCGAGCTCTACAAGCGCAACGGGACCACGGCGGGCTTCGAGGCGGCGGGCGGAGGGTTCGCGGAGTACGTGAAGGCGATGGACTGGATCGTCGAGCGGGGGGCGATCCCGGTGCCCGACGGCGTGCTTCCCGAGGAGGCCGCCTTCGTCGAGCCCGTGAACACGTGCCTCAAGGCCGTGCGCAAGGCGGGCGTGGAGAAGGGGCAGACCGTGCTCGTGGTGGGGCAGGGCCCGATCGGTCTCCTGTTCCTGCAGCTTTGCCGCTGGGCGGGCGCCGACGTGCTCGTGAGCGACACCTTCCCGGACCGCCTGGAGATGGCGCGACGGTTGGGCGCGTCCGTCGCCCTGGACGCGGAAGCCGTCGACGTGCCCCGGGAAGTCCGGGCCCTGACGGGCGGGCGCGGCGCCGATCTGGCCATCCTGGCCGCCTTCGGGCAGGCGCCATTTGCCCAGGCCGTTGACGCGACACGGCCGGGTGGCCGTATCATCGTATTCGCCGCTACATCCCCTGGAGAGACGGTCCAGATCGACTTGGGGGCGTTGAGCGCCGCCGAGAAGGAGATCCTCACGTCGTACAGCGCGTCCGTGGACGTTCAGGACCTGGCCGCCCAGCTCGTCTTCGCCCGCGAAGTGCGCGTGCGCGAGCTGGTGACGCATCGCTTCGCGCTGGAGGACGCGCCGCGCGCGCTGGAGGTGGCGTCCCACCCCGCGCCTGGCGTGCTCAAGGTCGTGTTGCAGCCACCCACCCGCGATGGTGGCCGCCAGAGGCAGGCCTCAGCCGTGGATTTGACAGCGAGGTGAGCATTCGTGCGACCTAAGATGAAGGCGGCCGTGCTCTACGGAAGAGAGGACGTGCGCATCGAGCAGGTGGATGTGCCGGCCCTCGAGCCCGGCGACGTCCTCCTCCGGACGCGGGTGGCCCTCACCTGCGGCACCGACGCGAAGGTCTTCCGCCGGGGCTACCACGCGAAGATGATCGTGCCCCCCGCGGTATTCGGCCACGAGATGGCGGGCATCGTGGAAGAGGTCGCGCCGGGGGTCGAGGTCTTCGAGCCGGGGATGCCCGTCGTGGCCGCCAACTCCGCGCCCTGCGGAGACTGCTACTACTGCCGGCACGAGATGCCCAGCCTGTGCGACGACCTCCTCTTCTGGAACGGCGCCTACGCCGAGTTCGCGCGCATCCCCGCCCGCGTGGTCAAGAAGAACCTGCTGCCCCTGGACGAGGGACTGGAGTTCCGCGAGGCGGCGATGGTGGAGCCCCTGGCCTGCGTCATCCGGGGCGTGGAAGAGAGCTGGATCGGCCGCGGGCAATCCGTGGCCGTCATAGGGACCGGCCCCATCGGCCTGATGTTCGTCGCCCTCGCGCGGATGCGCGGCGCGCACGTGACGGCGGCCGGACGCCGCCGGTCCCGGCTGGACAAGGCGCTCGAGATGGGCGCGGAGGGCGTGGTGGCGGCGCGCGAAGGCGCCGACCTCGCCGATCTCCTCCGCCAGCGGAGCCCCGATGGACGCGGCATGGACGTCGTCATCGAGGCGGTCGGCCTGCCCGAGACGTCGGAAGCGGCCGTGCGCGCCGTCCGCAAGGGGGGAGTCGTCCAGCTCTTCGGCGGCTGCCCGACGGATACCAGGATCGGGATCGACTCGCAGCTCCTGCACTACCAGGAGCTGACCATCAAGTCCACGTTCCATCACACGCCGGAGAGCGTGCGGAAGGCCTTCCGTCTCATCGCGGACGGCCACATCGACCCGAACGCGTTCATCACGGCGGACGCCTCACTCGACGACCTGCCGAAGGTACTCGGGCACATGGCACGCGGTGGCGACGGCCTGAAGACGGCGATCCTTCCCTAGAAAGAAGAAGGGCGCACGTCCTGCGTGCGCCCTTCCGCCAGAACCGCCGTCCTTGCGACTGGCCTAGCGCCGGCCCCGCTTCTTCGCGGACTTGCCCTTGCGCGCGCGCGCACCCGCCCGCTTCTTCCCGCCGCGTGCGGCGGCCTTGCGCGCTCGACCCTTGGCCTTCTTCGCGGTCTTCTTGCGCGCGGTCTTGCGCCCGGCGGTCTTCTTCTTCGCGACCTTCTTGCGGCCGGCGGCGCGACGCGCGGCCTTCTTCTTGGCTGGCTTGCGGGCGCTCCGCGCCGCGCTGCGCTTGGGCGCCGCGGGAGCTCCCGTGCCGAGGCCCGTGTCGTTCGACGGCAGCGTCGGCGACGACGGCGACGCGGGAGTCGTCCCGGAGCCTTGCGGCTCCGGAGACCCGGTCGGGGTGTGATCGTCCATGTCTCAACCTCCAGGAGCGGGAAAGAGTGAAATCGGCCGAGACTATGCTCCCGTGCAGCGTGCGCGTCAAGCACACGCGTGCACGAAGCTGCGCGGAGCGGGCGGATCGTGGGGAGAGCTCGGCGCGAACCGCCGCCGGCATGAGATCGGTCAGGAGAGAGGTGGAGGGCTGCCGCGTCGGGGCGACGCGGCGGCAGGGGGGCGCCTCCAGCGGAGGATGCGCGCCCCCTAACTTGAATTAATTGAGAGTGATGTCGGACGGAAGCTCGGCCAGGACCCCGCAGTCGTCGCAGAGCATGTAGCCTTCGCCAGAACCACCGCGCTTATGGAGCGGAACGGGATGCAGATCCTCAGACGTCACGTGCCCGCCACGACCGATCGACAGGATCGAGCACCCGCAGAGCGGGCACCGCGCGTCCACGCCGACGACGTATGCGGCCATGATGAACCTCCCCGGGCCAGCCCGCTCCGATTTCGCCGGAGTGTGGCGCCCTCAACACATTGGACGCGGACTGGGAGGGAAAGGTTCAGTCGCGGGTGGTTCTCCTCACCCGTTTGACACTTGTGCCACACCCTCTGACATTCCGTGGTGCGGGGGATCACTCGCGTGCGGAGGATCACCGAGAGTTGACACGGGCGCGCGCCTTCTTCTAAACTGTTCCCATCTGACGCTGACGCGGGGTAGAGCAGCCAGGTAGCTCGTTGGGCTCATAACCCAAAGGTCGGTGGTTCAAATCCACCCCCCGCTACCAATTCATTATCAAGAGCTTATCGGCCCTCGGGGGTGACAGCCCTCGAGGGCCTTTTTGCCTCAGGCCACAGAGTGGCGCCACACTTCGCCCATGCGGCGGAGCTGGAGGCGACCCGCATCTCCCGCGGTGCTCGCCGCGGCGGGCACTTGCCTTTCCTGCCGTGCCGCCATCCAGTGGAAGGTGGGCCATCTCGCGCGGGACCATCCACAGGTCCTCTACCGCGTCGAGACTAGAGCGAAGGCCGTCGCGCTCACCATCGACGACGGGCCCGATGCGACCACGACTCCCGAGATCCTGCGCGTCCTCGAGCGCAACGGGGCGCACGCGACGTTCTTCATCATCAGCGGCCGGGTTCCCGGCAACGAAGGTCTCTTGCGGCGCATGGTGACCGACGGTTCCGGCTACGCGTGCTCGGCGGTGGAGAGCGCCTTCCGGATGGCTTCGATCAGCTCGCGATCCACGACCGCGGTGCCCATCCCGTCCCAGGCGGTGACGATCCAGCTCTCGTCGAAGGACACGTGCACGCGGCGAACGTGGGGATAGGCGGGCAGGAGCCGCGCGACGAGGCCCTGGACGGACGGCCGAATCGAAGTGGGAACGGTGTCGTCGACGGTGATCTCGTGCGGCACGAAATGAGGCCCCCGCCTCGACGGTACACCTGCGGTCAACGGAGCGCCAGCGTCCGGATCGGGCCCACCAGGGCCTCGGCCGCCAGGCGGTGCGCGATCTCGTTGGGGTGGTGGTCGACGGGATGGACCCAGAGAGACTCGGCCGGGTGCCCGTGCAGCGCCAGGCGCAGATCCACGCGCGGGATGCCGGCTCCCGCGCAGAAACGGGCGATGGCTTCGTCGGCGGCTACGAAGGGATAGGCGTCGAGGTCCACCAGCAGCGGCCAGGACGCGACGAGGAAGCGCCCACCCCGCTCGCGCATGCGGCGATCCATGTCGCGCATGTCGTCCTGCGTCCGTGCCCAGCCTTCCTGATTCGCCGGCCCGTAGAGGTCCAGGTACCAGCGCGTGGTCTCGCGCCCGACGCGCCAGGCTTGCACGCGGTCGCCCACGAAGTCGGCGAGGCGCGGCCGGAACGAAGACGGGTGACCCGAGGCCTGTCCGGCCAGCAGGCGGCGCCGGTCGAGGATCCAATCGTCGAGAGGCCCGCGCCGCGCCTCGAACTCCTTCGATCGCTCCGGATCGTTGAGGACCATCGCGTGCACGACGACGTCGGGGTCGAAAGGCAGCACCTTCTCGAACATCTTGTGGAGGGACGGGAAGTCCGCGCCCCGCCGCGCGCAGTTGAGGACCTCCCACCGGCGGTCGCCGGAGGCGCTCAGAAGCGCCTCGAGCCGCCGCGCGGTGGTGTCGCTCTCCTTGACGCCCTGCCCCTCGGTGAACGAGTCCCCGAGGAGCACCACGCGGATGACCCCCAGTGCCTTGGGGGCGAGCTCCCGCTCGCGGAAGTAGAGGGTGTTGTATCGGAATTCGACGGCAAAGGGGGCGCGCGTGGCGACCTCGTCGACGCCGACCACGCCCAACCCGTCGTAGGCACGGCGGACCTCGGGCCGGCGGAGATCGATATCGAAGTAGCCGCGCGGATTGGTGGGATAGCAATCCAGGAACAGGCGCTCACGGGGGCTGTAGAGCGCGCCCGGGGCTTGCGTCCGTGCGGGAGAGTAGCCGGCGAGGCGCAGGGCGGCCTCCGCGGCGAGCGCGCCCGCAGCCAGCGACGCCACGACCAGGGCCAGACGGCCGAGCATTTCGCGGGCACGACGGGAAGTCATCGAGAAGCGGGCGAGGCGGGGGCGCGCGACGCGGGCGCCGGTTCGGGCTGGATGCGCGTGCGGACGTCGGCGCCGTACCACACCGCCACCGGCGTGACCTTCAGGGCGTGGGTCGTGACCGCGAGGTCGACGCGGCGTTCCTGGATGGTGACGTCCTGGCTCACGCCGGCCGGAAAGTCCACCGG
>WNFC01009755.1_pt1 | contig 10635 bp, 15 predicted proteins | sample 5400541 | NCBI WGS metagenome assembly WNFC01 (sample SAMN13153342, study PRJNA577476) | soil metagenome | isolation source: 120 cm saprolite under Douglas fir tree site 2 hole 2 replicate 1 | place: USA:California | collected 2015-04-18
CCTGCCCATTCTCCGACCTACGTGAGCAGTTAAGAAGATACGGTGTGGTCGGCGCGCCAAGAAGGTACCATCATGATGCAGCATCAGACCGGAACTAGCCTAGAGACAACGTTGCAGCCCAACTGAACGATAACGTGGGGGCGTGGGTGACCACGTGTCTATGAGTTGGCTGATTACTAAGAGGGTGTATCATTTCTCCGAAGAAACCCCGATGACCTCGTACTGTATTGACAAAGGACATAATCTGTCCCTAAAAGTGGGAAGGGCGTGGGCATGGGCATGGGCCTCGGAAGTTATTTGTAAACATCAAAGGATGGAGACCTGTACATTCCGCCCGTGATCCGACAACTCTTACCAGTGGGGACTTCTCTGTGCCAGTGTGCTAGTGAGGCGCAGGGAAAGGGCGCGCTGCATGATACGTTAGCCTTACACCGTGACCCTGAAAGGCCCGAAAGCTTATGCCAACGTATGTCATGCGACGAAGCTCTAGAAGGATGGAGATGGAGACATCAGTTATCAGACGTCCAACCCTTTCGTTGAACGTAGGAGACGTCAAGGGAGTACTGTCACGGTAGTAGCACCACAGACCACAGACTACAACCTGCAAAGTGGGGGACACCGGCAGGTAGCTGCGCGGCGCTCCCCTGCGCGCTCCGGACAACAGTGTCTCGTGTCTCGTAAGGTATAGGGTACGTACAGAACTATCCAGAAGGATGTTGTCCACACCCTCATCCTGCCGCTTGAGTTTCAGAGGTTTCGATCGACGTGAAAGCTTGAAGTGCCGTGTTCAATTCAATCGACTCTGGAGACGTCATCGACGCCATTCGAGGAAGTCACCTTGGTTAATAGCACCGGCACAATGAAAAGAAGAAAAGGGCGTGTGGGTGGGCTGGAAATGAAGACAGTCCCCTCCCCATGCGGGAAAGCTAGACGCGACTCGGGTTAGCACAGTGCCCAGTCTCAGTGCAGCGAGCGGTGGTGGTGGCAGCCCTAATTAGGTGGACAGGCCGGTCAGGAACTGGTCAGGGCGGCTCCGCCGCCGCGCGGTTGATGCATGCCGCAGCCAAATCCCAATAAGGGTGCGACTCGGACAATGCGGCCTCAAGTTCTCAACGCCTTTCATGCGCGTCCAAATGGCTGTGCGACACGCGTGTAGGGTCTTGATGTGAATCGCAAGAAACCATGCTTGGGCCTTGCTCGAGTCCCCTATAACTGCTCATGGTACAAAGATGCGTCGGTTGCCCTGAGTTTTCACTGGCTTTCTGAGCCTTTTCCACTGAATGAACATGAACACCGCCCGTCCTTCTACTAACTCTCGAACAACTCGGATTTTCTCCGGAGCTCCTAACATTGTCATAGCGCTTCCAGGATGGGTGAGCTGCCTAGATTAACTATTTTCGAACCAAATAAGCTCAATACTAAATCTTTGAACTTTCCCCGTACTATCCGCATTTACTCAGTCGTTGCGGGAATCTCTGGCACGAGCGCTCTCATTCTACCGTACCCAATCTGTCGTCGTTTCCCAGTCGGAAACGGCAGTTGGTGACCCCGAGAAATATGCTGTGGACTCGGATCTCAGGATCTCTTATAAGTCCGTCGTACTGCCCCACGGTGGTTCACCGTGTGAGAAATCGGGAAAGAGAATATCGCATCATGTCGTCATCGCTCCGTCTCCAGCGAAGGAACGCAGACAAGTCCAGGCGAGAAGAGCTTCGTGGTGGCTACGATTTCGATTATGGTTTAATACATACAGGTAAGTGCCCTCTGATGCCTATCCATGATGTACGATGCTGATATCGTTATGAGGAAATTCTTTACTATCATTGTTGTGCTTAATCTTATCGGCTTGATTCTTGCGATCAAGGGTGTATGGCGGTATCCCCGGAGTTATTCAAGTCCATTGTGCTTGGGTAATCTTCTCGTGGCGATCCTCGTCCGTAACGAACTGTTTGGTCGGGTTCTGTATCTATTAGTCAATAAGTTATTTGCGAAGGTGCGCAGAACATTCAACATCGCTCAGCATTCGCAAGTCTCACGCGTTCTGACGATCCAGTGGACCCCCTTGTGGTTCCGTCGTGCTTGTACCTCCACCCTGCAACATCTCGGTGGAATCCATTCGGGTTGCGCGACATCTGGTTTTGCGTGGCTCGTCTTCCACGTAACGCTGATATTCAAACACCGCAAGAGCAATCCAAATGTACTGCTTTTCGTCGGCGTTGTTACAAGCGTTGCTCTGGCGATATGCATTGGAAGCGCGTTTCCTTGGATCCGCAATACACACCACAAGTATGCTTTCGATCTTCAAAACGTTGAATATTAGAAGCAAACTACGTTTCGCAGTGTGTTTGAGCGACATCATCGGTTCCTCGGGTGGCTTGGACTCATATTTAGTGAGTGAGGGGCGTTCCAGGTCGAACTTGACACGCTGATACGTTTGTGATAGCATGGATTTTCGTGATGTTGAGCTATAGCTACGACACCACCACTCATAGATGGAACACCGTATCCTCCATCATTGCGCATAAGCAGGACTTCTGGTTCTGCCTAGGCATGACCATTTTGTAAGAAGAACACGCCGATAAGATTGTCAATGATGCGATTCGGTTTTTTCTCCAGTATTCTCGCCCCCTGGGCTACCGTCCGCAAGGTGAAGGTAGACGTCGAAGTGGTCCGTCCGCCCAACCCTTACTCTCTTTCCCATTTTGATTGCCCCGGTAGCCTTCGCCGAAAATAGCCGTCATTCGCTTCGAGCGTGGTATGCAACACGGCCTTCTCTCGAGGATTTCACGAACGGCTGTCATGGAGTATCATGCGTTCGGCGTTGTATCGTACGTTTCATTCCTTATCACCCCCTGTCCAAAGTCGTGCGTTTCGCGCTCATCTACGTTTTCAGAGAAGGAACACATGAAAGGTATCACTATCTAATTTGCGGTGTGAAAGGCGACTTCACTCGGAACCTCGTCCTAAATCCCCCGACCCATCTCTGGACACGGCAGCTAAAGGTACGTTGAGGCGGCATGGCGTAGATGCAACGCTACAGATCGTTGCTGCAGTTCGCCGGAATCTCGAACACTTCCTCTCTTTACCGCAGAGGGATCCACGTATGCACGGGATCAGGAATTGGCGCAGCCCTTTCCACGTGCCTTCAGGTGTGTCAACTTTTGCGATTTTCCCCATTTAATACTCACTGGCGCCCTTGGACCAACTCGCTGGCACTCTCAGAGCCCAGACTGGTAGGCGGTTCTCTCACATACCTCAATACACCTCCTGTCACGCGGCCTCGCAGGTATTTGATATGGATAGGCTCCGAGCAGGCGAAAACATTCGGGCCTACTATCTCAGGGCTCATCCGTCGTCATATACCCCGCGAACGTATAACAATTTGGGATTCAAAGTACCAAGGTGAGTAACGTACCCTCCTTCGTCCATGATGCTCGGACTCAGCACGTGCTGTAGGTGGTTACCCTGACACAATGAGGATTGTGAAGGAGATTTATGCGTCGTGGCAAGCTGAGGTCGTTTTTATCACGTCAAATCAACGGGGTAATCAAGAGGTCATGGAGGGATGCATGGAGGCAGGAATCCCAGTCTTCGTAGGTTCACCCAGCTCCTGGGACGGGGCCAATCGCTAACTCGTACTGGGCGTTAGGGAACATTATGGGACTTTTAAATTTGTCTCATCCCTTGCTGTCGAGAGAGGTCTGTACTTTATGTGTTATGATGTTCGATGCCGCAAAGCCCCCTATTCTGTGTATATTATTATTAAGTCATACGTGCGGTCCTATCGGATGCGGGAACTGTCGATTCGAGAGCAATTGTAACGCTGGAAGACTATGACAAAGTGTCTGCTTTCCACTTCAAGTTTGCAAGGCGTACGAGATGATAGACAGTCAGGGGGAGGTTGATTGATTGGCACAATACAAGGAAGCAATGGACGAGGGATAGTACAATTATTATATTGGGAAGAGAAGTGGCTAGGATAATGGCCGCCTCGCATACACGTCAGGAGGGACAAAAATGTTTTGTCGGTACCACTTTAATTCTATCGCAAATATGAGGGGAGCACGAATCAGCAATTAAGAGCGAACGCCAACCTTCAAGGGAGCCCCGAATATCGTCGAGCGCGCTGAATGGAGACATGTACTTTTAGTCATAATTGTGTGCAAGTCAAACTCTATGCACAGACCGATGTTTGGAGTCGCGATTCAAAGCGCAGACCGGAAGAGGTCGGCGTGGATACCACCTGCGATGCAACTCCTACAGAACGAGCGCTCTATCAGCTTGGCCTTCAACGAGCACGGGTGAAAACATACCTTGATGGATGAGACGTCTTCCGGCATAGATTCAGCATGAAGTGACAAGGGGCAATAACTGGGCGGCTCACCAACAATGCTAGAAGTTATGATAAGAGCGGATGAGATAATCAGTCAGTGCAAGATGAGGAGGTGCGTAGCCCAGAGACCGATAATGAAGCCAGTCAACAACATCTGGCATCTCCCTTGCCAAGAACGCTCGGTCCGCATGCACGGAGTTTCCAGCGAGCATGGCCGTTCGCTGCTTGGGGACCCACTTCTTGATATACTTCATTACTTCCTTTTGCACCGATGCGGTAGTGTGCTTTGATGCGAGGCACGCAGCCGTCAGCCCAGACTGAATAGGGATAAAATTTTCTCATGGGCATTCATTCTGGGAGAGTACGTACGGCTTTGTGGTGTTGAATGCACCACTCGTTCATGCTGTCACATTCTAAGTAACTTTACGCCACATTGTGGGGGGACACAATCGAACTTATCAAGCACTGATTTTTCAGCATGAATAATAAATTGTAGGCCATTGTCGACAACGTCCAGGTTCCCGTTCGTAATGAGTACCTGGATGTCAAAAGATAAGTACCCGAAGGAAAATGGCCGGTCATCGCACGGCACTTACGGCGATCTCCAAGATTCTGTCCGTCTGGTAATCGAGACCAGTCATTTCGCAATCTATCCATACGAGAGGGCCATCGTAATATGTCAAATATCCACTTGATGTGTTAGTCGACATATTTCAAGCCAGTGAAAGTGGGTTTCTGACTCGAAACTGGCCATCCAACTTCGAGGTCAAACAAATAGCAGAACGCGCAGCATGTGACGAGCCCTGACCCTAACCCCGCTGGGGGTTAGGTTAGGACTAGGTTAGGGTCACATAACCAAAAGCCGAGCGCTGGCAGTTTTGCTCTCCGTCGTGTTGTGTCTTCGTTCATGTCGCGTGCCTTCCGCTCAGTTCGTGCAAGATACGCACTTGATGTTTTATCATCCCGTCCTTTGATTTCTACTCCGCGCTTGAGTGAGTGTCCGTTTCATTTCCCCCGGGTCATGTAGTTTACCCCTCTAGTTTCTACGCGCCGATTGTACGCCCGTGCTGAAGCAGCGCCATCAACTTTCCATCATTCAACGAACGACGGACTAAGAATAACAACACCGACTTCCGCCGATGTGTCTGAATCGCTAGCTCGACATCTCGACGAAACTTTTGCCCCCCTCAAGTTTCCGCCAGCGTTGGCCCAGCGCATCCTTACACACCTCAGCCACCGCGACTCTGTCAGAGGCCACAACTCGCGCTTCGGCTTTCTCGGTGTGTTTACAACGATTCGTCCCACTTTGATTACCTTTTCCTAATTATTCGTAATCACAGGACGACGAACGCTCGAGGCCTACCTCTTACTCTTCCTGCAAGGGCTCTCAGCAGCCGCAGAACACGACCATTCACCCATCGTTGCTCGTGTCTTGAATACGCATGCCCTCGGAGAACACGTCGCTCCCCATTGGAGAATACAGGACGTGATGCGCTGGGTACCCCCACGCGCCGGGGATTCCGGCCTCGACGGTCGGGCTGCGGGCCTTCACAAAGTTGCAGGCACGACAGTTGAAGCAGTTGTCGGAGGGGTATTACATCAATTTGTCAGTCGAATTGATTGTGCAGCATGCCCTTCTCGTTGACGCTGGAGCTGACCCGTTGATAACGACCAGGGTGGGAGGGTTGCTCACAGGCTCTTCCATATCCGCGTGCTTCCCCATTTATTGCTCCCAGGCTCGCCTTTTGGGCTTCCGGACATTCTTCACGCTGATGCCCTGAAGGCAGTTGAATGCTATGGTGGATTGAAAGGACCTTTGGTCCTGAATACGTAGACGGACAAGTATTCTATGTATCCTTGGTGAACACGTGGTGATATATATGGTGAGCCACACAATTTGTGTTTCATGGATACATCGAATCTCACAGGCATTGATGTACTTCCTATCTAGGTATTTTAGACTTTTACAGCCTAGAAATTGCAGGAGGGGTGTTGTGCCTTACGACTTACATCTCAAGTGGCGGTGTCATTTTACTTTGCCATGCTGTGCTCTCTCGACTAGCCATGTGACGCCAACTCCAGGGACGTCTACATCAGGCTAGATGGGTCTTGGAGTCCTACGCCCTGTCCGTCAATGATATAATGCTGGCGATCAATGAGGTGCTGAAGCACAGCCAAAGTTCCACACTGTCCACTGGTCGACGTATATGTGATCGTCGCGTAGCGCCTGTGGCCATGACGTATGACAGCCTTATCAACTGGGAAGACATGAATTGAGATCATGTGTGGCCTCGCTTGCAGGCTACGGTATATATGCACAGTGCCCGTTTTCTGAGAAGCGCCATTGTCTTGATCCCACGTCCTCGCTTTCCATCCCATAGATTGTCCACTAGGATGGTCGTCTTCCGTGATCGCGCAGTGATCGCGCAGGATTTCCGTGCGTATACTTTTACGGCCAAACACATGAGCTCGAGCAGCCTATTGAAACCATCCTTCGACTTCGGCAGTGGCGATCACGAAGCTCGAGCACGCCCTGAGTGGTCTCTATATGTGAGTCCTCCGCCCGGCCGCGAGGGCCCTCCGCTCACAAACATATCTAACAACAATAACTCGGCCCTTCGCTTCTAGCTGGGAATTCCTCACCACTCTTGACTTCGAGTGGAATGTCATCCGAGGGCATCGACCGTACCGTTGGACGATATGGGTTCGTAATGATGCGTTTACTATTCGGTTTATTTGCCGCGACCCAGAGCTCTGATCTTATTGGCCCTTTGGTAGATCTATTCCATTACGCGTCTGGCCACTCTCTTCATCATCATATTTCAGTTCGTCGGTCTGGACGTTACAACCCACACCAATTGCGAGGTATGTCGTGTCCTCTATCCCATGTGCGCCCGTACCCTGATAGGCGATGATCCTCAGGTCCAGAACATCGTCCAATTTGTGAGCATGCCTTCTGATGCGCCCAGTATGAGGAATGAATGTTTGTTGGTAATTTCTTTTTTTTATAGATCTTTGCGTACGTGGCCTTGGCTGCTGCGTCACTTTTGATTGTGCTCCGCATGTACGTCTTGTTTTGTATTTGAGGCACTCTGACCATCTTCCCGAGGCAATCGCTCATGAGCATCGTCAGCATCGCCATTTGGAACTGGAACAAGCTCGTCATAGCGATCGCGACTGGCGTGTGGGTAGCCAACGTTGGGTTTATGATTCAAAGTACGTCCCTTCATCTCCTCTCCTGCACACGATAGGGAATCCCATTAAAATATGCGATGGTATTAGGTGTTGCGCGGGTGAATAATCAATTGACTTGAGATATCATGGACCTTCTGGACTTATCCTATCACCAGATTCGCGCTACGTGGGAGCCTCTGCTCGCCACCTGCATAATAACCAACATCCACAGCACGAAACTCAACCTGATCACCGCCCTCATCACGGACGTCGTCTTACTTCTCATTATGCTCATTGGCTTGCTCCGCCTGGGCTTCCACGAACCTGGCGTGTATGGTCTAGGATACCTCATGTGGAGACAGGTGAGTGTGTCGGCGCTTTTCGTTAGTGGTGTTTCGTATCCGCTGATATACTCCCCGTTCGCAAGGGTCTCGTTTGGCTCTTCCTTGCCACCATCGTCGAAATCCCGCCAGTGGTAAGTGTAGCTAATTCCATGTATCCATCCCTTCTGTTCATCGTGGCTTCACCGTTGCAGGTGTCCATCAGTTTGGACATAAACGGTAGATTTTCCCTTCTATTCAGTCTGTCAACGATGCATGAACGCTGATCGAACCTGATTCCGCATGAAACATTAGGTCCGTTGGACTTCGTGAGTCGTTTGTCAGCCCTGAGGGAATGGCCACTGATCTGACACCTCTTGAAATTACAGATGTTCCCGGTCGCAATAGTTATATTGTCAATTGCTGCGACCCGAATCTATCGCTCTCTAGTGGTGTTTTCCTCTAACCGTGCGGGTCGATGCGACAATTTCCATTCAAGTTTGTCTGCAGCCGCCTCGAAGGGAAAACAGGTCCCTGCCCAAACCATCTCGCTGGGGCCCATGGAGGTGGCCGTAAATAGGACTTACGATCAGAGTCAGACGACACAGACTACTATCCAGCAGGCGATATTCATCAGCTCGGAAGGAGTAATGCACGAGAAACCGGCCGCACTGGGACCCGACTACGACGTGGAGCGTGTTGCGGAGAGTCGAACACGAGCCCCGTAACCCAACGTTTTTTGTTAACTGTTGTGGTCCATTGAATTTAATCTACTTGCCGCAATTGCTGAGAAATGTCCTCGTAAGAATACCGAGTGCGGAGGTGTTGTGGCTAGTGCCGTGGGGCTGCTGAATTGATCCGGTCGATGGATATTAATATCGTAGTATTGATTCACTCTTTTATCGCAGTGTCATTTGTTCTCTCCAGCGTTCCAGATCCCACTCCCACACCTGGCCTAGGTGCCCGGGGTCAAAGCAGAGAGGTGGTCGTGCTCCCTTAAGGTTCAAAATGTGTGACATAAGCATACTCGGCATCATCCGCATGGCCGGCATTATGCGATGCCCTCTGATTGGCATGGCAGCAGGCAGACCACTCCACGACGGATGGTTAACCGGTTAAGCCTGGTCCAGCATTGCTTTCCGTCGTGTCGTCGTTCATACGTTCATGTCACGTACCTTCTGCTCAATCCGAGCAAGATATGCACTTTATGTTTATCATCGCGTCCTTTGATTTCTGCCCCGCACTTGAGTGAATGTCAGTGTCGTCATCCCCCGGGGATATGTAGCTTATTTCTCTGGTTCCAACTCGACGATTGTACGCCCGTGCCGAAGCAGCACCATCTACTTTCCATCATTCAACGAACGACGGACGAACACCGACTTCCGCCGATGTGTCTGAATCGCTAGCTCGACATCTCGACGAAAATTTTTGCCCCCCCGAGTTTCCGCCAGCGTTGGCCCAGCGCAACCTCACACACCTCGGCCACCGCGACTCTGTCAGAGGCCGCAACTCGCGCTTCGCCTTTCTCGATGTGTTTACAATGATTCGTCCCACTTTGATTACCTTTTCCTAATTATTTGTAATCACAGGGCACGTATCGTTGCTCGTGTCTTGAATACGCATGCCCTCGGAGAACACGTCACTCCCCATTGGAGAATACAGGACGTGATGCGCTGGGTACCCCCACGCGCCGGGGATCCCGGCCTTGACGGTCGGGCGGCAGGCCTTCACAAAGTCGCAGGCACGACAGTTGAAGCAGTTGTCGGAGGGGTATTACATCAATTTGTCAGTCGAATTTATTGTGCAGCATGCCCTTCTCGTTGACGCTAGAGCTGACCCGCTGATAAACGACCAGGTGGGAGGGTTGCTCACAGGCTCTTCCATATCCGCGTTCCGCGTGCTTCCCCATTCATTGCTCCCAGGCTCGCCTTTTGGGCTACCAGACATTCTTCACGCTGAGGCTCTGAAGGCAGTTGAACCTTTGGTCCTGAATACGTAGACGGACAAGTATTCTATGTATCCTTGGTGAACACGTGGTGATATATATGGTTAGCCCCACAATTGGTGTTTCACGGACATCGAATCTCACAGGCATTGATGTGCTTCCTATTTAGGTATTTTAGACTTTTACAGCCTAGAAATTGCAGGAGGGGTGTTGTGACTTATGACTTACATCTCAAGTTGCGGTGTCATTTTACTTTGCCACGCTGTGCTCTCTTGACTAGCTATGTGACGCCAACTCCAGGGACGCCTACATCAGGCTGGATGGGTCTTGGAGTCCTACGCCTTGTCCGTCGATGATATAATGACGGCGATCAATGAGGTGCTGAAGCACAGCCAAAGTTCCACACTGTTCACTGGTCGACGTATGTGGACACTTGGTGACCGTGGGCGTAGCGCCTATAGCCATGACGTGTGACAGCCTTATCAACTGGGAAGACGTATGAATTGAGACCATGTGTGGCCTCGCTTGCAGGCTACGGTATATATGCGCAGTGCCCGTTTTCTGAGAAGCGCCATTGTCTTAATCCCACGTCCTCGCTTTCCATCCCATAGATTGTCCACTAGGATGGTCAACTTCCGTGATCGCGCAGTGATCGCGCAGGATTTCCGTGCGTATGCTTTTACGGCCAAACACATGAGCTCGAGCAGCCAATTGAAGCCATCCTTCGACCTCGGCAATGGCGATGACGAAGCTCTGGCACGCCCTGAGTGGTCTCTACATGTGAGTCCTCCGCTCGGCCGCTCGGCTCCGCTCACAAACATATCTGACAACAATAACTCGGCCCTCCACATCTAGCTGGGAGT
>WNFC01015001.1_pt1 | contig 10635 bp, 8 predicted proteins | sample 5400541 | NCBI WGS metagenome assembly WNFC01 (sample SAMN13153342, study PRJNA577476) | soil metagenome | isolation source: 120 cm saprolite under Douglas fir tree site 2 hole 2 replicate 1 | place: USA:California | collected 2015-04-18
TGAGGCGTGGAATAATTGCGCCTCGAACCGCTTCCGCTAGCCTCCGAGGGGAGTGGAGCCGCTGCTCGATGCTTTTATCGCCTACTTGCGCGCCGAGCGTGGACTGTCGTCCAAGACCGTGGACGCATACGCTCACGATCTGAGCGGGTATTTCTCCTCGTTGGGGCGGATGGAGATCAAAACCCCACTTCAGATCACCCCCGCTCATGTGGAGCGACACCTCGCGGAGCTCGATCGGCGCGGCCTCTCCAAGCGCAGCCAAGCGCGCCACCTGTCGACCTTGCGCAGCTTCCACCGATTCTTGATGGCGGAAAACATCTCTGCGAAAGATCCCACGGAGGATTTGGAGAGGCCGAAGGTAGTGCCTCGCCTTCCAGTCTTTCTCACCCTTCCAGAGGTGGAGGCACTCTTGGCGGCGCCAGATGTAAACCGCATCCAAGGCCTGCGTGATCGGGCGATGCTGGGCCTGCTCTACGCTACTGGCTTGCGCGTTAGCGAGCTCACCCGATTGTCGATTAACGACGTAAATCTTAGGTCGGGCTATCTGCTCGCCACCGGAAAGGGCCGAAAACAGCGCTTGGTGCCGGTGGCCGAGCGCGCCTCCAAAATAGTCCGGCAGTACCTCGAGCGGGCCCGCCCGGCCTTGGTCGGAAAACGGGCGAGCACTGCGCTGTTTGTCGGCCGTGGAGCGAGGCCGTTGAGCCGGCAGGGCTTTTGGAAGCTGCTCAAGCGTTACGCGCTGAAAGCGGGGATCCGCAGGGCGATCTCGCCCCATAAGCTGCGGCACTCGTTTGCGACGCATCTTCTCGAGGGAGGCGCAGACCTCCGGCGGAGAGCGAGGCTCCGGCTCAGGCAAAAGCGGCGAGGGCTACGGGGCCTGTTCCCGAACCCGCCGCGGGTGATCTCCGCGAGCTGCCCCTATCAACCGAGCCGTGGGGTGCGGACGTATTTCATGAGCGGCGCCGCCGCTTGATGTCCCAGATGAAGGGCGGCGTGGCACTGGTGCTCTCGGCCAATCGAACCGACAACATCGGAGGACTGCGACAGGACGCCGATTTTCTCTACCTCACCGGGCTGGCCGAAGAATCGGAGGCCGCGCTGCTGCTCGCGCCCCAAGAGCCGCAACCGGAAGTGCTCTTTTTAGCGCCCCTCAATCCGGAGCGGGAGCGCTGGATTGGGTTTCGCGCCGCGCTTCCCAACCGCGCCGTGGAGCTGCGCACCGGCTTCGCGAAGGTTCAGCGCACCAACGTGATGGGCGCAGTCTTCGCCGACATCGCCCGTCGGCAAAAGGAGATGCAGTTTTTTGGCCCAGTGGTCGGCTACGACGCGCCGATGCCCAAAGTGCTGGAGATTTACACCAAGACCAAGGAGCGGGCGGTCGGTTCGAAAATTCAAGACGCGGTGGGAATGCTGGCGCGGATGCGATCGATCAAGGAGCCACGCGAACTCGAAAAAATGGCGCGTGCGAGCGAAATCACCGTCGATGGGCATTTGGAAGCGATCCGTCGGGTCAAGCCCGGAATGCGGGAATGGGAGCTCAAACAAATTTTGGAGGACGCGTTCCGCAAAGCCGATGGACGGCAGCTCGCCTACGAGCCGATCCTCGGAGCGGGACCTGATGGCTGCTTGCTCCACTACCCCGGAGGCGACCGGGTAATCCAGGATGGAGAGCTGGTACTGATCGACGCGGCCGCGGAATTTGATCACTACGCCTCGGACGTGACGCGGACCTTTCCCGCGAATGGCAAATTCACCGCCGAGCAGCGGCGCATCTATGACGTGGTATTGCGAGCGCAGCGGGCGGCGCTAAAGAAGGTTCGCCCTGGAGTCACTTGGGATGAGTTACAGGAAACGGCCTCGAAGGTGATCGCGGACGCGGGTTACTACAATTACTTCATCCACCGCCTTGGCCACTTCGTCGGACTGGAGGTACACGACGCCGGGGTTTACGCCGAGCCCTTGCGTGAGAACATGGTGATTACGCTCGAGCCGGGCATCTACATCCCCGAGAAGAGGCTGGGGATTCGGATCGAGGATGTAGTGGTAGTGACCAAAGATGGGGCCAAGGTCCTCAGCGATCGGCTCCCGCGCGAGCCGGACCAGATCGAAAAGTTGATGGAGAAGCCTAAGTCCTAGCCATGCGCATCCTCTCGGGAGTCCAGTCTTCGGGTAATTTGCACCTGGGCAACTACTACGGCGCAATCCGAGCCTCGGTGCTCGAGACAGCGCTCGCGTTTCTCTCGCTTGGCCTCGATCCCGCCAGGGCAATCCTTTTTCGCCAGAGCGACATTCCGGAGATACCCGAGCTGTACTGGATTTTGGGCACGGTGGTACCGCTCTCTCATTTAGAGCGGGCCACTAGCTTCAAGGACAAAGTCGCCCGCGGGATCACCTCCGATTTTGGCCTGTTCGCCTATCCGGTGCTGATGGCCGCGGACATCTTGCTATACGGCTCGGACCTCGTGCCGGTCGGCCGAGACCAGAACCAGCACGTTGAGTTTGCGCGGGACTGGGCCACCAAGTTCAACGTCGCCTTTGTACCGGGATATGATCCCGCGGATCCGCAGGGGAGCGCCGGCCATCCGCCCGGAATTCTCAAGCTGCCACAGGCGCGAATCCAGGAATCCACCGCCGTGGTGCCCGGGATCGATGGGCAGAAGATGTCCAAGTCCTACGGGAATGCGATCGATCTCTTCGCCAGCGATGCGGAGATCAAAAAGCGGATCATGAGCATCAAGACCGACTCGACTCCGGTGGACGTACCCAAGCCCACCGAGAACAGCGCGCTCTATCAGCTGCTCAAGCTGCTGGCGCCAGAGGGCGAGTTTGTTCAGATTGATCGGAGCTGGAAACAGGGCGGGACGGGGTACGGCGATTACAAGAAGCGCCTCCTGGATCTCTTTCACGCGCAGTTCGACCCGGCGCGAAAGAAGCACCAGCAGCTGCTCGAGGACCAGGCAGAAGTGGAGCGTGTCCTGAGCTCGGGTGCGAAGCGCGCTCGCCAGATCGCTGCGCCGATCATTGAAGAAGTCCGACGGGCCACGGGATTGCGTCGTTGAGCCGTCCACCTCGATCGTTGGGTGAGAGGCGCCGGAGTGGGCGACCGTCAGCGCGATCGGATAAAGAAGTCGATATTACGAGCGAGCAAGCAACAGGCGAGCTGGAGTTTCCGCAAACCGCGGGAGACGCTTTTCGGCTTGCGCTGCCCAATTTCGAGGGTCCGCTCGATTTGCTGCTTCACCTGATCCGCGAGCATCGACTCGATATCTTCGACATTCCAATTGCGCTGATTACCGAAAAGTACCTCGAATACCTGGCCCGAATGCGCGAGATCAATCTCGACATCGCCGGCGAATTTCTGGTGATGGCCTCGAGCTTGGCGCACATCAAAAGCCGGCTGCTATTGCCGCGACCGCAGATCCAGTCCGATCTGGAACCTGAAGAGCAGAGCGATCCACGGGCAGAATTGGTTCGGCGCCTGCTCGAGTATCAAAAGTACCGTCAGGCGGCTGAAACGCTGTCCGGGCGGCCGCTGTTGGACCGAGACGTGTTCGCCCGTCGTGCGTCGAGCTCCGCGAACGCGCTCGAAGATGGTGAGCTCCCCTTACTGGAGGTGAGCATCTATCGGTTGATCGAGGCGCTGGACTTTGCGATTCGAAATGCAACTCCGGAAGTCCAGCATGAAATTACCCGGGACCGAATCAGCATCTCCGATGCGATCCACGCGCTCGCGGAGCGGCTGCAAGCAGGACAAAGCGTGCCTTTCACGGCACTCTTCGAAACTCCACGCCACCGCCATCAGATCATCGCTACCTTTTTGGCCGTCTTGGAAATGTGCCGCCTTCGCTTGATCCGGATCTTTCAAGAATCTGCGACCAGTGAGATCTTGGTCACCCCGTTGGGTGATGCCCTCTCGGGTGGCGTACAAACAGAGGTTGACCCCAATGACTACCGGTAGCAATGGCAAACCGCGTCCGCCTCAGCCCCCCTCCTTCACGGAGGCGGAGCTGGAGCAGGCCGCTTCTGCCCCCGCGGACGAGATCGACGCCGAGGAAGTTGAGCCCGCCGAGATTGAGGATCGGGCCGAAGAGGCCGAGACTCCGATCGAGAAGCTCGCCCAACGAAGCCGACAGTTGCCGCCGGAGCAGGTTAAGCGAATCGTGCTGAGCCTTCTATTCGTGTCGGACAAACCGGTGGCCCTCGATCAGCTCCACCAGGCCACCGGAATCGATCGGAAGAACCTGAAGCAGGCGCTCGACGCGCTCACCGTCGAATACCAGCAGGACGTCAGCGGACTCGTGCTGCAGGAGGTCGCCGGTGGGTTTCAGCTTCGGACCAACCCCGAAAATTCTGAGTACGTGCGCCGCCTTCTGCAGGCCAAGCCGCAGCGCCTGACACGCGCGGCGGTTGAAACCCTTTCGATCATCGCCTATCGGCAGCCGGTTACCCGCGCGGAAGTCGAGGACATCCGCGGAGTGGACTCTGCCGCGGTGATCAAGGCACTTCTCGATCGCAGGCTGGTGAGAATTCTCGGAAAGAAAGAAGAGATCGGAAGACCCCTTCTCTATGGTACCACCCGCGAATTTCTGGAGTTCTTTGGTCTTAAGGATTTGGCCTCGCTGCCGACCCTGCGCGAGTTTCAGGAGCTAAGCAAAGAGCATCAGGAGATCGTCGAGAAGGAAGCGCCGGGCGCGCGCGAGCAACCGACGCTCGCCGAATTGGCCGATCCACAGTTCGAGCAGCGGCTCGAGGCCAGCGGGCTGGATGCGGAGGGCGCTCTCGCCGAGCTGGAAAAGGCGATCGCCACCGCGGACCAGCGCGCTCAGCATGCCGCGGAGGTCCTAGCGCCCAGCGCTCCGCCGGATGGGGAGCCTGAAAAGCCGAGCTAGGTGTCCGAGCGTCTGCAGAAATTTCTTGCGCGTGCCGGAGTTGCCTCGCGCCGCGAAGCCGAGAAGCTGATCGCTTCCGGCCGAATCGCGGTCAACAATCGAACGGTGACTGCCTTGGGCAGCAAGGTTGACGCGGATCGGGATCTTGTCACTTTTGACGGTCAGTTGGTCAACGCTCCCTCCGAGCTCTCCTATTTCATCCTCTACAAGCCATCAGGGGTGGTGACCACCTTGGAAGATCCGCAGCAGCGACTGACAATCGCCGATCTGGTGCGCGGGGTGAACGTGCGGGTCTTTCCAGTGGGGCGGCTGGACTACGATGCGGAAGGCGCCCTGCTGCTCACCAACGATGGCGCGCTCGCTCACCGCCTGACCCATCCTCGTTTCGCCGTGCCTCGCCTCTACTTGGCGAAGGTCAGGGGCGTTCCCTCGACGGAGGCGATCGCCAGATTGCGAGCCGGGATTCGGCTCGAGGACGGAATTGCCGCGGCCAAAAGCGCCGAGCTGTACCAGCGCGCTGAAAAGAACTGCTGGATCACGATCGTGGTGTCGGAGGGGCGGCCTCACCTGATCAAACGGCTGTGTGCCGCGATCGGCCATCCGGTGCAGCGGCTTTTTCGCCCAAGCCACGCCGGGATCAGCGCGGCGGGCTTGCGTCCGGGCGATTGGAGGCGGTTGAGCAAACAAGAAGTCAGCGCCTTGCGCAAAGTAGCCGCCGGCGCGGTTCCACCGACCACGGTTTGGCTGCCGCCCAGGCGGCATCGTCGCGCGTCCGCCTCTGATAAAGAGGAAGGATGACGGTGAACCGCCGGTTGGGCCTTCGCGTCGGTTGCGGCACAAGCAGATGGCGGTCTGCGCTGCTGGCCGCGGCGCTGTCCCTGGCTTGCGACAAGAGTCGCGAAACGCTCCTCGCCGGCCTTCAAAGCCCCCGTCCGTCCGATCGGGTCTGGGCCCTGAAGAAACTGAGCGAGCAGGGTAGGGCCGAGGACGTGGTGCTGTTTCTGCGCGCGGCGAGGGATCCCGCCGCCGCGGTCAGGGCGGTCGCGGCGGAGAGCCTGGGCGTCACCGGGGAACCGCAGGTCGTCGATGCGCTCTCGGACCTCTTGCTCGATTCGGACGAAGCGGTACAGGGAAAAGCGGCGATGGCGTTGGGCGAGTTGCGAACTGAAAAGGCAAAGGCGTACCTGCTGGCTCAGTTTGGCCGCCGGGGGCGCTCCACGCGCCATGCAATTGTCCAGGCTCTGCGGATTGCGGGAGTGAACGAGCCTTTGGCCTTGGCAGTTGCGGCGGAATCGAAAGCTTTGTGGGAGCACAACCTGCGGATGAGCGTCGAGGGCTCGTTGGCAGAGCGACCGGTTGCCGCGGAAGAACTCGGGAAAAGCGGCCGATCCGAGGCGGTGGACCATCTTGAGCGCTTAACGATCGCCACCCAGGTCGCGCTTGCCGCGGCGGCGGCACGCGGTCTGGGCGAGGCGGGGGATCGACAAGCGGTCGCCGCCTTAACGGCGCTGCTGCAAGAAAATAGCCCGGAGCTCCGAGAAGCGGCTTGTGAGGCGCTCGGCAAGCTGCAGGCGGTTGAGGCTCTTCTTCAGCTGGAGCACGTTTCAATTGAACAGAGCGCGGCGAGCCCCGCCGCTACCGGCGCACTGCTTGCGCTGCCTCCCAGCGCGCAGACGGATCGCGCGCTGTGCGAGGTGACGCTCGCTGGATCGCGGGCTGACGTAGCTGCGACAGGGCGAGAGATGCGAAGGCGGGGCGGATGTCCATTGGAGCCAATCCTGGCGGCCTTGGGGCAGCGACCCCGAGCCAGCAAAGGCGAGCGGGTTACGCTGAGCGCGGCCCTGGTGGCGGTGGAAGCTCTGGGGCCGACCGCCCGAAAAACCCTTCCGGGGGTCCTGCTCTCGCTGCGAGATCCGCGGTTCGCTATTCGTTCATACGCGCTGGCCGCATTGGCTGAGATTGCGGATCCGTCCGCCAGGACGGAGTTGGAGGGCTCCTACGAAGAAGAGTCGCGAAGAGTCGATGAGCTTCGCGTCGACTGGATTCCAGGTCCCCTGCCCAAATCCTACTCGCCCGGATTTGAGTCGCCGACTCAAAACCCACCTTCGAAGGCCGACAAGCTTCTCAAAGCGATCGCGGATCGCTCTTCCGATCTCGAAGACACTGCACCCGCCGAGTTGGTAGAGGATGTACCACTCGAGCAGTTGCAGCTCTTGGCCAACGCGCTGCGGGCGCTAGGCGCCCTCGGCGTTTCCAATCTGCAGACCAGGGTTGCCGATCGGACCCGCGATCCGAGCCCAATCGTACGCGTCGGAGCGTACGCGGGGCTGGCACTGCTCGGTCCGCAGGCACAGCGTCTCGCCGCGAGCGGCCTTGACGATCACGATGCTTCGGTTCGCTCCCTGGTGACGCAGGCGCTGGCTGCCCAGGAGGAGGGTCAGCGGATCCTGGTCGAGCGTCTCGAGTCGCCGAACGCGGACACGCTGTTGCATCTGGAAGCGCTATCCCGCGTCAAATTGCGGGTGAGCCCGATTCAGCCGCTTCGCAACCTGATCCCCCGGGGCGGCGCCGAGGCTGCTCTCGCCGCGTCAATCTTGGGCAAGCTGGGCGACCCCGAAGCGGCGCAAGTGCTGATCGCCCGGCTCGAATCTAGAGGGAATGACGGCCGCAAGGAGGCGCTTCTGGCCCTGGCGCACGTGGGAGACCAAAAGGCGGCGGATGTGGTGGCGAGGGACCTCTATCATGACAGCGCCGACATCCGTGCCGCGGCGGCGCAAACGCTTGCCGAGATCGGAGGTCCAGCGCAGCTGGAGTCCCTCCGGGCACTCAAGGGAGACTATTATCGTCGGGTACGGGAGGCCGCCGAGCTGGCAATCTCGAAGATCAGCGCCGCTCCGAAGACCGACAAGACACATGGAACTCAATGAGCTGAGGGCCAAAGCCGTCGAAGCTTTCTTGAAGGGAAAGTTCGCCAAGGCGGCCAAGCTTTACACCGACTATTGCAAGGCAGATCCCCATAACCTCCAGGCTCGATTGCGGATGGGCGATGCATGGGAGAAGAGCGGAAACCGTGAAAAGGCGATCGAAGCCTACCGGTCCGCGGCCGAGGAATTCGCGCGCGACGGTTTTCTGCCGCGAGCGATTGCGGCCAGCAAGCTGGTGCTTGAGCTGGACCCGAACCACGAGGCAATGCAACGGCTGCTCGCTGACCTCTATGGCCGCAGGGACAAGGAGCCGGAAGCCCCCCTACCGCGGCAGAAGCCGACCGAGGAGGTCGGCTCCGGTGTTCCTGAGCATGTTGGCTACCTCACCCGATTCAACGAGGTGGCGTTGCCGGATCCTGACGCCGATCCCGAACAGGGCACGTCGACCAAAGGCCCGGCGGCTGCGCCTTCCCTGCCCGCCGCGGCGGGCGCGAACAGTTCTGGTGCAAAGCCCGCCATCGCCGATCCGGCTCCGGCCTTGGCGCCCACCTCCAAATCGGAAAAGGTGGCGCCGCGCGAACCAACCGACGAGGGATTTACCGAGCTCGAGGTGGACCTGTCGCTCGAGCTGCCACCGGATCTGCAAATAGCAAAGAGCGAAGCGGCGCCCAGCTCGCTGCTCCAAGCCGTGGAGAGCACAGCGGCTTCCAGCCTCTACGCCGCGACCAAAGCCGGCCGTCCTCGCGACGGGCAGACGCCCAAGCCACTGGATCCGGTGGTGACACGAGTTCGCGAGAAGCTCCCCAAGATTCCACTTTTCTCGGATCTGGATCCAGCTCCGTTTCGGGAGCTGATTGAGCGCTGCCAGCTACGCGCCCTGAAAGCCGGCGACCGGGTTTTCAAGCAAGGCAGCGCAGGGGACTCGTTCTTTGTGATTTGCGGCGGGGCGGTTCGGGTTCTTCGGGATGAGCCAGAGCGGCCTCAAGAGCTAGCCATGCTCCACGAGGGATCATTCTTCGGCGAAATGGCGATTTTGTCGGATGCGCCTCGCACCGCCACGGTTGAAAGCACCTCGGATGACACCCTCTTGCTCGAGATCTCCGCCTCCCTCCTCAACGACCTCTCCGCGCGCTATCCTCAGATGGCCCTCGCCTTGAAGCGATTCTGTCGGCAACGGCTTTTGGCGAATGTGATGAGCACCTCGGCGTTGTTTCGGCCGTTCACCAAGCAGGAGCGAAAAAAACTGATCGAGTTGTTCCGCGCGCGCGAGGTGCCCAAAGGAACGGTGATCCTCAAGGCGGGCGAAGTGAGCGATGGCCTCTACGTCGTGCTTTCGGGAGAGGTGGAGGCGAAAAACGGCGGGGAGCTTTTGGCGCGACTTCGCGAGGGCGAGCTGTTCGGCGAAATGTCTCTGCTGACCCGATCTCCGGCAGTAGCGAGCGTAACGGCCGTCCGACGTACCTCGCTGCTGCGCCTACCTAGGGAAGACTTCAACACCGTGATGATGACCCACCCTCAGGTGCTCGAGCTGGTCGCCGAGCTAGCGGACAAACGCCAACGGCAGGCGGAGCAGCTGAAAACGGTGGAGACGATCTCAATCGACGAAGAGACGATGCTGGTCTAGCTCACTGAGACAGGTGCTTGTGAGCGGCCTCCTGGGCCGAGGGAGCAGGGTCCAGCGCTTTGGCCTGCGCCTTTTCCTCGCTGGTCAGCTGCTTGACCCGAAAATTCTTCCAAGACGCTCGTCCGCCTTCGATCGTGAGCACGGCAGCCATTCCGTAACTCTTGTTGCCGTCATTCATCTCCCATCGCATGCTGTCAGCCGGCCCGGGGTTGAGAAAAAGAGTCTTGGCTGGCGTGGAGGGCGGGATCACCGTGGTCCCGGGTAGGTCAGTCGCCCGCGCCCCCGCCTCCTTGATGTTTGAAAAAGCACCAAACGCAATGTTGCCTTCGCGGATCGCCCGGTTGATTTCCGGATCCCCGACATTTCCACCCGAGATTGCGTAATCCAACGCTTGACTACCCTCGCCGCGAGGCGGCCCATGCGAGATCAGCATCACCGGCGCGGTCGAAGCTTTGGCGAGCTGAACCAGCTCGTCTACGGTGCTCTTGTAATAGCGGCAACCGCTCGCGCAGTTGATGTAGTTAGGGTCATGATAGCCGGGCAGCGAAATCAAGGTTGCTTCCCGAAACTCGACCGCGCGGATCTGATTCAGATTGACGATGTTCGAGAGCTCCTTCTGGGCCGCGGCTACGCCTTGGTTGAAGTCCGCGCGGCACTCGCGATTGCCAATCACCACCAAAACCGGAAGCTGGGACCGCGCGAGCACCTTGAGAACTCTCGCGATTCCGTCGCTGACTTCCCCGACGTCGCCGGTGACGACAATCGCATTGGCCTTCTCTTCGGCGAAAAATGCCAGGTACTTTCGCAGCGCGAGCATGTTTCTGCCGGAATCCTCGTTGATCGGGCCCAAGATGCCGAGGGTCAGACGGTGGTGAGGCTCGGGGTCGAGGAACGTGAGCTTGTAGCCAGCGAGGGATGCGCGTCGCGAGCCGACCTTGATGTCCTTTGGAGCCGCCGGCTTCAGCCCAGCAGCACACTCGGGATGCGCGCGAGGTGCGCCGCTAGACGGCGCCGAGCTCGTCGATGGAGCCCCTAGAACCTTCGCCCCCAAAACAAGCGCGACCGCAACCGCAGCGGCAGCTCCCACGCAAACCTTGCGGCGCGTATCATCCATCCAGGCAGGATTTAAGCACCGCGATAGCCTTTTGGGGTAAATCAGATGCCGCTTTGGGGTATGACACGATTTAGGATGCCTCGG
>WNFC01014158.1_pt1 | contig 10634 bp, 10 predicted proteins | sample 5400541 | NCBI WGS metagenome assembly WNFC01 (sample SAMN13153342, study PRJNA577476) | soil metagenome | isolation source: 120 cm saprolite under Douglas fir tree site 2 hole 2 replicate 1 | place: USA:California | collected 2015-04-18
CGGCGCGGTGCGCTCTTACCGCACCGTTTCACCCTTGCCGCCCGACCGGCATGCCGGAGACGGGCCGGCGGTGTACTTTCTGTGGCACTTTCCCTGGGGTCGCCCCCGCCGGGCGTTACCCGGCACCGCACCTCCGTGGAGCCCGGACTTTCCTCTCCCCGCGCACCGGCGGAAAGCGGCCATCCGGCCGTCTGGCACCCAAGATTTGGGTTGTCGCGGCGCCCCTGTCAAAGCCTGCGCCGGAGGTCGACCCGAGCCATGCCGGACACGAGCATGAGCGCGATGAGGGGGGGACGCCCCTATGGCGGGCCGGGCCGGATGCGGTCTCGAACCTCCAATAGCAGACGAGTTCCAGCGGCGACGCAATGGCAAGCTAAAAGAGCATTTATCATATTGACAATAGATCCTTGCTATGACATCGTTGCGGATATGCGGAGTCCATCACTCGGCGCGATGAGCCTGTCTCGGGCGGTAGTGCCCCTGTTGCGGTTCTTGGATTTGTTCCAACCAAAACAGCGGGGAACAGCGGACGTTGCCGCTGTTCCTGCGTCCGCCAAACCGTCGGCGGCCTAGGATTTCCGCCGAGAACGAGATGTCGACGGCTGATAATTTGCTGCAAAAACAGCAAAAACAGCGAGAGTGCCTTGTGCCGTATAACACGGCCCGTTGGCTTTGTGCAGCTCATGAATGCGTCTGAACCCTAGCTCCAGACGGCGTTGCTTGGCCTTTGCGCGCACCCGTCCAGACGATGGGCGCGGTGCGTTGTCTTCCGAGCCTGCGATGGTGACAATACCGCAATAATATGGTACTTGGCACTATGAATTCCGCGCGACGCCGAGGAAGGGTTCTCGGCACCGCGCGGACGTTTAACCAATCGGGTGACAATGATGCACGCGATTGCCGATGGCTGGCGCCTGCCGGTTTGGGCCATGTTGCAGACCGGTGGAACCTATGGGTTGGGCTCCCGCCTGAATTCGACCTGAATTATCAGGTGGTGGAGAAAGCGGCGCTCGCGCCATACGCGAAGCGAGCACACCGTCCCTGACGCGCGGGAAGGTAGGTGAGACAATAACGATAATTCCGGAACGAACGCGTTGAGCCGCGATCTCACGCTTCTATAATCGCCGCCAAGCGTATCTGCTCGCGAGAAAATGAGAGGAATCGCCATGCCAGTCATGCTGGGGACCGACGGCTACCGCTATGAGGTCTGCGACGATTGGGCGAAACTGCCGCCGGGCATGGAATTCAACGCCGATGTCGCCGCGGTCGGCGTTGACGGACATGACAATGTCTACGCCTTCAATCGCGGCAAACACCCGATGTGCGTGTTCGATCGCGACGGCAACTTCTTGCGCTCGTGGGGCGAGGGCACCTTCGTGCGCCCGCACGGCGTCCATATGGCGCCGGGCGACACGATCTGGCTGACCGATGACGGCGACCACACGGTTCGCCAGTGCACGCTCGACGGCAAGGTTCTCCTGACCATCGGCATCCCCGGCGAGCCTAAGCCCTATATGAGCGGCGAGCCGTTCCACCGCTGCACCCATACCGCGCTGTCGCCGCAGGCCGACTACCTTTATATCTCGGACGGCTACGGCAATTCCCGGGTTCACAAATACACCCCCGACGGCAAGCGGGTAATGTCATGGGGCGAGCCGGGTACCGATCCCGGTCAGTTCAACATCGCCCACAACATCTGCTGCGACCCGGACGGCTGGGTCTATGTAGCCGACCGCGAGAACCACCGTGTGCAGGTATTCGATGGCAACGGCAAATACGAGGCGCAGTGGAACAACATGCACCGCCCCTCCGGCCTCTACATGGAGAGCGGTACGAAGACGCCCCGCTTCTTCATCGGCGAGATCGGACCCGACATGGCGGTCAACATCGACCTACCGAATTGCGGACCGCGGGCTCAACCCCGGCCAATTCATTTCGCCGCACGGCCTCGCCGTCGACTCGCACGGCGACATCTATGTCGGCGAGGTGTCATTCACCAATTGGGGGCGCCGCGTCCGAGCCCGCGGGGAGCCGATCCCGCCTGGTCTGAGGAGCCTCCAGAAACTCGTCAAGGTGGCTTAGCTAGGCGGCCCTTCCACCAACCTCTGTCATCCTGAGGAGCTCGCGTAGCGGGCGTCTCGAAGGACGCACTGTCTGCGGTGGCGGCGAACCATGAGTGCCTATCTCTACATCCTCCAATGTGCCGACGGCTCCTACTATATCGGGACGACGGTTGGCAGCCTGGAGAGTCGCGTGGCCGAGCACCAAGCCGGCGCATACGACGGTTATACCTCCCTCAGGCGACCGGTGATGCTCGTGTACCAGCAGCACTTCGAGCACCTGGATGACGCCGCCGCAGCCGAACGCCAAGTCAAAGGGTGGCGCCGCGACAAGAAGGAGGCATTGATCCGGGGCGACTTCGCTTCATTGCCGTCATTGGCGCGCCGCGGTCCCCGCTCGATCGCCGGTGAGTCCTTCGAGACGCGGCCCAAGAGCCGCTCCTCAGGATGACGAAGATCTAGAATACTCTAAAGAAGGGAGCAACCATGCCCGAGAACCCGCGCTGGAAGCGGCGCCCGCCTGGCTCGACCTGGGGCGATTGGGGTCCGGACGACCAACTCGGCCGGCTCAACCTCTTGACTCCCGAGAAGGTGCTGAACGGCATCGCCGAAGTAAAGGAAGGCAAGACCTTCTGTCTCAGCCTGCCGCTCGACTATCCGGGCGGCACCGTCGTCAATCCGCGCCGTCATCCGCCGAAGCTGATCGCGAACAAGCGCAATGGGCTGCCTTACATCGCCTATCCGCTCGCCCGCGAGGACCCGCGCTACGTCGACGTGATCTGCGACGACATCGTCGAGATGACGTTGCAGTACTCCACGCAGTGGGACAGCCTCGCCCATGTCGGCCAGTTGTTTGATGCCGATGGCGACGGCATGCCCGAGATCGTCTTTTACAATGGCTACCGCGGCGGCGAGCACATCATCGGGCCGATGGACTACCGTGGCGGTGGCGCGGTCGAAGTGGGTGAGCATGTCGGCGCCAAGGCGCTCGCGGTCGACAACATGGCGGCGCATTGCATCCAGGGCCGCGGCGTGATGATCGACCTCGAAGCCCATTTCGGCCGTGGCGAGAAGTTCGTTTCCCATGACGAGCTGATGAGGATCATCGATGAGGATAGGGTCGTTGTCGAAGAGGGTGATCTCGTCTGCTTCCGCACCGGCTACGACCGGGTCATCCTCGACATGAACAAAAACCCCGACCCGAAGGTGCTCGAGCAACACCCTTGCGCCGCCCTCGATGGCCGCGACGAGCGCATCCTGAACTGGATTACCCGATCGGGCGTGGTCGCGCTGATTTCCGACAACCGAGCGGTCGAAGCCTCACCCTCGCGGCCATGCGAGGAAGATCATTGCGCGTCGCTGCCGCTGCACGCCCATTGCCTGTTCAAGCTTGGCGTCTATCTCGGCGAAATCTGGTGGATCTCCGAGCTTGCCGACTGGCTGCGCGCCCATCACCGCTCGCGGTTTCTGCTGACGGCGCCGCCGTCGCGGCTGCCTGGCGCGGTGGGGTCGCCAGCGAACGCAATCGCGACGGTCTAGTCTGAAGTTCCGGGGTTGGCTAGCTCAGCACCGCGATCGCCACCGGGGGTCGGAGGTCCAGGCACACGGACAGTGCCTGGTGGATCTCGCTGTCGAGAAAGCGCTGAAACAGAGCCTCGTTCAACCCGCGCGAGTCTTCCAAGACCGGAAGCACGCTCTGCGTCATGGCGTAATCGAAGCGGGGAGCCCATTTTCGCGCGCCTAGTCGCGCGGTGGTCGAGCAGTTGTCGACCATGTAGGCGACATCCTTGAACTCCATGTAGGGGTTGAGTGAATCGATCGCCTCGATGATCGATTCATTGACAATCTCGGAATAGGGATGCCCCTTCTCGTGCAGGATGTCCGCCTGCGCCATCATCGTCGCCACATAGACGCCGGCGGTCACCGGGTCGATTGCGGACGGGCGATTGCTGCGCAGGGAGCGGCCAACCCGCCACATCTCGGTGCCGGCAATCTCGCTCATCGGAAACCGCGTGAGCCGATGCGCGGCACCGACCACACTACGGATCTCGTTGCCGCTCGCGACCTCGTCATAGATCTCGGTGAGGATGTCGGCTGCGGGACCGTAGCACGCACAATATGCTTGCTTGAAAAGCTGCCGCTCGGTGTCGTTCAAGGCCTCGTAGACCCCGAGGAGACCGGCCGCCGAGATCTGCTTGCTGATGGCGCCGGTGATGCTCTTGGCCGAGTCGAGGAAGGCATCGTCCTGGGGGCGTCCGTTCGACCGGAACCAGCGGTAGAGGCTCTCGCAAATCCCGTGGACGGCGCCGAGGAGGATGCCGCGCTCGCCGAAAATGTCCGACTTGTATTCAAATTCCAGCGTCGTCTCGAAGGTGCAAGGGGAGCCGAGACCGATGGCCCAGGCCAAGGCATAGTCGGTGGCCTTCCCGTCGATGTCTTGATGGACGGCGAAGCTGCAATTGATCCCGGCGCCGTTGATCTCGCGGCCCTGCTCGTAGAGCCGCCGAACCGAGGGTCCCATCCCCTTCGGGCACACCCCTATGATGTTGATATCGTTGCGGAAACGCTTACCGCAGCTGTTGACGTAGGCGACCAGAAAACCATGCGACAACCCGAGCGTGGCGCCCGGCCGGATCGCCGAGATGATCGTGTCGTAATTGTCGGCCTGGGCAGCGTCGGAGATCAGCAAGAGGACGAGGTCGGAACCGGCGATGACATCGTACATCTCGCCGCGCGTTCCGTTGGCCTCGGTAAAGCCGGCCTTCTCGACGTTCGCGATCGAGTCCGAGCCGGCGCGCAGCCCGACCTTGACCCGGATGCCGCTGCCGGCGAGTGATTCACGGAGATTTTGCGCCTGAGCGGGCCCCTGCGAGGACCAGCCAATCACCCCGATCTGCCGGATTCCGGCAAACGCTTTGGGCAGCAGCGGAAAGAGATGACGGCCGCCGCGGACGATCCATTCCTCGGTGCCGCCGAGGGCAATCTTTTCCTTCTGGAAAACTGACGAGTCGAACGCCACCTCGCGCACCTCCTCCTTGGCTCCGCAGCCATCTTAGCGCACGCGCTGGCGTTTTATGAACCGGCGTTCGCCCTCTAACGCAAGCTTCCCGATTAGGGGCATGGATTCAGACGCTTACTCGACCGCCGCCGCCGGCGTCTCATCCGGCGCCGAGCGCCAGCGCCGTCTGATAGGTGACGAAGGCCGCGAAGTAGGCCAACGTCAGCATATAGCTGAACAGGAAGGCCGTCCATTTCCAGCCGTTTGTTTCGCGCCAGACGACACCCAACGTCGAGGCGCATTGCGGCGCAAAGACATACCAGGCGAGGAGCGCCAGGGCGGTGGCAAGGCTCCAATGTGCGGTCAAGACCCGGCCGAGTTCCTTGGAATCTTCCGCGGCGCCCTCGATCGCATAGACGGTGCCGAGAGCAGCGACCGCGACTTCGCGCGCCGCCATCCCGGGCACCAGCGCGACATCGATCTGCCAGTTGAATCCGACGGGGCGCAACACTGGCTCCATCGCCTTGCCGATGCGCGCCGCGAGGCTGTAATTGATCGCGGGTTCGGTGGCATCAACCGGCGCCGGCGGTACCGAGCACAAAAACCAGATCACGACCATCATCGAAAAGATCGTCGTCCCGGCTCGGCGCAAGAAGATCTGAGCGCGGGTCAGCAGACCGAGCGCCACGTTGCGCAGGACTGGCCGCTTATAGTCGGGAAGTTCGAGCATGAACGGGTCGCTCCGGTCGTGCCGCCACAGGAGCCGGTTTAACGCCCACGACATCCCGAGAGCGCTGGCGATGCCGGCGGCATATAGCCCGAACATCACCAGACCCTGTAGGCTGAACCAGCCGAACACGGTTCGCGCCGGCACGAAGGCCGAGATGATCAGAGTGTAGACCGGGATCCGCGCCGAGCAGGTCATCAGCGGCGCGACGAGGATCGTCGCGAGGCGGCCGCGCCGGCTGGCGATGACCCGCGTCGCCATGATGCCGGGTATCGCACAGGCAAAGCTCGACAAAAGTGGGATGAAGGCGCGGCCGTGCAGCCCGGCGCCGCCCATGATGCGATCCATCAAGAAGGCGGCCCGGGCCATGTAGCCGAAATCCTCGAGCAGCAGAATAAAGAAGAACAGGGTGAGGATCTGGGGCAGGAACACCAGGACGCTGCCGAGCCCGGAGATGAGCCCTTCGCGGACAAAGCTCAGCAGCCAGCCTTGCGGGAGCACCGCGCCGGCCCAGACGCCGAGACCGGCAAAACCGCTCTTGATCAGCTCCATCGGCGCCTGGGCCCAGGTAAACACCGCCTGGAACATAAAAAACAGGATCGCCAGCAGGATGACCAGGCCAAGCACCGGGTGGAGCACGATGCGGTCGATGCGCCGGGTAAAACCGTCGGGCCGGCCGGGCATCGTGACCGCAGCGTCGAGAATGCGGTCGGCGCGGCGTTGCGCCGCGCGCAATTCGGCGGCATCGGGCTCGGACCAGGCGCCTTCGGCCGATGGCATGCCGTGTTCGCCGATCAGCCCGTCGATACGGGCGAGCAGGTCGCGCGTGCCGCCGCGCCGCACCGCGACCGAGGAGACGACCGGAATCCCCAGCTCAGCGGACAACCGATCGAGGTCGATCTCGAACCCGCGATGGCGCGCGATGTCGAACATGTTCAGCGCCAGGATCATGGGCCGGCCGACATGCTTGAGTTCGAGCACGAGACGCAGTGCCAACCGAAGGTTCGTCGAATCCGCGACGCAGACGAGAAGGCGCGGGACATCCTCTCCCGCAAGGCGTCCGAGGACCACGTCCCTGGTGACGATTTCGTCCAGGCTGCGGGCGCGCAGCGAATAGGTCCCCGGCAGGTCGATCAGCCGCACGGTGAGACCGGCGGGTGTGACCACCACGCCCTCCTTGCGCTCGACTGTCACGCCGGGATAGTTGGCGACCTTCTGGCGGCTGCCGGTCAGAGCATTAAAGAGCGCGGTCTTGCCGCTGTTAGGGTTGCCGACCAGGGCGATCCGCGCCGGCAATGCGAGTTCGCTCATCCGTCGTCCGGCTCTACCAAGATCGCGTCAGCCTCCCGGCGGCGCAGGGCCACCGTCGTTTCGTTGACGCACACCGCGATCGGATCGCGGCCGAACAAACCCTGATGCAGCACTTCGACCCGTGCGCCTTCGACAAACCCCAATTCGATCAGGCGGCGCTCGATCTCGGCGGCCGACAACTCATAGTCGCCAGTGCCGGCCGTGACCGCACGGATCCAGCCCTTGAACCCGACCGAGGCGGTGCCGAGCGCCCGCATGCCGCCCATGGACCTCTCGCTACCCGATGTACGCGCAATAGCCGGCATCTCCTCCGACCCTAAGTTTAGCCGGAAGGATATTGCGACTCGCTTTCATTTGCAAGCGTTAGAAGCCGCGACAATCTGCCGTCATGCAGCTCTACCCCATAGTCGAATTGAAGGCGCCGCCATCGAGCAACAAATTCTGGCCGACGATGAACCCCGCGGAGGCGCCGCATAGAAAGGCGCAGGCATCGCCGAACTCCGCCGGATCGCCGACCCGGCCGGTCGGGTTCGACTGGCCGCGCTTGGCGAGCATCTCCTCGAACGAGATGTTCTGCCGGCGCGCCTCGTATTCGATGCCCGAGCGCAGCCGGTCGGTCAGAAACGGGCCGGGCAACAGCCCGTTGATCGTCACATTATATTTGGCGACCTGGCGCGCGAGCCCGGCGCAGAACGCGGTCAGGCCGGCGCGCGCGCCGTTGCTCATGCCCAAATTTGGGATCGGCGACTTCACCGAGCCCGAGGTGATGTTGACGATGCGGCCGAATTTGCGCTCGCACATGCCGTCGACCGTGGCCTTGATCAGCATGATCGGCGTCAGCATGTTGGCGTTGACCGCCTTCTGCCAGTCCTCGATCGACCATTCGCGAAAATCGCCGTGCGGCGGCCCGCCGCAGTTGTTGACGAGGATGTCGGGGTTGGGGCAGGCGGCGAGTGCCGCGGCACGCCCGGCCTCGGTCGAGATGTCGCCGGCGACCGCCGTCACCTTCGCGCCGGTCTCCTTGCGGATCTCCTCGGCCGTCTGCTCGAGGGTCTGGGCCGTGCGCGCCGTGATCGTCAACGCGACCCCGGCCCGCCCCAACGACATCGCGCAGGCCCGGCCCAACCCCTTGCTCGCTGCACAAACCAGAGCCTTGCGTCCGCGAATGCGCAAATCCAACATACCGTCCTCCGCTCTCAAGAGTGATCCCGCACCGGGGTTTCGATTTACTGCCGAGACCTGCCTCAAATGAAGCTGACTCTGATCCTCGATCCGGCGCCGATCGGCGTACGCGCCAGTCTCATCGAAGAATGGGAAGAGCCTGGCCGGACGGCCAAGATGGAGCCGATGGTCCGTCTCTTCGATTCGGAGGAGCAGGCGATCGTCTGGGGTCGCGCGCAGGCCAGCCGCCGCAGGTTGAAGCAAATCTACCTGACCGACAATCGAAAACCGCCCCGCGGATGACATCGGCAAGGTCCGCCGGGGCGGCCGCACTCCTGTGGTGCTCCGCTGCGGTAACGGTTTGCGGTGCCGCGTCGGCATCGGCCGGCGACCCCGCACCAGTAGTCGCCGCGCCGGAAGTGATCCGCGACTTCCTGATCCAAGACGTCTGTCTCGATGCGTCGCGATGGGTTCTCGCAGCGGTCAGCCCGATCGACGGCGACGGGCGCTGCGCCGCCCAGCGCGATCTCGTCCCCGGTGAAAAGCTGCCCTACCACAAGCACGACCATCCCTCGCCGGGCGACCGGGCCGCAGCGCCGCGCGGCTATCAGCGACACGATTCCTTTCCTGTCGAGACGGCTTCGTTCGGCAAGGTGGTCGAGCATTCGTTCGATTTCGGTGCCGGAGAGGGGCGTCGCTTCGGCGTTTTCGACGCCGGGCGCGGCGACGGCGGCGACATCACGGTGTTGTCGCCGAACGGGGCATCCTTCGCCGCGACCGAGGACGGCGGAGGCGGATTTCAGCTGTTCGTCGGACCCGATTGCCGCGGTCGCGTGAGTCCCGCCGGGCTGCTCGATTCCTGGATCATCGCCCTCCTCGACCCCGGCCGGGCGGCATCGCCGCAAGGACAGACCGTGGCCCGGCTCGCCGATCTCAGGGAGGGCCGGCAGGAGAACTGCCCGACCCGGTTCAACGCCGCCTTCACCCGATGGTACACGAAACCGATGCTTTATCGCGCAGCGGAGGGTCAGGGTGTCCCGATTGCCTTGACGACCTTGATCTCCGAGCATTACGGCGGAGAGCGCTCCGAAGGTGCCGACCATGTCGAGCGCTTTTACTTCACCCGCGAGCTCGGCTCGACGCGCTGGGAGCGCTGGCAGAACCCGACGCGCAGCCGCAATTTCAGCGCCGATCGGCTCGCCAAGACAGCCTCGGACATGGCCTCGTCCGGGCGGTGCAGCAAGCCGCAACCCCCGGAGGGAGCGGAGTTTGTCATGGTCGACTGCCGCGAGTGGACGCTGATCGTGCCACCGGAGGATCCGGCTGGCGATCGCCCCGCATTTTTTCTCGACGCCGTCCGATCACGCCACCTCGCAGCCGAACTCCTGGCTGCCCCGCGATCTCCGTAGCAGCCGGATTGCCTCGGTCAACCAGGCGGCGGCAGGGGTGTCCCCGGGTAGAGCGGTGCCGGGCCATAGGGCCCGGGACCCGGCGCACCGGCATAGGGCGGCGGGCCATAGGGCCCGGGACCCGGCGCACCGGCGTAGGGCGGCATGCCCGGCGGCGGCGAGAAGCCCGGCAGCTGGTTGCCCTGCGCCGACATGCATTGCCCGTATAGGGCGTCGTATTGCTGTTGCAGCGAGAGCTGGGCAAAACCGGCGCCGCCCGCTCCCACCGCGGTACCGAAGACGGCGCCCGAGGCCGCTCCGATCGCCGCACCCCGGCCGCCGCCGATGGCAGCACCGAGGCCGGCGCCGAGTGCGGTCGAGAGGATCGCCGTCCCCACCGCCTGATTGGTGGCGGCATAGGCCTGCGGTGCGGTCTGCGCCGTGGCATATTGTTGGCACTGCGCCTGATCGGCGGCAAAGGCGCTGAACTGCTTGTTCGGGCCGGGGATCACAGCGATCGTCGGCGCCATCGGCGGCGCGACGCATGCGCCGAGAGCAACCGTCAGCACCAGAACGCCGGCTATTCGCCGATGGTTATGGCTCATGCGTCCCTCCCGCTTACCGAGCGCGAAACGACAATCCTGCGGCGACTGCCTCGATCGGAGCGAGCCGCTGCGGGTCGCCCTCCAGTATAATAGGTCCCGACGCGCGAGACCTTCCTCGAGACGAGTCCTCGACAGCGTTTTCGTCTCGCGCATTCCACGAGCATATCCCTCTACGCCGCCTGAATATTGTCAAGGAGGCGTGCGACAGCAGCCACGCCAGCGCCAATTGCGCCGCGGTACACCGCTCGGCCGCGGCGGGCCGCCGCAGCGCGACGAGGTCGAAGTTATCGCAGATAGTCCTAGCCGACGATCACCATCTCCCCGTTTGCGTTGCTGGCGGGTGGCATCTCGTCAGAAGCGAACCACTACGACGGATCGTGCGGG
>WNFC01023258.1_pt1 | contig 10634 bp, 7 predicted proteins | sample 5400541 | NCBI WGS metagenome assembly WNFC01 (sample SAMN13153342, study PRJNA577476) | soil metagenome | isolation source: 120 cm saprolite under Douglas fir tree site 2 hole 2 replicate 1 | place: USA:California | collected 2015-04-18
CCGCGACGTATCGGTGATCTGGACTTGACCCGGCTATGCAGATCTCCGCATAGCCGGGTCTATGCCGAGTCCGGGACTATGCACAGTAGTAGCGGCGGTCCTCGTGTTTGCGCGCGAAATATCGAAATGGAGCTGCGCATAGTCAGAGCGCCTCAAGGAATGCCAGCAGCTTGTCTGGCGCTTTGAAGCGAACGGGCTTCGACGATGGACCCTGCATGCGCTTAAGGGCAGCTTCTTTCATTGCCAGATCCGCTTCGATGTACTGATGTGTGGTTGCTGTGTCTTCGTGCCCGAGCCACATAGCGATGACCGTGATATCAACCCCGGATTGAAGCAGATGCATTGCGGTCGCGTGGCGAATGGTGTGCGGCGAGATTGAGCGACCCTGAAGTGACGGACATCGGCGCGTTGCTTTCGCGATCGCTACATCCAAGCGATTCTCGACGCCGGACCGGGACATGGGTGTCCCGGATCGATTGGGGAACACCGGCCCGTCGGGTCGCCGATCTATGTGATGGAACCAGGTTTGCAATTGCGCGATCGTGCTCTTCCACAGCGGGATGATGCGTTCCTTGCGTCCCTTGCCGTGCAGGTGAACGGCATGGGCGCGGTCAAGCAGGACGTCGGCGACCCGCAAGCGGATAACCTCCGAAACACGCGCGCCGGTGTTGTATAACACGGCAAACAGCGCGGCATCGCGCCGCCCGCTCCAGGTGCTTTGGTCGGGCGCATCAAGCAGAGCTTGAACCTCATCGCGGGAGAGAAAACCAAGGATGGGTCGATCGAAACGCTTGCCGTCTATAGCCAATACGCGCTGCGCGATAGGCAACGAGGCGGGATCGCGCACCGAGGCGTAGCGCATGAATGAACGGATTGCGGTGAGGCGCAGATTGCGGCTGCGCGCAACACAATGTCGCTCGGTCTCGATATGGTCCAGAAAGGACAATATCAGCGGCGCGTCGAGATCTTGCAGGGCAAGCGCCGAAGCTGACCGACCAATACGCCGCTCCGCAAAGCGCAACAGCAGTTCGAACGTGTCGCGGTAGCTGGCGATCGTGTGCGCGCTGGCGCCGCGCTCGGCGATCATGCGCCGCTGAAAAAAGTCCTGCAGCAATGCCGGGAAGCCGATACTGGGAGGTGTCATGGTGCACGCTCCTGCTGTCGTTGAGCGATGCCCTCGAATCGCTCGGAAGCCAACGCCATGAGTTCCGGAACGCCCGTCAGGTACCAGTAGGTGTCGGAGACCTTGGCGTGGCCGAGATAGGTGGACAGAGCGAGAATCTTCTGGTCGATAGCGGTTCCTGTCCAATACCAACTCAGAAGCCGGCGCACGGCGAATGCATGGCGGGTGTCGTGAATGCGGGGCCGCCGTGAGCGCCCATGAGCGGACCAGCCTAATCGGCGCCGGATCCTGGCGAACGCCTTCTCCACCGCTGCGGGGGTGAGTCTTGGAACACGCTGGGTGCGGAAGAAGAAGCTTGCCGGCTCGGCAGGCACGGCCGCGTCGCGGTGAGCTGCATATAGGGTCAGCGCGCGCGTCGCGCTCGGGTGCAATGGAACCCAGCGCGACTTGCGAAACTTGCTCCCACGTATGGTCAGCAAGCCATGCTCCAAATTTACGTCCTTGCCGGTGAGATGGCAGGCCTCGGATAAGCGCAATCCCGTCGAGATCAGCAGCGAGAAAAACGTGACATAGGTCGTGGCACTGAGTCCATCACGAGGCCCGATACCGCTGGCTTCCCGTAGCAGAGCGGCGATCTCAGCATCGCTGTAGAAGTGCGGTTGCTGGCGACGGGGTACCCGACCGAACAGGCCCATCGGTGGAATCTGAGTGGCCGGGTCGAACAATGCGCGGTGTCGGGCGAATGATCGAATGATGCCAAGCCGCCTGGCCGCTTGTGCCGGATCGGCTGAGCGTGACCGCAGCGCCCATCGCGTGACCAGATCGAGCGTCAGCGGACCCTGGTGTCCAACGCGCTCGGCGTACCGTGCAAAATCTCGCAGCAGCCATGCTGGCGACTTGAGTTCAAAGCCCAAGCCCCGACGATACGCCAAGTACTCTTCGACCCAAGCATGAACGTTTGAGCCTGTCATGGCAGCACCCGCGGCCACGGCAGCGCGACCTCCCGTAGCGCCGGCAGATCGAGCTTGGCGTAAATCGCGGTGGTGTCGAGGCATTGATGTCCGAGAAAGTCGGCCACCTCCTTGAGGTGGGCGCCGCGGGTGACTAACCGGCTGGCGACCGTGTGACGAAATACATAGGCACCCCCCAGCGGGGACTCGACGCCGGCGCGATGAAATGCGCGCATCACAACGGATGACACGGTGAAGTGGCAACATCGCGCCTCGGCGGGTCTTACGTGTTCGCAAGCGAATCGTACCGCGGCGCCAGTCGATATCCTCTAAATGCAGTTCTGCGACCTCGCCTGGACGCAACCCGAGCGACGCAAGGCACAGTACGATCGCACGGTCCCGGCGTCCACACGCTGACGTAGGATCAAAGGCCGCTATCACTTGCTTGAGTTGCTGCTCCGTGAGACATCGAGGTAGCGTTGCCATCCGCCAATGCGCGACGGCGGGAATCGCCAGCTCCAGCCTTTCGTCGCAGTATCCCCTCGCGCGCAGGAAACGAAGCAACGAGCGCAGCGCACTACGCACGGCCTTCATCGATCGAGCCGAATAGCGATCCCTCAGCGAGGCCACGAACTTCACCACTTCGGCGGGCGTCAGCAGGGTCGGATCGAGAGGATCCTGCCCGAGGGCGAAACGCAAAAACGCGCGCATAAATGGCTCGTAGCCGTGCAGAGTGACTTCGCGCAGTCCTCGCACGCGTCGCTGGTGCTGCTTGTACTCCGCAAGAATGACGTCGAGCGTCAAAGGTTGATGAATGGCCATGGAATGCTCCTCGCTGGTGGAAAGGCCAGGAGAAGCATCCGGACTATGCGCAGTTTTGCAATCGGGCCGCGATCTTAAACTCTTCAGCTATAAGGGATTTAGAGCTACGAAAGTAACGCGGCTGTGCATAGTCCCGGACTCGGCATAGACCCGGCTATGCAGATCTCCGCATAGCCGGGTCAAGTCCACCCCACCCCCACCTCCACCGCCTCCACATCCGCCCAAGACCATCAGCGCGCATGCCCAAAAAACCTGGGCAACCCCAATACCCGTGGTGGTGCTGTTGCTTCTCACTTGGATTCCCTTCCCTTCTCTTGTCGTTCTTGTGTGTAAAAGAAAACTTGTGCAGCTGCCTTAATTCAAGGCGCCGAGCCTAGCCTTCGGGGGGCTCGCTTAAGGTCGATGATAGCGGGAGATCTCCGGCAGCTCCACGCCTATTTGTATGTCAGCAGTGTGTTAGAAGTTCCAAGACAAGGGTTTTACCCTCAACGCCGGTTTGAGCAGTCGCGACCGGGGGCGCCACGGGGTTCTCGGATTTCAAAGTGCCAGCGGGATTTTCGTAAGCAGCCAAATACCTGGTTGAGTTGCCCGATGTCATTCGCCATCGGCGCGTTTGGGTCGAGTCCGGCCACCTGCAATCGCCACCGCCGCGACGCAGAGAGTGTGGGAATCACACACATTATTTTCGAACTCGCCGCGTGTGACTGTACGTGTGAATTGTGGGGCAACTTGGGGATATGTGAGGACACGAGACCGCCGCCAAATCGACGTCCGTTCCCAACGCTTTCCCACAGGATCAACGTGTTGACGCCAATCTCGCGTCCCTGCACGTCCTGAGGCTAGCCGGAGAGTGGAGCGGGCGATGGGAATCGAACCCACACGGACGGCGCCTCCGGGGCTTGAAAACCAGCAGTTTGGTGCGATGGCGGGTGCCAAGTGTGATGTGCGTGTGAATTCTCGCGGTATGTGGGACAACGTAGGGATACGTGAGCCCACTGTCGTGACTTCCGATGTGCTGGGCGGCATCGCCGGCCGCCGCACGGTTTAATGTCAATCAGACAGCTTTCGACAATGCTTCGGCCATCCGTGTTTGCCAGCCAGGACCCGTAGCCTGTGTCCTGATGGCCGTGAGCTTTCACCGCATGCTGCACGGCAACTTCGATGAGTTCCTTTTCACTGTCGGCGGATATTGCGACCGTGCATTTGCTCTCAGACGGCATTTCCCTGCAATCGACATATTTCCTGGCCATGGCTGACTCCTTTGGCTTGAGATGCACAAAATCTTGCGTGCTCAGCTGTAGCGAGATCAGTAGTCCGAACAGCCCCTTCTATCAAGTAGCCATGACACTATCAAAAAACAAAGAGGAATTCGCTTCCGCACCGCACTACCGACAGCGGCAGCGATCGCCGCGACTCGATGCCTTTGGGCGATGACGAGCAAGATAGCAGTGCGGTGCCAGATGCAATATTTCTGTCTTTGGCCTATAAGGAAAAAAGACAACAAAATCAAAATATTTATTTATTCATTCTTTTCTCCTTTCTCGTGTCTCTGTAGTTTCTGCCCGACGAAGCTATTTAGCGTCGAGGTAAATCGATCGACACCGCTCGACTTTCGATAACGACGAACAATCTAGCGGGGGATCACATTAAGCGCCCGCACCCAACGAAAGGAACAACGATGAAAACCTCACTCAAAACCCTTGCTTCAACCGCGCTGCTTGCCACCCTAGTGGGCGGACTGCCATCCGCTGCGAAGGCGCTCGGCTTTGTGCCACTCGGCGAAGGCGCCCTGCCCTCTGGCAATCTCGTCCAAAACTTCCAGTTCACCATTTACCCCGGCGAATCGGTACCGTGGCACTATCACCCCGGTATTATCTACGGCGTAATCGTGAGCGGGACACTCACGGCGGACACGGGCTGCGGCGCGCCGGTGCAAAATATTAGCGCGGGATTCGCTTTCTCTGAAGATTCCGGAAAGGTCCACCAGGTCTTCAATTATGGAACCGGACCTGTGGTGATCATCTTTACGTTCATTGTCCCGCCGAGCTACGCAGGCTACACCGGAACAATTTACGTCGATGGGCCCCGCTGTGAGGGCAAGAGCGGAAGGTCGCATCTCGAATCCCCCCCGTGAACACCGCAATTCGCGTATAGCTGATTTGCACGCGGCAAGAAAATGCAGCACGGGTCTCACCACCCGTGCTGCTCGACTCGTATCGCCTCTGCGGGGGAATAGGAATTAAGAACCACCTAGCGCGAGAGGCTGGGCAACGGCGGGCGGCGATTACGCCGCCTCAGGTGTGCCGTTCCCGAAAGGCTCTCCTGCGGCAGTTGAGGCGGAGAGCGCGGCAGCGAAGTTGAAACCTCTTCCGACGCTACGTGCACTGATCATTTTCGGCTGCCCGATACCGGACACTGACGACGGGCCGCTCTGGGTCGAGAGGACTCATTGGGGGTCGGTGATGGCACCACCGGTTCCACCCGGCCACGACCAGTCATCGCCGCGGCCTATGGTTGGACGTAAGCGGACATTCGTGGCTTGCGCCAGGGTCGAGGCGAACACCTTTGACTTTCCGATTGATATATGCGATTGGCGTAGAATTGCTTTTGGCAGGGATTGGAAGCTGAGGCGGCAGAAGCGCGCAGTACAAACTGTGGGGTGAATGCCTCGAGGGAGGCATCGGGTCCTTGCCAGTCGGATCCTGTTCCCGCACGCGTCAGCCCGGCGCTAGCCTCGATTACCACGGCGCCTACCGCAGCTAACGTCGGTGGTGTGGCAGGCGGGCGGATGTCGGTTAGGGGAACTTGCAACTGTCGCGTCCGACGTCCTCGCAATGATGCTTCTGCCGCTTCGCGTCAGCCTGCATTTCGGGTGAAGATTTGCTAATTTGGATCGGGGATCCAGAGCGAGAGCTCATCTGCCCGATCCGCTTTGCGCTCTCGCGGAGCGGGGCAGCGCTGGGGCCTGTACACAATGACTTGGATGAAGCCGTGGCGATCGACGCGCACATAGAAAACATCCACTTGACGCTTCAGGCGACGCCGGCCCGGTCACGAGGAGGAGCGGTGCGTGCACGCGCGCCGCGGAGTATATGCGACTATCCTGCCGCGACAGCCTATTATTCGTGCCCTCCGCTTCGAGGGATGTACCGTGAGAAAACAACCAACCCATGAATTCCCTCGGGGCCTGTTGGCTGCCATGTTGCTGTTCTCCGCCGCCGCACTGGCGCAAAACGCGGAGACGGAGCTCAAGCCGGTTCAGCACGAGTTCGTCATCAAGAACTTCAAGACCGAGAGCGGCGTGGTGCTGCCGGAAGCGCATGTCGTTTATGGCACGTTCGGCACTTTGAACGCCTCCGGCGACAACGCCGTGCTCTTGCCCTCGCACTACATGGCGGACATGAATGGCTATGGGTGGGTAATCGGTCCAGCCAAGGCGCTCGATCCCGGCAAGCTGTTCCTGGTGACCAGTGAATTATTCGGCAACGGCCGTTCCTCATCGCCGAGCAACACGCCCGAGCCGTTTAATGGACCGAAATTTCCCATTACCACCATTCGCGACAATGTGAATGCCGTGCACGCCCTGCTCGACAGTCTGCATGTCAAGCACCTGAAGGCGGTCATCGGTTTCTCCATGGGCGCGCAGCAGGCGTTCCAGTGGGCGGTCAGCTATCCCGACTACATGGATCGCATCGTTGCGACCTCGGGAACCGCGAAGACCTATGGTCATGGCATCGTGCGTCTCGAGGGGCAGATCTCCGCCATCACCGCGGACTCCGCCTTCAACGGCGGCAATTACACCGACGAGCCTGCACGCGGAATCTCGGCATTCGGCATGGTGTGGGCCGGCTGGTTGTTCTCGCAAGAATGGTGGCGCCAGAAACTGTGGCGCACGGCACCCAATCACTTCGGCAAGAACTTCGACGAGGTCGTCGAGCATTTCCGCTCCAACTTCGTTCCGGGTGCGGATGCCAACAATCTCATTTTGCAGATGCGCACCTGGGAGAAACATGACGTCGGCGGAACACCAACCTTCCACGGCGACGTCGAGGCGGCGCTGCGCTCGATCAAGGTGCCAGTGCTCTACATGCCCTCGGAGACCGATCTGTACTTCCCCGTCACCGATGCGCGTTACGAGGCCAAATTCATTCCTCATTGCACGCTGGCGGTGATTCCCTCGCTGTGGGGACATATCGCGGGCGCGGCGGTCACACCGGAGGATGGGAAGTTCATCAACGACCATGTGTCCGCGTTCATGGCGGAAAACCGTTTCAACAACGTGCGAGAGACAGGGCACACGGCGGCGCCCGATGATCCTTACTGGTCGGCCGACGGCAGCCCGGATTCCAAATACGATATCTTGTACTCAACCCTACAATCGTTAAACGGGGAAGGCTTCTCCAACGTGATATGGGCGCTCGCCGAATCGCCTGTGGTCACCGGTCACACGACAGCCACCGCGAAATCCGTCGAGGGTATTCGCAAGCTACTTCGTGTACTGGTATGCGCAAAGATTGACTCGATAGATGGGGAAAACGTTCCTGAAGGATTTAATCCGAAGTCGGCGCCCAAGTTGCCATCGAGTCTTGGCTCACCTCCGCAAGAGCCGATTCGATACGAATCGTGGACAGTGGTCGGTTGCGGGCGAAACATGAAAATCCTGATTCAACTCTGGTACGACGTTAGCGGTAACGAACAGTACAGTGTCAGTCCGCCACCCGATTGGCTCGGTGGCGCCTAGCAGTCGGTCGGTGAATATGGATTTCGGACTCAAACTCAATGCTACAAAGCGGCCGCTCGCCATAGCCCGCTTAGGGTCCGAACCCTGCCAGCCCGGTAGCTGCCTCTGGAACGGCACTCCGGTCGCGTCAATCAAGTAGCTGTCCCGGCAACCCAGACTTGTGCGACGCGGATCGGGATCAAGCGATCTTCTCGATGACGCGCTCGTTCCGCTCAACGCCGATCTGGATCAGAATAACGACCCGGAAGTAGCGCAGCGCGGCAGGCATCTCGATGCATAGCAAGCGGCTTGAACCCCACGAGCTCGACAAGATCGCCAGTGCGACGCTCTCGTACTATGAGCAGCGCGCTGAGGACTTTCGCGCTGGCACGCGAGATCACGATGTCAGCCAGAACATCGCCGCGCTATTGCGGCATATCGACGGCGAGTCGCCTTTAGTGATTCTCGATTTTGGCTGTGGGCCAGGACGCGACCTCAAAACTTTTGCGGGATTAGGCCACACAGCTGTCGGGCTGGAGGGAGCAACCGGCTTTGCTGCCATGGCGCGTGCCGACACCGGTTGCGAGGTATGGGAGCAGGACTTCCACAGGCTTGACCTGCCGGGTGACCGCTTTGACGGCATCTTCGCGAACGCTTCGCTCTTTCACGTGCCGTCCCAAGAATTGCCGCGCGTGTTGCGACAATTGCACGCCGCACTGAAGCCGGGGGGCGTGCTGTTCAGCTCCAATCCGCACGGCCAGAACGAGGAAGGTTGGAACCGCGGGCGCTACGGCGCTTACCACGATCTTGAATCGTGGCGTCGCTACATGTTGGATGCGGCGTTCATAGAACTCGAGTACTACTATCGGCCGACGGGATTACCTCGCGAACAGCAGCCGTGGCTGGCGAGTGTGTGGCGCAGGCCGCCTCCATAGAAGATTGGTACCGTCTGAGTTCCATGGACCGAGTAGCCGCGCCCCAATGAGAGTCTGACGGGGAGCAAAGGAGCAGAACCGGCCCACTGCGGACACACAGCGGTTCAGAATGCCCGGCCGATAGGAGCCCCTCGCAACAGGCCGACTCGTCTAGACAGCCCCGAGCCGCAAACTGCAGAGAGCGGGGTGATAGGTGACGAGTTGCCAGCCCGATACCCCCGGCGCATCCTGTCGGCAAGAAGTCAGATCTTTTGGGAGCAGGAAATGTCGCGACAAGTGCCCAAATCCAGAGGGCCGCCGGCGGCTGTTCAGCCCCCGCCCAAGGGGACGGACGATGGTGCATCGCACGCGTCAGGGCACGTGCACGCCCATCACCCAACGATTCAGTTCCGCTTCTTCGAACAACTGAAACACCGCAACATTATCCGGGTCGGGATCCTTTACCTGGTCGCGTGCTGGCTCATTCTCGACCCCGTACACGTCGTCTTTCACATGCTGGAGGTTCCGGCCTGGGCCAACCGGCTGGTTGTCATTCTGTTGGCCATCGGCTTTCCGGTGGTGCTTCTGTTCGCGTGGGTCTACGAGATCACCCCGGAGGGACTGAAGCCGACTGTCGAGGTGGATCCTCACCGATCGATCAGGAAGCTCACCGGGCAGCGTCTGGACCGCGCGATCATGGTGCTCCTCGTGCTCGGGGTCGCGTATCTGCTGGTCGATAAGCTCTGGCTTTCGAAGCACGTGGCCGCGGTGGAAAGCGCAGCCCGCGTTGCCGGCGAGCATGGCACGGAGAGCGGCGCACAAACATTGGCCACGGTGGCGCCTGCGCCACCCGCCGCATCCATTGCGGTACTCGCCTTTTCCGATCTTTCTGCGGAGGGCAACCAAGCCTACTTCTCGGACGGGATCGCGGAGGAAATACTGAGCGTCCTTGCCCACGTCAACGGGCTCAAAGTAGCTTCGCGCACCTCCTCGTTCCAGTTTCGCAAGTCCGATTTGGGTGCCCCGGCTATTGCCCAGAAGCTAGGCGTACGCCACATCCTGGAAGGCAGTGTGCGCAGAGCCGGTGATACGGTGCGCATCACGGCGCAGCTGATTGATGCGAGCACCGACCAGCATGAGTGGTCACAATCCTTCGATCGGCCGTTCAGCACGGCGAATCTCTTCGCGATACAGGACGAAATTGCCAACAGCATCGTCGATCATCTCGCCGCAGCGATGGGGAGTGCCGCGGACGTCGCCAAACCCGCAGCGCGCAAGGCGGACACCGCCGACGAGGGCGCGTACGATCTATACCTGAAGGGTCGTTCGCTTTTTATTGCGCGCACCAAGGATAATCTGGCTGAGGCGGCACGCATTTTGAAGGTGGCTGTGGCGAAAGACCCCAAATTCGCACGCGCCTGGGAGATGCTGGGCGCTGTGTTAGTGACTCAGCATCATTGGGGTGTTGGTGACGAAAGCGACTATCAAGCAGGAGTGGACGCCGTCGAGATGGCGTTGCGCCTGGATCCCAATCTGTCGCTGGCATACGCCGTACGTGGCCAAGTTCAAGTGGACATGATCCCCAGTCGCGGCGCAGTCGGCGGGGAGGAGTCATCGGCGAGCTACTCGCGTGCCATTGAACATGATGGGGCAAATGCCACGGCCTTCCTATGGCGCGGTGACAACTACGCAGCATTGGGGTATCTGGACCGCGCAATACAGGACTACCAGCGATGTCTGGATATCGATCCCGCGTATGAACTCTGCTGGGGCCGCCTCGCGAATACGTACTTGTATCTCGGGCGTACGGACGACGCCCTTCGCCTCTCTGAAATCGGGTTGGAAAATGGATATTTCTTTAACGACGTGGCAGTAGCGTCCGCAGTTGCAGCCCGCGGCGATCGCTTCGGCGTGCTCAGTATTTTGGCGAATACATACCACGACGATCCGCAGCTGATTCGTCCGTTGTTCCGAGCACTAACCGACCCGAAGTTCGGCGATCGCGACAGGCAGGATGCAATCGCGCTCGTTAACCGGGCGAAAAACAGCGGGACCTTTATCCCATCGGCACTATTGATTTTGAAAGCCTACGACAAAGCCTACGA
>WNFC01009761.1_pt1 | contig 10633 bp, 8 predicted proteins | sample 5400541 | NCBI WGS metagenome assembly WNFC01 (sample SAMN13153342, study PRJNA577476) | soil metagenome | isolation source: 120 cm saprolite under Douglas fir tree site 2 hole 2 replicate 1 | place: USA:California | collected 2015-04-18
ATGGCTCGATCATCGTCGGCAAGCTCTTGGAGAAGGGCGACGTCAATCATGGTTTCGACGCGCAGAGCGGCAATTACGTCGACATGGTGAAGGCCGGGATCATTGACCCGACCAAGGTCGTGCGGCTGGCGCTGCAGGGCGCTGCCTCGATCGCCGCGCTCCTCATCACCACCGAGGCGATGGTCGCCGAGAAGCCGGAGAAGGCCGCGCCGACGATGTCGGGCGGCGGCATGGGTGGTGGCGGCATGGATTTCTAACCACCCGCCGCACCGGACCCGAGAACGCCCTCGCTTGTCCTTGAAAGAGGACAAGTGACGACGAACCCAGGCAGACCTTCACCAGTGCTCGCCAGCTGGTCGGTGAAGGCTGTCTTGAGGGCACCGTCAAGTTAGCACCGGTCGGCTTGCGACGGCGGATCGGGAGCGGTAATCAGCGGCATGAGCCAGTCCGCACGTTCCGTCTACGCCGGCTATCGATTTCCGCCCGAGATCATCAGCCATGGCTCTACTTTCGTTTCCCGCTGAGCCTGCGAATGCAAGCCGTTACATTAGCGTGTGGGATCGGTAAAATGCCGCGGGTCTAGGCACAAGCTGCGCTCCCGGGCGTTGGCGGCGCGGTCGTTACTGGCACTAACAGCGGAATGGCTGCGTCACCCGGACGTCCGCAATCCACCAAGATGCAGACATACTCGCCCGACTGCCGCCGCGGCGCGATTGACCCAAAGGCGACGTTCAGCGGGTCCGTGTACGGTGGCTGGTCGGGCATTCGTCACGACATTCGGCGATTACCCGACCGATGACAGGAGCAATGCTTGCTCTGAGACTCGGACAACTAAACAGAAGTCGGCGAATAATAATGTCGAAAAGGCCGGCGTGGTGCGTTCGCGAATGTTCAACCAGGAGGGATGCGCGACGATTGCGCTTGCGCTGCATGTGCTCGAGGCCGCGAAAGGATCGACTGTGGTCGTGCCGTGGCACCGCACAACCCCTCGGTCTCCAGCTCCATCAGCCGCTGCGCGGCAAAGCCGATCATCTCGCGCAGGAAACTCGTATCAGAGCCCTTCTCCAACAGCTCGCGAAGGGCGATCTTGTCATCGGTCATCGTGGTGATCCTCAGGTCAAGGTTGCGTGTGGCAACTCAACCCTACCGAAAATCACCACGGTGGCCGCCGTCCGGTCAGCCTCCGCCAGACTCGTGGCAGTCGCTACGGCTGACCGAACGGCTTCCTACACCACGACCAGGGACATGACCTGCTTGTCGGCGGCGCGGGATTGTCGGCCTGCGATGGAGCTTAGCGAATACCCGCTCCTCAACCGCCCGTCGCTGATGCTGGCAGTCCTCAAATCGGCATCGCGCGGCGAGGCGACCCTGGAAGACTGCCTGCATCACCTGCGGGCAGATTTGGCTCGCGCCAACGAGCCGATGCCGCCGGTCGACCCCGAAGACCTTCTTGCGCATCTCGGTGACCTCAAGGGTCGCCTAATGGAAGCGGCGCTGCTGACGCCGACGGAGGGTGACCGGTTCATCGCGACCAGGCACGGCCGTGAGCTCCTGGCCGAGCACCCGGCAGGGATCGACGAATCGGTGCTCATGCAGTTCCCCGAATTTCGCGCCTTCATCCAGCGCTCGGCGCAACGTCCGCCGCCGGAGGATCCGCGCAGCGATCAGTACGACGAGGGTTACGCCGCGCACGAAGCCGGCTCGAGCCTCGTTGACAATCCCTACCCGCCCGACACGATCGATCACCTCGCGTGGGAGAACGGCTGGTTCGAGGCGCGCGATGAAGAGGCCGAGCATGAGCGGGCAATCTGGCGAGGAGAGCCGCCGTTGCCCGGCGCACGTTGATCGGGGCGGGCGACGGCAATCAGTCCGGTTCCGGCGGACGTGACCGGCCGATATAGCTCGGTACGATCTCCTCGACCGTTTTCGGCTGGATGTCGAGCTCGCGGAATCCCGGCAGGGCGCCGCTCGCCACATTGTCTTCCTTGAGAAGGTCGACTTGGCCGGTGGTGAGCGGCGGGCTTGGCAGGAGCTCGAGCAGCCGAGCCTGGACCTCGGCCACGGCGAAGGGCACCGGCACGAGCAGCCGACGTCTGCCGATGAGGCGCAGCGCGATCCCGACCAGCTCGCGCAGCGTGTACACACCAGGGCCGGCCAGCTCATAGGTCTGGCCCGCAGTCACAGAGTCGGCGAGCATGCGGGAGATGGCCTCTGCCACGTCTTCCACATAGACCGGTTGCAGGCGGGTCCGGCCGCCGCCGATCAGCGGCAGCACCGGGAACAGCCGGACGAGCTCGGCGATCGTACCGAACAGGGCGTCGCCCGGACCGAACATGGCGCCCGGGCGGATGATGGTCGCGCCCGGGAACGCCTGCCGCACCGCAAGTTCGCCGCGGCCGCGCGCGCGGATATACGGCGACCCCGACCCGGGATCGGCGCCGATGCCGGAGACAAGCACGAGGCGCGCGACGCCGGCCGCTGCAGCCTCCCGCGCTATCGTCTCGGCGCCGTGCTCGTGCACGGCCTCGAAGGTCACGCCACCCTTCTCGACATAGGCCGAGACCGCGTTGACGACGGCGTCGGCCCCGGCGACGGCCGCCGTGACCGAGGCTTGGTCGCCTATGTCGGCGCGAAAGACGGTGACCCGGTCCAGGCCGGCCGCACGCAGGGCGTTCTGAGCCTGTTCGGGATGCCGGACCGCGACGCACACAGTCGCGCCCTCGGCGACGAGGCGCCGCACGAGCCGCTGGCCGAGGAACCCCGTGCCGCCGAACACGCTGACGGTGGTCATAGCATCCTTCGACAACCCTGGATCGGAGTGACCCGTCCAGCCATGAACGACCGCGCCGACATTCTACCCGTGCGACGACGCCTCGCACCAAGGAAGCCACCGCCGCTTTCACATATGCGTCCGTCGCGCCTTGAGCCAGCTCTCCCAACGGTCACGAGATGTGGCAACCGTCGCAGCGGAGGAGAAACGTGGGGGCGACTCGCCTATTGCAGCTGGTCGTCGGACTTGAGGCTCATATCAGCCGCCGAGATAGGCTTGCTTCACTTCCGGGGTGCACGCGAGCTCGGCCCCGCTGCCCGAGAGCTTGACTCGGCCATTCTCGAGGACGTAGGCGCGGTCGGCGAGTTGCAAAGCGACGGAGACCATCTGCTCGACCAGCACGATTGTCACTCCCTCCTCGCGCAACGTGCGGATCGTCTGCACGATCTCCTGCACCACGAGCGGCGCCAGCCCCATGGATGGCTCGTCCATGAGCACGACACGCGGCTCAGACATCAGGCCGCGCGCAATTGCCAGCATCTGCTGCTCGCCGCCCGAGAGCGTGCCCGCGAGCTGGTGCCGTCGTCGGCGCAGAATAGGGAAGCGGACCATCTCGCGCTCCATGAGCGCCGCCACGCGCGCGCGGTCGCGCGGGAGCCGCGTGTAGCCGCCGAGCAGGAGGTTGTCCTCGACGGTTTGGTCGGCGAAGAGCTGACGGCCCTCAAGAATGTGGGTTACGCCGAGCCGGGTGATCTCGTGCGGTCTCAGTCGGGAGATCGAGCGCCCTTCGAGCCTGATGTCGCCAGCGATGATCGGCGCGAGGCCAGAAATCGCCATCAGCGTCGAAGTCTTGCCGGCCCCGTTCGAGCCGATGATCGCGGTAATCTCGCTCTCTCTCGCCTCAAGGTTTATGCCGCGCAACGCGTCGACATGGCCGTAGGCGACCCTGAGACCCTCGATCTCAAGCACGGACGACCACCGCATCCGCGGGCTCGGCAGGGACGCCGAGATAGGCCTCGATCACCTTTGCATCCTCGCGGATCGCCGCGGCACTACCCTCGGCGATCTTTTCGCCGAAATCGAGCACCGAGATGGTGTCCGAGATCCCCATGATGAGCTCCATGTGATGCTCGATGACGAGAAGCGTGACGCCTGCCGCTCGAATGTCGCGGATGATGCGCGTCAGGTGGTGAAGCTCGGTCGGATTGACGCCGGCTGCTGGCTCATCGAGCATAAGCAGGCGCGGATGCACGGCGAGGGCGCGGGCAATCTCGAGCAACCGCTGCTGACCATAGGAGAGGTTCCGGGCAGGATCGTGCGCGCGCTCGGCGATCCCGACGAACTCAAGCAGCGCAATCGCCTGGCGGCGAAATGCTGCCTCCTCGACGACAGCGGCGCGGGTCTGCAGCAGTTGCGCCCAGAAGCCGCATGCGGGTCGCAGGTGGAGGCCGACCATCACGTTGTCGAGGACCGAGAGGTCGCCGAAGAGGCGGATGCTCTGGAAGGTGCGCGTGATGCCGTGGCGCGCCATTTGAGCCGGCCCCCGTGCCGGCAGCACGCGATCGTCGAGCATGATCTCGCCTGCGTTCGCCCGATAGACGCCGGTCACGACATTGACAAAGGTGCTCTTGCCGGAGCCGTTCGGGCCGATGAGGCCGTGGACCGTGCCCGGAGCGATGGCCATGTCCACTCCGCTAAGCGCGCGGACGCCGCCGAAGCTCTTGCTGAGCCCGCGCACCGCGAGGACCGGGCCGTCTTTCGCGGCGCCGCGGGCGAAGTCGAGCGCGCTCGGGTCTGCGGTAATGATCGATTGCTGCCGGCGCAGTCGACGAAGCGCCGGCATTTGGCGCAGGCTGCCGACAATGCCTTTTGGTAGGAAGACGATCGTCACCAAGATGATGCCGCCGTAAATGTACAGGTGATAGTCGTGCAGGCTGGCGAAGACTGTCGGGATGAGGTTGAGGATGACGCTGCCGACGAGCGGCCCATAGAGCGTGCCGCTGCCGCCCATCAACGCCGAGGTGAGGAGGGACACCGACAGCGAGAAGACAAACGTGTCGCTGTTGATGAAGCCATTCTGGTGGGCGAAGAAGACGCCGCCGATCCCGGCGTAGACCGAGCTGACGATGAAGGCGAGGACCTTGTAACGGTAGACGTTGACACCAACCGTCTCGGCGGCGATCTCGCTGCTCTGCAGCGCCAAAAGCGTGCGGCCGACGCGAGAACGGAAGAGGTTGGCGGCGAAGAGATGGCAGAGGAGCGCGACGCCAGCGACCAGCCAGAAATACTGCGTTGCCGTCATCTCGGTTCCGTCGGGTAGCGTCGGCCCTGGGATCGACATGATCCCCATCGGCCCACCGGTAAGGCTCCAGCGGTTGCTCGTGACCTCGGCCATGAAGCCGAAGGCGATCGTCACCATCGCCAGGTAGGGCCCCTTGGCACGGAGCGAGGGAAGCGCGAGTGCGGCGCCACACAAGCCGGCAAGGGCGACGCCGAGCGGCGCGCTCACCCAGAACGGGAGGCCGAGCCGGGTCGTCAGAAGCGCCGACGTGTACGCACCAACGGCGTAGAGCCCGGCATGGCCAAGCGAGATCTGTCCGGTCCAGCCGACCAGGATGTCGAGCCCGAGAGTGACGATGAAGAGATAGGCGAGCGACTGCAGCACGAGGATGAAGAATGGGTCGTCGAGGACGATCGGCAGCAGCGCTAAGACGAGTGCCGCCAGAGCAACGAGTGCCCAGTCCTTCGGTGCTGAATAGGCGAAGACCGGCAGCCGCATGTCACACCTTGGTGATCTCCTTCCGGCCCATGAGGCCGGTCGGGCGCACCGCCAGGATGAGCAGGATGAAAAGGAAGGTGACGCCCTCTTTGAGATTGGAGTTGATGATCCCGAAAAGCTGCTCGAGCAGTCCGATCACGAGGCCGCCGATGAGAATGCCAATGGGATTCTCGAGCCCGCCAAAGATTGCCGCAGCGAATGCCTTGATGCCGGGTACTGTGCCCATATAGGCCCAGGCGAAGGTGATCGGCGCGATGAGCACGCCGCCGAGCCCGGCGAGCGCCGAGGAGAGGACGAAGGCAAACACCACCATGCCCCGCACGTTGATTCCCATTACCGCCGCCGCATTGCGGTTGAAGGCGACCGCGATCAGCGCCTTGCCGAGCAGCGCGCGGCGCAAGAAGACCTGCACCGCGAAGACAGTGCCGAGCGCGGCGGCGATGATGAAAAGCTCCTGCGGAAAGATCCCGGCCGAACCAATCTGCACGACGGTCTCGCCGAATGGCGAGGGGAACTTGATCTGCTCGGGCCCCCAGACATTCATTGCCGCGTTCTTGAGGATGATGCTGACCGCCACCGTGCTCAGCACCCAGCTGAGCGATAGCGCGTGGCGCATCACCGGACGGATGGCGCCGCGTTCAAGCGCGACGCCCATGAGCCCGGTGAACAGCACCGCTGCGACCACCGCAGCGGCATAGGGGAGCCCGAGGGCGACATAGCAGGTAAGTCCGAACAGCGCGCCGATCATGAGAAACTCGCCCTGGCCGAAATTGAGCGCGCCCGTCGTGACGTAGGTGATGTAATAGCCCTCGGCAATGAGGGCGTAGATGCTGCCGACCGACAGGCCGCTAACGAGCGCCTGCCACAGCTTCACGAAGAAGGGATCCATTTCCACCGTCCTGCGGCGATGCAGCTTGCTACCTTGACTGGGTTCGGCACTCCTCGCCCACGCGAGGAGCGCCGTCAGCTCATCGGTGTCGGCGGCACACTATTCCGCACGCACGAGCTTGCCGTCGTGCCACATCGCCAGGAACCCGGTCTCGGGGCCGAGCGACTCATGGTTCGCCCGGGTGAAAGGGTGCGGCGTCATCTTCGTTACCGCCTCGGTGAAGTCGTCGATTTCCTCGAGCGCATCGCGGATCTTCTGCGGATCGGGGCCGACCTTGTCGAGCGCCCGCAGCAAGAGGCGCACGCCGTCATAAGTCTGTGCCGTGGCGACCGGGTGGAAGTCGCCGCCTTGATCTTTGAACTCCCGCTCGACCTTCTCATGCAGCGCCTTGGCGTTCGCGCTGTGATCCGGCGTGTACGAGGTGACCGCCATTACCCCCTCGATGGTGTCCTTGCCGCCGAGCTTGAGAAAATTGGGAGCGATCAGCGCCCAGGTCGACGTCCAGGGGACACGCAGCCCGATCTTCTGCATGCTCTTTGCAATCTGCACGCCTGCCGGGGCCAAGGAGTAGGCGATGATGAAGTCGCACTTGCCCTCTTGCATCTTGGCGAGTTGCGCCGTCATGTCGGTGTCGTTCTGGTCGAACACCTCAGGACCGGCGGCGATGCTGAGTTTGGCTTCATTCAGAAGGCGCAATGCCGTATCGCGGCCGCTCTGGCCCCAGCCCGTCGAGTCGTGCATGAGCCCGACTCGCTGATAGTTCATTTTCTTTATGTGGTCGATCATGAACGAGGTCTGGATGCCATCGTTCAAGGAGACGCGGTAGATGTAATTCTTCGGCGCGTCCTGATAACGCTGGATGATCTGCTCCGCCGTGGCAATCGTGTCCATCAACGGCACTTGATTCTTCTGCGCGATGTCGATGATCGCAAGGGCGACGCCGGAATTGACCGGCCCGACGATAGCGAAGACCTTGTCTCGCGTGATGAGGCGGGTCACATTCTCCACACCTTTGGCGGGCTTGGTTTCGTCGTCATAGATGACGGCTTCAACCTTCTTGCCCTTGTAGCCACCCCTCTCGTTGTATTCCTTGAGTGCCAGCTCGGCACCCATGCGTGCGCCCTTGCCGTAGTCGTCGGTACCGCCCGTCAGCGACAGGTCGAAGCCGACCTTGAGGTCGGCAGCGGCAGATTGGCCGCCAAGGCCGGCCGCGAGAAGGAGGCCAATGCCGATCGCGCCGAGCCGCAGCCCGGTCTTCCGTCGTTCGAGGCTCATCGTCACACTCCCTGTCGATTTATCGTTTGCTATCGACGCCCGGCCATCGCTCGTAGCAGATGGCGCGTCGTTTATTTCGAGGGCATCTCGAATTTTCTAATGGACGATCGCTGGAAATCTTGACCCCGAACGATTGGCGCTGTCCAGCACTGAATTCCAGACGAAATCGTGTGTGCTGATAGGTCAGCATCCCTGATTCTTCTTCACCATTTCATCGGCTTCTTTTTTCGTCACACCGTCCCAATCTAGCTTTAGTTGATGAGGAGACAGGGGACACTCGTGAGGCACCAGACCTGTCCACCGACACGGTGAGGGGCGGCTATTTGCAGCGGCCGAGGGTTGGGATCCTGCCGCATGGCTTGATAGTCTTCCGCGCTGCGCCACTGGGCATACATGGTCACCTTTGTGCATCTTCGCGCGTCTCCTCGGTCTCGACCGCCTGAAGCTGATGTGAGCCATGCTGCTATCTCCTTACCCAACGACCGATGAAAGGATCCGCCTCGGGCTGCTCTGGCTCTGGTGCGCGCTCATCGCCGTTTTCCTCATCGTGCCGATCTTCATTCCCGTGCCGTTGTCGCTCAATAGCGGCTCTTTCTTCACCTTCCCGCTCGCCGGACTCTCAACCCGCTGGTACGAGGTCGTGCTCGGCTCGGATCGTTGGCGGGCAGCTATCGGCAACAGCCTATTGATCGCGTTCGGCACCACGCTCCTCGCGACAATTCTCGGCACCCTGACCGCGATCGGTCTCGCCAGCGACAAGTTGCCGGGGCGCAAGCTGATCATGCCGCTGCTCATCTCGCCGCTCATCGTCCCGGTCGTCATCACCGCGGTCGGCGCCTATCTCTTCTATGCCCGGCTCAGCCTCGCCAGCACCTACACCGGCATCATCCTGGCGCACACCGCGCTCGCCAGCCCCTTTGTCGTCGTCACGGTGAGCGCAAGCCTCACCGGTTTCGATCGCAACCTCTTGCGCGCAGCATCGATCAGCGGCGCCACGCCGCTGGTCTCCTTCTTCCGCGTCATGCTGCCACTGATCCTGCCGGGGGTGCTCTCCGGCGCCGCCTTCGCCTTCGTCACCTCCTTCGACGAGGTCGTCATCGTTCAGTTCCTCGCGAGCGCCAATCAGCGGACACTGCCGCTCGTCATGTTCACCGGCCTGCGCGAGCAGCTGAGCCCGGCGATCACCGCCGCGGCGACGCTGATGATGATGCTCTCAATCGCCCTCTTGATCGCGGCGGAGTTGCTTCGCCGCCACGCGCGTCAGAGAATGAAGGCCACGTCCGCGTGATCCGATCCATGCTCCCGACATGAAACGTCCTCTGGTGGCACCTACGAGAAGAGCCGATCAACATCGAAAGGTCCCCTCATTGGGTTGAACAGACGTGTGCACATCCTGGTTGACCAATGTGTGATTGACTCTTTTTCGCACCATGGTCAGGCAGCAAGCCGAGGAAGCTGCCGCTCCACAAGCAATAGAAACCGTGTAAGTCCTGGTGCTGCAATCGACGACTCTTGCAAGGGTAGGAGAGCGGAGAAGGGATCGCTCGCTCCTCGGTTGGGTAGGGATCGTCTGTTGCGGGTCCCCGCAACCAACGTCAATGGCGGCCCGTCCCATCTTGGGGTGGGCTTCTTGCTGTCCGCTGTCAGCGCCAGGATGGCGGCAAGATCGCCGACGCGCTCGACCTCGAGCCGATCGTTCTCCGGCACCAGGCGGCTTGACCAATCTCCAAGAGTTTACGTGACAGTATCGATCGGCTCACGCCGAACCTCGATCGCTTCCGGTCCCCACGTCGTTGTCGTCGCTTCAGAGCTTCTCGCCAGCGCCAGAGCCGGTCGAGGGCGTCGGGATCCACCACTCGACGCCGCGCACGGTCTGGATATATTCGGGCCAGCGTAAATCGACCGGCGGGTTGAAGTCTTTCGGCAGCAATGGGGCAACCCACTTCGTGCCGTCTATACCGCCGCCCGTCCGTTCCTTGAACTCGCCCTGCGCCCTCTCAAGCAACTCCGGCTTGGTCAACAGGTCGATGAACGTGGCCGCGATCGTCTTGGCTCCGAGGAAGATGCCGGGGTTGATCGCCGGCGGCAGCCCGCCCAAGGCGTTGTCGGTCCAGGCCGGGTACTCATAATCGTCGCTCGGCGGACGCAGCCGCGGCCGCATGGTGAGCAAGCGTACTGTGGGCGCATGCCACGTATAATCGACGTAATCGTCCGACGTGTAGTTCAGCTGCCATTCCGGCAGCGCTCTCCGGAGCCGGGCCTCATACTCCTGCGGCGGCATCAGCCGCTCGCAATCCTCGAGGAACGGGTTCTCCATCGGCTTCAGACCGAGATTGGCTTGGATCTTACGCGCGAACTCCCGCGCCTCCTCGTTCAGCTTGGGTGGGCCTACGAGCTCCATGTTCCGGAACGTTAGATCCGCCATTGCATGGTTGGTGAGCCCCACGCGCGTCTTGGTGATCCAGCGCACCGAGACTTGGCACCCGGTCGCCCCCGCGGCGTGCCGCGCGTTGTTCGCGAGCACGTTGTAGATCTGCTGCTGGATAGCGAGCATCGACGAGCGCCATGCATACTGTATCTGACTGAACCGGGGCGGGAGGTTGTCCGAGGTCGCATCGCCCGCCGCCATGATGAACTCGTTGAGCGTCCAGGTGCCGGTGTGCGGGAACATCGCCTCCTTCGTGTATTTGGTCGTCGTGTACATCAGGCACAGCGCGTCGATGGCGCCTGGACACCGCGCCACCGCGTGAGAGGTGTGCTTTGTGGGCATCAGGCTTTTGTCGATCCACTTCTCGGGCTCGAGCGTCTCGAAGGTGAACACGACGCTCCAGTACGATCCGCACTGCGTGTCCCACACGGTCGTATTCGAAAAATGGGGGTGATAGGAGATAAAGGCGTCGAACCCGTCGAAATAGCCCTT